>Ga0116195_1000148_pt1 | contig 77021 bp, 67 predicted proteins | sample AD_SCU002_MetaG_FD_89881 | JGI IMG/M metagenome (GOLD analysis project Ga0116195, IMG submission 89881) | Active sludge microbial communities of municipal wastewater-treating anaerobic digesters from China - AD_SCU002_MetaG | ecosystem: Engineered > Bioreactor > Anaerobic > Digestate | place...
TTCCTTACTTGACAAATGGTAAGAAATCATTTGTTTTTACAGCTTTGAAACATTTATCTCATAACCAATCTTTATGCAAACTATGATTATATCACTTTTATCCCAAAACTATTTGACACTACCCGTATTTGCTTTCCTTCTCTAGTCTTTTAGTAAGTAATCTTTGCCTTTCATGGTGTCTGGCTCGTGGTCCAATAAATCACGATAGTTTTGTTGACGTAATGCCTCGTAAATTGCGATTGCAGCAACATTTGAAACATTTAAACTTCTGATGTTCTCATTCATTGGTAACCTTATACAGCGCTCGATATTAGCCTTTAAAATCGATTTATCAATCCCGGTTGACTCTTTTCCGATCACAAAATAATAATCCTTATTGACATCAGCAAGATCTAAATGATGTGGTGTTTTCATACCATATCTTGTGAAAAAATACATCTCTCCTTGATTTTTTGACAAAAAATCATCCCAGTCATCATAGATATAAAATGTCGCAAATTCCTTATAATTCACAGCAGATCGGTTTAGTGCTTTGTCACTTAATGAAAACCCAAGCGGACGAATAAAGTGAACGATTGAGTTAGTTCCAGCACACGTTCTTAAAATATTACCTGCGTTTTGGGGAATTTCAGGTTCAAATAGTACGATATGAATATTACCCACGTTCGTTCATCCTTTCGATTGCTTGATTTATGATTGGTATCATCCATGGTAAGTAATGATATGTTCTTCTTATTTCTTCTAACTTTTCCTTCGTGATCGTTCCTTGATTGACTGATGCAATAATGATGTTTCTTAAAATCACTTCATAGCGAACCCAATGGAAGGTTTTATCCAAATAAACGGTATCGTAAACATCTTTCGTCATCTTTAAAAACTGATCCAGTGTAGTAATCGATAACGGATCAATGGATAGTAGTGGATCAAATGCTTGTTGTTTTTGATTATACGGACACACTTCTTGACAAATATCACATCCAAAAATGGTTTCAACGACCGAATCAAAGGCGATATCGTCAAATGGATTTTTCCGCTGAGTTAAGTGGGATAAACACCTCTCTTTGACGAAATCGGATGCATTCATTTGAATTGCACTGGTTGGACAAGCATCAACACATCGTTTGCAATGATGACATCCATTTTGGATGCTTGAAGTATAGAATTCACTTTCAAGATCTAAGCATAGTTCTCCGAGCACAAAGAAACTTCCCTTTTGTTTGGAAATGACGAGTGTATTTCGACCAATAAAACCAATACCTGCCATCGATGCGATTGTCTTTTCATCCAGCCAATTGGTATCAACATTGATTGAATACTGAAACACTCCAAACTCACGCTCTAATTGTTCTTTGATGTTGAAAATTTTTTCAAACACAACACGATGATAATCAACTCCATATGCAAATTTAGCAAACCGATACTCACCCTTTTTTAAAACAGGGTTGTTTGATTCATATGGCAATGCAAAACTTATGATCGTTTTCGCAAATTCATATCCTGTTCGCGTAAACGATGTTGCAAGTTGATACTCGATAAATGGGATCACGCCATAGGTAACAAACCCTTCGGCTTGTGACAATTCATCAAGCAAATGCTTCTTCAGAATCCTCATCGTTATCATCTCTCATCTCAATAAATTTGATTGCTTTTCCTCTGATTCTTGGTTTAAAGTCTAATTTTGTATAATAGAATAACCCTAAGATACCAGCACCTACATTACTTAACACCATCGCATACCACATACCGTTGATTCCCCATGGAGTGATTGCCATAAATAAGTAAATCATTGGTAGACGTAACCCCCATAATCTTATCATTGATAAAGATAAACTAAGATCAGTTCTACCAGCTCCTTGATAAGATCCCATAAATGTTTGGAATACGCCCATTAATGGTAATCCTGCTAGTAAAAAGACGAGGTATGTTTTACTGATTTCATAGGCTTCACCTGATAAGAATAGCTGAACCAGTAACCCTCGGATTGGTAGTAGTATAAGTGCACCTACTCCACATACTCCAACACTTAACTTCATCGCTGCCCAAACAGATTTTTTCGCGCGTTTGACGTTTTCTGCTCCAATATTTTGACCAACAAAGGTTGCGAGTACTCCCCCAATTCCCATTGCTGGCATCAGTAGTAAACTATTGATTCGGTTAGCAACTCCAAATGCCGATACCGTTGCATCGCCATAAGAAAGGGTAATCGCATTAATAATAACAAATCCAAGAGAGGTTAGTGCTTGTGATACAGCACTTGGCCAACCTAAATTAAAGATAGTCCACATCAATCGCCCATTTGGTTTTAAGGATTCTTTCGTCACAATGACTTCTGATTTTTTATCTAGGAATAACATATATAAAGCTACGGGCATGATAATCGCATTTGCGATTAATGTAGAATATGCAGCACCGGCTACGCCTAGTTTTAAAACACTTACAAAATACCATGTTAATAAAATATTTAAAAGAATCGAAACTGTATTTAAATAGACCGGAGAAGACGTATCTCCACTAGCTTGTCTACTTGCATGAAATGCAAAAAATACAAACAAAGGAACCATTTCAAACGAACGTATGCGAACATATTCAATCGAAAATGTAAGCGTATCACCGGTTGCTCCCATCCACGACATTATCGTGGGAGTTAAAAAATATAAAATTGCATTGAATACAACCCCTATTCCTGTGCTTAGGATTAAGAGTTGGGATGCAACTTTTCGCGCGTCTCCAACCTTTTTTGCTCCTAAGTATTGCGAGATGAGAGCAGTACCGGCAATCATCATCCCCATGGCTAACGCATGAGAGATGGCAATGATCGATGCTGTGATTGTAATCGATGCAATTTCACTATCACCAAGTGGTGCAACAAAGATCATGTCAACAAAGTCATGGATGGATTTTAACAAATTACTAAACATAATTGGTATCGCTAAAATCAACATCCCTTTTGCGATATTTTTATCTTTTAATATATAATTTTTCTTCTTCTCGAGCGAAGCAGTCATTTTTAATCACCATTCTTTACACATGAGACATTATACCAAAAAATAGCTACGATTTCAAGAAAAGAAAGGCATATTACTGCCTTTCCTTTTCTTATACATGATTACAATAATGCTCGATGGCTAAATGCATAAAGTTAGCTAGCCCTTCTTTTGTTTTGTCAATGTTTATGGTAAATCTGTTATCTGAGATATACATTTGACCTAAACCTCTCAACATATCATTATCACATGGGTAAAAGTATTTTGATATGAGATCTTGCCATTGCTTAACGAGTGCTTGAACATCTTGATGATCAACTGGTTGATCCATTAATTTAGCAAGCCCTTGGTAAATGGCATTCGACTCACTTCCTATCGTTTCCCATGTTTTCGCATCATAAGATTTTGATCTACGATTGGACTCCTTGTAAGCTGAGGTGTTTCCCCATTTGCTTTTCGCTTCTTCTTCATACTTTTTTTGGTGTTTTTTAATGTCCTCTAAATTAAAATCATTCAACATATTTGTTTCAAACCCTTTCTTTTGAATTTGTTCTACAGAATCAATCATTTGATCAATCCGTCTTTTTCTCATTATAAGTTCTTCTTTTTGTAACGATAAAAACTCATTTTGCTTAGTGATATTACTTTCAACAAAGGAGCGAATCTGTTCGATGGAAAATCCAAGTTCTTTCAAAAATAGTATTTCCCACAATCGTTTCAAGTCCTTTTTCTGATAGTACCTATATTGATTCACCGGATCAACATAAGGACGAAGTAGTCCCACTTCATCATAATAACGAAGTGTTCGCACACTAATCCCAGCAATTTTAGCAACTTCTTTCACTTTTAACACGTGCATCACCCCGCTTCACCCATAGTATAAACTATTACGTTACGTGAGTGTCAAGTAAAATATGAAAAAAGCCATTATGGCTTTTTAAATAATTTTCTCATCATTTTATCTATTGAATCCATGAATTTTAAAAGTTTTCGATTTGGTTCTTTTTTGATGTGATTTACCTCTTTCTTAATCTTTCTTTGATGGGATTGATCTTCTCTTCTAATCCTTTGGTCATTGCGACGCTCTATCCTAACCTCTTGTTTTGCTTTTTTTACCTGGTTTTTCAAATCTTTGACCCGTTGGCGATAATCTTTCTTAACAATATACTGCACACTTTTTGCTTTGTATTTGGATTGTACTCCAAGTGTATCGGTCACATAACAAAGTATTGAACCAATCGTCTTTTTACTGCGATTGTTTTCATAAATTATTAATTCAAATTCGTCCACGGGCACTATAACTTTTATCGCATCCCTTGAAGGAATAACTAACTTCATATCATCTTTCGCAATCAGTTCTTCTTTTATTTTTTTGAAATAGTCAATGCTTTGATTACGATAAATAAATCCCAATGAATTGATCGAAACATCGTTGATGTTTTTATTATACACATATATTACAAAACTTTTTGATTGATCTTTCGGATTTATTTCATAAGTACTACGGACTTGAAACTTTTTGTTTGTAAAGTACTTAGAATAATATACATTGTAAAGATAAACTCTAATCAATATAAGCAGCATAATGATTGAAAGGACTATTATTATTATTTCAAAATTATTTTTAAAAAACTCCATTTTTATTCCTCACTGCTCTTGATAAGGTGATGTACTAAATGATTCATTTTTTCCTCAGCAAATTGATTGTAGTATTTTCTTGAAAATGTTGCTCCTCCTTTGATAAGAACCAGCATCATATCAATATCATCTGTTTTGGTAAACGATAGTGCCAAATTCCTATCATCGGTTGTTAACTGATTCAACAATTGACTCATAAGTTGATGATTACCTGTCGATGCAACAACTGCTCCAATATCACGGAAGTGAAGTTTATTAGCAAATTTTGTGTATAGCAACTCAATGACTTTTTTTGAGTTTGATTTGATTGCTTTAATCATCCCAGGTTGTACGATCAGTGCTGGAAAACTGTTGATCATGTTTTCGATAATATCACTAAAGTCTAATTCACAAAGTAGTTCAAAGGATTCTTGAATATCATAACCTAATTTCTGCTCATACTCATTTGGAACACTGCAGATCGTTTGTGATAGTATCTTAATCCCATTATAAAAGTGATATTGGTGAAAGAGTCCTATCATTTTTGACAATTGAATGTGTTCCATTAATGGTTTGTGAATAATTGAGAAAACAAACTCAAGGTGATATATTGCACATATTTCTAACCACTCATGATATGATAAAATATGATAGGTGGTTGTTTTTTTCCAAAATTTAAGTACTCTTTTGGTCTTCATATACTCAATATAAAATAGAGATAAAATCAATTGTTCTTGATGCTTATCTTCGATATATTTCCATATAAACTTTTCTATTGTTCCATCATCAATGCGAAATGACCCTGCTACTGTTGCATAAAATCCGATATAATATGGATAAACTGCACTGTTGTGTTTGATACAAAACAATATTATTTGAAGTAATATATCTTTTTCTCTGCCTGAATTAGCATTTAACTCAATTAGAGCATTGATATGTAGATATTCAAACAATTCAATGTCATTCAAAGCCAAAACATATTCTACAAAATATTTTCCGTAAATATCTAGATGAAAGATGTTTGGATTATCTAGTCCTAGTGTCATGACTTCAGATAGACCTTTCCGCGCAAGTCGTTCAAATTCGGATACCGGTATCTGGTCGGAATCTATTTTTTGCGTGAGTAGCTGATCCAGTGTCACATCAAATAACTCGGAAATCATCAGCAAATTTTGTAGATCAAACGAACTTTTTCCTGATAAATTTTGCGAAACAGCAGATTTCGAGATCGACAAATAATTTGCAAGATCATCTTGCGACATATTTTTCCCTTTCAGTTTTTCTTTGATAAACGTTCCTACTTTGACATTATCGATGATTACCGGCATAAATCCACCTCTTTAATACAATTATAGCATTTCTATGAAGCAAGTCAATTAGTTATTCCTTAACTATTCTTTAAAACATAGGCTAAATCTTAAAATATTCCGTTTCTATTGTTAGAACAATTGTGAACTATGTTAATTACAACTTAACTAAATGAAACAAAACAAATCATTGGCTTTTATTTGTAACTATATTATCCAGTGGTAATTTATTTTGATACCGTTTGATGTTTTCTATTACAAGATTCGTCATTCTTGTATAAAGCATTGGACTCACAACCGAACAATGTGGTGTTATAAACACATTTTCCAAGTCCCATAACTCACTTTCATATGGAAGAGGTTCAGGACTTGTCACATCAAGTGCTGCAGCTCGGATTTTCTTATTCTTTAAAGCCTCAATCAATGCATCTTGATCCACTATATTTCCTCTAGCCATATTGATAAATACACTACTTGGTTTCATCCATGAGAATTTTTCCGCATCAAACAAGTGGTAAGTAGTTTTGCTTAAAGGAATCGCAACGATAATATAATCACTTTGTTCTATGACTTTTTTTAACCCATCCACTCCAACGTAAATATGGTCAAAATAAGGTAGCGTAGATTGTGTTCGTTTGTAACCAATCACATTCATATCAAATGCTTTCAATCGTTTCGCAACCTCAACTCCAATCGAACCTGCGCCAATGATACCAGCAGTTGATCCAATTAGTTCTAGTTCTGTTCTAGGTGTATACCAAATGTGTTGTTTCATATTCTCTAAATACAGTTTGATGTTGCGATTAATCATCAACATTTTTGAAATGACATCTTCTGCCATCGTAGTACTAAAGACACCTTTGGAGTTGGTTAGTGTGACTCCTTTTTCTCTAACAGCATCCATATCTAAGGTTTCATACCCAGCTGTTAAGAGATGAATCCATTCTAAATTAGGGTACTTGCTTAAGTTTTCTTTCGTACAAAATTCAGGATATACCATTATGACATCCGCTTGATAGGAATTAATTTCTTCACTCACAAACGTAATATCAGGAAACATCTCCACCACTTTGTCATAATTATGATAGCGTATCTTTTTTGGTTCAATAAAAATAGTCATATGTTTATCCTCCTATTAAGAAACGTGTCCAAACCAAATTCAGGTTGGACACGTTTTTTATTAGATTATTGTTGTTTTTTGTATTCAGCAACAATCTTTTCAATTAAATGTTCAGGAACTTCTGCGTAGCGAACAAATTCACGTGTGAATCTACCACTACCTTGAGTCATCGCTCTTAAGTCCGTTGCGTACTTAATAATTTCGGCTTCTGGTGCCTCAACAGAAACCATTTGTAATCCACGTCCTTTTGGTTCCATACCTAGAACTTGACCACGGCGTTTGTTAATATCACCTAATACATCACCAATGAAATCATCTTTCACGATAATGTCTAATTTCATGATTGGCTCTAAAATGGTAGGTCTTAGTTTCTTCACAGCATTTTCAAATGCCAAACGAGCAGCTAATTTAAATGACAACTCATTTGAGTCTACCGCATGGTATGATCCATCGTATAGAACTGCTTTGATTCCTATTACTGGAAACCCTGCCAATGGACCTTTTTCCATGGTTTCAATCAATCCTTTTTCAACCGCAGGGAAGTAGTTTTTCGGAACAGATCCACCAAATACTTCTTCTGCGAATTCAAATGGTTTGTCAGTTGGTTCAAAGCGAATCCAAACATCACCAAATTGACCAGCTCCACCAGATTGTTTCTTATGGCGACCTTGAGCTTCTCCCTTAGAACGAATCGTTTCACGATATACAATCTTAGGATCAGTAATATCAAGATCAACTTTAAACATATTCTTCATTTTTTCTAAAATGTAGCCTAAGTGAGTCATCCCTTGACCACCAACAAGAAGTTGCGCAGTTTCTGGATTTCGTTTGATCACTAATGTTTCATCTTCTTGACTTAATTTTTGAAGTGCAGACGAAATTTTATCTTCATCGGCTTTGTTTTTCGGCTGAATTGCAACATAAATCGTAGGTGTTGGATGGGTTACTTTCTCAAACATGACTGGAGCTTTCTTATCGCAGAATGTATATCCAGTTGCAAGTTCTGGCATTTTCGCAACCACACCAATGTCACCCGCATGCAACACTTCAACAGGAAGTTGTGTTTTACCCATCATAGAGCCGATTGTCCCCATTTTAACAGTTGTATCGGTATTTGGTACATAAACTTCTTGTGCGACTTTTAATGTTCCAGAGTAAATTTTAAAGAAGTTAATCGATCCCACAAAGGAGTCAATCATTGTTTTAAACACATACGCTGAAAATGGTTCTTGATCAGAAGAATGTCTTGTAATGGTTTGATTTGTTTTTGGATCAATACCTTCCATCGGTTTCAAATCTTGAGGTTCTGGCATATAATTAACAACCATATCAAGAAGAGTGTGAACACCAATGTTTTTCACAACACTTCCAACTAAGACAGGGTATAAATCACCAGCTAAAACACCAGTACGAAGTCCTGTGCGGATTTCTTCAATCGTTAGTTCTTCTCCCATGATAAATTTATCTAGTAATTCTTCGCTTGTTTCTGCGACACTTTCTTTAATCATGAAATTTAACTCTTCAACCTTAGCGCGACGTTCTTCATAAATAGGAGCATCCACACAGGTTTGTCCATCAAATATACGAGCCTTCATTTCAACTACGTTCACAAATCCGTCGAATCCTTCTTTTTTCCCAACAGGCCAAGCAAAAGGAACCACTTTTTTTCCAAAGCGTTCACGAATATTTTCAATCAGTTCATCAAATTTAATGTTTTCTTTGTCCATTTTGTTAATGAACAAAATTGTAGGAATTCCGCGTTCAGACACTTCGTCCCACAAACGTTCGGTTCCAACTTCAATCCCTTTTGTTGCATCAATTACAATGATAGCGCCTTTAACAACACCTAATACATTGTTTAATTCACCAACAAATTCATCAGATCCTGGCAAATCTAAAAAGTTTAACTTATAACCATTCCATTCAATGGGGATCAAACTTGTAGAAAGAGATGTTTGGCGGGTTTGTTCTTCAATCGAGTAGTCAGAAACAGTATTCTTACGCTCTACTTCACCTTTTTTTTCAATAGCCTTAGTAATATATGCGAGTGATTCCACTAAAGATGTTTTCCCACTACCCATATGTCCTAAGACCGCAATGTTCCGTAACGCATTCGTTTGATATTCTTTCATAATAATCCTCCTCTAAAAAGCGTTTTCAACATTTATATTATACACGAAAGAATACGAATTTAAAAGTCTTTTTATTTTTTTTTACTCGAATGCAATGATAAAAAAGACACACTAGAATAACCTAATGTGTCTTACTCAATTTAATATGTTTTACCTGGTAAATAGGTATTGAATGTTCTACTTACCATATTGCCATTTTCAGAAATAGTGATCGTGTAAGAAACAGTTGTACCTAAGATTGGTAATTCTAACACACGACCTGTATCATCTAAATATCTTGGGTTGTGCGATTGGAATGTAATGATCGCAGTTGGATGATTTTTCGCAACTTCATACTCAATTTCCTTCATGATTTCAAATTGAGAGATTAGTCCTGATTTGCGCAATGTTTGAGGACAATCTTTTCCAGAGAAATCATTGTGATACTTGATGTTTGCAAGTGGCAGATTATATTCTACTGCGAGTCTTGAAGCAAGTTTTGCTGATTTTTGCCAAACTCGGTAAATATCATACCCGTTTCCAATAGCCATTTCAATACCAATACCATTTGTATTTCCTCCACCAAGGTAAGTTGAATGGTTTCCAACCAAGGTCGATCCATCTCCTGCATGGAATGCACGCTCATTGTTTGGAATGTGTTGATAGATTGCCGCATCATCAACTGTATAATGCCATGATACTGCTGTTGTATTATTTGGATTGTTTGTTAAATTATGTAAATAGTTTGAATGTGCGAGCGCTCCTGACCCAGCAGTTGAGTTACCTGTATCATGAACAACAATCCAATGAATATTTTGTGGATTGTATTGTGTGATACCGGCAGGGAGTGCTGACATTGTGCGTTCTGTTCTTGTATACGGACTTTTGTTTATAATGCTTTGTGTGACTGGATTTGGACCAAAGTAATACATTGATACACTCTTAATCGTGCTATGAGCATACGTTGTTGAACCCCAAACTGTGAAATTGTAAGGTTCGACACTTGCGTATTGAACGGCTGCTAATTTATCCATTAAGTTGTTCAAGTTGTTCACCTCGCTGACGTAAAAACTCATGCTATGAGATACATTAGGATTGGATGCAAATCTTGCTGTGATCGTGACATCCCCTGTTCCAACCATAGTAACAAGTCCATTATTTGCAACTGTCGCAACCGTTTCGTTGCTTGAGACAAATTGAATCGTTTCTTGACTATATATAGTTGGATATGGAGTAGAATTTAATGTAAATGTATCACCTACAACAAATAAGTTATCCATCGTTGGGAACGAAAATGCAATTCCTGGTGCGTAGTTGGTATTGAGTGTAAATGAAATGTTAACATGACGATTGAACCATGCATAACCAGTAATTGTGACTTGCCCAACTTGATATGCTTCAATCACACCATCTTTTGAAACAGTGGCGATATTTGGATTTGAACTAACCCATAACACATCAAAAACATTTGTAGACAGTGGAGCAAAATCGACTTCTAATTGATAGTTATTCCCAATATGAACCAAAGATGGTTGATTTGTCAACGTAATACTCTCAGGATATTGGTAATCGATGGTATACGCCGCTGGTACATCAAGTACATTCGTATAGTAATTTGCCCAATTGTCGGTTGGAACATTGGTAAACTTCGCGCTTGTTGGAACTACACTACCCCAATAATTTTGTGTAAAGTCAACAGCGAACACATCACTTCCTTGACCCCAATAATTGGTTGCGTGGTTCACCATAATCACATTGTATTTCACTTCAGCAATGACTGGCTTATTGACAACCCAGTTGCTATTTAATGAGTATTCTGGATCAACATACACTCCACGATTCACATCTGTGATGTGATTATGATTGACTTGGATTGTCATTCCCGGTTCATATTCTAACCGACCATAGATTGCAACAGCCGCATCCAGAGATGTTTCCATTGTGTTATTGACGACTGAAATGAATCCACCAAAGAATCCATTGATATGAATAAAACGATATTTTGATTGTTCAAACCGATTATCAGTTATTGTAACATCTTGACTGATGTCTTTTAGATAAACATCTCGCTCAAATCGAACAAAATCGTTGTCTGTAATATATACATTTGAAGCATACTCCATCCAGATTGGACGAACCAATATATTTGAAGTTACTGTATTATAAATATTTTGGAATAAGTTATAAGCAAAATAAGAGTTATTGACTCCCTTTGATGTAGACGATGCTACAAACTGGATAAATCCTCGATTGGTTGTAGTAACATAATTGATGTCCTCAATGACATTGTACATAAAGTCAAACAAGTCAATTGCAGTATTGTTTGCTTGTATGATTTGTGCTTGACCAGTAAACTTAAACCCGCCAATGGTGATTCCTTCTAAATCGCTTGTTCCATATCCTAGTACAATTTGACCAGTGATGATCGCTTCAGGACCACGAACATCGTTTCTTGGATCAACTCCATAGTTTGGACCTACGATATTAATGTTACTGCTATTGATTAGTAAACTTTGTGGATATGTTCCTGCTGCAACTTCAATCGTTGCATAATCAAGATCTGCTGGAATGGCATTGACTGCTTCTGAGATTGTTGCAAACCCATTTAGTCCTAAATAAATATATTGATCAAATCCGAGCGATATGGTTTCCCCATATCTACCAGCATAACTAGGATCAACATAAAACTCATTCATCAATGGTTTCACAGATAGTTCATAGGCATAAAAAACTCCGCTTTCCGCTGTTGCAGTGATTGTAACATCTCCAGCAGCAATTCCAATGACCAATCCTTGGTTGCTTACCGTTGCAACCGCTTCATCTGAACTTTCCCATACAACAGATTGATTTGCTAAGGAAGGAAATACGAACGCTGTAAATTCTGCTTCAGAACCAATAAACACAAAATTAAATCCCTCCACCATAACACTAGTTGCATCTGGTCTTGTGATTGTTATCGTAATTTCTTCAAACACACTTGGGTTTTGTGTGGAAGTTGCACGGATAACAACAACACCCGCATTTCTAGGTGTCACAACACCGCTTGCGCTGACAGTTGCAATGCTTGTATTTGATGATGACCAAGTCACAGTTTGCTGAGCTTCAATTGGTAATACCGAACTTGTAAGTGAAAGGGTACTTCCCATTTCAAGATTAGAATTTCCTGCAATTTCAATACTTGTTGCTGTTGGTCCGGTGATAGTAATTGTTATTTCTTTATAAACACCACTATGAGCGGTTGCTTTTATGATTACAGTTCCTTCAAAAACTGGAGTAACCACACCATCTTGATTAATGATTGCGATGGCTTCATCGCTAGAAGTCCAAGTAACCGCTTGATTTGCTAATGCTGGAAGCACATTTGCAGTATAGGTTGCTGTTTGATTGACTGCTATTGTAGATGGTCCAACCACTTCGACAGATGTCGCAGAAGGAAGACTCACTGTAACTGTATAATCTTGATAAATACCATTAGATGCAGTCGCACGAATGGTTGTAGATCCTACCACAACCCCGCTTACAACACCTAAGGTTGAAACAGTTGCAATTGATGTATTATTTGAAGACCAAGTAATGCTTTGATCTGCATAACTTGATAACACGTTTGCTGTTAATGTAATGGTTTGACCGACAACTACAACTGATGGACCACTTACTACAACAGAAGTTGGTAATGGTGCAGTGATTGTAATGGTAACTTCATCAAACACTGTGATAACATTGGATGTTGCTTTTATGACAACCGAACCTACTTGTAATGGTGTAACAACACCGGTTGATGATACCGTTGCGATGGTTTCATTAGAACTTGTCCATGTAATGGTTTGATTAGCAAATTCTGGCGTTACACTTGCCGATAAAGCAAGTGTTGATCCTAGTGTAACAGCAGTTCCACCAACGATAATAACATCCGTCGCAATTGGTCTAGTAATTGTAATTTGTTTCGATCCAACAATTGTTGAACTCGTGGATTGTGCATAAATAGTAACAGTACCTTCTTTTAATGGAGTTACAACCCCAGCACTAGAAACTGTAGCAACCGTCTCATCCGAACTACTATAAGTAACTGTTTGTGGAGCTGTTACAGGAAGAACGCTAGCAGATAGTGTTAGTGATGATCCAAGTTGTAGATTACTATCTCCTGTAACTACAACACTTGTCGGTTGAGCAGCTACAATATTAACTGTTAATGTAACTGAAAAAAGCGATGGATCTTCTTTATACGAAATCGTGATTTGCGTTTGACCCAAAGCCAACCCTTCGATTAATCCAGTCGTAGAAACACTAATAATACTAGTATTAAATGAAGTATAAGCAAATGCGTCGTTTCCAACTTCATCTGCACCTAAGTTAATTTGATGGGTAGCTCCAATGGTAACATCAATTGTAGTATTCGGAAGTCCCCAATCACTTGGATCAATCTTGGTATCACACCCAATTAAAAAGATGCTTCCTAACGCAAATACAATGATAACAGCTAGTTTTCGTAGTGATTTGTACATGAGTAACTCCTTATTATTTTATTTTTGCCCCAAATGGGAATAATGATAAGATAGCGATTTTGAACGATTGGAGTCCAAATGGAATTCCAATTATCGTTACACATAAAATGAGACCAGTGGTAATGTTGGCTAGCGCCATTTCCCACCCAGCTACAATTGCCCAAATTGCATTCGCAATTGGATATTTTTCAAATCTTGATTGAACATCTCGTCCGAATGGAGCAAACGTCAATTCTGCCATCTTAAAACATTGTTTACCAAATGGTATACCAATGATAGTGATGCATAATAATACACCTATTAAAAACCATGCGATGGTCACAAAAATTCCACCGAAGATTAACCATAGTAAATTCATAAGTAATTTCATATTTTCACCTCTTCAACATCCTTTATTATACCATAACTTTGCTTGTTTTCAATTTTGTTTTTTGTAAACCTTATTGTTTGTTTACTCAACAAAGCGGATATCTAGTTGATCTTCTACGATTTCAAATCCTATCTTTAAGTAAACATGATTGGATACTGGGTTTTTTTGATCGACATAAAGGGTAACATATCGATGTCCATCTTGTAACAGTGCTTGACACAAATGGTGCACAACAGCCATTCCATATCCTTTATTGCGATAAATTTCAGGAGTAAATACAGGACCGATTGCGACACCATATGTCAAATATCTTGACGCAGCAGCCATCGATACAACAATATTGTCTGGTGTTTCAAATAAATAGTATTTTCCTTCATTGACACGAGTTTTAATTTTTTTAATGTAATCCTCTAATACTTCAATGGTTTCACCAATATAAGCAAAAAAGGCTTGATTCCATTCAACAATGAGTGGAATGTCTTGATCTGTTGCTTTGCGAAAGATTCCATTTGGTAAATTACAATCGTTTGTCTTTGTTAGTTTCATAATGTCTAGAGTAAAATGTGTTTCAATGTTACATCGTCTTATTGTAACAAAAGCATTTGAAAATACATACGCTACTTCCTTTCTCGCATTGATCCCACGAATGAGAGGATGATTTGATGCAATATCCATTGCGAAACTCTCAGTAACTCGATTATCTACCTCTCCAATAGAGGAAATCAACAAATTATAAGGTGGCATATGTAAAAAAATAAACTTTAGAACACCTTCTTCATTCCATACTCCACCATAAAAAGAACCTTCTACTTGTTCTTGCACTAACATATTGTTCGCATTAAACAAAATGAGTTGATTCACTTCTTCTTTTTCAAGAAGTATCTCATTAAACTCATTTAAAAATTGTTTTACTGTATCGAAATATTTTATTCTCATTGTTTACTCCTTCCACCAAACGGGTATCACCGATGTTAAGTTAGAAAAATCTCTTAATATTTGCGTAACCAAACTATTATGGACTTTGATTTCTTCTTCACCAAATTGCATTGCCCACAAAATTCCAAACCCAATATCCATACACGCATAAAACAATGCAATACGGAAAAAACGTTCTGGAAGTGCCTCATTGCCAAAATACCCCTTAATCTGCCCTTGCACGAATGGAATGCTATGTTTTACCCCAAAGCTTAACATTCGGTTAAAATCTTGATAGGAATCTTCAATGTTAGAACGATTAAAATCAATAACATATAAATTGTTATCTTTCCCTAGTAACATATTTCCTAAGTGAAAGTCCCCATGACAAAATGAGGTTGTTTGCCCCTTTAGTTGTTCGAGGTTATCATCAAGATATTGCACAATCAGATCGTGATAGGGTTCAACCAAACCTGAGGTAGCATATAATTCTTTTTTTCGTTCAATCTTCCGCTTCATTTGCTCGTAAGGAGAAATGACAGATGTCCTAACTTCTTTGTGTATGGTTTTTAATGTTGTTCCCGCTTGGAGTCCTAAACGATATTGATCACTTTCTGACATTTTATCGATGATGTCGATAAGTTCTACACCTTCTACAAAACGATACACGATGTAGCAAAGATCATCATCTTCCAATACCCCATACGTAATGACTTCTGGAACAAATCTTGTGTTTTTGCATATGTTTTTCATACACGTAAATTCGATTTCTTTTTGGCCTAACTCCTTTTTAGAGCTAAAACGCACTACATATGACTCACTATTTCTGACCGTAACCTTCCATTTTTCATCTTCACTCCATCCGTTTGTTAACCTTGAGGCAACAAAAGAGGAAGAAAACATTGGTATTTTTTTAATCTTATTCATAAGGACCTCCAAATAAAAAAACTATTGGTCTCCCAATAGTTTGATTTTCCTCATGGTGCTCCTACTGAGAATCGGACTCAGGTTTCAGCATTACCATTGCTGCGTTCTACCACTGAACTATAGGAGCGCAAGATGTAAGGTAATTATACAAAAAAACAAATAAAAATGCAAGGTAAAATTGTATTTTCAACCCACTTATGATAAAATAATTCATAGTAGAAAGATGGTGAGATGATGGAGCCGTTGGCATTTCGCATGCGTCCCAAAACGTTTGATGACATAGTAGGTCAAGATCATTTAGTCGGTCAAAATGGTGTAATCCGTAAAATGGTAGAAAAAGGAAAATTATTTTCTTTGATATTATACGGAGATCCTGGAAACGGAAAAACCACCATTGCTGAGGTGGTTGCACAAACAAGTGGTTACAAATCGTTTAAATTTAATGCTTCCATTGATAACAAGGATGCCCTAAAAACAATCATGCATGAATCAAGATTCCACAAAGCAAGTGTTGTCATCATTGATGAAATTCATCGTATGAAAAAAGACATTCAAGACTTTTTGCTTCCATTTGTCGAAAGTGGAGAAATTGTTATGATAGGGATTACAACCGTCAATCCATATCATTCGGTCAATCCTGCGATTCGATCTCGCTGTCACGTCCTAAAACTAAAATCCTTAGAAAAACAAGATTTGATTGCAATCGCAAAACGTGGAATATCCTATATTAATCCTAGCTTAACAATCGATCCGGATGCGCTTGAATATTTGGTTAGCTTAGCCAATGGTGAAGTTCGAAGTGTTCTTAATATGATTGAAGTAGTAATATTAGCACTAGAAGGAACAAATATCACTTTTGATTTAGCCAAAAGTGTATTGCTTCGTCCATCGATTCTAATTGATGGAAGCAGTGATAACTACTTTGATACCTTAAGTGGATTACAAAAATCAATCCGTGGGTCTGATGTGGATGCCAGTCTTCATTATTTAGCAAAACTGCTCGCAGCCGAAGAACTCATTATTCTGACAAGACGCCTCATTGCGACCGCTTATGAAGATATTGCACTTGCTAACCCATCGATTGGTCCAAGAGTCATAGCAGCCTGTGATGCAGCGATTCAACTTGGAATGCCTGAGGCTAGACTTCCATTATCGGTAATTGTAATTGAAATGGCATTATCACCAAAATCCAATTCCGCGTTGATTGCAGTTGATAAAGCACTTTCAGACATAGAAGCAGGAAAAAGCGGATCACTCCCACTTCATCTAAAAAACATCTATTCTTTTGATGAGTCACAAAGCAATTACCTATATCCACATGACTACCCTGGTGCATGGGTTAATCAACAATATTTACCTGACATCATCAAACATGCATCCTACTATGATCCCAAAAACACATCAAAATTCGAAGAATCTTTAAAAGCAAGATTTGAAGCAATCAAGCAAGCGAAACAAGAACAAAACAAAAAGGCCTGAATCGGAATGATTCAGGTCTTTTATTCATATTTAATATGGTTTATGAATTTATTTCATACATCTGATAAAGATTCATTTATCATTTACTCGACATATCAAAACATAGAAATACATCCAATTCGATCGCAAGATATCATAGAACTATAAAGATATGGTTTCTAAAGCGAAAATGAATCATAGTAATAGATCTCAACGTTAAAAATATCTTCTTCATCTTCTTCATCTTCTTCAATATCTTCATCATCGTCGCCGTCATCATCTTCTTCGTCTTCTTCATCTTCTTCGTCGTCGTCATCATCCTCATCATCTTCTTTGGAGCGATCAAAACGATCTTTTTCTAATACTTTATCAATTTGGTTCGTCTCAATTTGAAATACATACTTATACATTTGTGTGTTTGAATCGAAAATAACTTGAATCAGCATTAATCCTTCTTCTTCCTCATCATTATGTTCAAGTTCATACTCAATGAGTATGGTTGAAATGGTGTTTTCAACCTTTCTTTTAAATTCTAACTTCAACTTCTTTACATCACTTTCATACTCGATTTCTGCTTTAATTCGATTATTTTCTTCTTCAACTTTAATCGTGAATGAATGAATGGTTTCGAACATTTCAATCACTTCATATGAAAACTTTTGTTCGTCTTCCTCCATAATATGTTCAATTTTAATGTAGTTTGCATCGATTTGGTTTTGATTTAATCGTACTGTAATTTTTCTTTCATCTTCTTTGGTGGTATCCGTTATTTCTACATGATATTCAAGGGTATCTAGTTCGATAATACCTTGTAATCGTGTTGTGTCATCATCGACAACCTCTTCATTATAGTATAACGAATATGTACGCAATTGGTTGGTTAAATCTATAGTTTGATATGATATTTTATAGGAGTAACCCGGTTTCTCAGCAGAATCACTAGAAGTGATAACCATATCAGACTTGTCTCCAACCAATGACTCAACAACATATAAGTACTGTGTAATTTGATCAATTTCATCTTCAATTAGAAGTGAATGTGAACTCAATCTTAGCAAATTGTTTTTGTTATAATCAAAGGATACTGTGTAAGCAGTTAAACCCGAAGCAGCAGAAAATGCATAAATTTCTTCCTTATGGCTTAGAGGAATAGGATTAACAATAATTTCGTCATCTGGATGATCACCTACTAGAGGAATTGAAAAAATAGCTAGCACATTGATTGTGATTAATAAAATAGTAAATAACATCTTAAATGCGAATCTTTGTTGACGGAATGTTTTGATATTTGGTCTTATTTGTGACATAAGCGGTTCTATTGTAATTTGATTAATATCAATCAAATGATGAATATTTGGTGTGGTATTTACAATATGATTTTTTAGAATTTTTTTGATATTAGCTTTTTTCATAATCCACACCTCCTTCATATCTTCTCATTTTCCTAATTGCTTGGTTGTACAACCATAGCACTGTTCCAATTGGTTTTTTTGTGATAACAGCAATGTCTTTAAATTTAAGTGTATCGACAACCCGAAGCAAGACAACTTCTCTTTCATCTTGATTTAAACAATTCAATAACTCTTCAGCAATCATCGAATCAATTGCATTATGTGATACAGGTGATGGAATCGATTCGAGTGCGATATCATCCATCAGAGTCTCTTTTTTTCTAGCTCTATAATAATCAAGGGCTGTGTTTCGTGCAATCGTAAGCAGCCAATTTCGAAAATTTGTTCCTTCCTTATATTGTCTAATTGAGGCAATCATTTTGATGTATGTTTCTTGCATCACATCTTCTGAAAGAGAGTGATCTTTCATAATTGAAAGAATAATCGCATAGACGGATGATTTGGTTTCATGGTAGATGATTTCAAATGATTCCTCGTTTTTTAATAAAAGTGCTGGGATATACTGATCAAGATTTTCCATAGCCATTACCTCAGACTCATTATATCACAGCACGATTATTTTCTAATAGCGATTAGCTGAAAATTTAACAACACCGATTAGATATTAGATGAATCTTCTTCTTCATCTTCATCTTCTTCTTCATCTTCATCTTCTTCTTCATCTTCATCATCTTCATCTTCTTCATCATCTTCATCTTCATCATCATCTTCGTCATCGTCATCTTCTTCACGATCACGTTCATATTCATAAATACTGTCATCGTCTTCTACTTGAATTTCATATTTATACACTGTTTCACCTGTAACTTCATCAATAACAACATACACTTCAATTTCACCTGATTCTACATTGTTCAATTCATCGACAACCTCATATGAAACTTTCAGTATTGTCTTTTCATCTTTGATTTCTTGTTCAAATTTGTATTTTCCCTTAGCTTCACCAGCAACAAACTCAAGCTTAACCTCAATTTCATCATCTTCGGTTTCTACCTTGACTTTGGTGCTATTCATCAATTCACCATTGATAAATTCTTCAAAAATAAATTTTCTCTCTTCTTCTTCTAATTCATATTTCACATTGACATAGTTGAATTCATCTATTGATGCTGTTATTCGAATGGATTCTTCATCATCTTCCATTTCTCTTTTTCCTGATAATTGATAGTCAATTTCATTATAAGTCATAAGTCCGAATAATTCTGTTTCATATTCATCATCTTCTTCACTACTATCATCTAGAAACACTTCATTATAGTAAATTGCATATACAACATCTTCTCCTAAGATGTTTTTTGTTGTAAAATTAACTTTTGTTTCATATTCTGGCAAATCAGAAGTGACCAACTCCACTGCAAGTGATTGGCTACTACCAACAAATTTTTCCATAATATTTAAATAACGATTGAGTTGATCAAGTTCTGTAGTAATGATTGGTTCGTCCTCGTCTGCCATAAATGACATCGGAGTCATACCACTGTTTGTAGTATATTGTTGATTTAATAGCGATACAGCTGATATAGCTGAAAATGCATATACTTCGTCTGTGGTTTGAAACGTTGGGTTTCCATCAATGGTAAACGCAGTTCCACAACCTACAAATACAAATGTTGATGTAAGCAACACCATCATCGATAATAATTTCGTAAAAATTCTCATAATACTTCCCCCTTTTTACACTATAGTAACGATGAAACATCTTATTTTATTGGTAAATTCATCATTTTTTTAAAAATAATCAATGTTTGTAACAAAATAAGAAGACAAACTATATCGAATGAAATAAAAACATGGTTCCCTACCAAAGGAACCATGTTTTATATGTATCAAAGTGAATTATTTTTTACCCTTTTCTTTATGAGGCGTGCTTTTTTTGCATCGTGGACAATATTTACTTTGTTCCATACGATCTGGATCGTTACGTTTACTCTTTTCAGTTAAATAATTTTCTTCTCCACACACAGTGCATTTTAACATAATACTTACTCGCATACTACTGACCTCCTAACATACTACTAATTGACTAATGAATTATACTATAAATTGCTTGAAAATGCAAGAAATATATTTACCTATCTAGGCAGCAGCATCGACAATGACTGGAATGACGATTGGTTTCTTTTTCGAAATTCGAAAAATCTCTCTTCCGATTTCCTCGCGAAGCACATTGTTTAGTTCATTCCATTCGATATATTTTTTATCAAAGAAAAAGTGAAGCGTTGCATCAAATTTCTTTTTGACATAATAATCGATTTCTTCCTTGGATTCTCCATAGACAAATCCTTTGGTTACAATCTCTGGTGCGTTCAATATTTTCTTTGATTTGGCATTGATATTACATGAAATAATAAAAATACCTTCTTCTGCTAGCATTTCTCTATCTTTGATGACCACTTCATTGATGTCACCGATGATAGAACCATCCACCAAAATATCCCCGTTTTGAATTTGACTACGGGATGTTACTGCTCCAGCTTCAAACTCAATTGCTTCTCCATTTTCTAATAAGATTACTTTATCATTTGGATAACCAACTTCTTTGGCAATATTGGCTTGTTTGATTTGATGACGATATTCTCCAATGACTGGAATGATGTATTTTGGTTTTAAGATATTATACATCATTTTAAGATCATCTGCGTTCGCATGGGAACTTCTCATAATTCCCTTACCCACTTTTGTCACTTTAATATTATTACGATATAGGGTGTCAATTGTTCGTAACGCTATTTTTTCCGTACCAGGCACTGGTGGCGTCATGCTGATGACATGATCGGTATCATTTAAGGCAATCAAACGATCTACCTTATTGACCATTCGTTGCAAGACATAAAATGGTTCGTGACGATTACCAGTCACAATAACGACTAAATTTTCAAATTCATTTTTATTTTTATCATCAATGTACTTTAAATTAACCAATCGATCTTTTGGTATTTTTAGGTATTCGGTATTCATTGCGATATCTACAATGCGTTGTGCTTTGCGTCCAATGATCGCAACATTACGATTGTTGTTCACTGCGATATTGATTATTTTTTGAATACGGTCCAAATCCGAGCTAAATGCCGTTACAATCACACGATTATTCCCTCGGTTGAATACATCCGTAATCACGTGAGTAAGTAAATAATCATTGATTGGTCTTGTCATTGTTCCAGAACCTATACTTTCGGCTAGTAAGGCTAGAACCCCTTTTTTCGAAAACTCAATTAATTTGTCAAATGAAGTACGATATTTAATCTCAGCGTTTTGATCAAAATTAAAATCAGGGGCATATAATACAATACCTTGATCGGTATGTAGTGCAATCCCAACCGATTCTGGAATGGAGTGCGTGGTATTGTAAAAAGATACCAAGCAGTCACCAAATTTTAATGTCTTATTTTCATTGATACGATATAATCGGAACTCTTCAATTGCCATTCCTTCCTCGATCAATAAATCTTCAATCAACTTAATTGTAAAATGGGTTCCGTATACACGGATGTTAATGTGTCTAAGTAAATATGGCAAAGATCCAATGTGATCTTCATGTCCGTGAGATATAAAGATCCCTTCAATGCGATCTTGATGTTCAATTAAGTAGCTGATATCCGGAAATACAGCGTCAACTCCATACAAATCAACCGCGGGGTATTTTAGTCCTGCATCAAAAATAAAAATACGTCCATCTACTTCTGCTACAAACATATTTTTACCGTTTTCTCCTAATCCGCCTAATGCGAATATTTTTAGTTTGCTCATAGTTACCTCCTTTCTTCTTGTTTTTATTATTGTATCAAATTGTGCTCAGGTTTGCTTTGTATTCGCTATTTTATTTAAATAGGGAGTACATTGATTGAAATAATCAAACGATCATCGTATTCACCATATCGGTGATACTTTTGTTTTCCAACAACCAAACATTCAATGAGAAGGAAATCATCCAAATGTGATTCTTTGATATCAATCACAAAGTGTTTTCCTGTTTGTTTTGGATCTTGTTTTCCTTTGATAAACCACTTTACATCATACCCACTTGCATTCATTCGTTCTTCGATGTCAAGAGTAATCGTATATCGGTCCCCTGGATAAAGTGCGGTATCGGTATAATTTTCTACTACATACAAATGATAATCATCGGCTGCGACCAAATCATCTTTGTTCAGTTTTACACCGAGTGAATCACTGATGCTCATAATCGAAGCTGCAATGTTCATCAAGTAATCATTACGTGATACATAATATAATCTTACCGTTTCAATAAAATCCCCAGTATAACCCGCAATTTGTTCTAATTCGCGTAAGGTCACTTGTTCATTTTTTTCTAGCTTATAGAATGGTTCTAACAAACGCTTGTACATGAGTTCGATTAAGGATGGTTTGAATCCTTTGTATCCAAATTCAAATATTGGTGCGAACAATTCCTTATAGAATGGTTGTTTAAATAAAACCTTAATTAATTCTGGATAACGCAAATCTTTTAAACTTTCAAAGAGTACATTAACTCGTTTGTTGTGTTGAATTGTTTGCATTTTAAAATAAGGTTTATCCTTTTTATCTTTAATCTTCATATAATGTATTCCATATCGTTCTTTTGCGAGTTCATCGATGACTTTTCTTGCCCAATGTTCAAAACTTTCAAAATAGCGTTTTGCGCCTTCGTTTAATTTTTGATTTTCTAGTTCAAAAAACATATCTTACCCTCCTTGATGGATGTTATATATAATTCATTATACTATGATTTTACTTGTTTGTCACTGCTAAAAGGTTAAATGTTGTAGATTTCATGCATTTACTTCCCTGGTACAATCCGTTTTGCCATCATAATGTCAGGTTTTCCTAGTCCGTTGGCATCGGGCATGACACCAACTATAATGTATCCACACTTTTGATAAAATTCAAATGGATGTCTTTTGATGTTTTTAATCGTTTGAATGTGGTGATACAAGTCAGTCATTAAATCACAGCCACTTAAACTTGTTTGTTCAAACTCATCATCCGTCCCTAAATAAATCATTACCCCACCAAGACTTCTAACCATCTCTTCAATGGCATTCATTAGTTTGGTTCCAATGTGCATGTGGCGTTGATTTGGATGAACGATGAGCGGATGAAGTTCCCATCCAGTTGTTCCATATTGTGGTATCGCTCCAACAACCCCTACAACCATATCATCAATCAAAGCAACCAAACAATGTGCACCATTGGAAGTTATGCTATCAATGACCTCATGACCATCTTTTAGAGTTGGGTAAGCATGAGGGAATCCACTTGAAATGAGCTTTGCTGCTTGATTTCGTTCTTCTTCACTCAATACATTAATTTCCCGTATCAACATGTTTCACACCTCCATCTTTTAAAAAAGAGAAAACATGATTGTTTTCCCTATTCAACATTGTGGTAAACGTTTTGCACATCATCAAGTTCATCTAATGTTTCCACAAGACGCTCGAATTTGTCTAATGCATCTCCACTTAAACTGATATGTGTTATTGGTAACATACTAATTTCACATGTTGTAAATTCTTCGATTCCTAAGGTTTTAAACGCTTCTTGAGCGAGATTGAAGTTTTCAATTGTTGTGTAAACTAACACATTATCATCTTCGACTTCAATGTCATTGACGTCGCATTCTTTGTTCATCAATGCTTCTAATACTTGATCTTCGGTAACGTTTGCTGCTCCAACAAGTCCTGTTTGTTCAAACATAAAGGTTACACTTCCATTTACACCCAAAGAACCACCATGTTTACTAAATGCTGCTCTTACCTCTGATACCGTGCGATTGATGTTATTGGTTAAGCAATCAACAATAATTGCAGACCCGTTTGGACCATAGCCTTCGTATCGAACTTGATCGTAATTTTCACCCTTACCACCTCTTGCTTTATCAAGGGCACGGTCGATGATGTCTCTTGGTACTTTGTATGTTTTTGCTTTGTCAATGACCATAGCGAGTGAACGATTGATTTCTGGATCTGGTTCGCTTTTCGCTGCGACATAAATTTCAAGTCCAAATTTTGCATAAATTTTACTACGGCTTGCATCTTTTGCTGCTTTTCCGTATTTAATGTTGTTCCATTTTCTTCCCATAATGTTCACCTTTTCCTATCATATTTTACCATAAATATTATGAATATTCAAGATTTTTTAAGCATAAGAAAAAGTAGGCAACTACTTTTTCTACGTGTTTGTCCTACTCATTTTCTTGGTATAATAACCTTAATTGCTTTTTCTAAGATTTGAACATTGACTTCTGTCCATTTGTAAAGTTCACCATCTAAACTTACATTCATCAGTGTCTTTGAGGTAACTTTTGCTTTTTTACATTGATAAAAGGAAACAATGTTCGATAGACGTGGATCACTTAAATGTTTACCTTCTTTGTATACTTTGATCAATTTAATGAACTTGTATCTTGGAATCTTACGCACCATTACAACATCAATCAAACCGTCGGTTGTTTTTGCTGTCGGGGCACAATAATATCCTCCACCATAAACCGTACCATTCGCAAATGCTGTGAGTAAATATTTTCCTGAATATACAACTTCGTCTTCAATCGTAAGGGTAAATTCATTGTCATAACGGAAAAGCAAGTTCCATAAAATCGATTTGTCATACGCCTTTTTCACAGGCATTTTATGACGATAGAGCGCTGCTCGTTCTACGACATTTGAATCAAATCCGATATTCGCAACATTAATCGAATAATGATCGTTCACTTTAATGATATCAACTTCCATCAAATCACCAGTGATTTGGCGTTCAATGTCTTTGAATTGACGATCTTTTAATGATTTCACAAAGTCGCAACATGAACCAACTGGTATGATTCCCATCGCTGCGTACTTGCATCCAACAAGACCACTTGCTACTTCATTCACGGTCCCATCTCCACCACCAGCATAAAATCTTGTTGGTTCACTCAGTCGTTTACAAACAGACTGAACATAGTTTTTCGCATCTCCTACGCCTTTTGTTAAATAAATCTCATAGGTGTCTGTGCGGTTTAAAAATGCTTGTTCTATTTGAGGGATTAAGTATTTTGTAGAGTCTTCAAATCCTGCATTCGGATTTAACACAAAATAATGTTTCATAGATTACCTACCTTTTAGTCAATGACTATTGTATCAAAGAGTACTTGTGCTGTCAATGAAAACACTATTCTTGACGAGCCTTCGTGATTGCTTTTATGAGTGTGTGTGTGTGATCCGATGCGTATTGCCAAAAGAACACGCCTTTTAGCCCCATTTTCTTAACATAGTTAACTTTTTCTTTAATCGAACGTTCATCGTCATACGAATAGAATTCGTGATCTCCAAACAAATACGGAGCTTGAGCTTCCTCATCATATCCATAGGAATAAAGGGGATTGTTTAGTAGTTCTTCTTTTATTTTGGTATATGTTGCAGACCCAAAACTATTGCCTAAGACTTTACTTCCTAAAATATCTTTTTCAAATACAACTTGATCTTGCTTTCTTGCATAAAAGGCAATTCCTAATAACAATTGAGATGGATCAACGCCATGATCAATGAATGTTTGAATATAATCTGCACTTCCTATTTGATTGGTTCGAGGAGATGCATATAGATTCGTGTTGTGACTTGCGATTCCATTTGTTGTCAAATCGTATGTCATCACATTGACAAAATCGAGTAATGACATGACTTTATCAAGCTCTACAGAGTGTCCATCTCCCATTAAAGCACCAAATGCAGCGGTTAACACGTATTTTTTCTTTGTCTTAAGACTTAGTTGATGGAGTGCGGCCTTTAGTTCAAACAACATATTCGTAAAATTTACTCTATCATCACGAGAACTTTTGATGCCAGCAACGCTTGTACAAGGGTATTCCCAATCAAGGTCGATCCCATCAAAATGATACGTTTCGATTAAAGCAATTGTCGATTCACAAAACGTTCTCAAAGAACTTGGATTGGCTGCGGTCTCAGAAAAATAACCAGCACCCCAACCTCCAATCGATAGCACTACTTTTAACTTCGGATGGTTTTCTTTAAGTTCTTTTAGTTGGTGTGCTTGTGTAAACTCTTCATATACACTACCTGATTCATCTTTGATTTTAGCAAAGCTATAAAACAAATGCGTTAAATCACTAAAGTGTTCATCCTTCGGATTCCATGATGATTTTTCATATAAATATCCTACTATATACATTTACTTCACCCCAAAATAGATGGTTAGCTTTGTGAGATCTTCAAACTGAAGAAACGATAATTGATCTTTATATGGGGAAAGAGCGATTCCTGTTTGATCTTTGACCTTAAGCATTATTTTGATTTCGTCAACTACTTTACGAATAACATAAGAACGATGAATGATACAAGGATCCGCATCATCAAAGAGTTCAATGCTCCGTTTGATAACGTAATCATTCTTAAGTGGCAAATCGAGAATATTGCCAGAAAACACCGTAATTCCTTCCGAATTGATTATTTTGACCCAGTCTTTCATACTCCACCTACACTAACTTAAAGATATAGTAAATCACGATTGCTAAGAAAAGCAATGCATTGATTAACTTAATTAAATACATCTTTTCTCTAATTTTTTCACTAGCAGCCATAACTGATTTTGATTTCACGGCGAACACAGTAATGACGATCAAAGGCAGTACAAACATAAAGTTATACACAATTAAATACAAATATGCACCAAGTTGAAAATCTTCACTAAACTGAATCAAACTGATAATGACTGGTAAATAGACTTGACCCGTACATAAAAATTCTGTAAACGAGATAATAACCCCAAGTAAAAAAGCTAAGAAGTAAACTGCGATGCTTCCTTCTTTCATCTTTTTGGTAAACGTACGAATGATGTTTTGATTGAATCGTTTTAACCCTTTTGGCAATTGATTCTTAATCTTATCAAAACGGTTTTTACGACTCATAAAGAAATCATATAAGTTAAATAAGAATAGAATCGAGCATAATACTAATATAAATATGTTTAAAAATATCGTTAAACTAGCAAAGTTAAACAAGTGCAAGAATTGGAACAAGAATGTTCCTAACGCAAAATAAGTTAAAAACAATGCCGCAATATACGAAATGCTAACTCCTATTAAAATCTTTTTATCTTTCGAAAATCCAAGCAAGGATATAAATAGTAATAACATAGCAATTGCACACGGGTTAAATCCATCTAACAACCCAGAAAATACAACATATAAAAACCCAACAAATCCAGCAATGGTTTGAGGATTGCTACTTTGAAGCGGTTTTAATGGGGTATTGGCTAATGCAATGATTTCTTGAGATGATATCAATTGTTTGACCGTATCAAAGTCTTCAAAACCGTAAAACTCATCTCCAACAAAAAGCAACGGAACCGTTCCTTCGTTTCTTGGAACCAAATAGGTTAGCTTATAATCTTCAAACAAACGGTAACCTTCTTGGGTCATTGTGCTAACCTTTTCAAGATTAACACCTAATTCGATGATTTGATCCATATAAGGCCCCCACTGAGCACAAGTGGAACAAGTTGGTGAGTAAAAATAAACTGCTTGTGGTGTTTCTTCTGATGCAAGAGTTAGGTTGTTAGAAATTCCTATGGCTAGTAGCACCATCGCAATTATGACATAAAATATTTTTTTCATGAGAGTCTCCTGTTTCCATTAGTTGTCTTTTTTATTTAAAATGGATGCGATCCATATTGGAGCATAACTTGAGATACATCCTTTTTTAACGGGTTTATCATCAAGTGGGCCAATTGTAGTTGCAATCTCAATTGCTTGATGATAATATTCGTTCTTACGAGTCGCAATTTCAACCAGCATCCGGTTCATCGCTTCTTGTTTCTTAACTGGTGCGTACTTCATTTTATGCTTAATATCGTCTAACAATGCTTCATAGTTGGAAACAGGTTCAACATGATTGATGATTTTTTCAACTTCAATCATCCATCCTGCACGTCCTACCAAAAAGCAAGAGTGATTCATCCATTTTTTTGAGACAATATCAAGTTCAGGTGAGGAAAGTACGACATAACGAACAAAAAAGTCGATTAGTAACCAATGATTGATTTCCTCAACCATTTGGTGTAATTCATCTTCGGAAAATAACGTTCCATCCATAATCATACAAGCAAGTAGCATCGCTTCGAAATACTTGCTTTTCCATAATTCCATTCCTAATTCGTGATTGCATTTGATTTTCTTCGCAAGAGTTCTTAAATCCGTCATTGGTACACCAAAACAAGTTTGCGTTACACCATCACGCACCAAATGTTTGATACGAGATTCTGTACCTCGTTCTTCAAAGTAAGTTAGTACTTGATCCATCGTCATAATGCCTCACCTCACTTATATGTGATTTGTTAGTCCTATTGTATCACAGTTCCAATAAATAATCACTTTTTTTATATGAAAAAGTAGAAGGTCACCCTTCTACTTTAGTTATCATCTTACATTGTTCAACTTTCAAAACTAGATTCTTCACTCATAAATATCTGATATTTTACATCTAATTGTTCAAGTTTTATTATGATATCATAGATATCAACTTCACCATTTACAAATGGTGATGGAAGTCCATTTACATCGAAATAGGATTTTTCAACAAGCAAGTATGGAATTAAAACATATCGTGTCACACCAAATCGTGAATTTCCTACAGTACGAATCGCTAATGCACGATGAACAATCGCATATTGATTGGTGTCTTCAAATCGAACTCCATCAACACGAAATTCTTTTCTTGCATTCACTCCTGCTCCAATTTGATGATACGTAACTGTATCAAATCCAGATAATGCATCAAAATCAAAACGATATACTTCCAAATCTCCAAGTACGATTTTCGATAGAATAAAATCACCTGTTTCATTGTCGTATACTTCAATCTCATAGACATCTGCTTCTGTTTGTTCTTCTAATAGTGGATAGTCTGTGATTACATATGTGTGGTTTGAATCGACTTGGATCATTGCTTTGTTTGTTAACTGTGAACTTCCATTCAACACTACAAATTCTAAGAATTCACCAATTATCATATTATCCACGTTGGTAAAACGCAATCGTTTTGCTTGTTCTAATCCAACATATGATATCACTTGTTCTTCTTCACTTAGTTCAAAGGTGATTTGTTGTCCGTTTTGATAGACTATTGATCCTTTAAATTTTTGGATATGATTGGTTTGTTCTAATTGAAGCTCATAGGTAGCAACAGGTAATGTTGCTTTTAGATTTACTTTATTTTTGGATTCAATTAACACTTCAACTCGACGGTTATTTACATCAAACGATAGTTGAGCTTTTCCATTTTTTCGGTTAAATTCGGATTTTGCCTTGTCTAATACCGATAACCTACTATCATTAAACTCATTGATGCGTTTCATTTCAATGTCAATCGCTTGAATTAGGTTTTGAATGTTGGCTAACTGTCTACTCGCAAGACGTTCGTTTTCGTTCATCTCTGGTCTGCCAACTGAAGCTGGTCGACCGATTGGACTTAAAACTGACATAGCCATATAACTTGTTGGCATTCCGCTTTCTTGTGGACTTAAAACGGTTGGTAAATAATCCCAAAGATTTACTTCCACATTGACAAGTTCCGTCATTGCTTCTTCAAACTCTTCTTTGGACATCACTGCTTCTTGTGGTGATAACGATCCTATGATTATGGAAACCGATAGAACTACCATCAACACCAAACTTGTAAGTTGCAACGCAAAGCGTTTTGTCCAAAATGGCGTCTGTTTCTTTGGAGCTTCGATGATTTCTAAGTGGTCTTTGTAACTTGGCAAATCGTGTGATGATGGTTTGACTTTATTGATGATATCTGGAACATAGGTTTCTACTTCTGCTTTTAACTTTTTCTTTAGATCGTTTAATTTCATACCTCATCCCACCTTTCTATAGCATTTTTTTGACTTTTTTAATTGCTTTTTGATATATCCATAGCACTGTCCCTAGTGGCATATCTAATATTTTAGCGATATCTTTATGTAAATAGTTTTCCACAATACGTAGCATTACAACTTGGCGTTCCGTTTCATCTAAAAGATTTAGCACATCATCGATGAAATACTCGTGTTTATCTTGCGGTGTCATTGCTTGGCCTAGGATGCTTTGATCTTCGGTTGCATCAACCAGTATGGTCTTTTTGCGTTTATTGTACTCGTTAATCGCAAGATTACGCGCCATTGTGACAATCCAATTTTTGAAGTTGGTTCCCATTTGATACCGATCAAGCGATTTAATCATTTGCATATAGGTATCTTGCATAATATCTTCTGCTAACGACTTATCCTTTAATATCGATACAATGACCATAAATACCGCATTCTTTGTTTCATAGTAAATATAATCAAATGCATCGTTGTCTCCATTTTTTAACATTTGTACGTACTGATCGATTGTTCTTTCCATACGTTTCAACCCTCTTTTTCAAACTCATTATATCACAATCGACCTAAAAAAACATCATTCACCTATTAAACAAACAAGGATCCACTTTTATTGGAAAAATATCTAAAAAAGATAGAAATCACTTGTGATTGCTATCTTTTACATGCTTACTCATAAATGGCGATGATTTCTCCAATATAAGCTCGGTGATAATCCAACTTTGGATAATTTTTGTCTAGAGTTGGGTCTTGGAATTGTAGGGGTGAAATGTCATAGTGATATATTTTTTTACATAAAAGCGTACATTTTGCCTCTTTAAATGTAATGCTTTCTTGACACGGGATTGGATGAAGTTTGCTTTCTTTTACTTTTGGGTATTCTTTTCCTGATTTCGTGCCTAGCATAAAAAGCGTATCTTTATAATTCTCTGTATAAAAGGATAGCGTAAAATAATCATTCGATTCCATAAACTTGTATGTATATCTTGTTGGACGAATATATATTGTGACAATTTTTTTATTCCATAAGATGCCTAAACTACCCCAACTAATGGTCATAGTATTAAACGCATCACTTGTACCTGCTGTGACAAGTCCCCAATCTTTGTCAAACAAAGTGAACGCATTGTGATTCCAGTTAGCAATATTGATCTCTTTCAAACATTTCCACCTCTTTCTTACTGGCTTATGCCACTTTTATTATAACATAATTACCCACCATAGTTCAAAAAAATACTCATTTTGTAGTACAATACTGAAAAATAATTTTACAATTTTATTGTTATAGCGTATAATATGACAAGGAGCGTGAGAACATGATTACAATCAAAGAAGTGAACAATAAACGTATGTTAAAGCAGTTTATTGATTATCCAGTACACCTGTATAAAGACGTCAAGGAGTTTGTTCCATCCTTAGCGATGGATGAAATAATGAACCTTGATCCAAAAAAGAACCCAGCATTTGAATATTGCGATGCTAAATTTTTTTTGGCATATAAAGATGGAAAAATTGTTGGACGAATTGGTGGAATCATCAATCATGCACACAATGATTTATCGGGTGGAAAGCGAGTACGTTTTACAAGATTTGATGTCATTGATGACATCGAAGTGACAAAAGCATTGATGAACACGGTCACAGACTGGGCAAAATCTCAAGGAATGAATGAAATCATTGGACCCCTCGGATTTTGTGACTTGGACAAACAAGGGATGTTAATCCGCGGGTTTGATCAAATGAACCTCTTTATTACCTATTACAATCATCCATATTATGTAAGACACATGGAAGAGCTCGGGTTTGTAAAAGACGCCGATTGGATTGAATATAAAGTCTTTATACCTGCAAATTCAATTGAACGATTAGAGCGAATCTCAGAACTTACCATCAAACGTTATGGTTATAAGCTAATTAAGGCAAAAACAAGAAAAGAAGCAATTCCACTTGCACGTGAGGCATTAAAACTATACAATGTGGCATTTGCTCCTTTATATGGCGTAGTACCATTAACCGACAATCAAATTGAACTCTTTATCAAACAATTTGTGATGCTAGTTAACTTAGACTATGTTATCTTTGTTCGTAGTCAATCCGATGAACTGATCGGGTTTGGACTATCCTTCCCATCGTTTGCTGAGGCAGTAAAAAAATCAAATGGAAAATTATTCCCACTTGGATGGTATCGTATGATGCGTACAATCAAGCACCATGATACACTCGAGATGGGTTTAATCGCAGTAAAACCAGAATATCAAGGCCGAGGTGTCAACGCCTTATTACTGGCTGAAGGATTAAAAGCATCGATTAAAAATGGTGTTCGAGTTGCTGAAACTGGTCCTGAACTTGAAGTAAACAATAAGGTATTATCCCAATGGAAAGACTTTGAGGTGGAACAACACAAAGCAAGACGTTCTTGGACAAAACCAATTATATAGTAGATTAGGGTAGGAATGATTCCTACCCTTTTGATTCGTTTAATTCTTTATGAAGTTGATCTAAATAAACCACTAGAAACTCCTGTCTTCGTTTCGCAAGTTCTCTTGCATACTCTGTATTCATCAAATTATGCAGTTTCAGTAATTTATCGTAAAAATGTGTTAAGCTACTTGAATTGGTACCATCAAACAAAGGACGATTATTTGATCCACCATACGCAAACGTTCTTGCGATACCGATGGCTCCAATCGCATCCAATCGATCCGCATCCTGAACAATCTTTGCTTCAGTGGATGAAGTCTTAACCCCTGATACTTGTTTCGTATAGGAGATCTCATGAATGATCTGTTTTACCTTCATAATGTCTTCTTGAGGTAAACCAACCAGATTCATAATCCTAGTTGCATTTTCCAAATCTTCTGTCGATGAGGCTACTAACTTACTATCATCCACATCATGAAGAAGAGATGCAATTCCAATCAAAGCAACGTCTCCTCCTTCTTTGTTTGATATCTGTAAAGCCATATGATAGACCCTCATTATATGGTCCATATTATGTCCACTTGAATCGTATTTTAATATCTGATTCACTTGTTCTACAATCATTTGTTCGATTTTGTTCATTATGACTACCTCTAGTATACTATTCGATAAGAGCTCGCTATTTCAAGCGAGCTCTTTGGACTTTTTTACGTAAATTGATTTTATCTAGCGATGTAAATAGTTTTGAAAATAAGAAAATAATCGTATATGATGTTTGAATTAGCACAAGTAAATACAAGATTCCTACTTTATCAAGTGGCACAATTCCAAAGAATGTTCCTCCCCGAAATATAAAATCCGCTACTACTGCTCCAATACTTCCTAAAAACATAAATATCACGAGAATGCTTCGACCAATGTTATATGGCTTCGATACGTTATACAGAACAACCAAACATGTGAATGTTGCTGATAAAACGATGAGTGTAATCACAGTAGGATGGTTGAAACCTAATGTGCTTGCTAACATAAACGTCAATAAAACATGAATTGTAACTGTTAATCCACCAGGCAATGCTTTTTTCAAGACATTTGGTAGGAATTTCCCCTTAACGATGTTCTTATTCGGTTGCAGTGCTAAGAATGTTGCTGGTATTCCAATTGCGAAATACTCAATTAACAAGAGATTTCCCGGTTTGAATGGATAAAGTTGTCCTGGTTCGCTAAGGTACTTATCAATGAGCCCAAACACAATAAACAAACTAATGATCAGTGAAAAAAGTGTCTTCACTAGAAATAAGGATGCCGTGCGTTGGATGTTATTGATTGCTCTTCTTCCTTCTGCCACTACTTTTGGCATCGAAGCAAAGTTAGAATCGAGCAATACTAAGTGAGATACGTTGCGCGCAGCTTCACTACCTGAGGCCATCGCAATACTACAATCGGCTTCTTTTAGTGCTAAGATGTCATTAACACCATCACCTGTCATCGCTACTGTATATTTAGCTTGTTTAAGTGCTTTAATAAGGGTTTGTTTTTGTTCAGGTGTGACTCGACCAAATACGGTATATTTGGTTGCTGAGGTCATAACTTCTTCATCGGTCATTCCTTCTAAAGAGATATACTTATGTGCATCGACAACACCAACTCGATCAGCAATTTGCGAAACTGTAATTGGGTTATCCCCAGAAATGACTTTGATTGCCACTCCATTTTCTCTAAAATATCTTAACGTTTCTGGAGCTTCTTCACGTATGCGATCTTGAATCACGATTAAAGCAACCAAAGACGGAACTCGTTGTAATTTATCATCTTTTATTGGTAAACTTGAATGGGCTAGGGCTAACACACGAAATCCCTTTTTCGCATATTCATCCACTTCTGACTTGATTTTGTCATATTGTGCTTTTAACACAAACTCAGGTGCACCAATGACATAGGTTCCTTCTTCGCGAAATGATACTGCACTGTACTTTCGATCACTTGAAAATGGCAATACCGTTTCTGGCTTTAGTCTTCGGTTTTTTCCAAAATGTTTTTCTAATGAAATAGCCGTTTGATTGGTTTCTTTTAAAACAAAGTTCATCGACCCAATAATCTCTTTGATTGAGAACTTTGATTTCGCACGATATTCAATGACATCATTTACACTCATGGTTCCATCGGTAATGGTACCCGTTTTATCCAAACAAAGCACATTAACGCGAGCCAACATTTCAATACAGTGTAACTCCTGTACCAATGTTTTGCGTTTTGCCAAGCGACTTACACCAACATATAAGGCAACTGTGGTTAACAAGAATAATCCTGCTGGTATCATTCCAATCATAGCCCCTGCTGTAGATGTTACAGCATCATCATAAGGAGCTCCCTTTGTAAAAAACGATCGGTAAAAAATGGTAGCTCCAATTGGGATAATCAATATTCCAATAAAGCGCAATAACATTTTAAGTGAGTTTAAGATTTCTGATTTTGGACGTGCGTATTTTTTTGCTTGACTCGCAAGTTGATCAATAAAGTTTTCTGTTTTCTTTAGTTCTGCATTGTAGTTTTCTACTTGAGCAATACAAGTTCCTGATACAATAAAACTACCTGCATAAATCATGGCTCCCGATTTTTTCTTAACCGGTACAGATTCACCAGTCAATAGTGATTCATTCACTTCAACTTCGCCCTTTTGAATTTCGCAGTCAGCACTGATTTGATTGCCTGGGTTATACAATACAATGTCATCAAGTACCAACTCACCTACTGGGATTTCAAAGGTTTTTCCGTCGCGGACAACGGTTGCAACTGGTGCAGACAATAGCGATAGTTTATCAATTGTTTTTTTGGCTTTGATTTCTTGAGTAATACCAATAATTGTATTAATAACTACAACACCAATGAATAAAAAATTGGAAACTGGAGCAGATGCAGTCATCATCCAAATAAACAACCCGGCAAAAATAAAGTTAAAAAAGGTAAATACATTCGTTATAATAATTTGGAGTATCGTTTTTGTGCTACCTTTTTTGGTTGCATTGGTATACCCTTGATGGTTTCGAATAACAACTTCTTCGGATTTCAACCCATTCTTAAGAAGGGGGTCATAACGAACAAATGGATATTCTAGCAAAATTTCTTCTTGCGTTTGTTTCTTCTTCTTTTTTGGTTTTGGTTTTTCATTGATTGAATTGGTTACAACCACAACTGGTGGAATCACATTAGTGTCCTTATTGATACCATTTATTGCTTCGACATTTGCTTGACTACCATTTTCTTTTTTCGTTTTTGATTTTGGTTTTGGTGTTGGTGTTGCTTTCTCTATAATAGAATCTTCTTTCACTGGTTCATTGCTTACTTCTTCGTCGAGTGTCTCTTCCATTGGAGCTTTTATTTCTAATGGAATTTGATCTTTCTTTTTTCGAACCTTTGGTTTGATTTCCTCTTTTGGAAGAACTTGATCAATCAATTGTTCTAATTTATCTTCATCTGTTTGTTGTTTTTTATTTTTTAAATCATTCATACAATTTCCTCATTCTTTCGTTTCTTTGTCCTGTTTATATATTTTTTTAGCAGTTGCTAATCTATAATTTCATATGTTCATTATAGCATTTTTTACGAGTGTTGTATAGTGAAATATGGAAAGTAATGTAAAAATGCTTGTTTATTTTCATTACTTTGATATAATAAAACTAAGTTATGAAGAAGGGAAAATCTAACATGAAATCATATATATTAGGCGTCACTCCAAGGTTAACAAAAGAAGACAATGTCGAAAAAGCATTTGTAAATCAGCGCTATTTGCGCCCCTTTATTGAGGAGAATATTATTCCAATTGTACTACCTTTAGAAGTATCTGAGCTCGATCCAATTCTTTCGATTTGTGATGGATTTTTGGTTACTGGAGGTACTGATATCGATCCAATCCTTTATAATCAAACCAATGAAGATGGAATTTCAAAAGGAATTGATGCAAGACTAGATACCATTGATCAACTGGTTGTGCAATATGCTTATTCTCAAAGACGACCACTACTAGGAATATGCCGCGGTCATCAAGCAATCAATGTGTTTTTAGGTGGGTCACTTTATCAAGATTTAGAAGAAAAAACGCCAAACCATCAAAAAATACCATCAGGTCAACAGGTCACCTTAATAGGAGGAAGCATATTCAAAGAAATATTGCCATCTTCCTTTGCGATTAATTCCTATCATCACCAAGCAATCAAAGATTTAGCTCCTGGTTTCATTGTAGCAGCAATCTCTGATGATGATGTAATTGAGGCGGTAGAACATACTACTCATCCAATCATAGGAGTTCAGTGGCACCCAGAAATCAATGCAAGAAGTGAGATATCGAAACCAATTTTTGATTATATTATCAAATTAATAAAAAAAGAGCGCTCAAGTTAGCGCTCTTTTCTATAATCTTTGTGCTTTGATTTTGATGCTTTGATAAGCAGTTTGATACCTTTTCCATAATGAGCATTTATCATTTCAATGAATGAATTCATCATTTCTTTCGTGATTACACCTCCACCCATAGAAACAAGAGACCGAAGTGGTTGTTCAGATGCAACTTTTTCCATTAATTCATTCATCCAATCATCTGCATTAATAGATATTTTCTTCATCTCTTTTTTGACAACCTTGTGAAGTAATCTGCCAAACATTGTATGTTTTACATCATCTAACGTGGAATCAAGAGTAAATGGACGCACTTTTTTTATGTTTAATGGAGGTGGTGTATACCCCAATAGTCCTTCAAAGTCTTGATCTGAAATTTCATCTTGGTTAAATGTATAATATGATTTTGCTTTGGTTTGATAATGTGGCAGAGGAATTTTCTCTTCGTTTGTAACCATAATATTAGATGTTAACTGAATATCAGTCACACTCTTACCAATCTCAATTTGATAGAGCCCTGTTTCGACATGGAATTCATGAATCATCGTGTTATAAAAAGAAAATGCTTCTTTTGATAATGTAAAATGAATTGTTTTTGACTCACCCGGATCTAGTTCTACTTTCGCAAATTCTCTTAGTTCCTTTTTTGCTTTAAACACCACCGACGGTGCATTCTTAACAAACAAAAATACTATTTCTTTTGCTTTCATTGAACCTGTATTCTTCACTCTTACCGAAACATGAACGACTTCATCCGCGTTTATAGTTTTTTTGGATACTGTGAGATGACTGTAAGAAAATGTTGTATAAGATAACCCATATCCAAATGGATACGTAACATCCACGTCAAATGTATCATAATAGCGATAACCCACATAAATCGATTCTTTGTAATGGACGCTGTTATTTCCACCAGGAAAATAAGAATAACTTGGAACATCTTCTAAATCAAGTGGATACGTTTCAGCAAGTTTTCCAGATGGACTCACAAGTCCAAATAGAAGATCATAACATGCACGATTACTTGCTTCTCCTGATAAATACATATGCAGTATTGATTTAACATTCTCTTTCCATGGCATTATGATTGGAGATCCACATTGTAATACAACGACAACATTCGGGTTCACTTCTTGAAGATGACCAATCAAGATCGAATGTGATTTTGGAATGAACAGGTGAGTTCGGTCAAACCCTTCGGATTCATATGATTCTGGTAATCCAATAAAAAGAATAACAGCATCTTTTCCCTTTGCTTTAATAGCTGCATCTTCGATCAAATCCAAATCAATTTCATCTGGTTTTTTCAAGTTATATCCTGCGGCGTATTCAAACTTGACTTGTTTTTCCTCTAATACATCTAGAAATGATTCGATATGATTGGTTGAAATATGTGAACTTCCCCCGCCTTGAAAGCGAGGTTTTGTCGCAAACTCACCAACAACCAAAAACTCTTTGTTTGGGTTGAGCGGGCATAATTGATCCGTGTTTTGTAATAACACGGCAGAATTCTTCGCTATTTCACACGCTAACTCATGATGAAATAGATGCGTCTTTACTTTCTCAACTGGGTAAGTATCCACCATAGTTAATATTCGTCGTACAGATTGATTGATCTCATCCTCTGTCAAACTACCATCTTTATACGCTTTTAACATTTCCGAATTGTCATTTTCACCACTATAAGGCATTTCGATATCTAAACTGGCTTTTAATGCCTTCACACGATTGCTAACTGCTCCCCAATCTGAAATCATAACTCCTTGGTATCCCCAAGTATTACGTACTAACCCCTGAAGTAGGCTTTTATCTTCCGCTACATAACCAGTTTCTATTTTGTTATATGAAGTCATAATCGTGGCTGGTTTTGCTTGAACTGCACGTTTGAATCCACTCAAATAAATTTCATGCTTTGCACGTTCGTCAATGATGCTAGCCAAGGTCATTCGAAGCGTTTCTTGATTGTTAAATGCGAAATGCTTTAAGGAAGTTCCAATCTTTTGATCTTCGACTCCTCGAATAAATGCGTATGCTAACTCACCTGTAAGGTATGGATCTTCAGAAAAATACTCAAAATTTCTTCCACATAGTGGACTTCTCTTGATGTTAATTCCTGGTCCTAATACAATACTTACCCCTCTACTCCTAGCTTCCTTCGCAATGGCTTGACCCATTTGATAGACCAAGTCACGATCAAAACTACATGCAACCGTAGCAGCTGTTGGAAAACAAGTCGCAAGATGCGCTTGATTGAGGCCTAAATTATCAGATTCATTTTTTTGTTTTCGAATGCCATGTGGACCATCTGCCATCATAATACTCGGAATTTCAAGTCGTTTGATGTCTTTTGTCCACCAAACATTTTTTCCCATAAGGAGTGAAATTTTTTCTTCTATTGTTAACTCTTTGATTAACCTATCAATATCCATGAATGCATCAACCTTCTTTGCTTCTATCATATCACAAATTGTATCATTTGTCATTAGCGAAAAAACGCCTTGTACAGGCGTTTTCATTTTCTTACAAATTGAAATGTATTTCCAGATGGATCCTTAGTGACAAACATATTGTTAGATTGAATCTCAATGTTGTTTGTTTGTTCTAGTGCCTCTTTGATGGATAGATACAATGATTCATTTTTTACTTCAATTGTGACATGGTCTAGTCCAACTTGATTCGGTTTTGGTAAACTTGCATTGCTACCATTCCAAATGTTGATTCCAATGTGGTGGTGATACCCATCATAAGATAAAAATCTTGCACTATGATAATCAAGCATTAAATCAAGTTTTAATTGAGTTGTATAATATGTGGTTGCTTCTACAAGATGATTCACATGTAAATGAATGTGACCAATTTTTGTCCTTGTCGGTAACTGTTCCATGGTAATATCTGGTGTTGAACTTAGGATTTCTTCAAACGGAAACGGTAAGGTATCCATTACCACTTGATTATTCTCAAACTTCCATGAAGATCTTGGCTTATCAACATAGATTTCAATGCCATTTCCATCTGGGTCATGCATATAGAGTGCCTCGCTCACCAAATGATCACTTGCCCCATCTATTTGATACCCTTTTTGGATAAATCTTCTTAACAAACTCCCCAAATCAGATCGTGTAGGCAATAAAATTGCGAAATGATAGAGTCCTGTTGTGTTTGATTTTGGTAACGCACCTTCTATTTCGTGTAATGTGATAAGAGGTTTCCCATCTTCAATATAAAGCGTCGCTTCTTTTGGATGTTTGATTGTTACTCGAAATCCCAGTATATCGGTATAGTATAGAATCGTTTTCTTTAGATTCGATATTTTTAAATTGATGTGTTTTATTTCCATTGATTCCTTCATTTTGAGAATGTAAACTCCTTTCTTTGATGTTTCTATTATATCAAATGTAGTTCATCAATGGGTTGGAAATGCTTGTAAAGATTGATAAAACACATATAATTTGATATTATGTTTAATAAGGATGTGAATTTATGAAATTAGAAGAAAAGACAATCAATCAAAAATACCCATTTAATGGAAATGTGTTTAAGGTGCGAGTAGATGAAGCAATGTTACCAAACGGAAATATGGCAAGTAGAGAAATCATTGAACACAGTGGTGGAGTTGGAATTGTTGCGATAACAGACAAGCATGAGGTGTTGCTTGTTAAGCAGTGGCGTTATCCATTTTCCAAAGTATTGCTTGAGATTCCAGCAGGTAAATTAAACCCAAATGAGCTTCCAATCAGTTGTGCATATCGTGAATTAAAAGAAGAAACAGGCGCATTACCAAATTCAATGACCTATCTAGGTAATATGTATCCTACACCGGGGTATTCAAATGAAGTAATCCATCTCTTTTTAGCGACCAATCTAATAATGAACGAACAAGAACTAGATCAAGATGAGTTTTTAGAATTAGTAATAATACCCCTAGAAACTGCACTAAACATGGTAGAAACAAACGAAATTGTCGATGCAAAAACAATCATTGGATTGCTTCAAGCAAAAAACCAAATAAAAAATAAATAAATTTATAAATTTTTGAAATAAAAGTGTTGACAACGTAACATTGTTTTGTTATAATATAACCAAGATAAAACAATATTTTATCAATGGGAGGGATCAATATGATTTCAAAACGAGAATTATTGGATTTAACAAACATTTCTTACGGTCAATTGTATCGATGGAAGCGTGAAATGCTGATACCAGAAGATTGGTTTATCAAGCAATCTGTTCCAAGTGGCCAAGAAACCTTTTTCCCAAAGGATAAGATTTTGGCACGCATTAATCAAATCATCGATTTAAAGGATAAATATTCACTCGAAGAATTAAGCCAAATTTTAAATCCTGAAATCAATAACCGCATCTTTTTGTTGCGAGAAATCGTATCAATTGAAGGTATCGATTTGGGTATTCTAAATGATTACTTACAGGGAGAAACAACTGCGAAATTCACCGATATTGTGTTAATTTTTCTATTTTCTAGAATTAAGAAACAAATCACAATTCCAAATGAATGTTTGGTTGAAGCAATGCGTCAACTTAAAAAAGCCGTGAATGAAAAGAATTTAAATCTAAGCGAGTATGTTATGGATTTTATCCGACAAGGTGAAGATTACCGCTTTATGGTTCACAAGCCAGATTCCATCATCGATCTTAATTTAAGCATTGAAAAAACATATGTGTTTGAGTCCATTATTAATGAAATCAAAGAGAAAGGAATGAATTAAAATGGAAGAATTTGAAAGCATTAAAGCCTCCGGGGCAAACGTTCACTCAGGAAAGCAATACAAAGACGTTAAAGTTGCAGGAGCAACCAAATTCACCAATGATTTTGAATGTTCAACATTTAAGAGTAGTGGTGCATTCAAGTCGGAAGGATCGATTAAAGCTGTATTATTTAAAGCAGCTGGTGCGACTAAGATCTTAGGAAGCTTAGAAGCTCCTGAAATTAGTGTATCTGGTGGAATGAACATCGGTAAAGATTTGGTGACAGAAGTTGCTAAATTCAGTGGGTCATTGGAAGTTGGCGGAAAATGTTCAGCGAAAGAGCTTCACATCAGTGGAGCAATTGATGTTGAGGGAGAATTACTTGTGGATACCCTTGAACTCGAATTAAGTGGAAATAGCACGCTCAAAGAAGTCTACGGAGATGAAATCACAATAACAAAAGATTTTGGATTTGGTTTCGGATCATCCAAACGTGCAACCGTAGAACTAATGGAAGCTACTAAAATTTCGCTTGAATACACAACATGCAAAAAAGTATCTGGTGATGTCGTTCATATCGGAGAAGGATGTAACATAGATACGGTAGAATATACCAAATCACTTGAAGTACACAAAAAAGCAAAAGTAAAAAACCAAGTAAAAATTGACTAGATAATAAAAAATGGTTAGGGAGAAAACCCTAACCATTTTTTTTATTCTAGTGTACGAATTGCTTCTTGAACAACTTCTGATAATGTTGGATGAGCATGAATGAGATCCAAATAAGCCTTGACACCAACACCAAGTTTCATCAATGCTCCAATCTCATGAATCAAATCTGATGCATGTGGACCAATGATGTGCGCTCCAATAATTTGTTCTTGATGATTCACAATCAATTTCGCAAACCCATCGGTTTCTTTTAATGCCATTGCTTTTCCATTGGCACGAAATAAGTATTTACATACATGATATGGTATGTTTTTTGTGATGACTTCTTCTTCGGTATATCCAATTGATGCTACTTCTGGAAATGTGAACATCGCAGATGGTACAAAGTTGAAATCGATATCTCGTTTTTGACCTAACATATGTGCAAGTGCAACTTGTCCTTGAAACGATGCAACATGGGCTAACATTTTTCCGCCCACAACATCTCCAATCGCATAAATAGATTCTATATTGGTTTGAAAATGCTCATTTACGAGTATTTTTTTATAATCGTGTAAAATATTAGCTTCGTTTAGCGATTCCATATCCAACACAGACTGTCTACCGGTTGCAAGCAATACTGTATCTGAAGGTAACAATAATTCCTTGTCTTTGCATACTGCTTTTACAACGAGTGATTCATCACTTTGTTCAATCCCTAACACCTTTGTTTTGGTATGAATTGTGATACCTGAGCGTTTCATCAAAGCATGAAGACGCTTTGATACTTCAGTATCAAGCAAAGGAACAATCGAATCCATATATTCTACCAATGTCACTTTTGACCCAAAGGCTGAAAATATCGAAGCAAACTCACAACCAATGTAACCTGCACCAATGATTGTCAGGCGTTTTGGAACATGATCAATATCCAGTAACTCTTTTGAAGTCAAAACATTAGGCAAGTCGATACCAGAGATTGGTAAACGATATTCTTTGGAACCTGTTGCAATTAAAATATACTTAGTTTCAATCTTGCGTTTTCCAACATAGACGTGATGGGGGTCTAGAATATAGCCTTCCCCATAAATCAGTTCCACATTTGCTTTTTCAAGTGAATACTTTATTCCAGTTGTAAGTTCGGAAATGACTTCATCTTTTCGTTTTTTCACTGCCGCATAATCAAATTGTATATTCTCATGTGTAATTCCAAACTGATGTGACTCTTTCACTAGTTCCAATACTTCGGCATTTCGATATAATGTTTTGGTAGGAATGCATCCTGCTTGTAAACAAGTTCCACCAACTTCATTTTTTTCAATCAAAACAACCTTAAAATTGTGTTTCGCAGCAAGCAAAGCAGTTTCATAACCACCTGGCCCAGCTCCTATGATAACCAGATCTACCATATTATATCAAATCCCGGTACTTCACTCTTGGTTTTCTTGCGGCACCAACTTCATCCAAACGACGTACTGTTGTGTTGTATGGTGCGTGTTTTACCATATCTGGGTCATATTTTGCTTCCTTGGCGATTTGTTTCATCACAGTGATGAATTCATCAATTGTATCTAAGGATTCGTTTTCCACCGGTTCAATCATAATTGATTGACTAAATAACAGTGGGAAATACACTGTTGGTGGATGAACGTCAAAATCAAGCAGTCGTTTCGCAACATCAAGTGTCGTTACTCCAGTTGATTTATCAAGAAGTCCATCAAACACAACTTCGTGTTTGCATAATCCCTTGATTGGTAAATAGTAATCTTCCTTCAAAGATTCTTTGATATAGTTTGCATTTAATACTGCAAGTTTTCCAACCATATTTAGATTTTCTTTTCCAAGTGTTAAGATAAAGGCGTATGCTTTAACAATAACACTATAGTTTCCTAAAAATCCTGTGACTTGACCTATTGATGTTTTTGGTTGATCCAAATAATATCCATTTTTACCAAGTTTTACCACTGGTTTTGGTAAATATTTAACTAACTTTTCACAAACACCAACTGGTCCACTTCCTGGACCTCCTCCACCATGTGGCGTTGAGAATGTCTTGTGAAGATTAATATGCATGATATCAAATCCCATATCCCCAGGTCTAGCAGCTCCTAATAATGCATTCAGGTTTGCTCCATCGTAATAAAGGAGTCCGCCACAACTATGAACAAGTTCAGCGACTTCTAGAATATCTTTTTCAAAGATTCCTAATGTATTTGGGTTGGTAAGCATAATTCCAGCGATTTCATCGCTTAACGCTGCTTTTAAAGCCTCAATATTTACAGTTCCTTCTTCGTTTGAAGCAATTTCAATCGATTCAAATCCAACTACAGTCGCACTTGCTGGATTGGTTCCATGAGCACTATCTGGTACGATTACTTTGGTACGTTTGAAATCTTTTCTTGCATGATGATATTCTTTCATGATCATAAGACCAACAAGTTCTCCATGTGCACCCGCAAATGGGTTTAATGAAAACTCGGCGAGTCCAGAAATGGATGATAACATTTTTTGTGTTTCATAATAGATTTGAAGTGCACCTTGAACAGTAGATGCTGGTTGCAATGGATGAAGGTTGCGTAATTTTGGCAGTCCTGCAAGTTCTTCATTGATTTTTGGATTGTATTTCATTGTACAAGAACCAAGCGGATAAAATCCCTTTTCAATCCCAAAGTTTTTACGTGATACATTTGAATAGTGTCTTACGATATCGAGTTCACTCACTTCAGGCATATGATTGTCTAAGGTTCTTCTTAAATGAATTGGAATTACTTGTTCTAAATCAAACGACTCAAATTCATTGTTTGGTAAGGTATATCCTACTCGACCTGATTTGGAAATTTCAAATATTAACTTATCATAATATTTCATGCTAACACCTCGATTGCTTGAACCAATTGGTCGATTTCAGCTTTAGAGCGCTTTTCTGTCACGCAGAATAATATATGACCTTGATATGCTTTGTCAATATCACCTAAATGTAATCCGCCTAAGATGCCTTGCTTTAACAACGCCTTCTCCATTTTTTTCGGGTCAATGTCTGTTTTTAATACAAATTCTTTTAAGAAAGGTTGGTGATATACTTTTGTAAATCGTTTTGTATTTATCAGTTGTTGTTCTAAATAGTGTGCTCCAGCGCTAGATTGGCGGTTCACCTCTACTAAACCTGATTTTCCCATCGTTGACATATATATTGTAACCCATAAAGCCATCAAAGATTGATTGGAACAAATGTTAGAATTTGCTTTTTCTCGGCGAATATGTTGTTCTCTTGCTTGAAGAGTCAGTACAAATGCACGTTTCCCATCAACATCGTTTGTAACCCCGCAGATGCGTCCTGGCATCTTACGTATCAACTTCTCAGTGGTTGCTAAAAACCCAACATAGGCTCCACCAAAGCTCATAGGAACACCTAAACTTTGACATTCTCCTGTCACAATGTCGGCACCAAACTCTTTTGGAGTTTTAATGGTTAATAGAGTGCTTGGATCAATACTCATAATCAAAATACCTTTTTGATCATGAACAATTTGGCTTACCTCAGTATAATCTTCAATGATTCCAAAGAAGTTTGGATTTTGAACGATAATACCACTTGCTCCTATCATCTTCGCAGATAAATCAGCAGCATCGGTAACACCATTGGTTTGGTTTACATATTCTAGTTTAATATCACGGTATTTTGCGTAAGTTTCAACAACCTTCGCAATGTTTGGGTTGACTGTTTTTGAAATTAAAATTTTATTTTGTTTGGTTTGTGATACCGCCATAAACATAGCCTCAGCCGTAGCCGTTGGGCCATCATACATCGAAGCATTGCTTACGTCCATACCGGTTAAATCCGTAATCATACTTTGGAACTCAAAAATATATTGTAACGTTCCTTGAGCAATTTCTGGTTGGTATGGAGTATATGCGGTTAAGAACTCTTCTCTTGAAATCAGTGCAGGAATAATCGATGGTGTGTAGTGATCATAAGATCCTGCGCCACGAAAAACAACCAAATCAGCGTTTTTGTTTGCGATCGATGCAAAGTGACGTCTTAATTCAATTTCAGACATCGAACTTGGAACATCATAATCACATCCACAACGCAACGATTCAGGAATTTCTGCAAATAACTCCTCAATTGTCTTCACACCGATTTTATCTAACATGACCTTTATGTCTTGTTCCGTGTGTGGGAAGTATTTAAACATGCGTATGTCCACCTTTACTTACAAATTTTTGTGTAATCAGTTGCGTTAAGTAAATTTTTTGTTTCTTTTGCATCTTTGATTTGAATTTTAATCAACCAGTTCGCATATGGATCTTTGTTTAACAATTCCGGTTGATCAATCACAGCTTCGTTTACTTCTAATACTTCTCCACTAAGTGGCATCATTAAATCAGAAGCAGCTTTCACACTTTCAACCGCACCAAATTCTTCTTCCGCTGAAAACTCATCCCCTACACTTGGCAAGTCAACAAATACAACAGATCCCAAAGCGTGTTGTGCATAATCACTAATTCCGACATATGCAACATCACCTTCGATTCTTGCCCACTCATGGGAAGAAGCATACAATACATTTTCTAACACTTTACTCATTTTCTATTCTCCTTTTTTATATTTTTTATTGTAAAATTTTCGATCTCGAACGACAGCTGGTACCATTTTCTTTCGAATTTGAACAAATACATTTGTTCCGATTTTTGCAAAACTTGGAGATATTAATGCATTCGCAACCGGTAGTCCACTAGAAGGTGATAAATATCCTGTTGTAATAACACCAATTTGTTCATCGTTTGCGAATACAGGATATCCTTGCCGTGGAATGTTACGTTCTAATAACTCAATTCCAACCATTTTGCGTTTCAAACCATTGGCTTTTTGATCAGCTAACGCAGTTTTTCCGATAAATTCAGGTTTGTCTAACTTAACAGCAAATCCAAGTCCAGCTTCAAGAGGATTGATCGTTGCATCAATTTCATGTCCATATAGAGGTAGTGCTGCTTCAAAACGCAATGTGTCACGACATCCTAATCCACATGGGGTAACATGATATCGTTTGATTAGATGATTCCAGATTGTAACAATGTGGTTTTTCTCAGCGTAGATTTCAAAACCATCTTCCCCTGTATACCCACTTCTTGACACAATTGCTTTTTGTCCTAAAACATCATCAAACGTAAACTCTAAAAATAGAATCTTACTCAAGTCAAATCCAACCATTTGTTGGAAGATTGCTTCTGCAAGTGGTCCTTGTAAAGCAATTTGACCGTAATAATCACTCACGTTTTCAACTATTACATCAAATCCATTTGTTTGGTTTACAATCCACTCATAATCTTTTTCTAAGTTTGAAGCATTGACAACGAGTAAAAATTCATTTTCGCACATACGGTAAACCATAGAGTCATCGACACATCCACCATCTTCATAACAAAATAGTGTATAGTTTAACTTATTAATTGCTACTTTTGAAAAGTCGTTTGTACAAATGTGATTGACAAATGCCAATGCATCCTTACCTGTTACAAGAATTTCTCCCATATGGGACACATCAAACATCCCTACGTTATTTCTAACAGCATGGTGTTCCTCTGTGATATTAGAATAAAACAGTGGCATTTCAAATCCAGCAAATTCCACCATGTTTCCACCAAGCTCAACGTGGTTTTGATAAAGAATCGTTCTTTTTACATCACTCATTTTTGATTTTAATCCTCCAAAAATAATACTTCAAGCAATTCTGCGTTGCTTAAATTCAATATATAATCTGAGACTTCAACAGTACTTAGTACCTTTGATACCTCTTTTTTATCATACTTAACATCTTTTAATAAGATGAGTAATTCATCCAGTTCTTGCATGGTAAAATAATCACCAGATAATTCCACATGCTTAATCGTGTTGTTTTTAATTTCTAAGTGAACACGCACCCCACCAGCTGGAAATCGTTTTGAAAATGTAGCAGTAAATGGTGGATTATTTCCATAAATCCAGTCATGGGTTAAATACTTTGCTTCTGCTTCATATACTCTACTTAGTTCTTCTTCAGTAAGTACTATTTCTTCACATGTGATCGATTTCACCAAATAAGTTGTAAACTCTTCGGTTTCCATTTGAATCAAGTCTTTAAGATTTACCACGCGTTGTCTCACACTTTCAATCCCTTTGGATATCAGTTTGTCATTGCTTGGAGTAATGGATTTGACCAAATGTTCAAAATTGGTATCGTAAAGAATTGTCCCATGTAAGACGGCACCATATTTGTTTCGGTAGAAGGCATTTCCGGAAAATTTTTTACCATCATATAAAATATCGTTTCTACCAGAAAACACAACCTGAAGCCCAAGTTTATGTAGTGTTTCCACAATCATCGACAAATAGCGTTTAAATATCATCTCTTTGTCAAACTGTTTTGTGATAAATGTAAACTTGATACATGATTCATCAGAATACACACAACCTCCGCCTGATAATCGACGATAAAGACCAATATTGTTTTCTTTCAAATATGCTTCATTGACTTCGGATTGGACGAGTTGGTTGCGACCAATCACAACCCCAGGAAACACTCGCCAAATGAAGAAATATTCTTCATCATCTTTGATGCGTTTTAACATCTCTTCTTCTAATGCAAAGAAGAATGAATCCTTTTGTCTACCTAAATGATCGATATTGATATACTTCATAGTACCTCCTTTTGCCACATAATATGATATCATAAATTGTCTTGATTTGAAATAAGAAAATAATGAAAATTGAAAGTGTTTACATTAAATATTCTTTCATTTTTTCAATCACGAAATCAATGTCAGCTCGGGTTACGTCATTGTGTACCACAAACCGAATTCCATCTTCATATGGAGTTATAAAAATGTTATGTGTTCTTAAATAGGTGTGTAATGTGCTGCTTTTTGGATGATTGATCTCAAAAAACAATAAGTTGATTTTATTGTGTATCTTATTAACGTTAATAAACGGCATTTCTTCTAGTCTAGTTTCTAAATACTTACGATTCTCATGATCAACTTGTAACCGCAGTCTCATGTTATTCAAAGAAATTTTCCCACAAGCAGCAAGTATCCCAACTTGTCTAAGTCCACCACCCATCATCTTTCGGTAGCGTCTTGCTTTATGAATGAACTCTTTTGAACCAACAAGTAACGATCCAATAGGGGAACATAGACCTTTAGACAAGCATATGCTTACGCTATCTGCACAACTTGCTAACTCTTTGGCATCTACTCCAAGATAGGTGGTTGCATTAAAGAGTCTTGCACCATCTAGATGGACTTTAATATGTCGCTTGCTTGCAATTTGATAAACTTCTTTCATATAATCAAGTGGCAAAACCAAACCATTAAAGGAGTTTTCCATGCAAATCAATGAGGTGTGAGGTGTAAAGGTATCTCCCACCTTGATTGATCTCTTTAGTTTTTCCAAATCCCAAATACCATGGTTGCTTTCTAAGGTAAAGAGTTGTACTTTCGCAATTTGACTCACTGCTCCAGTTTCATGAAGAACAATATGACATTCTTGATCAACAATGACTTCATCCCCAGTGGAGGTGTGTGTGATAATTGCCAATTGATTGGAAAACGTTCCACTAGGAACAAACAATGCTGCTTCTTTTCCTAACAAAGTGGCAGCCATGAGCTCTAATTCTTGAACCTCTTGATCATCTTCGAATACATCATCGCCAATGTTCGCATGCAGCATTGCTTCGTACATTTCTTTGGTTGGATGTGTAACCGTATCACTTCTCAAATCTATTTTTTTCATTCTAGACCTCCTAAGTTCATCATTCGATTCGTTCTTTGAAATGGCCAAAGGTCAAATCTTGAAATGGTAATTTTGCAGCTTTGCCTTGTAATTTATCGGTAAATGCCTGTATCACACGATTTGTTTCTTCTTTTGTTTCGAGTGTAAGTTGAATACGCACACTATGAATGCCAAGTTCAAATATATCATTGACTTGGTCTAGCAAACTAAGACGCTTCGCATTTAGCATTTTTAACGCACAGTTATGACCTCTCATCAATGAAAAACGATATCCTAACCGGTCGACAAGTGTGTATTGATTGATATAGCATGCATTACAATCATATACATTATACCCTAGTGTTGAACTGATGATACAATGCTTCATGATCATCGCTTCATAAAATCCATACACTACAACTTCTAAATTCGGTAGAGTTTGATACTTGTTTTGATACTCATCGATTAACTCCTTCATCTGAAGATAACTTACCTCAGGGGAAAGGGTTACACGGCTAACTCCAACTTGATGCAAATAATGGACACTTTCAGAATTCACCACATTGAAATATAAATCTGTGATGACACTTTTTATGTTTGTCAAATCCAAATCTCCAATTTGAGATACCACGACTTTGGATGAGGCAACATTAATGTCTTCTTCAAAGTCAATCCGTGGTAGCACTGGAATAACATCTTCTTTTAATCTCATCGCTTGGTCTAAGGTGTCTAAATCATCGAAATAAATTTCATCAATACCATAGTTAATCGCAACTTCAAGTTGTTCTAAGGTATGACATAATATCCGCAATCCTTTCTTTGATTGTGAAATGATAGTAGTAGGATTTTTGATAAGAGATTGAACCACCTTTCTTGATCCATGTATCTTTTTTCGCTTTTCCATTAGTTCAGACGTTGCAATCCGTCTCATCTCATTTAATTCTTTGATCGATAAGTATGATCCTTTTTGAATGTATACATCAAGATGTTCAATCATAAATGGGGTATTTCCGGTTTTTTTGATTTGTTCTATATAACGATCGATTGAGAAGTCTACGTTACTTGCTTGGACAACATCATCATTGGAAGAAACAACCACTTCATTACCTCTTGCATCACGCAAGTATAACGTTGCTTTTTGTCCAAGATTCATTTCAATGCGACCTTGGATTGACACTTTTTTAACTTCTTTTGTTGTATCCACTTTCAACGCTTTTAATTGTTCATAATCGGAAGTCTTATAAACACTCATGCCTTTTACAACAGGTTCAGTGACAACCAAGGATACGATTTGATTCGGATACCCTTTTTTCACTTTATCGTTTTTGTATGACATTTGTTGAACAATCATTCCAAAATCAGTAGTTCCAACAAAACGAATCCCATCGTTGATGGTGAGTTCCTCTTGAAGTTCGATTGTCGCTACTTTATTAGAATAATCTATAACCTTTCCAACTAGAATTCCCATATGATTGGGACGCTTTGTATTGACAACCTTACCAAAATTTTCCTTTAATAGATACCCTTTGGTAAACTCCCGATTGAATAATTTCTTAAGTTCTTTGATATCAGAATCTTGAATGTCAATAAATCCTTGTTTCTTATATTGGTCAACTGCGTATTTATAGGTTCGTACCACCTGATAGACATATTCTGGCCGTTTCATTCGTCCTTCAATTTTGAGCGAAACAATATGACTATTTAGAATTGGTTCTAAGTCGTCAAGAGTCATTAAGTCTTTCATTGACAAATAATATTCCTCTGAAAAATCTTTTTCATCTGATTGTAATTGGTATGGAAGTCTACATGGTTGAGCACACTTTCCACGATTCCCACTACGTTTTCCAATGAAAGAACTTAGTAGACAGTTTCCTGAATAGGATTGACATAAAGCACCATGGACAAAAACTTCTATTTCTAGTTTGGTTGCTTGATAAATTGCTTCTACTTGATCGATTGATGTTTCCCTTGCTAGCACAATACGAGTTACACCTAGTTCTTTTAACCTCATTGCTTGTTTGATATTATGAACATTCATTTGTGTGGATGCGTGGATGTCTAAATCTGGAAAGTGCTCTTTTATGAGCATCAACACGCCAATATCTTGTACAATCACAGCATCACAGTCGTGTTCGTATAAAAAAGATACATACTGAAGTAATTCATCCATTTCACGATCAAAAATCAAAGTATTGACTGTAACGTATACTTTGACTTCACGAACATGGGCGTATGAAATGATAGTTGCTAAATCATCATTAATAAAATTATCTGCATAAGCACGGGCACCAAACGATTTTCCCGATAAATATATGGCATCTGCTCCAGCTTGAATCGCAGCATAACATGCTTCCATCGAGCCAACTGGTGCTAAAATTTCTTTTATCATGGTATCACCATTACCTTTTCTTCTCTCATATTATACCATAAGAACCCTCAATTTGAAAATGAAAAAAGGTGTCACAGACACCCTTTCAAATCAACCTTTTTAAAGATTGCTTATTTCATAATGTATAAAATACCAATCGTCCCTTTTCCACAATGCGTTGAAATGACACAACCTGCTTCTGTTTCATACACATTCTTGAAGTAGTTTAAACCCAATAACTTTTCAATCGCGTATGTTGCAGCATCGTTAGCCACACTATGTGTTACCATGACAAATTCAGGATCCACCTGATCTAACACAAGAATCAGTTCGTCTAGCATTACATCAAGTGCACGGGTAATCTTACCAATTGGTTTTTTCCCAACTTGAAGCTTTCCGTCTATCACTTTGATGATTGGTTTTAGTTTTAGCATTGTTCCAAACAATCGTGCTGTCCCACTACATCTTCCGCCACGATGCAAAAACTCTAACGTCTCAATCGCAAATTGGCTTCTCACTTTTGGAACAAGTAAGTTTAATGCTTCTTGAATGTTTGAAGCACTCAATCCTTGATCACGAAGCTTCGCTGCTGTTAAAACGAGCAATCCTGACCCGGAAGATAAGTTTTGCGAATCAACCAAAAAGATACGATCCTCTGGAAATTCCAAACTGGCAACTCTTGCACTTTGGAATGTTGCCGATAGCCCTGCACCGATTCCAAGATACACAATATCGAACCCTTGCTCAATGAATGGTTCAAAAAAATGAATCCACTCCCCCGGTGAAACAGCTGATGTTGTAGGCAAATATCCGACTTCTTCAATCATTTGATACATTTGATTTGTAGTAAGATTGCGTCCATCATCGTATGACTTTTCCTTAAAAATCACATGTAATGGTATTGTTTTTACTTGGATTCGATCGAGTAGTTCTTGTGTTAAGTCACAGGTACTATCCGATATAATAACAACTTTATTCAATTTATTCACCTCTTCATCATTTTACTAAAAATACACGTTATTGTAAAGACTAAACATGAACCCATTGGTCTGTAAGTTCATTGATTGACACTTCCAATAACTGATAATCATTGAAAACACAATGACAATGAATCGTTTTATTGTCTTCGATAATAGCGGGTAAGAAATGTGGAATGTTTTTCGCTACTCCTATGTTATCTTGTGATACAATCCAAGAATATTCTTTCCATGCGAGAATTCCTTCTTTCGTTAGTGTAATTTGACTAATATCAATTTCTTCGTCAAGACTCGCAACAAATAAGTAGAGTCCCATCCCTTTTGCATCAAAATTTTCCCAAGTTAATATTCCTTTAAACTGAACATTATCGATTTCATAACCGGTCTCTTCAACAATTTCGCGTTTGATGCATTCTTCTTTCGACTCACCAGGTAGCAGTTTTCCTCCCACGCCATTCCATGACCCCTTCCATGGACTTTTCTCACGATTGATCATCAAAATATGATTACCATGTTTGATAAAAGCAAGTGTGTATTTGAATTCATTACTCATAATATGCCCCCAAAGAAGGTCGCCATAAGATCGATTTTGATGTGATGAGATCAAGCTCTTCAATCAAAACATCGCGTGCTAAGATTCCAGTTGTAACGATATCTGACCCATTAATGAACGGATAACGATCTTGATCAAAAACATAATCGACCGCAGCTACCGTATACTGACCATTTGCTGTAACGCTGATACCATTGATTCGAGCGGATAAACTAGATCCAGATCCGGTAATCTCAACATTTGAACTGTAGGCTAAAGAGGTTCCACCAGTTCGAAATGCTTGTAATAATTCTGTTCCAGTTAACGTAACAGTCTTCATCATATTATCAAATGGCAATACTTCAATCATTTTAGCAACCGTTACTTGACTATTTGAATAGATTGGAAATGCATTCGAACGAATTCCACCGTAGTTGATGATTCCAACATCAACATCAAATTTTTTACGAAAGACATCTGCACTCCAGTCTGCGACACTTGATGAATACATCGTTTCTCCTGCAGTTGCAACCACTCGGTTGATGATTGGTGCGATACGTGCATTTTCTGTTGCGATTAATTGAGCAATTTGAGGATTGTTTACAGCCAAAGAGGAATCGACTTCAAAGTAAGAACCACTTGCTTGCGTTGCATTTTTTGTTACTGGATCAATTTGAATCACGATTTTTCCGATATGGCTTCCGCTACTTCCTGCTTGAACGACAGGAATTTGATAATTATCTGATCTTGTTTGTGTTCTTGCATAGCGATAATGTGTATGCGAATTGATGATTGCATCCACACGTTCATCACCACTTAAACTGCGTAAAGCATTATTTAATTTACTTGTTGAGTTTGTTTCTCCGTCATGTGCATTGACTACGATCACCGTAACACCATGATTGGTTCTTAGATCTTTGGCAATCGAAGCAACGATTGGGGCTGGATTTTTAAACTCATAAGGATTGGAAATGGATGGTGAGATGGAACTCGTCAAACCTTCTCCAATCACGCCAATGATTCCCACTCTCACTCCACCACGTTCAATGATTGTGTATGGATCAGCCCAAGGTACGACAGTATTGGTTGAGCGTTCGAAAATATTCGCTGCTAACCACGGGAAGTTTGCTTCGCCATTTTCAGGGCTCCCATCACGAAAGCCAATTATCTTATCAACTCCCCAATCAAACTCGTGGTTTCCAATTGTCATCGCGTCAAATCCTGCAATGTTCATGCTTTCGACAACAACTCGCCCAAAATTAAGATTTGAAATTGCAGTTCCTTGAAGCATATCACCGGCAGATAAGACAATCACTTGCTCTGGTTTTGAATTTTTTTGATTGATCAAATATTGACCAATCCTTGCCATCCCTCTACCATTTCCATCATCTTCAAGTGCACCATGAAAGTCATTAATAAATAGAATTTCCAAACTAGATATAACAATCGTTGGATCTGTTACTGTAATCTGAAATGTTTTTGTATAAGTTAAATAAGAAACTGTGATGGTTTTTACACCTTTGGTTGTACTATTAAATCCTGTGATACTGTATTCGTTTGCAGATAACGCAATCATTGAATCATCATCAAATACTTTTCTGACGATAAGACCAGTTGGATTAAAGGTTTCATTCAACACATAAGATAATTTATTTGGCATTGTTATACTAATATCAACTAAATTCGCATTTTCATTTATTTCCGGATTTACTACAATTGTGAAGGTTGCAGTAAACTCTAGGTAGGTAACTGTGACTTCAAAATCACCTACTACTGCGGTTGATACCGCACTTATGGTATAGTCGTTTTCGGCTATAATCCACTTTTCATTAGAAACATTGATACCATATACAATCAAACCATCAAAATCAATGGTTTCGTTTTGTTCGTATATTACTTTATTTGGTTGTACAACCTCTATATTAATCGCGGTTTTATCAATTGTAGTACAAGCGACTACAAATAATAGTGACATCACTACTAATAGTAGATGGAATATTTTTTTAAACATGTTTATATGCCTCCCTGTTTTTTCGTTCTTATATTATACCATAGTTCACGTTATAATTCACCATTAAATCAAAAAACTGTGAGGAATATCCCCACAGTTTTCTTTATTTACTACGCTTAAATCTTAATTTAGCAAATTTGTTCATACCATCTTCTTTGACATAATCAAGTTCACCTTGAATCAAAGGAAGAGCATATTGAATAAATTCTTCGGTAACGCCTGTTTTATCCTCGTTCATCCATTTTGTTGGGAAATGAACTTCAACCCCACCAACTTGTTCTAGTGGAACAAATTCAATTGAACAACGATAGTAATCTTTTTCACGAACCACTTTATAGCCAGCCATTTTATCTGTCCCACCCGCTACTGCGTATCGAACTGCTTCATATCCAGCCATGTATGCTTCATCGCTATCCGCTTTTGAAATGGAATGTGAAGCACAACGTTGTAACAATGATAGTTCGATTGGACGAACCTTTAATCCGGTTGCACGTTTGAAGGCACTACCTAAGTAAGCAGCTAGCCCACCCATTTGTGCATGACCGAATGAATCTTTTTGTTTTGCTAAATCACTTCCATATTCTGAAATGTAAACTCCATCTTTGTCCTTGATTCCTTCGGAAACAACAACAACTGCTGTTTTCTTTTTCGCATAAATGGTTTTGACGCGTTCAATGAAATCTTCTAAATCAAATGGATTTTCTGGTAAGTAAATTAGGTCTGGTCCTACGCCATGAATTCCAGCAAGTGCACTTGATGCAGCCATCCAACCAGCATTTCTTCCCATAACTTCTAAAATAACAACGGGTCCATTTGGATACACACGTGCATCTAACGCAAGTTCAGTACAAATTTGTGCGATGTATTTTGCTGCTGAACCATATCCAGGACAGTGATCGGTACCAGCCAAATCATTGTCGATTGTTTTTGGAATACCCATAACGCGACATTCATAATTATTTTCTAACATGAATTTAGAAATCTTATTACATGTGTCCATGGAATCATTTCCACCATTGTAGAAGAAATAACGAACATCATACTTTTTAAAGATTTCTAAAATACGACGATAATCAGTATCATCCACTTTATAGTCTTTTAATTTGTAGCGACAACTTCCTAGTACTGAAGATGGGGTTTGTCTTAATAGTTCTAATTCATTATCATCTTCTTCATCGAAAACGATTAACTCATCTTTTAAAACTCCTTCAATTCCATTTAATGCTCCTAGTACTTTCGTAATGGAACTAGATGCAAGTGCAGCTTTCACAGCTCCTAATAAACTTGTATTGATGACAGATGTTGGTCCTCCAGATTGACCAATAATACATGCGCCTTTTAATACTTTACTCATTGTTTGGACTCCTTTACCATTCTATTTATATCAAATTTTTCTAGAATATTATAACATAGTTTACAGATTTTTTCAACGAATTCTAGAATAATGAAATCGCTTTATTAAAAAAGGCTGAAACCAAATGGTTTCAGCCTACATAGTTATAATTAGTCATCTGTCCCTAAGTATTCGACAGCCTTTTGTGGAATTGGTTTTGCATTTCCATGTTTTACCATAATCATAGTAAAGAATGCTAAGAAAATAAAGAACGCTCCGTATGGAAACAAAATTCTAGGATCGATTACATCCATCAATACCCCAGAAATAACAGGGGTTATCGCTTGTGCACTCATTGAGAATGTATAATAATATCCAGTGTATTTTCCGACGTTTGATCCTTTTGAAAGTTCTGCTATCATTGGGTAAGAGTTAACATTAATCGAAGCCCAACCCATACCTGCTAATAGTAGTACAACATACATTAAGTAATTGGATGTTGGTGTTAAGAAATATGCAGAACCAAACGATACTACCATCATAACAACACCAATCATAATCGTGTTTTTTCGCCCGATCTTACTTGCTACCATACCTGCTGGTATGTAAGTAAGAATAGCAGCAATATTAGCTATCATCAGTGGTAAGGTTGCCCCCATATTAAGAATGTCTTTTGCATAAACTGAAAATTTAGATGTAACGGCATTATAACCCATAAACCACAAGAAAATAGATGATAGAATTAAAATTAAGGAAGTAAGTTGTGCTTTTGGTAACTTTTCTTCTTTGACTTCTTCCATTTCATCGACAATGCCATATTTGATTTTGTCTTCTTCCATTTGCTTTACTAAGATTGGTTCTTTTACTTTCCATAAAAAGACACCGAGTGATATTAACATAATAGCGGCAATCGTAAAGAATAGCATCATGTTATGATTAAACCGGGTTGCATCGGTTTTATAAACCATCATCAATACAAGTGCAATAGCTCCACTCGCTCCACCCATTAAGTTAATGATTGCATTGGCCTTTGATCTAAGTGGTTTCACCGTCACATCAGGCATTAACGCAACCGCTGGTGAGCGGAACGTTGACATCGCGATTAGAACAATGAGTAAAAGACCAGAAAATACAACGATATTCATTGGGTTGTTCACTGTGACATCCCAGGCTCTCGCACGTACTTCAATAAGTTGTGCCTCAGTCAATACTTGACCTGCTGGAAGTACCGCTTCTAATCCATCAACATATTCAACAATACCAGCTTCTTCAATCAATTGAAGTTGATAATTATCAGAAAATGTTAATCCCATAAATGCAATGACAGCAGCGATTGTACCAATAATTACAAATGGGGTTCTGCGCCCTAGTTTATGACGACTTCGGTCAGATAATGCTCCAAAGAGTGGTAATAGCGTTAATGCCAAAATATTATCAACAGCCATAATCACACCAGATACGCTGTGATTTAACCCAAATTTATACATTAGTATTTTCGGAATGGTAATGTCATACACTTGCCAAAAGATAGAGATTAAGAAAAATGCTAAGCCAACAAACAATATTTTTTTCGAATCTAGTTTCAAAATGCCACACTCCTTGCGTATATTATAACTCTATTATACGAAAACCCTTGTATTTGTCAACGAGTAAATGAAACGCAGTATTTACATAAGTAAAACGTAGTATTTACAAACCATTTAAATTAAGGTAGAATACATTTAGAAAGAGGTGATTTCATTGGAATGGATGAAAACATACGACATCGCTCATAGAGGTCTTCACACCGACAACGAAGTTGTCCCAGAAAATTCCATGAAAGCTTTTCAATTAGCAAAAGAGCGTGGTTATGCAATGGAATTCGACATTCACATAACTAAAGATTCACAAATCGTCGTATTTCATGATTCTACATTGACAAGATTATGTGGAGTTCCTTTAGAGGTCGAAACTTCTACATACGATGAAATCAAAGAGTATCCACTGCTTGGAAGCAATCAAACTATCCCTTTGCTTAAAGATGTATTATCTGAAATAGCCGGTGCAGTCCCACTTCTCATTGAAATCAAAAACACAAAACGAATTGATGAGATATGCACTGTTTTACTAGATGTATTAAATGGTTATGATGGAGATTATGCAGTTCAGTCCTTTAATCCATTTATTATCCATTGGTTTACGAAACATGCACCAACCATCAAAAGAGGACTCGTAGCCTATGATATGAAAGATTCCAAAGAACCTTGGATCAATAAGCAATTAATCAAACATATTGTTTTATATCCCATTGTAAAACCTCACTTCATTAATTATGAACACACATTACTACCGATGCGAAGACTAACCAACTTGCAAAAACGTGGAGTCATTATCATTGCTTGGACGGTTCGTTCTCAAGATGAACTTGATGCTGTCAAAAAATACTATTCGAATGCTGTATTTGAACTATTCATACCAAAGAAAAAATAGACCTAGAGGGGTCTATTTTTTAAATCCTTTTCGCACCATTGCTCCCCAAGTACCGGTCTCTCTTAAGGAAGCAAAAAAACCAACTACACGATACAAGCTGATTAGTTGTCGATATCCAAGATTTTCAAGTATCGCATAAATAACGAGTAACAACGTATCTTTTATACCCAAATATTGGGAATCACGTTCTGTCACCCATAAGGAAAGAAGTGATATCACAATTCCTAACATGATTGTTGAAGTAAAGATGGCAAGCAAGATAGGAACGTTTAATAGACCAAAGGCCAATGCAAGAAATAACATCAAGTATCCTTGTACTTCAAATAATGGTCCAATCATTTCAAAGATGGTAAAGTATGGCAAGCCAATCATCCCAACTTGCTTGTAAGAGGGATGAAAAATTAACTTTCGGTGATACGATAAGATATCAATTAGTCCACGATGCCATCGATTTCTCTGTTTCAATAAACTTTTCATGTCTGTAGGCACCTCTGTAAAACAGTTCGCGTGGTACACATAATCAATCCTATGATTCATTTTTTTCTCAAGTGCTGTCCGTGCTAATCGCACCACTAACTCCATATCTTCGCCAACCGTGTGTTTTTTAAAAACACCGCTAACTGTTAAGTAACCTCCTGCCTCAATCAACATTGTTTTTTCAAACAATCCAAATGCTCCCGATACAATGAGCAGTGTTTTCAATTTTGCCCAACCAATTCTACCAGATGTAAATGCTCGTAAATATTCAATCGACTGTAGTCTTGCTAACATATTAGATGGCAGTCCCTTTTCTTCAACAACTCCTCGGTCGATTTTACAACCATTTGCCGGATAAATATTTCCTCCCAACGCAATGATTTTTTCCTTCGCATCTATTGTAACACTCATTAATCTTAACAATGATTCAGACTCAAGCATGGAATCGGCATCAATTCCACAGATGTAGTCATATCTTGCCATATTGATTCCTACGTTGAGTGCATCTGCTTTTCCACCATTTTCTTTATCAATCACAGTTAGGTTTGGAATGTGTTTGTTTTTATATACTCCACGGATATGTTTGGTTGGTATTTTTGAGTGGATTGTAATATTTTTTCGTTCCAACTCAAACGCCGATACCAATTGTGACATGGTACCATCTTTTGATCCATCGTTTACAACGATGACTTCATAGTTTGGATAATGTAAATTTAAAAGTGAGTTGATGCTATCTACAATTGATAACTCTTCATTGTATGCAGGAGCAATAATTGAAATCGAAGATAACATTCCTCGTTCAAACATCATTGTTTTTGATTTCATGTTCCAATCAAAACTTTGTTGTCTTGACCCTTTTAATGATAATATAATTAAAATGAAGTAAATCAAGTTTACAATAATATAATAAAATACCAAATAGTAATTGATATCAACCACATACCTAATGAGGAGCAAGGTTATGTTGGTGGAAAACAATGAGTTATAGTATCTTAACACATAAATTATAGGGAAAAAGACAATTGATACAATCAGTATTCTTGTTAGCCATCGAATCTTGCGACGCTCTAATTTTGTAATATTTGGACTTAGTGTTTTAATGTCTTTCTTTGTGAATCCAATTTTTTCTAGTATATGCTGATCGAGATACTGTCTAAACTCAAGTTGCAGTGCTTCATTGACAAGTAGCACTGGTTGTATTGTATTGAGTAACTCTTCTTCGATGAACTTATTTTTATTTTGATTTAGAAAACGAATTATTTCTGCCACAAATCCATACTCTACAATTGACTTTATTGTTTTCAAATACAGTTGTTTCTTTTTTGTAGTTAGCTTCAAAATCAAATAATCACTACGAAACGCCAATATTGATGCAATTAAAACTCTAACATTGTCTTCTTTAGTTGTGTGAAAAAGCTCAATTAACTCTATGAACAAATCAGGATTGAGATCGGTCAATGAAGTCACTACTTCTTTTCGATAATCGTCTACAATAGATCCATTCGCAGATAGCAATATTTGTTTCATGCCTTCTATGGTTTCTTGTTTAGCATAGTAATCAATTATGACATGTTGAATGGATTCGTTTGAACTTTTTTTATATGCTTCTATGATTGTTCTGTCTTCGTAAATCACAAATAGAGTTTTAATGATACTGGTTTGATACTCAACAATATCTATCACATCTTCATTGATGTAATCTTCAAATCCTTTGACTTTAGATATATAGTGTTCTACTCGATTTAGCTCATCCCTTAAAAATTGGTTTAATACTTGATGCTTGTGATTCATCGCATACCTTACTAAGCATTCTTTTACCTCAAGATGTGGCGTATCTACAAGTGTTGTAATAAAATAGTTATTTGCATCTAAATATTGATTGACTAAATTAGAAATACGTAATCGGTAAAGTTTTGATGCATTTGGAAGTGTTTCCATAAGTTTACGTACAAATGGCTCGTCAAGGTGATGTTTACATGCATACGCAATATAGAGTTTCACTGACTCATTTTTTTCACAACTTAGTCGATCCATCAATTGCTTCACAATATTTTTGTTCATGGTATACGATAAATAAAAAATAGCTCGTTTTCGCTTGCGTACAAAAATTGAAGATACTTCACTATAGTATTTTTTGAAAATTCCTCTTTTATGCAAATCCTCTATCATTCTTTGTTTTATCGCATCATCTAAATCTATTTGTTCTACTAAAGAAACAAATGCTAGTAACAGATGCTTTTTCGAACATTTTGTTTGTATTTCATCTTGTTCAAAATAGCGATATACCAAATATTGTTTCGTATACAAAAATGCTATCTTATTGTACTTAAGAATGAATTTATTCGCGAAAATCAAACAGATCAAAATTCCAGTGACAATAATCAAAGACAATAAAACATTCGATACTACTTCTATCGACAAACTCATATGTTCACACGTCCTACTAGTTCACGTCTTATATATCCAATCACCTCTTCAACAATGAGTGGTTTTGTCACAATATAATCGATGTTTAGTTGGTTTGCTCTGATCATCAATTCCTTGCTTTTGTGGTATGTAATCATCATGAATGGTATATTACTCAGTTCCATGGTCTCATTAATCTGTTGTTTTAATGAAAATGCATCAATTTTGCGGATCATACGTTCACATATGATAAAATCAATTTTATTTTGAACTAGAGCTTCTAATGCCAAGGCACCATCCTGAGCCCAAATTGTCTCATAATTTTCTTTTCTGAGTGCTTGTTTTAACATCAAAAAAACAACATCTTCTGGGTCAATTAGCAATATCTTTCCAGCCGAAACCACGATATCACTACTTTGTTCATTTATGATTTGGTTCCCACCTTTGGATGCGGCTTGTTTTAATCGATACTCAGCTTTCTTAAAAATCAAATCAATTAACCGCTCATTGTCACTGTCTAATGGTTCAAGTTCCCCAACACGAACCATAGCAATACTGATTGTAATTGGTTTAATAAATAAACGTGAATCAACAATTTTATTACGGAACCGTTCTGCTGTTTTTATCGCTTGATCCATCGATGTATCAGTAATGAATACGATAAAACCTGGTCCATTGCGTTTAAATAGCAAGTGTTCACTGGATTTACTCTGGTTGATCACATAGGCAACATTTTTTAATGTTTCATCTCCTGCTTCTTTTGAATAGTTTGTATTGATCTCTTTAATTTGATCAATATCGATAAACAAGACAATCTTATTTGTTTGATCTGACAGGTCAAGAGTTTTTTGTAAATATTGTTTGAAGAAGGACTCATTGTACTCGTTTGTTATTGGGCAACGACCCATGCGGTCTAGTGTAGACAATAAATTTTCTTCTAATGTACTTAGTTTTTTAGCCAATTCTCCTTTTTCTTCATCAAGAACTATCATTTTTTGTTGTGCTGTGACGATAACAGATTGATAAATCACTGGATATTCTAGTTGATAGATGGAATTTAATTTTTTTACAATTGGTTCAACAACGGATAACCATGAAATGCCTTTTTTTTCATATGCTATCTCAAACAACCGGTGCCAAAGCTGAAAGTCTTTTAAGGAGGTAGTTATGATTTCAATACTTTTATCGTCAATTTGAATTTCACTTTGTCGATAAGTATCTAAAACGTCGTTGGTTCCAAATACTTCTTTCCATCTTCTAAGGATTTGATTCGAAAATGTTTGATAATTAAATTGTCTTCCACTTGGTGTAATCTTGAAACCGATTTGATTGTTATTATAAAAGTCAAGCATATACAATGTATCCACAACTGATTTGACCAGTCTTGATTCAATGCGTTCCCCAAACTGTGGTAGAATCGTATTGATGTTGAGTGATTGACACTTTTGTAATACCGGTTTTAGATACTCGCTTCCTGGAAAATACATTTGATGAAAGGAAGTCCATTTTTCAATTGGTTCCTTACCATTTTCTGTTTTGGAGAAACTACTAAATAGACTGCCGGAAATTAAAGATAATGATGTCGGGTCATAGATCATAAATGAACCAGCTTCATGCAAAAACGGAGTTGGAACACATTGCAAGACCAAATCTTCGCCAATCTCGATTAAAAACTGATGTTCTTGAATGATATATAATTGATCAACTGGCAAGTACGACATCAAATGATTTGCTATTTTATCATCTGTGACTACGATTGGATGCATACCAAGTTGGGTGATTTGTTTATAGAAACCAAATCCAATACCTTCAAGCGATGTAATGACCATATAGTCAATTGTCGATGATGAAATCTCTGCTAAATATTGTTTTAGTAACTCACAATCACCAACCAAAGCACTCGGGTAAAACAAAATCGTGTACTCTTTGTGTTTCATAAAAATAATGTTTGATACCAATGATTGAGAGTCTGATTGATTTGTAAAAAAATATAATTTATGCATCAGTCGTTCCATCTGAGTCACCTCTTTATAAATATTATACTAGAAAAATCTCACAATTAAAACAAAAAAACGACGTGTAACTCACATCGTTTTTATTTATGTTTACTTAACTGGTGTATAACCAGTCTTTACAATTGTTTCTTCTAGTAATGTTGTTGTTACTTTTGATTCTTCGAATTCAACCATAGCCTTTGCTTCATCTAATAAAACATCAACAAATGTAACTCCATCAAGTTGTGCAATAGCGTTCTTAACTCGTTTTACACAATGCATACACGACATTCCTTGTATCTTTATCTCTGTTTTCATACATATATTCCCCTTTTTGGTGATTTACTAGGTTTCAACCAATGATGATTGGTTGAATCAACGGAAGGAAACACCATACGAAATGACAAAATTTGGAACAATGAACTCGTTCATAATCCCTAATTTGATAGCAATTTCGCGTGGTGTAAATCTTATTTTTTAAGTTTTCTTACGGTATCCATAATCTTATCAGCGGAGTTAAATCCCACTAATCTTGTAGCCATTTTACCATCTTTAAATATAACTAATGTCGGAATGCTAAAGATTTCAAATGCACGTGATGCTTGTTCGTTGTGATCTGTGTTGATTTTAAGTACCGCAATTTCGCTACTAAAGTCATTCGAAAGTTTTTCTAGCACTGGGGCCATCATTTTACATGGCATACACCAATCGGCATAAAAATCAACTAAGACGATTTTATCACTATTTGTAACTTCATCCTTTAACTCTTTTTGATTAATTTCTTTTACCATAAAGATCCTCCTTATATTGGTTATGTTTATTTTATTATATATTAACTTGTTTGTCAATTTTTTTACACGCTAGTTTAAAACAAAAAACGACTTCCGAAGAAGTCGTAAATTTGATATATAACTTAATCTTTCAATAAGTTTCCTTGTGCGTCCTTGTCAATTTTTCCTGTAAAAATTTGTACTGCTTCTACAATTGCCCAAATCCACGCAACAAAAGGACCAACAACAAGAAATGCTCCAACGGTAGATAATAGTAGTTGAATAATTCCATTGGTTGTATACCCTAAATAGAAATTATGAATTCCGAGCGGACCTACAAAAATGGCTAAAAGACCTGCAACCATCTTGGATTTTGAGTTTGCATTGGTTTCTGCATGTGACTTTGGTGTAACATCTTTTCCACAATGCACACAAACAACTGCCTTATCGCTTATTTCTGATCCACAACTTGAACAAAACATAGTAATTCTCCTTTTAATTAATTATTTTGCAACATATGGTGTGTACTCAAGTCCAAACGTTTCTGCAACTGCTTTGTAAGTACATTTTCCATCATAGGTATTGATTCCTTCTAATATATCAACACTTCGTTTTGCTGCTTGTTCTAGTCCCATATCTGCAATCATCAAACCATATCGTAATGTTGAGTTTGTTAATGCAATGGTAGATGTTCTTGGAACAGCACCAGGCATATTTCCAACGCAATAGTTAACAACACCATCTAGCATAAACACTGGTTCATCGTGGTATGTTAACTTAGCAAATTCACTGCATCCACCTTGATCGATTGCAACGTCTACGATAACGCTACCTGGTTTCATTTTTGCTAAATACTCACGCTTTAATAATTTTGGTGCAGCTGCTCCTGGAATTAATACTGCTCCTACAACCAAATCTGCACTTAATACTGCTTTTTCGATGTTAGCTTGAGTGCTAAATAATGTTTGGATACGATCACCAAAAATATCATCTAGGTATGTTAATCGATCTAAGTTTAAATCAATAATGGTAACATTTGCTCCCATACCAACAGCAATCTTACATGCGCTTGTTCCTACAACACCACCACCGATGATGGTTACATTTGCTTTAGGTGTTCCTGGAACACCTCCTAGTAATACTCCTGATCCACCAAATGGTTTTTCAAGGAATTTTGCACCTTCTTGAACACTTAGTTTTCCAGCAATTTCACTCATCGGTTTTAAACATGGTAAATTACCGTGACGATCCTTGATGGTTTCATACGCAACACCTTTGACCTTTTTTTCCATCATTTTAAGTGTTAACTTTTCATCTGCCGCTAAGTGAAGATAAGTGTAAATAATTTGGTTTTCGCGCATTAATTCGTATTCAGGTGCTAAAGGCTCCTTTACCTTAATAATCATGTCTGCTTTTTCCCAAACTTCTTCCGCAGTGTAAACAATTGTTGCACCACTATTGATGTAGTCTTGATCTGAGAATCCTGCTCCTAGTCCAGCTGCAGTTTCAATTAGAACGGTATGACCATGATGTGCATACTCCTTTGCGTTGTCCGGAGTCATACCCACACGGTACTCATGTTTTTTAATTTCTTTGACACAACCAATAATCATAATCTTCTCATTTGGTTAAATTTTTACCATAACTATTATATCATATCATTTCTATAAAATCTATGGCATTTTTGATATTTTATGATAAAAGCAATTTTTGATATTTTATGATAAAAGCAAGCTATCACTTTTTTTAGCTTGCTTTCTTTTGATTGGTATGTTTTATTTTCCCGTGTTGAATCAGCCATTGATAGGTATCTTTTAAGGTATCTTCAATTGGACGAACCTGATACCCAAGTTCGATTTGAGCTAGTTCATTTGAAAAATTTGCATAAGTACTTAAGGTATAAATCGAGTATCTCGTATAAAGTGGTGGTTGCTTTAATAACTTATAGTACAATTCGGATAATGGTGCTGTAAATTTAGCAAACCAAATTGGTAATACTGTTGTAATTGCTTTGCGATTTGTTATGATGTGAAGTTTATGCAACAGTTCTTCTACTTTTAAATAGTGCCCTGATAATATATAACATTTTCCTGCTTTGCCGATGTCAGATGCGAGCAAAATTCCCTTGGCGACATCTCTTACATCAACAAAATCATATCCGCCCTTAATACAAGCAGTCAATCTACCATCAACAAAATCTCTAATGAGTTGTGTTAAATGTCCACTTCCATAATCATTTGGGCCAATGATTCCAGAGGGATGAACGATCGTCGCGTTTAGTCCCAATTTACAAGAATCTAATACAATTTGGGTAGCTTCCGCTTTTGTTTTTGCGTATAGTCCAACCACAGCATTTGGATCAAATGTTGTCACTTCCCGAATGATTGTGTTTTCACTAGGTTCTGGGATTGCATGAACACTACTTGTATATATTAACTTTCCGATCTTGCTTTTGATGCATTGATTAACAACATTTCTTGTTCCCTCTACATTAACTTTATGAACCAAATCCTCGTAATGTGAGGAGATTGACACTATGCCTGCTGTATGTATCACTACGATATCCTCTGGTTTATAGATGGTATCTGAAATATCAAACAATGATTCTAAACTTTTTTGATTAAGGATATCACCAAAATAAATGATTGCTTTAGTGTCAGATAATGCGTTTGTTTTATCGTTTGGCATCACAAAACCTCGAACACGATGACCTTGTTCGCAAAGCATTCGAACGATTGTGTTACCTAAATGGCCATAAGCTCCTGTAACAATATAAAGTTTCGGCATACTATAACCTCCATTACATTGTTTACTCTATTAGATTTCGTGATTTTAATACCTTATTTGCTATTTTTCTTGTTTTGGGACTTGTTGATAATCTTGCTTGTTTGATGAATTTGATGATCATTTCTTCGTGTATAGAATAATCCATAAATTGATCCATAGCTTCGATTAAACTAGCTTTTACGATATTCCAATTTCTTGCTTTAAATTTTTTCTTGTCAATATCCATAATTTTCTTCAAAATTTGTTCTTCAATCGTTGGACGTTTTATTATAATTTTAGGAATATACGTTGCTAGATTCCCTATGACGGTGATGGAGTCGCTCTCAAGTTGACGTAAAATGATTGGTAGTATTACATCAAACTGTGCATCTGTCAAATGACTGGATAATTCTAACAACAAACTTGTTGCGCGGATACGAACAGAAACATTCTTGCGATACAAATAACTAGCAATTTTATCAAAAAAACTCCTCATCATATCTGGGTCTATGGCAATATATTCTTTTAATGCTGTCATTGATTGTTGGGCTTGGTCGTGATCTTTTTGATTGGATGAAATGTCGAGGAGTAATCGTTCAACATCTTTTCTTAACATCAAATCACCTTTCCTTTTCTTCATTGTACCACAAAGAAACAAGAATAGAAAACCAATTAATGCAAATATAAGAATATATCAATCAAAAACCAAAATCGAAATCTGTTCATTTATTAAATAAACACTTGTACATTATTAATTATAGCCCTTCTTCTGTCTTTTGTCAATATAAAAGAGTGCTTCATATAGCACTCTATTTCAATATGACATATGTTATCCCATCGTTGGAATGTCCGTAATCTGAATCATTACGAATCAAATCTTTGTATGTGTGAATCACTTCTTGATAACCTGAATTAAGATCAAATCCTTCTCCAGGGATAAATGCTTTTATTCGTTTCAAGGATTTCCACTGAGAAAGTATTCGATGAGTTGCTTTTTTAATGGAACCACCTACTCCTGTTGATCCATATCCATGAAGAATTTTAACCACTTTTTGTTTCCCAGTATAAAAAGATAACATTTGAGTTAATTCACTCATTGCCTCTTCTACTAACGGCATATTTGACTTGATGTCTATTATAACCATTGTTATCTCTCCTAAAGAATTGTTAATGCTTTAATAAACAAGTCTATTTGATTAGTTTGCTTATGTGGTAAGGATGCATGTTCCTTATTTCTCATATAAATCATCATTTTTGTTAACATTTTATCAAAAAACTTCATTTTTGAGATTTGAAGTTCACCACCAAAACAGCGTTTTGTTAATGCGATTGCGAGTAATCGCTCCGGATACGTTTCACGTAAATACATATCAAAATTCTCGCTGAATCCACAGGTAATAAATAGTCCAATGCGTTTATTTCTCAAAATTTCTAAATTATTATGCACAAAAGTTGTTATATTTTTGTGAACTTTCCCCATATAAATTGCGCCACCAATAATGACTTGATTGTAATTTGTTAAATCGATGTTAGTAGGAATATTTAGTTCAACAACATCAACAGCACCTTTAAGTGCGGATGCAATATCCTCTACACATTGTTTGGTAAATCCATACTTGCCAGTATATACAATTAATGTTTTCATGCTTTTCTCCTAAAAAACGAATTACTAATAGTATATATCAAAGTAGTGGCATTTGTATATACTATAAAATAAAAAAATGGGTTTCATCCCATTTTTATTTTATTTTAAATTAAGAGATTGATGAACAAACGATAGAATTTCACTACTGATTGCTCTTGCCTGATCCATCGTTTCATCACAAAATTGATCAAATTGTGTTACTATTTGCTTCTCATCAAATCCAATCATATTGGTTTTTATATTTAATATAGCTCCTTCTACTCCAGCCATCATTAAAAGGCTTCCTACACCTAAATCGGATATTGCATTTTTATTTGCATAAGGAACCATGTCTTTTGTTATTCGTAACGCCTCTAACGCAATCTTAGCAGCGTCATGAGGGACTTTACTTGCCTGAAGTGTTGCTTGCTTAATTACATCATTTCGCTTTGCAATTTCTTCATCGGTCGATTTTGGTAGTTTGAATGCATCCATAATGACATTAAATGCATCGGTATCGAGATCTACGATTTGCATTGCTTGATGTTTTAGTGTTTCTAATTTTAAAAATTGACTCATATAGTTTGATTTGACTCCATCCTCTAAAGCCAAAAACTTTTTCTTGCCAATGGTTAAGTGAGCAACCATACGTATCAGTCCAATTCCTTGTGCGATAGAAAGAGCCGAAACACTCCCTCCACCTGGAGTGGCTTGATTGGAATCTACTGTATCAATAAACTCCTTCACTGATAAATCGATTAATTTCATTTTCTTATCTCCTCATATACTACTTGCTGATTCGAAACAACCAACATTCCTTTTTTATAAACATCTTTTACATGATTTATTCCATAATGATAAATCATATAGACTAAATTTGGACAATCCATAATCACAAAATCTGCATCTTTTCCTACTTCTAACGAACCAACTCGGTGTTGCATATTGATACTACAAGCGGCGTTCATGGTTGCTGCGCAAAGCACTTCATTTGGTGTTAATTTCATTTTTAGAGACGCAATTTGCATCGCTAATTGAAGATTTTCGCTAGGAGTACTCCCTGGGTTATAATCTGTTGATACAGCTAACCCACAACCATGATCTAACATTGTTCGTGCTTTCGCAAATTCTTTATTAAGATAAAATGAAGTAGCTGGTAGTAAGTTTGCGACAACTTGATGCTTTGCGAGCAGTAACATATCTTGAATGGTTGAAGCCATCAAATGGTCTGCAGAAATACATCCTAGTTTCGCTGCTAAACTTGCGCCACCTAAAGGTACAATTTCATCTGCATGCATTTTAAGCATAAATCCAAGTTGTTTCGCATGATTTAGAATTCTTGATGTGTCTTCAATAGAAAATACGCTATCCTCACAAAACACATCACAAAATGTTGCTAAATTGCGTGATTTAACAACTTTCATCATATGAAACAGTTCTTTGATGTAATCTTCTTTGTTGTTGCGAAATTCTACTGGGATTGCGTGAGCTCCCATAAACGTGTTCACTATGTCAACCGGATGATGCTTGTTTAACTCTTTAGCAACTTCAAGCTGCTTCATTTCAGTTTCTAACTCTAGTCCATATCCGCTTTTCGCCTCAACGGTTGTAACACCATATGACAACATCAGATCTAGACTCTTTTTTGCCTTTTGATAGAGTTGTTCAAATGTCGCCGATTTTGTTGCAGAAACAGTACTTAATATTCCACCGCCTTTTTTTAAAATATCAAGATAGCCCACTCCAGCAAGTTTCATTGCATATTCATGTTCTCTTGATCCACCATGGACTAAATGAGTATGTGAATCGATTAGACCTGGAATTACAATGTTTCCAGTTGCATCAATCACCTTCACATCAGGTTTGATATACTCAAGATATGCATCGCCTGTACCAAGCGCAACAATCACACCATCTTCTACATAGATGTAACCATGTTCCAGCATTGCGATTTGATTCATTTCATCCCCCATACGCAAGCGGTTTGGTCCTCCTACTGTATAGAGCTCTTTTATATGAATAACTAATAATTTTTGATTCATAATAACCTACTTGTCTAACAAATGGGTTTCCAATACTTTCGTCATATCAAACTCTGTTAAACCTAAATAATAAGTCAGCGATTCTGTAATGGCTTCAAGTGGTACCAAACCGACGATTTCACTACCGCAAATCGAAACACCATATCGCTTTGCTTCCATCTTAACTGTCTCAAATACACGATAAATGCTTGTTTTCTTATAATTGGTAATATTCATTGTTACTTGTACAATTCCTTTATCTACAAGTTCTGCTGCACCAGCTTTGATGTAACGGAATCCGCCATTTGAGTGACGTATTGTCTTAGCGATTTCTTCAGCAATCTTAACATTCTTAGTATCTAGATTAATGTTATATGCTACTAATGGAGCTCTCGCACCTACTGCAGTAACTCCAGCAGTAGGGTGAATTTCAGCATTACCAAAATCAGGTTTCCAAAGTGGATCTTTGATTTTTGTAATCATTCCCTCAAACTCTCCTTTACGAATGTCAGAAAGATTGACTCTTGATTCTGAGGATGCTGCTTCTTCATATAAGAAAATAGGGACTTGATATTTTTCCCAAATTAGGGCTGCGGTTTCATTGGCTAGTTTGACACATTCCTTCATTTTAATGCCACGAATTGGTACAAATGGAATTACATCGGTTGCCCCCATTCTTGGGTGTTCACCTCGTTGTACGTTCATATCAACCAAAGACGTCGTTTTTCCAACCATTTCAACGACTGCTTCTTTGATTGCTTCTGGTTCGCCTAACAGAGTTACAACTGTTCGGTTATAATTATGATCAGGTTCATAACTAACGAGTTTAAAACCAGGTTTATTTTTAAAGACGGAAACAATTTCCTCAACTTTAGCTAAATCTGTCCCCTCGGAAAAATTAGGTACACATTGAATGATTTTCATAACATTATTCTCCTTTGATTTTTAGGTGTTTTTTTATTGCGTTATCTAATATAGAATCATCGACAAGATATGGTATTGTGATATGAGAATGATTGCTTGATTGATTATACTCAATAGAGGTTGCCATAGCATTCGGATTTCTTGCCCAAGCTCGTCTTGCTACCCCTGCCATAACATCCCAAGGCATTGCCTGTTTTAAGATGTCATCAACACGTTTTGAACCATCCAAAACCATACCAAACCCACCATTGATGGATTTTCCTATACCAACGCCGCCACCATTGTGAAGTGCAACCATACTCATTCCTCTTGCCACATTACCTGCGAATACGTGCGTTGCCATTTCAGCCATAATATTTGATCCATCTTTGATATTTGATGTTTCACGAAATGGAGAGTCTGTTCCTCCTGTATCATGATGATCTCGCCCCAACATGATCGGACCGACCTCACCATTTCGAACCATTTCATTAAATTTTAATGCGATCTTTAATCTTCCATATGCCTCTTGATATAGGATGCGTGCTTTGGTTCCGACCACCAATTTATTCTTTTTTGCATCTTTAATCCAGTTGTAATTATCCAAATCTTGGAATCTACGATTTTTATCGATGCATTCCATCGCTGCTTGATCGGTTTTATCCAAATCAAGTTCGCTTCCACTTAAACAAACCCAGCGGAATGGTCCATAACCATAATCAAATAGGATTGGCCCCATTATATCTTCCACATAACTTGGCCAAATAAATCCGTCTAATGGATTTACTTTATTTTTACATATTTCTGTCACTCCAGCATCAAACACAGCCTTCATAAAACTATTTCCGTAATCAAAAAAATAGGATCCTTGTTCTACAAGTAATTTGATTGCTTTAAAGTGCCGTACCAAACTTTGGTTCACTTGTTTCTTAAATTCCTGCTTGTTAGAAGACAGTAAAGCTGTTCTTTCCTCGAACGTCATACCTGCTGGACAGTACCCACCATCATAAGCATTGTGACATGATGTTTGATCACTGAGCAAATCAATCTTAATTTGATTGTTTGCTGCGTATTCAAGCAAATCTACAATATTTCCATAGTAAGCAATAGAAGCGGGTAATTTTTTATCCAAATACGACCTTGCTAGTCCAAAAGCATCTTTGGGTGAAATGGCGATGTATTTAATCCATCCTTGCTTGTGTCTTGTATCAATTCTAGATTTATCGACCTCGGCAATGATCGATACTCCCCCAGCAATATCACAAGCTTTCCCTTGAGCACCACTCATGCCACCAAGACCACTTGTTACATACAAATATCCTGCTAAGTTTTTGTCTTGAGGAATGTGTAGCTTGTCTCGTCCTGCGTTCAGGATTGTAGAATAGGTCCCATGAACGATGCCTTGAGGACCAATGTACATCCAACCACCTGCAGTCATTTGTCCATAGGAAGCAACACCAAGTGCGGCAGCTCTATTCCAGTTCTCCAAATCATCATACATTCCTATCATTAACCCATTGGTAATAATCACTCTTGGAGATGACTCGTGAGATGAAAATAAGCCAACCGGATGCCCGGAGGCAACCACAAGAGTTTGATTCGAATCCATTACTTCCAAATAGCGTTTTATTAAATGATATTGCATCCAATTTTGACAAACACTTCCTGTTTCACCATAAGTTATAAGTTCATAAGGATATAAAGCAATCTCAACATCTAAGTTGTTATCAATCATCACTTGAATCGCTTTTCCTTCTAGTGTTTTGCCTTGATATTTATCAATCGGTTTTCCAATAATCCGTTCCTTAGGAAAAAAACGATAGCCATAGATGCGTCCTTTTGTAAGGAGTTCTTCTAAAAATTCATTCGCTAGTACAGAATGCCATTTTGATGGAATATACCGTAATGCATTTTGAAGACTAAGACGAATTTCTGCTTCAGTTAATGTTAGTTCTCGCTTTGGAGCACGACGAATTGTAGAATCAAATATAGGATACTCAGGTAGTTCAGGAAAAATAGCATCTAGTTTAATTGTCATTGCGTTTGAGACAAACGTATTATCTATCATATTTTCCCTCCTTAATAAAGTTCTATTGTGGAAGCAATCGCTTTTTGAATTGTCTGATTTTCAACGATTTGGATTGCTTTTTCAATATATGGATACATGATTTGATCGGTGGATATAAATGGAATTTGGTCTCTTATGATACGATATGCGATTTTTGTTCCATCCCCACAAAATTGTTCTTTATATCGAAAATCAAGTGCTTGAGTCGCAGTAAAAAGTTCCATCGCAATTACTCTTTTCGTATTGTTTAAGATATCGCGTGCTTGTCTTGCTGCTGTTGTTCCCATTGAGACATGGTCTTCTTGATTCGCACTTGATGTGATAGAGTCAACACTAGCAGGATGAGCAAGCACTTTGTTCTCACTAACCAAAGATGCCGCACTATACTGTACAATCATAAATCCTGAATTTAGTCCGCCATCCGCAACTAAAAATGGTGGCAATCCCTCTGATAGTTGTGGATTGACTAGTCGTTCTAATCGTCGCTCTGAAATGTTAGCTAATTCTGCGATAGCTATTTTCATAAAATCAAACGATATCGCCATTGGTTGGCCATGAAAGTTTCCTCCGGAAATCACCTGATCAATATCAAACACCAGCGGATTGTCAGTAGCAGCATTCATTTCAGTTTCTACTTTGCTTAAAATATAAGAAAATGCATCTTTGCTTGCTCCATGAACCTGAGCCATACACCGTAGTGAATATGCATCCTGAACCCGAAGTTGGCCCTGTGATGTTACATATTTACTATTTTTGATTAATTTATTAATATTATGTGCGCATTGAATTTGTCCAATGTGACCTCGTGCTTCATGAATTTTAGTTGAGAAAGCATCTGTAATACCATTTAGTGCTTCTAGCGTCATCGCACCAGCAATATCTGCTAATTTTGATAATTCAATTGCATCATATAATGTAATCGCACCGATGGATGTCATCGCCTGAGTACCATTGATTAATGAAAGACCTTCTTTCGCAACCAGCTTATCCAAAGGGGATAATTTTGCTTTCTCCAATGCTTCTAAAGTAGGCATTATCATTCCTTGATATGTCACTTCACCTAGCCCTAGTAATGTTAATCCCATATGTGATAAGGGGGCTAGATCACCACTAGCTCCTAGTGATCCTTGTTCTGGAATTCTGGGTAGTATGTTATGGTTAAGATACTCAACCAGTTGCATCACGGTTTTTCTTCTAATTCCTGAGAAACCCTTTGCTAGTGCATTGACTCGAAGCAGCATAATTCCTCTTACCACTTCATCATTAAAGTATGAGCCTACACCACAAGCATGAGATTTTAGTAGGTTCTCTTGTAATTTGCTTAACTCTTTTTTGCTTATAGCCACATCACTTAGTTTACCAAAACCAGTATTGACCCCATAAACTGTTCTTCCTTCATCAATGATATGTTTGATTACATCATGACTATGGTCCAAACGCTCCATAGCATCTTGACTTAGTTCTACTACTTCATGACTACGTACCACTTTCATAAAGTCATGTAATGTTAGATGATTTCCATCAATGATAATTGCCATTTGAATCCTCCAAGAATTGATTTAATTTCACACTATATGATTTTACTATATTTTGGGTTTTTAATCAAGGCAAATCCGGTATTCTTTACAAGCGTTTTCACAGCCAAATAAAAAATCACCAACCTAAACTAGGTTGGTGATTCAGACTGTAGACAAATACACATTTAAAAAGAGTCAAAGATCCGCTAGTGGAAAACTTTGACTCTTTTTGTTATTTTTGGGTTAAATTAACTGAAACACGTGTTTAGGAAGAAAAAAACGAAA
>Ga0116195_1000152_pt1 | contig 76263 bp, 65 predicted proteins | sample AD_SCU002_MetaG_FD_89881 | JGI IMG/M metagenome (GOLD analysis project Ga0116195, IMG submission 89881) | Active sludge microbial communities of municipal wastewater-treating anaerobic digesters from China - AD_SCU002_MetaG | ecosystem: Engineered > Bioreactor > Anaerobic > Digestate | place...
CAAGTCTACCAAAAAACGATTATGACTTGGCAAAGGCAGCTTGGGAACATGGTGCAGACGTCATTAAACTACATATCAATGTCACACACAATGCAAGTAAGACCGTATTTGGAACACTTGATCAAGAACGTCCCATTCTAGAACGAATCTTAAAAGACTCCCCGATTCCAGTTGGTGTGGTCGCAGGTGATGATCCTTTAAAAGCAGAACGTGACATTCCACTACTTGCGAACATGGGATTTGACTTTATATCACTTTATGGTCATCATGCACCAGCTTCGATGATCAAACGTAAGGATATCAATTTTATGTATTCAATTAATCATACCTATACGATCGATGAAATCAAAGAAATCGGTAGAGGAGATGTTGCGGATATCTTTGAATTATCAATTATGGCACCAGATACATATGGAGAACGCCTAACAGCACGAGACATCACAAAATACTTTATCATATGCCAAAACTCTAAGATTCCGGTGTTAATGCCAACGCAACACTTAGTGTATCCAATTGATGTCCCTATCTTATACAAATCAGGAATCAAAGCAATTATGATTGGTGCTGTATGCATGGGACAAACCGTAGAATCCGTATCTTCGACTACAAAAGCATTCAAAGAAGCAATCAGTAGGTTATAGTATGAAGCATATCGGATTAGTACCCTTAGATAGTAGGCCATGCAATACAACATTTATTGAACATCTTTGCCAAACAGCCAATGCGAAGTTAATATCGTTTCCGAAAGAATTATTAGGAAGATTATTCAAAGGAGCATCGATTCATAAAATCGATAATTGGATTTTAGCAAACTATATGGAATTAGATTATTTGATTCTATCATCGGATGCTTTGGTCTTTGGTGGACTTGTGCAATCTAGAAGTGGAGTCTATGAAGCAAAGCGATTAGACGACATCAAAACAATATTACAAATTATGAAACTAAACAAACCAAGTTTACAAATCTATGTCTTTGATACAATTATGAGAACATCGATTTCAACCACCGACAAAGAAACTGCGAAATATTGGAAGATGATGAATCAGTTTTCGTTCCACCAAGGAAGATACTTACATACAAAAGAGGAAGAAAGTCTTCAAATCTATCAAGACCTAGAAAAAGCAATCCCAAAACATATTTTTGAAACGTACTACCATGCTCGTAAGCAAAAACATCAAATGAATGTGTTTTTTGTGGAAGCAGTCAAAGAAAAATTAGTCGATTATTTGATTTTACTTCAAGAAGATTCATCCATCTATGGCGTGCAGAAGCAAGAACAAGCAATTTTACATGAATTGATTGAGTCATATCATCTTTCACAAATGGTGCGAATCTACAACGGAACCGATGAAGGAGCAGCAACTCTTCTTTCACGAGCTCTATTATATAAGGAAGAAATCCAACCAAAACTATTTGTACTAGTACCAAAACCTAACATTTTGAAACAAGTGATGGCATTTGAAGATCACCCATTTGAACACAATGTAAAAGAAATGGTAGAAGCTTCGCATATGGTGTTAACCGCCGATGCGAAAGATGCTGACATGATACTTGCCATTTATGTCGAAGAACTTGATAACGAAATGCATTTAGAAGAAGATCAAGAAATCTATGATCCAAATAAAAACCGTTCTTATCAATACTTTACAACACAAATCAACTATTATCATACGATTGGAAAACCAGTTGCTTTGGCGGATATCTTTATGCCCAATGGTGGTTCATTCCCGCTTCTTCAAGCAATCAATTACAAAAAACTAAAAGGATATTCCGCTTGGAATACCGCATCTAATACCTTAGGTACCCTTCTTGGACAAATTGCTTCTTATTTAATAGGAAAAGCAAATAATCCAAATGTCGAATACGACAATGATTTATTTACCTTAGAACGTATCTTAGATGATTCCATATTCCAAACAATCGTTCGCAAAGAAATCAATCAACATGCCAACCAACGAAACATCAATATTTATGCGCTTGGTGATGCTGGAAAACAATACGAAGTACTGTTACAAAAACGTATGAAAGAACTCACCGCTTCGATTACTTCAATTGACTACGATGTTGTATTTCCATGGAATCGAACCTTTGAAGCACAAGTGATTCTAAAACCTAAAAAAGGACAACAAATCTATGAATAAGATCTATGATGTGATTGTGTGTGGTGCAGGAACCTCAGGAATGATTGCTGCAATAGCTGCGGCTAGAAACAACGCATCTGTGCTTCTTGTTGAAAAATATGGCTTTTTAGGTGGCACCAACACAGCAGCAATGGTATGGCCTTTGATGACATTTCATCACAACCTTACTCAAACAACAGGTGGTATCGCAAACGAAATCATAGAGCGTTTACAAGCCTCTCGTGGTAGTTTAGGGCACGTTCAAGACCCCATTGGGTTTTGTTCAACCATTACGCCAATTGATGTTGAATCGTTAAAAGCACTCTATTTTGACTATTGTGACGAAGAACATATTGACCTCTTACTTCATACCTTTATCATAGATGTCATTAAGGATGGCTCTTTCATCAAGGGGATAAAAGTCGCAAATAAGTCTGGTATTACAGAACTATATGCTAAGGTTGTGATTGATGCAACGGGGGATGCTGATGTTTGTAAAATTGCCGGATGCCCTTATGTAATGGGTCGAGATGATGATCACTTAAGTCAACCAATGACGATGATGTTTACGATGAAACAAGTAAACCTAAATAAAGTAAAAGATTATATGAAAAAGCATCCAGAAGACTTTATGCAAGATACTACCTATAGTGGTGATTATCTTGCGGTCAGTGGATTTTTCTCTAAAGTAAAATTAGCAAAAGAACGAAATGATTATACATTAAACCGCGACCGTGTGTTATTCTTTCAAGGTATGAAAGAAGATGAAGTTTCCGTTAACATGACAAGAGTATCTGGACTTAATGGAACAAATGCTTGGGAGTTATCTTTAGCTGAACAACTAGCACGAAAACAAGTAAAAGATGTTATCAAATTTCTTACAACATACATTCCAGGATTTGAAGATGCATATTTATTAACAACTCCTGCTCAAATTGGAGTAAGAGAAACTAGACACATTGAAGGGTTATACATCCTCACCAAAGACGATATCTTACAAGGAAGAAGATTTGATGATGCGATTGCAATTGGAGCCTTTCCAATTGACATCCACGCACCTATTGGGGCTAACTTAGAACTCCTCAATCTTGATGGACATAAAAAGTATCAAATTCCTGTTAGAACCCTCTTACCTATTAATACAGTAGGATTAATTGTAACAGGACGAGCAATCAGTGCCACCCATGAAGCCAATGCTTCAGCACGAGTATCTCCAACTGCGATGTCACTCGGACAAGCAGCAGGAACCCTTGCAGCACTCGCAGTCAAGAAAAACATTGCTCCCCATCAAATAGATGTCAAACTACTACAAGATACATTAAGAAGACAAGGACAAATTATTGATATCGATTAAAAAACTCGAGCAATTATTTGCTCGAGGTCTTCTTTTCTTTTTTTAGCTCAATGAGTTTATGCCACAGTAGAAATACTCCTAAATGTAAGAGTTGATAAACAAGTCCAAACACAATGGGGTTCACTATGGTATAATCTACCCCAAAAAAGTTTCCTAAATTTGATTGTAAGACTAACGTATGAACAAATGCTATGAAAGCAACAATCACAAAACTAATCACAATGTTTTTCATCGTATTGAAAAACATTCCATGTTTTTCTTTCGAAAACATAGTTATATTTCCATATTTCATCGTTGAAGTAATGGGATCAATTAAGAACGTACTAACTAACCCAAGGATAAGTGCTACTAAAAAGTATGCAGCATATCCAACGATTCCAGTCATGTAAAAAATAACAAAGGCTACCATACCCGCAAACCATGCTCGTAACAGCCATTCTTTGATTCCCATTTTCGGTTGTTTCTTTATATGATCAGTCAAATCTATCACTCATTTCTTTTTACTAACTTATCACGACACATTATAGTCAATAAAGTAAGAAATATCAAGTATTAATCCAAAACATTTTTATAATATGTTTCTATGGAGGGTAACGTTATGAAACAAATCAAGATTGCTATCATTGGTGCTGGTATTTGGGGAAACACCCATGCATCGATTTACAACGAACATCCCTTTGCAAAAGTAGTTGCTGTGTGTGATTCTAATCTAGACAAAGCAACTGCTTTAGCAAAGCAATATGACATCAAACACATTTATAAAGACTATTACCAAATGTTAAAAGAGGTCGATTGCGATGCAGTTGCGATTGTGACTCCAGATCATTTGCATGCGGATATCGCCATCGCTTGTGCAAATGCCAAAAAACACATGTTAATTGAAAAACCACTCGCAACATCCAAAGAGGATGTGTTGCGCATGGTGAAAGCATTTCAAGCAAACGATGTGAAAGTCATGGTAGACTTTCACAATCGATGGAGTCCTCCTTTTAATGTCGCAAAACAAACCATCAGTTCAGGTTCGATTGGTAAGCCAATCAATGCTTATTTCAGGTTAAATGACATCAAATGGGTTGCAACTGACATGTTACCATGGGCCGCTTCTTCTTCTATTCTTTGGTTTTTAGGAAGCCATTCTTTGGAAACACTTCGCTGGATTATTGATGATGAACCTGATATGATATATGCTGTTAGTAGAAAAGGGTTGTTATCAAACTTGGGTGTGGATACGGAAGATGTGTTCCAAACAACCATTACCTTTAAAAATGGAACCATTGCACAAATGGAAAATGGTTGGGTAACACCAAATGGAAATTCATGCATTAATGACATTAAGTTTAATATCGTATGCGAAAAAGGAAAAATTGATATTGATGCATCTAGTCATAATCTCATACAGTTAACAACAGATACAACTGTCACAACACCTGATATTTTAGTAAGAAATCATGTGTTTGATAAATGCAAAGGCTTTGCGTATGAAAGCATCCGAAGTTTTGTAGATAAACTTGCATCAAATCAACCATTTGATGTATCGATTACGGATGCCGCAAACACCTCTTTAGCAATACTTGCGATTATGGAATCCGCGAAAACAAAACAACCAATCAAAGTAAAATTGATTGATGAATTATTAAAAGAATAAAATCGAAAGACGATTCGTTCGTCTTTTTCAAAAATACGAGGGGACTATGAAACATTTAGAACGTAATATCTATAAACTCACATGGCCAATCTTCATAGAGATGTTGTTCTTTATGTTGATGGGGTCAGTTGATACGTTAATGTTATCTAAGTATAGTGACTTATCAGTTGCATCTGTTGGAAATGCCAATACAGTATTAAACGTATTTGGTGTCTTATTTAATGTAATAGCTGCAGGTATTGCAATAGTCGTATCACAATACTTAGGTGCTAATAGAGAAAAAGAAGCCAAAGTGGTTGTTAAATCTGGGGTATATACCAATTTCGCAGTTGGTATTGTCATCTTCTTTATTTTACAACTATTTGGTAAACTAATCTTTCAAGCAATTAAAACTGATGTTGATATCATCGATTGGTCATTATCATATTTAAAAACAATTGCTTGGTCCCTTCTATTTGTATCAATCTCTTCTTCATTTTCTTCGGCTTTTCGAAGTTACGGAAAACCTAAAGTTGTCATGTCAGTCATGATTTTAGCAAATCTTCTAAACGTATTACTAAACTATATCTTTATCTTTGGTAATTTTGGTGCACCACGCTTAGGAGTATACGGTGCAGCTTTAGGAACACTCATTTCAAGAATCTTCATCTTTGTTATGTTACTCATCAATATGATGCGACTTTTACAAATCAATATGTTCAAATTCCATTATGATTCAAAAAGTGTCCTAACGATTCTAAAAGTTGGACTACCGTCTGCCTTAGAAAACTTTATGTATAGCTTTTCTCAAATCTTTATACTATCCTTTATTAATAAGATGGGAACCGATGCTGTAACATCAAGATCTTATGTCATGTTACTCTTAACCTATGTTTATGTCTTTACGATATCCTTCTCTAATGCCAATTCCATCATTGTAGGATATTACATTGGTGAGAAAAAACCAGAAGAAGCTTATAAACAATCCTTTAAAACCCTAAAAATCACACTAATCTTTATAACAATCATGTTAGTTGTTATGAATATTTTAGCTGATCCAATTCTAAGACTATTAACCGAAAATGAAGCAATCATCCAGTTATCGAAAACAGTACTACTAACTGGAATTTTACTTGAGATTGCTAGAGTTCTAAACTGGATCTTCTTACAATCCTTAAGAGGAACAGGAGATACGGTATTCCCACTCAAGGTTGCAGTGGTATCGATGTATGGAGTAAGTGTTTTATTTAGTTACATCCTAGGACTAAAATTAAACCTTGGGTTAGTAGGAGTATTTATTGCCTTATCCTTAGATGAATTCATCCGTGGTTTAGCAATGTTACTACGTTGGAAAAGCAAAAAGTGGGTTACGAAATCGCTTGTTAAATAATTAGATGAAAGAAGTTATCAAAACAGATAACTTCTTTTTTTCAAACATTAGATCGAAAAAGTTGTCAACTATATGGTTGACAACTCTTATACTTAGATTATATTGTGTTTGGTCTATATTTTCAGTATAATGGGGTTAGATGAAGGAGTGATACTTTGAACCTAAGCGAAAAAATAAAACAAGCAAGAATGAATAAAAACTACTCACAAGAACAATTAGCAAATCTCATATTTGTTACCAAACAAAGCATTTCAAAATATGAACATAACCAGGCAAAACCAAGCAAAGAAACACTAGAAGCTATGCAAAAGGTACTTGAAGTGGATTTTACTGAAGTTGCTGATACACCATTAAAAAATAAGTTTGGTACATTACAAAAGATTATGATGCTATCACTAATCTTAATTAATATCATTACCTTAAGCATTGTCATTGTTCAAGGAATACAGTTAAATCAATACAATCAAGCATTTGATAATAAAACTGCTATATTTCATGGTTTAGAGGTTACTTATATTGATCATACTTATGAGCGGTTAGTAGAAAGACTTTATACTCGTCTACATTTTAGAAATACAACCGATCAGACAATAACTGTTAATTCCTTAATGATTTCAATCCATGATGCACAAATTCAAAACTTTTATTTTTCAGAAACACAAAAGAATGGTCCATGGGAATCAGATTATGAACTTGATTCTAACGCATCACTTACACTTTGGATCGTAATAGGGATATCCAATGATGATGTTGCATCCGATAACAACCGAATTACCTTACTCTATGGTGATCAAATAGTATCAAGATTCAAAGCTAAAAAAATCAACTCTTAACTTACTTAAAAAAAATCCAAGATATTCTTGGATTTTTTGCTTTTTGGAACCATTTTGTTTCACAAAATCTTTTTTAATGAAACCATCTTGAGGAATATTTTAAATAATGAACATATTTACATTTTTCATATTTACATGAAATTGTTTTTTTGATAAACTATAAAAAATGAACTTAATTAATGGAGACTATTTATGAAAAAAATGATGATCTATGCTGTTTTCTTTCTTCTATTGTTTTTATCAGGATGTGATATCAATCAAGATCAAACGTTCGTAATTCGATATTTTGACTCTGAAGGTGAATTGATGATTGAACATGAGTCCAAAACACCCATTCCTTCTATGTTCGAATTTGAAGTTCCTTGGGCTAAGAAAGAAGGGTATCGGTTCGATGGTTGGTCTTATTTGTCAAACGAAGAAACAAACACGATTGATGCAACACCAAATTTCTCTATACTTACTTATATGGTGACGTTTTATGATTCGTTTGGAGAAGTAATCTCATCTCAAGAAGTGGAGCACTTAGAAAGTGCTATAGCGCCAACTCCACCTGAATATGAAGGGTATGTATTTGTGGAATGGCTTAATGAGTTTGAAAACGTCACATTCAATATTGATGTTTACGCAAAATATGATCCCAAATTTTATACTGTAACATTTATCGATCATGATGGAAGTGTACTTGAGGTACAACAAATCCAACACAACAATATGGTGATCGGACCGATTCCACCAAGTTCAAAGGTAGGATATCAATTCTCACATTGGGATCAAACAATATTTGAGCTTAAACATGATGTAACAATTGAAGCAGTGTATACAAAATTATACTATCAAGTCACTTTTCTAGGTCATAACGATAAGATATTAAAACAAGAAATGATTGGCTATGGTGAACAAGCGACTCCACCAACGAACACTGCTCAATCAGGATATCTTTTTCGAAATTGGAATACAGATGATTTTACAATAACTAACCATACTATTTTTCGCGCAATTTATGACAAACAAACTTATACCATTACGTTCATAAATGAGGATAAATCATTCATTGAAGAAATCACTGCTGAACATGGTAGTTCTATCGAAGGGCCAATCTTGGAACATAAAGAGCATTATTACTTTACTGGATGGGATCAGTCCTTAGAATATATTACGCAAGATTTAACTGTAAAAGCAGTGTATGAACCAAAAGTCTATACCGTCATTTTTCAAAATCATCTAGGAAGAGACATTAAAATAGAAGGTGTAGAATACTCTCTTTCAGCAATCCCCCCTACTCCACCATCACGTACTGGGTTTAGGTTTAAAGAGTGGAGTGAAGATTATACTTATATATCCAAAGATATGATTATTTATCCAATATATGAAGAAATCACATTCGTAGTAACTTATTTAGATGAAGATGACACTGTACTAAAAATAGAAACAGTTCCTTTTCGTGGTCAATCCACACCACCAATTCCACCTCAAAAGACTGGTAAAATCTTTCATGCATGGGATAAAGGTTATTATGATGTTCAAAGTGATTTAGTGTTAAAAGCAATCTACTACATTCCAAACTTCCAAGTTACGTTTAAGTACAGTCATGGTGATGTAATATCAAATCAAGTAGTTGCTTATGGTGAAGATGCTACACCGCCACAAGTTATGGATATGTATGGGTATGAATTTATTGGATGGGATTATGAGTATACGAACATTACTTCAAGTCTCATTATTACTGCTCAATATGAACGAATTCGTTATACCATAACCTATCTTGATAAAGATGGGGCGATCTTTGAGATTCAATCCGTTCCTCATGGATCTAGTTTAACCCATCCAACTCCTCAAGAATATGAAGGATATACATTCCTATATTGGGACTATAGTACAAATAATATTACCGAAAACAAAACAATATCACCAATTTATCAAATTCATCACTTCTATGTTGAATTCTACGATGCATTCAATGAGTACTATCACGGAGTATCTGTTCAATATGGTGGTGAGGCTGTCATTACAGACTTACCTACAAAAACGGGATATACTTTTGTAAGATGGACTGTATCTTTAGAAAACATCAAACAAAACATCAAGGCTTATCCTATCTTTGAAATTAACACTTACATAGTCACATTTGTTGATTACGATGGTTCCATACTAAAACAAGACCTTGTTACTTATCTAAGTGAAGCAACTGCACCAGAAAATCCAAACAACTTAGCACATCACTACTTTACTGGCTGGAATCAATCCTATGATTCCATAACTTCTGATATCATTGTTCAAGCAATATACCATATCAATCAATATAATGTAACGTTTAAACAAGACAATGGAGAAGTATTGTCGACACACTTAGTTGACCACGGAACTAGCATAACTCCTTCTACCCCAACCAAAATTGGACATACATTCAGCCATTGGAGTATAGAACCAAATAACATTATTTCGGATTTAACGATTTTTGCAAATTATACTGTAAATTATTACACCATTAAATTCTTAGATTATGATGGGAGTATTCTGTTAGAAGATCGTGTTCCATACGCTACTAACCTAGAACTTACTCCTTCACCAATGCTAAGAGAATATCATACCTTCCAACATTGGAATCATGACACCACATTTGTTGAAGATGATACCATTTTTGAACCCATTTATTTAGGTGATTTCGAGTATGAGATCATGGATGATATCATTACGATTACTAATATTAATAAAATTGAATCTGTAATTGAGATACCTCAGTCGATAGAAGGTAGATTGGTCAAACACATTGGTGATTATGCATTTGCGAATCAATTACTCATAACCAGCATAATTCTTCATGATCAAATTGTTTCAATTGGCGATTATGCGTTCTATCAATCATCTAACATCGAGTCTATCTCGATCCCTAGTTCAACAACATCAATTGGTGAATATGCATTTTATGGGTTAATCCACATCAATCAACTCATCATACCAGATAGTATCGAAGAAATTGGATATGGTGCGTTTGGATTAACTAGTGTAACATCCATTGAATTACCTGATAGTTATGTAGGGAATACTTCGGGAATCCTATTTCATATGAATCAGATTGCCTCATTAACGGTACCTTCCATTGATTGGGGAATATGGGGTTATTTTAATGGTCCAGCGCCAGTTAGTTTAACCCATATAACGATAACAGCTCAAACTTATCTCAATCGCTATAGTTTCTCAAGCGAAAACTATATAACACACTTGGTAATATCAAATCAATTAGAAGAGTTTAGTGAAAGCTCTTTGAGTGGGCTTACCTATCTTGAAGAACTAACTATCCCATTTGTAGGATTAAGAAGAGACAACATTACCTCCTGGTATGAAGGAAAATTATCCACTTTATTTGGTATTGAAGGAAATAAGAGTGTACCACTCAGTTTGAAGAAAATTCAATTAACAGATACTGAAATAATTCCTGAACTTGCATTTAGTAGTCTGTCACAATTAGAAGAGGTTATACTTCCATCTAACCTGAAACGAATTGAGCGTGAAGCTTTTAGTGGATCCGGCTTACTTACGATTGAACTACCCTATGGTTTAGAAGAAATAGGACTTAATGCTTATGCGATTATCAACCCAGTTCCTTATGTCTTTATCCCTGAAACAGTGATTGAACTAGGTTACATTAACTCACAGATGTTATATTATCAAAAACCTTATGATGGAGAGGTTTCTGCATACTTAAGTTCAAATGCTGCATACAACGTGAATCAAATCATCACAACTGAATTATATGAATATGCAATCACGAATAATTTAGATGAAGTAATCATAGGAAAGTATTTTGGAAATCAAATATGCATCGATATCAATGTCGCATTTCCATATCATAAAGTAATTGGTATTTCTAGAGCTGTATTTAGAAATATGAGCCAGATCACAACCATTCATTTTGGAAATCATTTAGAATACATTAGCAGTTATACGTTTGAAAACCTAACTAACCTTACAACTTTGGTTTTCCCTGATACACTCAAAGAAATCGGTAATTATGCTTTTAACAATGCAACATCACTTATTAATATATCTTTTTCACAATCACTAACATATATTGGAATGTATGCATTTCAAAACGCGACATCAATTACAAGTCTAGCCTTCCCGAGTTCGCTTGAATACATTGGCTCAAACGCATTCTCAGGCTCTATCAATGTAGAATCAATTGTGTTTGGAGAGAATTCACAGCTAAGAACAATTGATACTAGAGCGTTTGAACACATGAACAAAGTCACAACACTAACCATACCTGATTCCGTATCCTTTATAGGTTATGCATCCTTAAAAGGTATGAGTTCATTAGAAACACTAATCGTTCCATATGTTGGAATGAGAGAAAATTATGCTCCATTTGGATCAATATTCGGAAGAGAATCATATGAAGGAACAATTGGATTGGTTCAAGTAACTGGTTTTCAGGTTTCTGGAGTACACTATATTCCTATTACCCTAAAAACAATTGTTATTACAAGACAACTTGCATTATATGATTATGCTTTACATAACCTATCATCGATTGATTCTTTGTATTTACCATCTGCACTAACAAGCATTTCTGAATATGCATTATACAATGCATCAAACTTCACTATTTACACAGAACTTGATTACATCCCAAGTGATTGGCCAATGATCACTATACCAATCATTACCAATACATCATATTAGCAAATGATAAAAGAACTAATTCCATATTCCGAATTAGTTCTTTTATATTACGTCATTTTAACCATTTTATCAGTCAATTGGGATCGTGATGTTAGTTGAAGTTTACTCATTTTGGTGACTATATAATTGCAATTCTGAAAAATTGATTTCCTTGTCAAACAATTATTCTTATTTACTATACAACAAGAACGGAAATATTATTATAAAATTTTAATAAAAAACTTCTAACAGATTTATAGTTAACGAGTATTGTTAATCCATCACAACACAAATTGTATAATCATAGGAATAATAATCAAAATGTTGTGTAACTGTTAAACAGTTTAGATTACCACTTGAACAACAAGATATGGCATTTAACTCCATTTCATTCATTGACCCGCTTATTGTACTATAATCCGGAAGATAAGTGACTGAATCATTACTCGCTCTTTCGCAATCAGATAATAATAATTGATTTAAATCATTCACTATACTATATCTACCAACATTATGACTTATGAAAAAATTCAATGTCTCTTCGTAGGTTAGATCACTGAAATCAAAATGACCCTTTACCCAATACACATTCATTAATTATCCCTCCTTGTTATTAAGCAATGTACCTTTTCCAATTGATGAGAATTTTTACTTATTAATCCTCATTTTCATTTCGATGAAGATTGCTTGTATTGATATTTCATATGAGATAGTCTTAACATATATTCGACTTTGTCATATATCGTTGTTGTTTATTGGAACTGCATTATTACATCCAGTACCATTATCCTTATAATTTGTACACCCTAAAAAGAATTGATTTTTATCTTTCTTCTTTTTTACTATCATATATCCATCACATAAGTCACAACAATAAATATTACCATTACCTCGAATATCATTGGTCATAAAATCACAAAGTTCAGGTTCATTGGTGCATATGTATAGTCGTAATCCATATGCTTTGTTAACTCTTAGTTGTAATGGAAATCCACATAAAGGACAGTATCTTCTGTCCTTTTTTGTTTCTGTTAACTGTTTACTAAGTTCTCCATGTACTGTTATGTTTTTATAGTTCTCAATCAGTTCCACAACAAAACTAGATGGATTTTTCTCAGGAGCAACAATAAAAACTCGATTCTTGGTTCTTGTCATCGCAACATAGAATAATCTTCTTTCCTCAGAAAATGAAATCCCTTTGTCTTCTTTAATAACAAAACGCATAACGGGATCATCTTCGATTTGACAAGGGAAACCATATACACCATGTTCAGCGTTGATTATAATTACATTGTCATAACCCAATCCTTTTGAACTGTGTGTTGTTAAAAAGTGCACTCCAACATCTGGTTGTGAATGACAAGTAATGAAACCTTCACTATAACTAAAGAATTCTGTTTGGCCAAGTCTTTCGCCATCAAATCCATATCGTCCAAGTAGCAATATTGATTTTTTCTTTCCATGAACTTGCACAATTTTATCAATTACATTGCTTATTACTTTTGCCTTCTCGTGTAGAACACCTTTCACACCAGGAATTGCATTCTTCTTATAGTCATTACAATATGTAAATATAACAATTGGCTTTTGGATTGATTTGGGTGATATCAGACTCTTCTTGATTTGAGTTTCATTTCTTTGGATAAAATCACCTGCAATATCAATCAACTCTTGTGCATTACGATAGGTATGGGTAATCTTAAGTTCAGCAGCATAGCCCATTTGTTTTTTAAATTCGGTAAACAGTGTAATATCTGAACCAGAAAATGCAAATATAGACTGCCAATCATCACCAACAGCTACAATTTTAGCATCTGTTACCTCAGATAACGTTTTTGCTAGATTAAACCGTTGTTGGGATATATCTTGATATTCATCAACAAAAATATACTTAAATGGTAGTTTATTGCCTAACTCTTTTACTTCTTTTAAGTATCTTGCTGATTCATTAATCATATCCTCATAATCAACTGCACCTATTCTTACTAGTTCTTTTTGATAGTGTTTATATATTTCTTCAATGATATCAATGAATAAAAGGTCTCTATCGTTCTTTGTTTTATCTCTCAGTATACTAAAACCATCGACACCATATCCCATTGTTTTATAATTTCTTAAAAAATTAGATGCTAATATCGCAAATTTATCAATATATTTTGCGTTTTCTGATTTTTTAATTTTCTCATAGACTTCTTCATCTGAACGTCTATTTAACACAAATCCTTTAGGTTCGAGTTGTTCTTGTAAATGCTCTAACGTATTTCTTTTATCATTTTACATTGAATACGTATAAATTAAGTTAGTGTTATGTGTTCGGTGGTGTGTAATTTTAGTCTCCTATAAAGAAGCACTACACACGATGTGAATAGGAGGGAACCACAACGTGTTCCGAGTTACAACTCCTATAAAGGAACAATACACACAGAAACACAAAAGCAAGCAGAAGCTAAAGAGTATTTGTTACAACTCCTATAAAGGAACAATACACACCATAGTAAAACGATTATAGAACACGAACTATTACAGTTACAACTCCTATAAAGGAACAATACACACGAAGTTGATTAGAAAGTTTAAAAGTAAAAAGTATTAGTTACAACTCCTATAAAGGAACAATACACACTAAATACTGGCGTGATGGTCATTATGAAGTAAATGATCGTTACAACTCCTATAAAGGAACAATACACACGAAGAAATTTCTATCAATTTATTGAAGAATATATAGTTACAACTCCTATAAAGGAACAATACACACACGGAAAACCGACTGAAATTCAATTAACTATGTTGTTACAACTCCTATAAAGGAACAATACACACTGAGAGAACCTAAAGATATTATCATTAACGATAAAGTTACAACTCCTATAAAGGAACAATACACACATTTAGAAAACGACTACAATGTTGAGATATTTATAGTTACAACTCCTATAAAGGAACAATACACACTAACTCCTAACCTATAACCTATACTATATACTAAGTTACAACTCCTATAAAGGAACAATACACACATTTATGAAACCGCAACAAATAATACAAAAAAAGAGTTACAACTCCTATAAAGGAACAATACACACTTTGCAGAACATTATATTACAGAGGTGTTAAGTAGTTACAACTCCTATAAAGGAACAATACACACGGTTTTGCTTCTTCGTTTCACTGGGTCATGGATACAGTTACAACTCCTATAAAGGAACAATACACACAATCTACGAAACAAACGTTCAGTGTGGTCTATCAAGTTACAACTCCTATAAAGGAACAATACACACTGGTGATAACGTAAAGGAAAACGGGATTATGTATAGTTACAACTCCTATAAAGGAACAATACACACTAACAGATACAAAAGAAATGGAGTTGTCTAATTTGTTACAACTCCTATAAAGGAACAATACACACTTGCATATGATGGCACCACTCTCACCGTGCTATTAGTTACAACTCCTATAAAGGAACAATACACACAAGATGAAAGTGGGAAGTGGATTCAAGTTCCTTTCGTTACAACTCCTATAAAGGAACAATACACACTCTTTCTTTTAGGATAACTTCTTGAAATGATTCTGTTACAACTCCTATAAAGGAACAATACACACCGGAGAGTTCTATCCTTGCAAACCTGACATATTTGTTACAACTCCTATAAAGGAACAATACACACGCTATGGATGTTTCAACTGCTTTAGCTATTTACAGTTACAACTCCTATAAAGGAACAATACACACGTTCAAGGGGGAGTAAAAAATGAAATACAAATTAAGTTACAACTCCTATAAAGGAACAATACACACGGTAAAAATATGTATAAAAAAATTGAAGTAGTATAGTTACAACTCCTATAAAGGAACAATACACACGAAAGAGGTTGGTATGATACCTTTAGAAATTATTAGTTACAACTCCTATAAAGGAACAATACACACTAGCTTGACCGTGGCTTTAGGGGGAGGAACTCTAGTTACAACTCCTATAAAGGAACAATACACACGTGGTAGAAACGCTTTTCTATACTTGATATATTAGTTACAACTCCTATAAAGGAACAATACACACCTTAAATTCAAAAGCACCATTAGATGACCCAAATAGTTACAACTCCTATAAAGGAACAATACACACTACGAAGAAGCGTTATGGTTCTTTGAAGAGATATGGTTACAACTCCTATACAGGAACAATACACACAAATCAGTGTAATCTATTCGCAACAATCATATTACAGTTACAACTCCTATAAAGGAACAATACACACTCAAAAAGCTAATAAGAGAACTGGCAACAGAACAGTGTTACAACTCCTATAAAGGAACAATACACACGGAAAAGGTAGTAGTGTTGTACTACACCACTACCTGTTACAACTCCTATAAAGGAACAATACACACTCACTTATGAATTTAGTGATGATGTTCGAAAGAAGTTACAACTCCTATAAAGGAACAATACACACAAAGAGATCAAATTTGTTAAGAGCTCTCGAGCTATTGTTACAACTCCTATAAAGGAACAATACACACGGGCAGAAAGGAAACTATGAAAGAGATCAAATTAGTTACAACTCCTATAAAGGAACAATACACACTGATCATGTAAATCATTTAAAAGAAACAGATCCTCGTTACAACTCCTATAAAGGAACAATACACACGAAACACAAATAGAAAATGATGAGATTACAAGAACAGTTACAACTCCTATAAAGGAACAATACACACACATTAGAAGAAAATGATTGGGACTATACAGAGTGTTACAACTCCTATAAAGGAACAATACACACCAAAAGCAACTACAACACGATGTAACGTTACGTAAGTTACAACTCCTATAAAGGAACAATACACACGCTCTGTTTTTATTTCTGTTGATTGTTCTTTATCCATGTTACAACTCCTATAAAGGAACAATACACACGCTCTGTTTTTATTTCTGTTGATTGTTCTTTATCCATGTTACAACTCCTATAAAGGAACAATACACACTCAAGGCACTAAGTCCTGACCACTCCTGGCAGGCTGTTACAACTCCTATAAAGGAACAATACACACATTTAGAGGACAAAGGGAAATATTATAATTGGGAGTTACAACTCCTATAAAGGAACAATACACACATACTCACCACCTTTCAACCGCATTTGATTATACGTTACAACTCCTATAAAGGAACAATACACACGCATAACGCCGAGCAAATTTTATAAGGAGAACGAGTTACAACTCCTATAAAGGAACAATACACACAAAAATGATTATAATTAAGAAAAATTGGTTTGAGTTACAACTCCTATAAAGGAACAATACACACATAAATAATGAAAATCAAAGCAAACAAATGTGAACGTTACAACTCCTATAAAGGAACAATACACACTGGAAACTTCAATAGCAAAGGGTGTAATGTTCTAATAGTTACAACTCCTATAAAGGAACAATACACACTATTCAAGAAATTATTCTGCAGACAATTATATAATGTTACAACTCCTATAAAGGAACAATACACACCACGAAAAATATGGCGTTTTGAGTTTTTTTGCTGTTTTTCTATACAAAATTATGCTTTTTCGTATAATATGATGGTTTTAACATGATTTTTCTTCGACCACCTATCCTATTTTAGCATTTTTTATATGTAAATTTGATGATTTTTTGGTAGGTGGTCGAAAATTATATTACAATATTTAGATTTTTAGTAAGTCCTAGATCGCATTTTATTACATATTTGTCCGATAATTGTTCAAAAATGATTACTGAGTCTGTATGTGTATCAATGATGCTTGCTAATTTAGCCTTAAGTTCTCGCAAATCTGCGTTTGTAATATTCCCAACGAATACAGATTTTTGTTGATGAAATAAGTATTTTCTTAGGACTTTCATAACCTTAACACATTTTTTCTCTTCAACATCATAGGATACTATTACAAACAAATTACCACCTCATCCTAAATCCAGAATATGTTTCTTTATCGTTTATATGATTAGTAAGCTTATGAATTTCTTTCGATATAATTTGATTATAGGAGTATTTACGGTTTGATCCGTTGGTACTTATGGTTGTTTTCATAAATGCTTCTAGTTCTTCTATGAAAATGGTTCCACCAAGTTTATTTAAATATACTCCCTCATTTTTATTTTCAAAATGCATTTTACTGATTTGTTTGCGATTAATTAGTCTAAATATTGTTCTATCAATGACAACTGGTTTAAAGATATCAGCTATATCAAATTGAAGACCTTCCTTTCTGCGTTCATAACTATGAATAAACGGTAAATGTAATACTAAACTTGACCGATGTATTATTGATTCAATTAGTGAATATAGCATTTGATAACCAAAACTCATCATCGCGTTGACTTCATTTAATGGTGGTCTGACAGAACGTCTTCCAAAGCAAAATTGATTTTGAAAAATGATTTCATCAAAACAACTATAGTAAATTTGTTTTATTCTCGCTTCTATTAACATGATATCATTTAGCTGTTCTGTATTTAATTCTTCAAGTGATTCAAATAAAGTATCTATTAGGTTAATTTGATCTTTACAAATACTCCGTTTCTTGTGATAGTATTTCAATAATGCTCTCATATTGTATGCTGAGGCAAGAATGATTTCTTTCGCAACCACAATCCGTTTCTCATTATTGATGATATGTTCTACTTGATTGATGATAGTCTTTCCAAGTTTTGGTACATCTGGAACAAACGAACCATAATAATTCCCAAAGTAATTGAAATAATGAATCGTTATCCCATATTGATTCAGTAGAGCATAAGCTGCTGAGTTTACTATAATCTGTGAAAATACATTGATCAATTCAATTTGCATAATCGGAATATAGATTTTTTCATCTTTATTAGTAATAAACACCAAACTTTGATCTTGTCGTTTTAATTCTCCTGATTGATAAATATAAAATCGCTGTTTCATAACCGTTTTAACATTCCAAATCCCATAGAGTTTTTTGAACCAATACCAGTACATAATAGTAAATCAATTAACTCATGTGTAGCATTTGTAACACCAATAGTAATGTCATATGTAACAAAAAACGAATGTTTAAAATGCACGAGACGTTTTCGTTTGGTTTGGATTATTTTGATTTCAAATTCAACTGGATATCGTTCATAAACAAGCAAATATTTATTAATGATATTTTGTTTGATGCTTTCAATAAATTCATGCGACTCGGGTTCTAGATAGATTGTCCTATTTTCTTCAGTTTGATAAATCGTGACCGGTGAAATGGATTCAAATTCAACCACATCCTTTACTTCAAGTCTTGGCGATAAAACATCATATCCATTATGTTCCACCAACACTTTTCCTATATGAATCACTCGGTTTAAATTCAAATAATTGGTCACTTCTATTAGTATATCTTCATCTATCGATGCAAGTTCAAAATAACCATTGTTTAGAAATGCCATTGATTTGGTCTCGTTGTTTATCTTGAAGTGACCTAGAATGTCACTAATTACAAACAATTTGTATTTCCGATTTTCTATGATATTACCTACATCATGAAGCTGAGTAAATTTATCACTCATTCCCATCATGGAATATACAAGACTTTGTACATAATGCTTGTAGTTAAGTGGAATCTCTTTACCAGCCAGTGCTAATTTAATCCTTAATCTCACTAATTGTCCCTCCCCCAATAAAATTTGTTTTCCCTATACCAATATAAAACAGTGCTTTATCGAGGTTGTTAACTTTCATTGTTCCAATGTTTCCACCTAACTGAAATCGCACTCTATTCATTGTATGATACCGTTCATCAACTATATGATTTTTATTTATCCACTGAACTTCGGTTGGAATAATGAAAGTTGTCTGATAGGTGTGATTATAATACTCAATCTGTATAGCTAAATCTTCTACTCTTTGTAAAGGGGTTTCTACTTTAATCGTACCGCTAAATGCACTACCTTCTTTGAGAATCATTTTCTTAAATGAAATGATTTGATAATATTGCTCAAACAGCAAATTATTGGGTTCGAAAAACGCTTTTATATAATCTTCATAGGGCAATAAACTATGAAAAAAGTAAATATCAATATTCAAAATTTGCGTATTGATATAATTTTGTTTTTCAATGACAGAACGTTTAATAAAGATACCAGGATACTTCTGGAAATGTCCGCCAGATAACAAATAATAAATACATTCCTTCTGAAAAGGGCATTCATGACATAGTCCATTTGAGTTTATGCAAGTTAACTTTTTAATCTGAGAAAACAGGGTTTTCATTATAAGGTATTTAGGACATTGTTGAAATGCCGCTCCGAAAGGAAATTTAAGTTGATATGAATAATGGACTACCATACGATTTCCATGAATCCTGGAATTTCCACATAATTCTCATACTGATCTTGCGATACTAAATTCATACTACCAATTGTATAGGGTTTGGCAATTTGTTTGTTGTTACCTTTTCCCATACCTGGGTAAAAAAGTGTTTCAAAATTATTTTTGTAAAAATCTACATCAAAAGCGGTACCGATTGATTTCGCAATATAGTTTGTGTTTCTTCCAATTTGAACAATGATTTTACCTTTGCTTAGTTCTTGTTCTATTCTAGAAATTTGTTGATAAATTGCATGTTTATCAATGTCATCACGAACATTAATCTTATCAATAAACTCTTTCTCATAGATAAGCACATTTCTCATGAACTGTGCGTTTATTTTAGGGAAAATTACCTTTAAATTATTCAGACGTTGTTCAATTGCTTGTAATAATTTTTTTTCATGAGGTTTTAGTCTTTCATCTGACATGATTGATTGATTCTTGATGAAAAACTCTCCCTGAGTTGAAGCATTAGTGTCTATGCACTCAAATACATTTGGAATACCACCTTTTTTGGTAATTCTTGTGACCAACTTAATTGTAGGACTAGAATCAAACAGAATATCACGACATATGATTTTGCTTCCAGCAATCATATTGACATTTCGTTCAACATTTTCTATTTCTCTTCTGTTTGCTAAATTTTGTTGATAGTATCTCTGAATTTCAGGATCATTTTTAACGATATCATAATAAATCACGTTCATTATGTATCCTTTCATCGAAGACCCAGGTATCATCAATTGATTTAAGTTTTTCGTATGTTCATTGATATCTAACTGATTGGTTTTTGGTGTACCTAGTTTGACATTATACACAGGTTTTAAGTTTTTTCGTTCAATTTCATTGGGGCTAATCAATTCTGCAATCTCACGTTTGGCATCGCCTGATTTACTTTGATTGATAGTCATAATTTTGGTTAAAAAATTTGGTGAAAGTAGTTTTGCTTTATTACGAGAAAAAGTAACCCCAATTAAATCATCAAACAAGTATCTTTGTGAGTTGATGATGGTGTAATTAGGATATTTTTCACCTGTACCAATGTGAATTGGAGATATAACATTAACTTGTTGCATATGTAACCTCCTAGATCAGCAAACCAATTGCATTGGTATAAATACTACCTTGAGTACTATCTTCTAACACCAAGTTACCAATGAATGGTTGCGTTGTATGAACAATACTGCCTTCAAGCATGACTAGCAGCTCTTTTTTGTAGATACGTTCTTCTTGTGTCGCAAACTTATTATCTAAAACCTGCAACTTATAAAATGATTGATCGATATTGATGATATCACTACTTATAATTGCTTTTGATAATAATAGTTTATTTTCTTTTTGATTTGAAAAATCTACTTGTTCTATACCAATGTATAAAAAGAGATTTGATCCTACTGATTTTTTTCCACCAACAGAAATATGTTGGAATTTGTCAAATACTAATTTGATTTGATTGATTAACTCTTCGTTTCTAACTTGAAGATAAACATCAAACATAGAGTTTTCTTTATAATATGATACCTTGTTATAATAAAGACTCGTATCATCACCAATGTTTACTTTGTTTCTAGTCTTTAATACTGTAACCTGTTGTGGATCACTTGTGGCCTGATCTACTTCTGATTTTAGCGCTATTGTGGATTGTTGATTGATTAACACATAGTTCCCATCAACAAGTTTGGTGATTAGCATTTCATTGAAATTAGATAGGTTACGATATTCCTTAAACATTCCTAAAGTAATCCACTTAACCTTTTTAAGTGACTTCAACAATGAAATGGTTTGAATATCCGCTTTTTGTAATGATTTTAATTCCGGTGTAATATCAAGAGGAATTGGTAATAATCCACCTGGAAAGAAGGATGATACAACAAAAGCAGGATTCTTTTCGTGAGTTTGTTGGAGTAGCAGTTCAATCTGATCTCTTCCTAAAATGGTTTTTAGATGATGTATCAAAGCACCAAAAAAAGCCAAAGAATCTGGTACTTTTGTGAGTGGCCCAAGTGGTGAAAACTTCAATCGATATAGTTTCATATTAAATCATGCTTTCTTTTTTAATCGCTATTTCTACTTTTCCATAACCTCTCGTACCACTACCACCTAAGTAATTTGCTTTTAACAATTCAAAACCTTTTTTTAGCACAGCAATCATTTCTTCAATGTTTTCATTATTATATGCATTAACAATAATTTCACCCTCGAAAGTAACACCTGCTGGAACCCTTTCACTGAATCGTGGGTTGGCTGCTTTACCAGTTCTTTTGTCAATGGAATTTTCGGCTTTTACCTCTGTAAAAATCCCAAACCCTAACATTTCTGTTAACATATTGACTGATTGTTTGCTTAAACACAAATCTCTAAAAATAACACGAGTCGGACCATTTTGATCGGTATCAAACAACTTTTTCATATCGTTTTTTGTTAACTCTAATAATGAGCGAATTTTTCCTTTTAAACTACTACCAGGAATAATTGGTTCGCCTGTGAGTGGGTTTTTAATAACAGGATTATCAATGCCACCAATACCATAAATTTCCTTTGAACCTCCAATGTGAATACCTGTTAATACTTGTAATTCGATTTCACATACACAACGTTTTGTTAATCTAATATCATTCATATATAATCCTCCTTACTTCTTTAAATAAGCAACAATGCTTTCAAAAAATTTACTAAATGTTTCAATATCTTTTGATGTTTTGATTTTACTTGGACTAATCAAAGTTTCTAGTAATGAATAAAAATCTTTATGTATTAGTTCTCGTCCTACTGCATAAGCTGTCATTGGAATAATCATATAAAGTTTTTCTTGTGCTTTAGAAAATTCACTGGTTTTTGCTAAATGTTCAGCTTCTTTGATCATTGAAAACAATTTTCTGACTTGATTTGAATTTGTCTTTTGTAAATTGTTAGCTACTTTATGTGCTTTACCATCAGGTAAATACAAGTCTGACATTGTTAACTGTTCACTACATGACTTTGGATTTGCTTTTAATTCTTTTGCGATTTTAACAATCACACTATCTTCAAATTGTTGGTTATAACCACCATATCTGTTATCTCTCATAACGATTCCTCCTTATTATTTCTACTTTTCATCAAGGTAAAGGCAATGACAATTTTATAGATTTTTAATGTATGAACATTGATGTCGCGTTTAACAAATAATTGTTTAAGTTTTTCTTTCACATAATCATCTTTGATATTTCGTTCGATAGAATATGAGATTTGAGGTATAAACTTAGCAAACATATCTTGTGGATGGGTGCTGTCAAAACTAGAAAGAATGGAACTATACAATTTGTATAACATTCCTCTTGTTATTTTGCCTTGGTTCATCCATTGTTCAAATACTTTTATTTCTTCAATTACAAAATCCAAATCACTATTCGATATCGTTACATCTAACATTGTTAAACTGTTTTTTCCGTCGACTTGTTTTGATTTGTGTAAATATTCTTCTGCTTGTAAGATCGCAAATCGAATTGGACTTTTAGGATTTAAAATTTCAATTCCGCTAGACAAATGAATATTTGGGTTAGAGGAAGTAAACATAGAAAATTCTTTAACAATGATATTGTTTATATCAAGAATATCGCTAGCAGTAGCAATTAATACCAAATCGTCCCCTCCGGCGTAGTTCACATAAACTTTCTCTTGATATTGCTTTTTAATGATGATGGATAATGTTTTCGTGAAGAAATAGTCCATCGTTCTCGATAAAGTCAATATTTTAGAAAATGTTTTAACTTCTGAAGGAATCCCTTTTCCCATAATAAGTCCGAGATTATCAACATCCATCTTGAGAACAGCAATTTTTGGATCACCAACCGATAACTTAGCAATTTGTTCAAACGATTTGTTGTTGGCATTATGATTTGCATAGTATTTAAATTCCCCTAAGTCATGACCATTGATTGTTACAAAATAGTTGTGTTCTTTGACTAATGGTTTTGATATCAATACGTCAATAGAACCTAAATCACCTATCGTAAAACTTAAGTCACTCATAGAATTATCTTGATCATATTGATATCTTATATATAATGTTTGATTTTTTAATAAATCATTTAAGATAAGCAATTGATTACAATCAATACATCTTCTATTTTTTTGAATTTCATATGTCTCACAAAGCTCACACACTTCATTAAATGGTTGTTTCACAAACGCAAAATCTGTCTTTTTTAACAATGTTTTAAATTTTTGCTTCTTGCTAATTAGGACTTTTTTATTGTGAAAATCAATGATTTCATCATATGCTTGTTCTAAACGATTCATCTCGACTTCATTACTAGCAATCGCAAAGGAAATTCTACCTTTGTACTTTTTATAAATACTTTCTTCAATTGATTCTATCGCTGTTTCAATTTTATGATCAAATTCAGCACCTTTTGGCAATAGAATCAAACCTCTTCCACCTGCTGAAAATAGTAAGTTTTCGTAGGATAGTCCAAATTGATGTAAAATGTAATATCCAATAAAATCTGTTAATAATAGTAAATAAAATGATCTTGAGCGTAATGATTGAGAAATAAAACCTTTGGTTTTTTCTCCTTCTGTTACCCGGTAAATATAGTCTTGTATACCAGATAAATCATACTCTAACAATGCAAACTGAATGGATTGGTTTTCTTTCCCATATTGATACTGGCAAGACTCCAAACAACTAGCGATAGCGGCAGTCAGTTTTAAATGATCGAATAAACTGACAGATGCCTTATAACTTGGATTGTCTTTTTGATAGGTAGCAGAGGGAATTGAAGTCGTATACTGCTTGATCAGTGGATACAACTTATGATGTATTGTTTTGATATCCTCTTTTCCAAGTGGTTTAATCGCATTAACAAACTGATTAAATAATCGCTTGTATTCCTCTTTTGCTTTGACAAGATTTGGTTCTTTTTCTTGATCAGTCAAAGCAAATTGATCAAGGGACTCAATAGAAACAAACTTTTTCGAAATGGATTCTTTTGACGATAGTGTCACCTCATTGAAGATACTATGCATACGTTTTAAAATGTAATCAAACTTGCCTTGTTCTACTAATTGATCTTCTTCTTCGTCGCTTTTTCGATCATGAGCGGACGCAAGTCGATCTGAGGTTGCAATAATACCATTTTCAATATGGTGTGCTGCTGACTCTCTGACTAAAAACGACAGGTTAGGTAAATGCTCGCTAATCAATTTTGATGTAAAAGCAGCATGCTTGTATTGTCCAAAATCTTTCATAAACATTGCATCAAACGATTTTGGATCGATGGTTGCACCTGTTCTCTGATAAAACTTACCTATGTCGTGCAAGAGAGCAGCTAAGGTTTTAGTCTTAATTGTTGTCATTGGTTCATTAGCCATGTTTTTCTCCTTTCATTTGGTTTTTAATTTCATCATTTATATCATGATATAAATTCCAGTTTATTTGTTTTCTTATGTCTGGAAATAAAGTAGTAAATATATTCTTTAGTTTCTCCATTAAATCTTTTGGAGTAAAACCTACCCTTTGTTTGATTTCTTTCGCTGTCATACTCACTAAATTGTGTGCATATAAATTCCTTATTTCGATCTCATAATTTCTACAATCAGATAATAATGCTTTTATGAAATCATTTTCCTCACAAAGTGATTCGTAAATAATTTTTAGATTTTTGCTACTTAAACTATAATCATTTGAAGTAAAAAGAAACTGTTGGGATAAATCTTGCTCAAGATTAGTAAAATCAATTCCTGGTGCTTTAAACGGAATGTTGATGGTGTATTTTTCAATAACGTTTATTTTTCTTTTGGTAACGTTGATAATAGCTTCATTGTATAAATGAAGTAACACTGGTGTTAATGCACGAGAAAACTCATCAAAAAGGGATAACTCGAGTTTTGATTGCATATAAAGTAAATAATCAAATAACTCATTATGATGAGCAATAGGAAAAAATTCAAACTTTGATTTTATCTTTTTTGCTTCTTTGAGATTCAAATGATACTTGAATTGTGCTTTGCGAATCAAATTGTAACAATTGTTATCAAACAAGGATGGGTACAGTTCAATAATTTCAATGGAGCGATCATAATCATATGATTGATTGGCTTGTTCAATCGCTTTAATTAAGAGTGCATGTTTAATATTGTTGTATTCAATCAGTCTAGTGCGATCCTGAAATTCGCTATCTATGGAATCATATGATTCATTTAAAATGTCTTGACCACTAGTCATCTTAAAAATATAAGAGTTATCGGACTTCTTAATTTGGTTTTTTTCATCAATATCAACTTGATAAAGTTTCACATGGAAATCTAACTGAGAGGCTACAAGTAATAAGGATGCTTGCATTTGGGGGGTTCCAGATGATAAATTAATGATTATTTCAATTGGTTGGGCTGAATTTTTCCAAATATTAATTAAATATTGTTCAAAAATATTATCACATACTCCGAACTTGTTTGGCTTATCTACTTCGGGATGTTTCAGTTCAATCACCTCTATACCAGGTGCTAAACTCTTTAAAGCCATTTCGTATGTATGATTGATATTTCGATCAGTAATCTCCAAAGTTTCAAATAAATATACATGAGTTGGTTTTATTACCCTGACAATATGTAATAAAGCAGAGTCTCTATTATGTGATACGGGATCACTCTTTCCTACTGGACTAAAAAGAATTTTAATTATTTCAATCACCTCTCTTTAATACTGCACTATAGTAAAATCATAACACACAATGAAATCGATTGCAATTACGATTTTCATTAACAATACATAGCCTTAATCTGTATAGTATCATAAAGACCATCCTCATACATAAAATGAGAATGGTCTTTTCACTATTTAAATATTTCTAAATACCATGATTGAGTACTTGGTTATAATCATCTCAAACTTCAGCAATAAAAATAAGATTAATACTCTCATAAAGGAACAATACTCACGCATTATAATCTTATATTAGAAAGGAGCCTATGAATGTTACAACTCCTATAAAGGAACAATACACACCACGAAAAATCATCAAAAACGATGATTTAGGTGAGAATAAGTGCATTTCTTGATATTTTACTTACAAAATATTAGTTTTTATTTCGACCACCTCCTATATAAAAATAATATTTCATACTATAAATTACAGTTTTTGCCGAGGTGGTCGAAAATTATTTGGAATAATATAGTCATATTTACTGAGAAAATCATTTTTACACTTTACCTAACAATATTATAGTATAATCTTTTTCTGGTAGTGTCAAGAATTAATGTGTAAATGGGGTATAGTAAAGATAATTAATAAATCAAACATATTAAAAACAATAAAATATCTAATGCATTACTCAAATTTATATTTAATGCTTTTTACTCGCAATTTCCATTTCACATTTTCTAATAGGGGTCGATTCTGTGTAAGGTTCTTTAATGTAAGTTACCTTTAAAAGTATTGTTCCAAAATATGTATCTAGTTATATCTGCATCTTCTGATAGTTTAAAATCAATCACTAAATTATCTAAAATAAAATTAATCCTTTAAATTTTCAAAAGATATTTCTATGTATTATTTCAAGAGTAACTATTTTTTCCCAAAAATCTCACATAAACAGTCTATAAATGCAAATATTATCACTAAGAAAAATAACTGTTAATCCTCTGACATTCAAGCTAGTAGTAATTCTGTGTGTATTTGATTGCGAGTTTTATTGTTAAAAATTTATATCGATATAAAACTTTATAATGTACATTCAATAAAATCTATTTCTAAATTTTATATTTATTAATTACTAATTCATAATCTACAACAAATTTTACACTATTTCAATTTTTGACATTCTTTATTTTGTTGCTTTACTACCTTGATCACCAAGAATGAAATGCGAAAATACTTGCTTTCCCTTGATGATGACTTAAGGTATGCATACTACTTAAAAGAACGATATCGAGAATCCAACTTAACGGCTGACTATTCAACCTGTGATGAAGAATTTGAAATGCTAATCAATGAGTTTCTAAATAGTCATCTAAAAGAATTTCGTACCTTCGGTGCCATTCTATATCGTTGGAAACCCTATATTAAAAACTCCTTTCTTCGAGTAAATCATCGACGATTATCGAATGGACCGATTGAAGGAGTGAACTCTCGGATTAAAACAATTATGAAGTCTGCGAATGGCTATACAAACTTTGATAGACTGCGAAATCGTATTATATACTCCATAAATAAGAATGTACCAATTCAAGGTTCATCAAGAAAAAAATAGAATTATTGGGTAGTAAAAAAGGCATCTCGTATATGAGATGCCTTAATTCGACCCCAAAGAACTTTACAGGGGATCAAACCCCAATCTAATTTACAGGGCTTGAGTTAGTTGGTTCCTTTGAATATGTATGGAAGTTAGTATTTTAAGTTAACTATTGTTTTCAATAAATTCCCATTAATATTAAGTTTACACAGATAATCAAAAGCTGTGTGAGTCGATTAATAATATGGTGATTCAAACTTAATTTTTTATAAACATCAATGCAAGATTAATTATTGCAGGTTATAAAAAATGACAAGTATAAAAACTTTTAATGGTGGGGAGTGAGGATTTGAACCTCAGGTGTTTAACCCCATATATCATTGCTTATACTATATACTAAACTAATTGCTGTTGTGTCTCCCCGCAAACACCCACACTACCCACCAGACAATTTGTCACCAAAAATAAAATCATTATAATCACTCCTTCAAAAACACGATTATCGCATAATTTTTTTAGTAAAATAACGAGATTAACAGAAAGTTCAGAAAATATAGCACAAACTAATACGGACATTGATGGACTCTATCATAAAATAGATAATTATAATTTTGTTCTAATGCTCATACCAAGCGAAAATAAAAAAGGTAAAACGAACAATTCTATTTGTCATAAAGTGATTCAATGATTGATTGTGCAATTTTCGATGCAAGAAGTGGTGGTACAGCATTTCCTATTTGAACAAATTTTGCAGTGTTTGGTCCTTCAAAATAATAGTCATCCGGAAATGTTTGGATTCTCGCGGCTTCTCTTATTGAAATTGATCTATTTTGGTTCATATCTGGATGAATATAATAATGTCCATCCTTTGAAATATGAGCCATTATAGTATGAGATATACTATTATAATTAATTGCTTTATATCTATCCAAAAACCCATGTGAATTATTATGTTTTCTTAGATGTTTAGGTAAGTCAGAGTATTTCAACTGACGTCCAAGTGTTTTTAATTGAGCAACCTGTTTATAAATTTCTAAATCGACTGCATTGTTTTTTCGTGATTTATGTAATGTCAATGGACATTCGTTGCTTCGAATATATGATTTAACAAAATTGGATGTTACCATACTTTTATACCTGTCGTTTACATCCCCAGATAATAGATCTGGTAAATCATCAAACAATTCCTTTACAAAAATAGGGTTCATTAGATAACTTTCCATTGATTTGAAAATATTAGTGTTATTCCATAACTTTTTTTGCCCGAAAATGAATAGTCTCTCCCTTTTTTGAGGTACTCCATAGAATGAACTATCAATAAGCTTATAACTCACCTCGTAACCTGCATGATTGAACTCTAATAGTATTTTATCTAGTAATACTTCATTGTATTGATCCTTAAATGATAATAAACCCTTAACGTTTTCAAAAATAAAAAAATCTGGGTTATATTTAAGCAAAAACTTAATATAGTGCTTATATAGATATATTCTTACATCATTTTCTTTTTTTTGTGAGTTGATAGATCTTCCCATGGTTGAAAATGATTGGCATGGGGGGCCACCAATTATTCCATGAACTTGTTGTTTGTTGAGTAACAAATCAATCTGCTTAAATAAATCGTCTAAAGACTTTTCATTTATTTCAGCATTTAGAATTTTACTAGTTACATCACACGGTATTGAAGAATACAATTCTTCTTTTGTAATACTGCCTTCAAGATATCGATAATATTTGTCTAATTTGTTTTTTTGTTGCAAATAGTAAAATATTTCTCTTGTTTTTAATGTCTCTGCTGCATACTTATTCATCTCAATATGGGAAACTATATTAAAAGGTGGTTTTCTGAAACCTTCACTGAGGCCACCTGCTCCAGCAAATAAATCTATTATGTTTATCATACTACCTCCATCAAATATTTTATTATTAGCAAGACAATTATTAAGTCATATATTATATTAATCCAATTTTTACATACTGTGAACTTAACTTTGATCTAATGTAATTTGTGAACCAATCTCTACAAACCATTATAACTTCACAACCTTTTGTATCAGATGGCTTAATATATTTGGCGAGCATATAATTAGCATACAACAAGTACTCTTTATTATTCATACAAACAATATCTCGGAAGCACTCAAAGTTTTCCGGTAATGCCTTTGTAGATGTATACCCTATAGCCTTCACAAACTCGGTTTCCTTATCCTTTGGTAATATAATCACTGGTAATACTTTATGCACATGGTTCTTCTTCTGTGCATAATCACATGCAGAAGATACTTCAATAAAAGCACATTGAATCTCGAGGGCGTTTTGAAGATTCTCAACTTGTATTGGGAATTTGGGGTTGTCTTCATTTTTTCCCAAGAAATAATCTAGGAAAGATGCATAATTATCGGTAAAAACAACACCTGGTTTATACATACCAGTTTGGATAGGTGAGGGTTTAATATATCTCCATTTATTAAGTTTTCCTAAATTTTCATTCGAGTTAATTTTATTTGGAATGATAGGCAAGTCTGATTCGTTAACTCCACTTAAGTAAGTATTGAACTTATCCTCAATATTGTAAAATAAAAATTCATTCAATATTTCCACTGCAGACATTGCCTTAAATTTACAATCTGTTTCAGCAAACCTTTTATCTTCAAGTTGTAAATAAGATAAATTTGCGATTAGATCAACTAATTGAGAATTACTTTGAGAAGTGAACTCTATTGTCAATTTCTCAATTAAATAAACTAGTGCATCTTTAGTAAATTTACTCCATAAATTAAAGAATGATCTGGCATTAGCTATTGTATAACAGTGGTCCATTATGGAATTGAATTGACTGGGATTACTTATTGTCCAACTATTATCATCGCTATTATGACTCATATAAGTATATTTACTTTCAACTTTTATATTGTTTTTCGATATTGGTGCAAATTTATTTTCTTTTAACGCACTTATCACTGAATTTGCTTTAGTAGGATCTGTACTCCAAATAATCAATATGTAATCTCTATCTGGGTGTAGAAAATTGCTAATCTCATTAAAATAGGGTAACAACATTGAAATTAGATTGCTCTCATTAAAAGGAGAAGTAACTAACACTAAATCAAGAAATAAAATATCAATTGGACAATTCATAATTTTTGGTATTTGACTTTTCTTTGTTATTATTGTCGGATGATGACCATTCTTTTCAAAGTAATCTGCTAGCGGTTTAATTTCTTTATATTCGTTATCAATTATTACAATGTTCATTCGGTTCTCTCCTGCGTCTTAAAATATATGGCTATAATTGCACCATATTGATAATCAATAGGAAGATTTGCAGCCTCATACCGTATTAAAGATATATCACCATCATTATTGCTGACTAGTTCATGTACAATATTGAGACCAATACCAATACCATGAGGCTTTGTTGAAACAAACGGCTTCATAGCATCCTCAAAATTAATAGCAAAACCAGGACCGGTATCTGCAATCACTATTGCAATGTCATCCTCATAATCAATTATGTTTAATCCTATTTTTTTCTTTTGATTTGGCATTATACTTAGCCAGTATATAGAATTATCAAGTATATTAATGATAGCACTGACAATATTATTATAATCACATTTAATATATCTTAATTTTGAGGAAAAAAATCTTTCTATTGTAATGTTATGTGCTTTAAACCTATATGAAAAATTAAAAATAGACTCTTCAATCAATTCGGTTACATTTACTATCTGTTCTTTTCTTGTTCTTAATAATCTAGAGTAATTATCGACGAGTTGTGATAAATGTTTCGTTAAAGAAATAATGTTTTTTGAAGTTGTACTATCTTCGGTAACAGCTTTGGTTAATTCACTAATAACTTTATCAACTTCATGTATTATAACACTATAATTCATGCCTATTGTAGAGGTTTTTAAGTAGATATTCTTGATGTAATTATACTCTTTCTCAATCTGCAACAAGTAGTCATCCATTTCTTTTAAGATTTTTTCATCTTTGATATATATATGGATTTTTTCGTGTAAAATGCTTAATTTATCTATCACGTATTCAGTAACTTTATTTTTACTTCGTAACTTTTCCTTATAAATATTTCTATGACTGACGAATAAGGAATTTACAGCATAATCTACTGCATTCTTAAAACATTGATAAGCTTCATTATCAATAAATCCCTCTCTATTTGTTTTTTCGATCAAATCGGTACTACTCATTCTATCAAGAAATACTGCACCTAAGACCAAATTATTACTTAGTGACATACTAGGTACATTGACTCTCTCTATGTCAATATTCAGCCAATCATTTTCTTTCTCACCATAATCGAAAACTCGAATATTATCTCTAAAAACCTGTATACCACCATTCGTTTTTAAATAATCTTTCAATTGCTTTACTTGTGAGACCAAACTAGTAACATCGCTTGAAAGGTCATATACAAGTAACTGAATCTCAAAATCACCTATTCGATACTTTGATAAGTCAAGAGGTTCATATCGTTTACCACCTTTGCTGTTATCCAATTTTTGATAAAGTGGTAGGTCTTGGAGTACAACAACTGCTTCATCTAACCCCATTTGCTTGTATGGAGTGAATTGAAATGTAAAATTTTTAATGCAATTTTGATTAACTTTAATGTTTGCTCTGAAAATTGATAATTTTTCTATTTCGGAAAATGATAACAATCCTTCAACCCAATCATTATGGTTTGTTTTAAGTTCAACATGAAACCCACTTTTAGATTGAAATGGAGATTGTAATGAATATACCGCTCGATATACATCTCGTAAAAGTCTTTTTGTCCAACTTGATGTGTGTAGGTTACTAATTTTTATCACAGTACCTGTTTTATTGTTATTAAAAATAGTCGGGGTTTCAATCTCAATTGGATTAAGTATAACATCTTCCAAGAATCTATCTTCTGTAAATTGTGTCCAATCAATACTTAAGTGTACTTCACTATGATTATCCTGTTTAGTTATAAGGTCAATTGTTGATCCAAGTTTATGAGCTCCAAAACGGCCTATTCCTTTTTCACCAATCGGCAATCTTCCTAAATCGTTGCGTGGCGCTTTTAATTGTCTCTTTTTATGTTCGTTTCCAATTTGCATCCAAACATTTTTAACAATATCGAAGCTCATTCCATGACCATCGTCTATTATAGATATGTATCCATTTGGTTTATCTAGATCGTATAATTCTATAATAACATTGCGTGCATTCGCGTCATATGAATTTTTCACAAGTTCTAAAACGGCAATACTTTCGGTTTTTATTAGTTCTTCACCGAGTCTTTTAATTATACTAGCTCTAGGTTTAAAAACACTCGTTGTTTTAATCATATTAATTCTCCTAATTTATACACATTTTAATCAATACATATTATGTTAAAAATGTAAGTTGTAGCACTTTATCCGTAAAAGTGAGCAGTATCATACCCTAGTTTTTATTTGAATTGTTTATGATTACATGGAAGTTTTTGTTAAAAAGTATTTTCAAAATCAATAAGCATCAAATAATGTATTATTTTCACTAATCATATTATAACAGATGACTGAAAAATGTTCAATAAACTTATTAATACTGTCAATGTAACAAATAGTAGATCAAACATATCCTTTATTTATGGTGAATTACGACAAAATACAATCAGCAAATATATTCATTCATTTTACTGTATCAAGTTTTTCTAAAACTTCCTTAATAGCTTCAACTAGCAAACTAAATGACTTCTTATTTTCTGTATTGTTATTTTTCTTGAACTTATATTTTTCTCTTAGATCATTCCACATTACTGTGCCTTTAACTTCATTATATCTTGATTGATAAACCTTTGAATTTTTCATAATTTTAAAACTGAGTTCTTCTTTTTGCTCGGTTTCATACTTTAGTATATACAGTCCATCATCTTCTGTACTTATAAGAGTCACATCATATCCATGGTGAATTACATTATTTTCTAATTTCTTAATTGTGATAGCTGATCTTGAGTCTTCAGCATACTCATATCCTTTTGTTGTGAAATATTTGTTAAAAGCATCTATAAATTGTCGTTTCAAATTCTTATAATCTTCAGAACTTCTTCCCATAATAGAAGTGTAAAAGATAATTTGATAATCTAAATCAAAACCTTTATTGTGATGCCTAAGTACTAGATTTCTTTTTGCACTACCTATTAATCTATAATAAAATGATTCATTATTAACAGATTTTTTAACAACCTTCATAGCATCATTGAAATCTCGCTTATATGGTTTCAAATCATTCTTAGATACATACTCCATTTCCATGTTACACCTCTAGTTTAATATATTGTGATAAAAATATGTTTTTTTGGTTATTACACTTTTTTATATTATTAATAAAGCCTTGTTTCCAGTCATTCGGTAAAAGATGTACCATTGATTTCACACATTGCTCTATATATTTGATTCTATCATAAATTGCTTTTTTGCTATCGTTACTCAAAGGATCTATTGTAATGAAGTGATGATGCATAATCTTATTTCTAAACATTCTTATTTGATTTAGATCTTTCAGTATATTTATCCCAGTATATGAATCAAATAAAATATGATATTTTTCTATAATACTTATCATCCTTGATAATGATGCATTCCAAAACTTATACAAATTGTATCCATAGTTTTCTGTTTTAATAATGTTTGTTCTCCATGATGTATCCTTATCATTGATTTCATCCATACCTGTGTAATCAAGAAATTTGCATATTGTAGTTAAAATATATTCCTCTATTGTTCCTAAATAAGTATAGATGGTATCTCTCAAACGCTTATCATATTTAATAACTCCCATTAAATCGGATGCTAAAACATTATTATCACCAGTTAAAAGGCACAATGCATCATATACCATCTTGTATACTGCCATACCTCTTACCTGCAAATAGTGGTTGTATATCTCTTCTTCCTTTTTATTAACAAATATAACATTCATATTTTTACCCCTATCGTTTCTTATATTCATGAATATGAATATATTGTGTAGCAAAAAACTATAATTATAAGTTAATGTGCATCTTTTTATAGGTTATTATATTATTTATTATACCACATATTCTAATAGTAAACATTACACAATTTTTGTTGAATTAACTGTTTTTTCGAAATATTAACAGATAATTATTGAAATAATTACACTTTATAAAATTGAATAATGTTTTTTCGAAATATATGAAGTTGAGGGACTCAATCGCATACTCAGAAGTAATATATACATCTAAGGTAATTACAATTTTCAGTATATAAAAAAGCAGTTATTAACAACTGCTTATCTTTGAATTTTGTAACAACATGTAAATTAGTGGTGTAATAATGCCATTTTCTACATTGACGTTTTAACAAAACAACTTATCTTCGCCACAAGAAAATTCCCATAACTTATGCTATATGTGCATTAATAATCATAGATTACAAGAACTTTTTTCACTTACCACATCCTAATGAGTTATATATGTTTATTATTTCATCTAACACCCCATTGTTATCAGTATCTGGACTATTCTCGAAAATTATTTCTTTTAAATATTCACATTTTTCTTTAATTGATTTAAATTGAAGTAGTTTAATTAAAACTTCATTACGCTCTTCTGGACTCATTTTCTCACCTCCGATGATCTTATTTTCTCTATAATTGTCAGTTAGTCTTTATTAGGCTGTTTACTTGTTTTACGTTTATTTTGGACCATTGTGATATTAAATATGTTAGTTACAAGATTCTACTATATAATATCACTTCTACTAAACGTGTTTTCATACAGTCATTACAGTTAACTATTATAAAATATGGATATCTAGATAGAGTTTATACATCTCTCTAATTTCTTTTATACTAATAGTACTATAAATGTTAGCTGAAAAAACATTATCTTTGATCAGTTCGATCAAATACTCTTTATGATTTTTTGATAATTTTTCAAATTTTGACTTCCACAAGTTTATATTACCATTTTCTTCATTTTTTTTTCGGTTTAAAATATATTTTTCTGGCATTTGCAGAATTAGCTCAAAGCTCTTAATATCTTTCCCGAATGCATGTTCAAAATATGGTCTTTTTGCCCCCACTACCCCATGTGTTGCATTAAGAATGCATTGTATTGCCCTTAGTTGCTTTTTCGTCCAAAATCTACCAATGTATTTTCTGTTTTTACTGTAATCACCTGAGATAGGGCTATACTTCATAGGAAAACACCATATACTTGTTTTCTGGTTATAATTTTGAAAATGTTCATTCAATTCTATATTAGTTAGTATCCTGTTATAAAGATCTGATGGTTTGTCCATATAGTTGAATAACATGTAATTGGATAAAGTTTTAAACTCATATTTTGCAGCAAGTAGCATTGCGTTCTTATATATTGTTACATCTTTTTCTTTAAAATTATCAAATGCTATTCTCAGTGGTCTTATCTCTAATCTTGACAAAAGCCTTACCTTATCTTCATCTAACAATCTAGCATCAGTTCCTTGGTTGAAATCAATATATTTTGTAGCCCTTCTTGTTTTGCCGTTAATTTGATAATTGTAACTTTTATTGTTCCTATAATATCCCAACTCACATAGTTCTTCTACAATTAGTTCTAGTTCAGATGAAGCTAAAATGTTGTTATCAAGTAACATTAGGTTTTTTTTCTCGCCATAATATTGATTAATTGTTGCTATGTTGTCCCATAAAGTTAGGTAATTATTGAATTCGGGTTCCAAAGTTGGAACAGCACAAAAACTGCATTTTCTGATACATCCCCTGGTCATATATGTTATATATGCATTTTTTATAGGATACTGATAATTCAATAGTGGGTTGGTTGACATATCAATTATCGAATAATCTGGGACAAGTGAATCGATTATAATATCATCATTATCAAGAATACCTGCTCGGTTAAGTAATCCTTTTACAATCAAAACTTTTTGATTTTTTAGCTCAGTTTGTAAATCTTGACTCATTAAAGTTGCCAACACACCTCCAACGTATATAGTACCATTCTCAGTAATGCTACTTGAATAGTATTTTATAGTGTCTACCGTTATTTTCCAATAAAAAGTGAACAGAGTTGAGATGTATATTCTATCCCATTTCTGTGCTTTAATTTCAGTATTTTTGCCCTTGATAAATACAACTTGGTCACACTTCGATTTATGATATGTTGATATTTTCATCAATCCAAGTGGAGGATACTTATTTCTATATTGAGGCTCAACTAAAAGTATTTTTTTCATTTTTGTCTCCCTAATCTACTTGTCTTCTTCCAATTTAAGTGCATCTAGATTTTTCTTTATTCTTTTTATTGCAAATCTGAAACTATTCTTTTGATTATCATGCATTTTTGTATATTCATTTCGGATTGATTCTACATCTGAAGTCAAATCTTTAAATTTCTCAAACTTCATAAAAAAACCATTGTTTGCTCCATACAGCTCTGCCTCATCAACACAATCATATAGTGTTTTTGACCCTTCTGTATAATCCATGATTAACTTATCTCTAGTCTTCTTTTTTACTTTTGATAGAATTGTAAATTTACGTATATCTTCAGCTTTTCTAATCTCTCCAGATTTAATCTGGCTCACCACTACTTTCTCCATGATTGGGAATTCTTTAATGGTTGTTTTTATGAATCGATTCTTAATAAGTTCAAGATAATAACTCCACTTTGAACTCACCGCATCATTTTGCTCAAGCATATAACCATATACATTTATCATCTCATCAATATTCTTTTTACTGATACCTAATTGCTTTGCCATTAATTCCGATTCAATTTTTTCATCAGTATGTCTTCTATACAAATAACCAGCTTGTTCAAATGGAGACCAGTCTTTTCTTCCTACAATATGTAAGTGCCCTAATAAAGTAAATATTTGCTCTTTAGGAGTTTTTTCCGGTAAAACAATACACTTTATCTTATCCCACTTAATAGGATTAGAGTTAGCTAGTTTTCTTACTGCTGCTAATCGGCTGTTTCCATCGAAAACGATGTAATCACCAGCCCTTACTAGTAATGGCTCAGTTACCCCACCATTTTTTTCAATGGATTGATAAAGTTGCTTAACGTGATCCATTTGTTGAAGTGTTTTTTCAATCTCTTCTTGTTCTAGTTGTGAAACATCATCTTTGTCCCATGAGGAATATATTCTAGGATTCTCCACATAGTATTGTAGGTTTTTGTGTTCAAGTTCAAGTACTATAGCGTTAATCTCTTTGTTATTTATTGTCATTTTATAATAATTATCAACAGCCATTTGCTTATCTCCTATTTTATTACTTCTTTAATTATGTCACCAAAATCATAAGACATTTGTGCTTCAAATTCATTGCTTGAAATATCTCCTTGTATGAGTCTTGCACTAATGTGTTTACTTGATAACAGCATATCGACCCAACTATCTATGGAGTTTCTAATCATTAAGACATAAATATTGCATTCTTTTTTTTGTGAGATTCTGTGAATTCTGTCTTGTGCTTGTAAATAATCATCTAAACTTAAATTTCGATCAAAGAATATTGCGTTGTTTGCTACAGTCAAAGTAAGTCCTTCTTTTGCGGATTGTGGTGTCGCTATTAAGACTTTAACTGTGTTGTCTTCCTTAAAACTTTTTATTGCATAATTTCGGTCATGAATTTTTATCTTGCCGTGAATCTTAACAACACCATATGACTTCAATATTTTTGTTAAAAACTCTACATTTTCTATATACGAAGTCCAAACAATAACTTTTTCGCCTTTATCAATAATTCTTTCTATTAATTCATGTAGAACTGTTTCTTTGCCTGATATGTAATTATAATTTTCGTCAATTAATCTAGGATTAGTTGTAACTTGTAATAGCCTTATTATTCTTTTTAATATTTCTTCATTTGAGTCAAGAATTGGCATCCCATTTTTAGTAATGTAAACTTGCATTTCATCTTTGATAGAGTTATACATTTCTTCTTGATATTCTTCGAATTCAGTCCACACCGAAATGATGTTTTTCTTTGGAAGGTTAATTATACCACTTTCTTTAGTTTCTCTTACTGTGAATAATTTGATTTTGTAGAAAATCTCTGATATAAACTTTTCATACTGTTGTTGCTTATTGATATCATCAACTAATGTGTTACTAAGTTCACATTGGCTTTTAAAAGTTTTGAAATCAGAACCTAATGAAACTCCATTATCTAAAAAGTAAATTTGTGACCAGATATCCTCTGGTCTATTAGCAACTGGAGTTCCAGTCATAATTACTTTTTTTATAAATAAACTAGATAGTTCAAACAAAGCCTGTGTTATTCTTGAGTTTGGATTTTTTATTTTTGCAGACTCATCAATGATTATTGCAACTGATCTAGTCTTTAGAAAATACTCTTTTAATATATACATTTCTGACAATATTACTTCGAAATGAGTCAAAATTAATCGTGTTCCACTATTATATACATAATAATTTAATGACTTATTTTGACTTAAAATAGAAGGCTTAACATGTGTATGATTCTTTAACTCATCAGTCCAATTTGAAATCAATGATTTTTTTGTGAGAAAGATCACTGTATCTACTTGTTTGTTATTTAACCAATAAAACATTAAATCAATCGCAATTTTCGTTTTTCCTAATCCTTGCTCATGAAACACTGCCGCATAATCTAGATTTTTTATGGCATCAACTGCATCTCTTTGGAAGTTAAAAGCAGAATGTTTCTCACTCAGATTTGGCTCTTTCTTTAGATGGATTTTTTGCATACTATCACCTAAAACTCAAATATTTTGAATACAATTTTTGAATCAACTATTGGTTGAAGACGATTTCTCACGATAGACTTCATTCTCGCATAGCACCCAAACTCAACAATCAAAACTATTATACAGATGGCTTTAGATCTGATACAATGTTCTACAAATACTTGATACTGATCCAAACTATGTTTTCTTTCCATATCGTTCTTTGTTTTGGCCTCTCCGATTACTATGGACCCATTTAATTTTGAAATGCCATAGATATCAGGTACAACACTTTGCTTATTATTTCCAATAATTAGTGGAGGTTGATTTTGACTCATGCACTCATGAGTTGAGTCGTAGACAATAAAGCTGCTGTTTAATATACCTTCATCATACATTTTTCTAATGCCATATTCAATAAGCTTTCTATGACACAATGACTCAGGCATTTGCATCCTCTTCGATGTAAAATTCATCCAGCAAATCTTCTAATTCATTCACTAACTCACTAATAATAGATATTGCATCACTATCTTTTCTCATATCTTTTAGTTCTTGATACTGAAGAGATCGGATTTTTTTTGTTAGTTCTCTCGAAAGCGAGTCAAGTGTGGTTCTTGAAATATCAATATTTCCAGCTTGTTGAGCTATAAGTTCATCTGATGCAGCTTTTGCACCTTTTTTAATGAATGTTTCTTTAGCTTTAGGATTATATAATATTCTAGGTAATTGTCTTATAAGTTCAAGTTTCTCAAACATGTCATCATAAATCCATTTTGCAAAATCCTTTACAGTAAATCCATTGTCCAAAAGTGATTTTTGAATTGTTCCACGTTGAACTTCAACAAAGGCTGAAAATCGACTTTTATCAAACTCATTATCACTTGCAACCAATGGTCTATAATGCATTTCCATTAGCTTATATCCTTCAATATACTCATTGACTTCTTTTCGTTTTCCACCACAATAGTCAATGATTTGATTTATTGTTAAATTGTCTTCATTAGAAAGTTTCCATAGATATTTTGCTTTACTGTATGCATCCCATTGTCTTGGTCCAACAAGATGAGCCTGTAAGCGAATTGAATCCATCGAATTACGATCTTGATCTTGATAAACAATAGCTGGTATTTTATCCCAATTACCTGGAACCTGTGATCTAACAAATTCCTTATAAATGTGTACTCGAGTATTACCTTCAACAACAATGTATGTGTCTGTTGAAGTTATATGATTTACAATAATAGGGTTAAATATCCCACCATTTGTTTTTATTGAATCTCGCAAAGAGATGTATGTTGTACCACTACCTTCAAACTGAGATGTATTTGCTCCGAGTGCCATACCCATTCTAATTTCATCAATATCGTTAGGGTCATACATTTCTAATGCTGCTTGAATTCTAGGATTCTCTTTGTCTAATGTTAACTTGTTAACTTCAATAATTTTATAAACTGACATATAATATCTCCTTCATATTCTTAATATAGTTTAATTAAATATTTAAGTGTGGAAATATGTCATTCAATGTATCAATTTTAATTACATTGAAATATTGAGTAAGTTCCTCTTGTCCAATATATAGTATTTTTTTACATATGTTTGCCACATGTTTCATATCTGAAATATCATTAGTTACAAAATACTTAATCTTGTTTATTTCACAAAATCTAGAAAGATTATTATACATATCATAATGTGCATGTCTTTTTTGAAAGCTAATTGATCCAAATAAACATCTTTGGATAATTTTGGGTATTTTACTTTGTCGAATCGCTTTTTTAATTTTAAAACAATCAATGAGCCTAAAATAATGTTTTTGAATATTGTTGTATAATAAAACTCTATTGCCTGATTGCTGTATTTTACTGACTAGATTATCTAAATTTTCATCAAACTCTAACTCGTTCCAGTGTAATTTGTTTCTCAATAAGCTTATATCCACTCGAAACATATCATAAGTTTTTATTTTATTATGAAGTTTTCCCATTGATGAGTTTGTTGTCTTTATATATGAATTTTCAAATAAACAACTTATATTTACACCAACTTTGTTTTCAAAGAAATTTTTTTCTTCACTCATTCTCTTACCTATGTAAGTATACATTAGAAATGAAATCATGAAGGATGCGATAAAAATGAGAATTAAACAAATCGTTACATAAATTGACTGAAAATTTGATAAGAGTTGACTAGACCCATATGTAATGTATAGTGAATTAATTAATGATACAGCTAAGTATACCCAAATAAACTGATATAAATCAACATAAGGTGGAATTTTACTTTGGATATATAAAATATGTGGATCAGTATTGATAGAGTTAATATCACCCATTTGTTGTAATAATAAATTTCTTAGTCTGTTAACTGAACGGGCATAAAGTATGGCTTCAAACCTGAGTTGTGATAAATAAAGCAATATTAGAGATCCTATCACACCTACAGTACAATAAATAAAGCCTTGTAAAAGCTGTGAGAGCTCTTTTTCTGCTGCAATCAACAAAACAGGAGCAGACAAGATCACAAGTAAATATTGAAAGAAAGAGGTTGTTCTTTCAGATACTCTAAAATGTGCATCTGTGAGCGCATCGTACTCTTTGTTAAGAAAATCTTTATATTCCATAATTAACCTCGAACCATTATACTGTTTTCATTATAGCACATCCATTTTCATAAATAAACAGCATTTTTCATTAAAATAGGATATTTTCATGAAATTTTAAGTTATTTCTGTGATCTTTTTGAAACTCAGTTAATATTATACCTAAACTTAGATAACTAGATCTGACATTGTTGATTTGAAATGGTTTGTATCGTTCGAGAAGTGTGTGTGTTATTAGTAATCGGTATCGAAATCGATTATTTATCTTGCAAAAATAGATTTGTTTTGCTATAATATCGTTGCTACTAAAAATTGCCGGTGTGGTGGAATGGTAGACGCGCTGGACTCAAAATCCAGTGTCCGCAAGGACGTGTGGGTTCAAGTCCCACCACCGGCACCATAGAAAGACGTTCAAGACTCAAACTTTGAGTCTTTTTCTATTATTTATATTAATTTATAGTGCATTAATATAGAAAAAGTGCACTGAAACTGAGATGCTTATCATTTTAATAAGAGATGTGGTTGAAAAGTATTGTGATCAAAAAGGGTATATTCATTTTTAAAAGTTAGTTGTAAACATAAGATGGACTTATGGATTTACAAAAGATGAAATTACGTAATCAGCGGCTTTTATGGACAATTATAACTTAGTTGAAATTCGAATAAGTATTAAAGATAGATCTTGAAAAGAATGCTTGTTTATATATGTTTGAAAATTTGGGTTACACTTGCCTTTACAAAACTTAAAAATGTGTGTTAATTGTTCGGCCAATTGCCCATATGAAGCACAAAAGACTCAACTGAGTCTTATTTTCTTTTGTTTATTACATATGAATAATTTATTATAATATTTTACTCACATCGTTGTTTTCAGTTGACAAAGTAGACTGTAAGAAGAACAACATAGGATTTCAATCAAAAAGTTTGATTGAAACTTATACTGAATTAAACGGTTCAAAACACTTGAAAAAACACAAAAAAACAATGTATAAAAAATTGCTAAACAATAACAAAAAACTATTAGTATACATAATAAATGGACGATTATGCTTTCGACATATTTTATTACCGTTCGGGTATAATAATTAATATAATCCTTTAATTTACACCCTTAAGGGATTATTTTTTAATTTTGTGTTGACATTTGTCCCGAAAGGGTATAGTATATAGTTATAAACAGCGGATAAAGGAGAAATATGATGAACAAGATAGCTAACTATATAAAGAAACAACGCAAGGTGGCGGGGTTAACGCAAGAACAGTTTGCAATTCGCTCAGGGCTTGGTCTTCGCTTTATACGGGAACTAGAACAAGGCAAAGAAACTGTGCGTATGGACAAAGTTAATGTAGCACTATCCATGTTTGATATGGAAGTTGTGCCTGGTAAGAAGGAGAAATCATAATGGGTGTTTTCAGAAAAGCGTATGTATATATAAGGGACTATTTTGCTGGTGTACTAGAAGAAACCGATGAAGGATATTCTTTTTCTTACGATCCGGACTATATCAAAAGTATAAATGCGGTACCAGTATCACTGACTTTGCCGATACAAAGCGAAAGTTTTACTTCAAGGACGCTGTTTTCATTTTTTGATGGATTAATTCCAGAAGGATGGCTTTTGAATGTTGTCACCCGGAACTGGAAGATTCCTGTAAACGACCGATTTGCAATATTACTCGTCGCATGCAAGGACCCAATTGGTCATGTCTGTATCAAGGAGGAATGCTTATGAATTGTTTGTGCTGTGGAAAAACCTTGAGAACTGAAAATGCATCCGGCTGGCACAAGAGTTGCATCCAAAAATTTTTTGGAACTACGATGATACCCCAAATCGAAATGACCGACAGCACATTGGAAACACTTGCCATCAAGAGCACTGACAAGGGCTTCACAGTTCCCGGTGTTCAAAAGAAGCTGTCATTGCATTTATTGTCGGAAGGTGAAATACCAAGGCTTACTCTTGTAAATTACCCTACTGGATATATTCTAAAACCTCAGGTAGAGCAATTTGTGGCGCTACCGGAATCTGAACATCTTGTGATGTGTATGGCGGATGCTGTAGGTATTGCAACTGTTCCTCATGCCTTGATTCAAAATGGAAACATGTTTTCGTATATCACAAAAAGAATTGACCGTGTCTTTCACAAAGACCGTGTAGAAAAACTTGCTATGGAGGATTTTTGCCAACTGGATTCTAGATTGACACAAGATAAATATCATGGATCTTACGAACAGTGTGGTAAAATCATAAAGCGTTTTTCTGACCGAAGCAAACTCGATTTATCCGAGTTGTTTATTCGCGTTGTTTTTTTCTATATCACCGGAAATTCAGATATGCATCTGAAAAATTTCTCATTGATTGAAATGACAGTAGGTAGTATGCAATATGTACTGTCTGCAGCTTATGACCTCCTACCTGTAAAAGTAAACATGCCGGAAGATGAAGAAGATTTTGCTTTAGCTATGAATGGTAAAAAAACGAACATTCGTAAGAAAGACTTCATTTTGTTTGCTGAGAATTTAGGTATTAGAAAAGATACAGCTCAGAAAATGATAACTAAGTTGGTTGCGCAGAAAGATATGCTTCAGTCAATGTGTATGGAATCACATCTACCAGATCATATGAAAACAACATTTTCAAAACTGATTGAAAAACGATGTTCTGCATTGACGAGTTAAACTTATATGATATTTTTGTTTACCAACTATGACAAACAATACTTGGTGCGAAAAACTAGTCAAAGTTGAACGTTTTGTTGAAGTACTGTCAACATTGAAAAATAGGACAATAACGAAATAATTCGCCTTAGAAAACGGGACAAACAATAAAGTTGAACTTTTTTATAATAATTAGAAATTGAAAATCAATTTAGTTTTGTTACACATATCACAAAACTAGATGAATATATTAAGTCTGTATAATTTTTAGTTCAACTGTTTGTTAAAACTATACTGCGTCAAGTATAATACATTGACATTTTTAACATACTGCAGTTCAAGTGAGGTATCAAATGATTACAATAAGAGAAATGAATGAACATGATTATGAACGAAAAGGGTATATTCATTATAGATCTTGGCTTGAAACATACAATGGACTCATGGATTCAGGATATTTAGAGAAGCATTCACTTGAACGTTGCATAAATATCGCTAGAAAATATCCTGAAAACACATTGGTTGCTGAGTATAATCAAGAAGTTGTTGGTTTTGCAGCGTACAATAAATCGAATGGTTCTGAAGACAATAGAGGAGAGGTGTCCGCTTTATATGTCTTAAAGGATTATCAAAAACTTGGTATCGGAAAAGCATTAATGGATGAATGTATTAAGAGATTAGCATCATATGAGTACGTCAGTGTATGGGTACTGCATAATAATATACAAGCAATTTCATGGTACGAGAATTATGGATTCACAAAAGATGGTAAGGCGAAATCTGTGTCTGTTATGGACAATTATAATTTAGATGAACTTCGAATGAGTCTAATAGTAAATAAACCCGCGAAGGAGTAATACAATGAACCTACTAGAGTTACAAACAATCATAAGCAAGAACATGTCAACCATTGATTACATCAAATTGTGGCCAAACTTTAAACAGTATAAAATTGCTTTATATGATGATCAAAATGTATACATGAATGGGTCAATCTTCCCAAAAACGTCTCTTTTTATTGGCAATACATCAATTTTGTACCAAAATGAACATATTGGTATATGGTACATCACAAAAGATATCGATAAAGACGTCCTGACATCCAAACTGATTCATGAGACTTTTCATGCTTTTCAAGCTGAACATAACGAATCAAGATATCCAAATGAACTTACTTCACTTCTAACTTATCAATATCGTGCTGACAATTTATCAATCAAACGATTGGAAAACAATCTCATTGTAACGTTAATTGACCTCTTTGACGAAGAAACGTTCAGACAGTTAATCGAGTTACGAAGTATGAGAAAACAGTTCTATCCAGTAGAGTATGAGTATGAGTCTAGAATTGAACAGATTGAAGGGTTGGCCAACTACATCGAACTAGAGTCATTAAAACAACTAAATGTTGATTTATACGAACAAAAACTTACACAGATGAAACATAGTATATTAGACCCAAAAAATTTAATTCCCATCCGAATCATTTCATACGACATTGGTGCATTATTAATCAAAATAATAGTAACTAATAAGTTAGGTATGAATGATTCCTTTTCAAAAACTCTATTTTTTGATCCATTCCTTTGTAAACCTTCTATACCAATCCCTTATACGATAGATACAATTTTATTAAAACTTGTTACCGATTATCACGAGGATCTGTTAAAGGTAATAGAGTATACATTAGCTACCCAATCACCCGTATTAAGTGGTCACTATAAGCTATTAGGATTAAATGTATATGACGCAAAATCAATCGATGGATACATCCTAACCACATACTTTTTTATGTATGAACAAGAAGGTGCTTCAAAACTGATGCAAGGAAATTATTTACTGAAAATGACAAATGAGTTGTTTATCCAACAAGCATATGCTCTTATATAAAAAAAAGACTTATAAAGTCTTTTTAAATGTAAATCCTTCAAGTACGAATATGAGTATTTGGAGGATTTTTTATGTTTTGTTGAATATTTTATTATAATCCTCATGTACCTTCTTCAGTGAAATATGTAGGTACACTTCCGTTGTTTTCACAGAACTATGTCCAAGAATGATTTGTAATGACGTAATTGGCATTCCTTCTTCAATCATCTTTGTTGCGAAGGTATGCCGAAACATATGAGGATGAAAGAGTTCTAACTCACATCGATATTTAATACGTTTGAATAGCGCATGAATGCTTTCTTTGTCATATGGTTTGTTCTTTGATATGTTCCAAACTAGATATTGTGGGTGGTGATTTTGTCTCATCACATCGATCATCATCTGTTTCGTGAGGCTTGTAAAAAAGACTACTCGTTCCACGTTGGTCTTTGTTTTGGACAGCACAATCGTGTGATCCATAAGATTAATGTTCTTCTTTTCAATCGCAACTAGTTCACTTAGCCTTACACCTGTTTCAAAGAACAAGTGTATCACTAATTGTTCTATCTTACCCCTTTCATCTGCTTGATGATCACAATAGTCAAAGATTTTCTTTAATTCTTCCTCAGTTAAAACCGAAAACCGTTTTTTATGTTCCTTCATTTTTTGGATTCGGAAGATTGGATGACGTTTCACATTTGAAAAATGCAAAACACGTTTGAACGCAGAAAGTTTTTTATTGATTGTAATGGTTGAGTTATCTCGCACCTCTTTTAAATAATTCATGAATGCATAGAGTTTTTGTTCGGTTAAGTCATTTAGATTGATAGTGTTAGACCTAATACAATACTCTTTTAGCACAGTTAAGTGACTCTTCTCATACTCATACATCCCTTTTGATTTTGTAACGTTAACATATTCTAAATATTGATCAATCAAACTTGTGATTAATTTCACCATAGATCACCTCTTCTATCACATTTTACAAAACTATTGTGAGATATGATAGAATTATTTTGTTCGAAAAAACCACATATCATGCTGATATGTGGTTTTCTTAAAATGGTGATATCACAAAATAGAGTGTCAACGCAAATAACAAATAACTAATCGAATTTACTCCAACTTCAAGATAAAACCGGTTATACCGATCTTTAAAATAAATCTCTTTGATTAATACCAACCCCAATAAGATCAAATGAATTAAAAACAAGGTATGTGGAAAATATTGTTGCATGGTGTATTGATTTGACAACAAGTGGCCAAGAAATGTTAATAAATGTAGTCCAATCGACACGATAATGATAAATCGTTTATGCCAAAAATAAAGCCAAGTCGATATCTCCAAACTGAGGTTTTTCCTAGACTCTTTGTTCATATAGGTTACCAAAAACATCCCAAATACACTAAAGATGAGAAACCCAATAAATACTATTGTATCTGTGATGGTTAAAATAATGTTTCGTCCTAATAACAAAACTGTAAACACCAAAAATAGATAAAGTAGCAGACTGATGCTATGATAAAGTTTTACTTGATTCAACCATAATCCCTCCAATCTATCCTAGGAGCGAAGATAGCACGTAATAAAGCGATAACCCCATCGCAATATAACTTACCACATGGTTTGCATAATAAATCCATATCGAATTTGTAATGCTTTTGAGTGATTTTTCTTTTAGAAATAAAAATGCGATGAATATAAATTGGAAGATCCACAATCCTTCTGGAATCCATCTTCCTATATAATAGGAATGAAACAACCAGTTTAGGATAACAAACACACTGTGGAAGACAAAAATAACTAGGATTAGATAATATTTTTGTAAAAACGAAATAAGTTGTTTGTTCGATGGTTCAAAGATTTTTGTTTGAATCAGTTGTAAAAACTTCGTCAATAGCCACAAAGCAACCAAAACAAACAATCCATAAAAAATTGCGATCAATATCTCTCCTACTAAAATAAACATATTTCCCATCATCACGGTTGTTGTCAATGCCAAAAAGGCTAGTAAGATCCAAATCGTTGCTAAATAGGGCCAACTATTCTTTTTCATAATGATTACTCCTTATAACTAATTTAGAATGGTAAGATATCAACACAAGTTGGACTATTGATATCACCACAGCGAGCAGTTCCAAGCGGTATTGTTCCACTGTATCCACCAAAATACCAATTCAGACGAATATAGAGGTGTTGGAAGGTCGTATAATATCCTCCGTAGGTTTCACTAGAAAGCGACGGATGGATTCTAGCAGTAATACGTGTAATGAGTGATAACCCCCGCCATTTTTGTAAGCTTTCAAAAAAGTTAATCCGTCTAGAGTCATAATCCCAAATTAACCGTTCTCTAAGGGTTGTTTTATCATACTCACTGTTTCCCCATATTAAATATGGATATACGTCCATAATATAATGCTCTTCGGTGTTGGTTGAAAAATTAAAGGTTCCAAAATTCACGTGATGGGTAATGAGCGTTCCTTGATGACTATAAACCACTTCACTCGCAGCGAGTGGAAATGCATCCTTTAATCCTGGGTCTACCAAAGATGTCTCAAGTTTACAAACGTACTTCTTGTTTCTTAAATGATAAGTATCTCCATTAAAGGTTGCTAACTGGTGGAAATAGGCAAACTTTTGACTACATCCATAGAATGAATATTCGTGTTTGCGAAACTCTGCTTCGCTGACTGGAAAACTGACTTGAAGTTCATTTCTTGCATGGTGTGTATTTCGTGTAATCGCAAACGACTCTTTAAGCTCATCTTGAAAGTAAGTTTCTATGATTAACTTATCATCATCGATTAAGGTCATTAATACGCGATTTGAACTTGCAACTCGTTGATAATAAAATGTGAATTTCGGGTCATAATCTGGATTAAATCCATAGATGGATTGATCAACATCAAAATAGCGTACAAAGTATCTACTATAAATCACAATCATATCACTTGTTGGGTAGTATCCATTAGAGGATCCATATTTCGCACAAACAACGTTGTTACCTAAATCATCAAGCAAAAACCAACCAATGATGCATTTTGGCAATGCGAAAGTTTCAATCGTACCAGATCTTGTAAATCTCGTATCAAGTGCTGTGAAGGTTGCGACCAATTGCTTGGTTTCATATTCATGATTGAATCCAGCAAAATACGGATTGATCGTTTCAAGATATCGCCATTTCACCGAAGGTACAAAACGATCCGTTGTTGTTATGTGTTCATAGTTTAATTCATATTTTGATAATAACTCAATTGGTGAAAGAATTGTTTTTGTTTCGATTTCTTTTAGGATCAGATAAAACTTTTGCAAATCATCATCATCATAACTAATATATTCTAAGATTAACTTAATCGATCCAGATAACGCATAGTGATCTGTGGTATCTACTCCATAGATTCTTCCGTCGTTATCGGATGCATTTGAAGTAAGGACCGGAACAAAAAACACAAAGCATAGTAAGATTGTGAGTAGTTTTTTCATAACGATTCTCCCTTCTTAATGACCATTATATCAAAGAACTCATTTTTTATCAAATAAGAGAGTGGTTTTTATATAAGAAAAAGAATCCAAACATTACATTTGGATTCTTTAATGAGTTTATGCTTCTTCAATTTCATACACACAATCAAGTGCGGATATTTCTTGGATCACAACATTAAATGGTCTACGTTTGTTTAAGTTAAAGTACATAAATACTTCCTTAATGTGAATACCATCTTTTTGATATTTGTTGTGGAAGAATGTTTTTTTAATGAGTATTCCTTGTGTCGCAAATGCATCATACACTTCTTTCTCATGTGCTTCCTCAAAGACAATGCGAATACGATAGGTTCGTTTTGCTTCGGCGAACTTCATGGAATAGGTTCTACTTAAAAATGAAATCGGGATAAAAATGAAGGTTGTTGCTGCTGCGAGAATGTAGTTCGCAGTTCCACCAATCCCAATCACTAACCCTAAGGCAGCAGAAACCCATAATAAGGCAGCTGTTGTAATCCCTTTGATTGCTCCTTTGTTATGAATAATCGTACCAGCACCCAAAAACCCAATCCCACTGACAACTTGAGCGATTACGCGGCCTGGGTCACCAATGATTGGATCTGCGTATTGTGGATTCGCATGAGCGAAGTTAATGGATAATTGAACCAAGTTGAGTTGTAACAATGCAATAAGTGCTGCTCCAACCGAAACCAAAATAAATGTTAAAAATCCAGCTGGCTTGTTTTTTAGTTCACGTTCATATCCCAAAACTGCCCCAACTAGTACTGCTCCAAATAACCTAAGAACTTGTTCCCACCATACAGGAGCAATTTGTGGTACTGCTTCTAAGAAAATAATAGGCATCATTCGATTCACCTCTTTTTAAAGTAAACGTATTATATCACATATTTTATTGATTGACTAGTCATTTTTGTGCTGTGCATCATACATCGCACGGTAAATTCCCTTTTTACGATAAAGGGTTGTATGTTTTCCACTTTCCATCACTCGTCCATCTTGTAAAACAAATATATTATCCGCGTTTTTAATCGTTGATAATCGGTGCGCAACAACAAATGTAGTTCTGTTCGATGAAATAACCTTTAATGCGGTTTGGATGATGCTTTCGGTTTGGGTGTCAATGTTCGCAGTTGCCTCATCTAAGATAATAATACTTGGATTACGCAACAGGATTCTTGCAAATGCGATAAGTTGTTTTTCGCCAGTTGATAGGTTTTCACCCATATAAGCAACCTCAGTATGAATACCCTGTGGGTAGTTGTCAATAAACCGATCTGCCCCAATTTGACGTAATATTGATATAACTTCTTCATCGCTGACTTCTTTTTCAAAGACAATGTTAGATTTAATCGAACCAACAAACATCGCAGGATCTTGTAAGATATACCCGATGTTTGACCGAACTTGTTGTTTGGTATAATTCATATAATCCACACCATCAATTAAGATTTGACCTTCTTTTAAGTCATAGAATCGTTGTAATAAACTCATCATCGTAGTTTTCCCACTACCTGTGTGTCCAACTAGTCCGATGAACTGACCACGCTCAATTTTACAATTAATGTTGTCTAACACCTTTGATGTTGATGTCTTATACTGAAACGTTACATCTTTAAACTCGATGTCCCCCGCAAACCGTGGTGCAACCGAATCTCCAATGTATAAGTCTTCTTCGGTATCTAGGAAATGGAATATGCGGCTTGAAGCAACGACACTATCTTCTAAAGCATTTAAGTTATTGAAGATGTCTGAAATTGGATCAATTAGGCGTTCTACGTAGTTGACATAAACATAGATCAAACCAGCAGATACTACAATCCCTAAGTTTAGATACCGATATCCAAAATAAAATACCGTTCCAGCGACAAGAAGTCGTCTGATAAACATTAAAAGTTCCCAACCAAAAATCGAGTTAATCTTTAATGCTTTCATTTTTGTTTTGTAGTTGGTTGAAAGTAAGTCATCGTATTCTTGTTTCATTTGGATTTCTTTGTTAAAGAGTTGAATAATTCCAACACCACTAACGTATTCTGCTAAACTTCCATTGATCCGGGAATTCATTTCGCGAATCAAATGATGGAACTTGTTGTTTACTTTACGATATACCGTCATCCATAAAAGAATGACTGGCGAAGCAACAAATGTCCATAATGCAAGTCGCCAATCGATGATGAATAGCCCACTATAGACTAACAAAAGCGACACGACCGCTGACATGATGGAAAACAAGACTTGATAGAGTCCTCTTACTCCTTCAGAGTCGTTTGTAATCTTTGATACAATCTTACCATTTGGTTCTTCTGTAAAATAATCAATTGGCAAACGATTGAGTTTTGCGAATGCACTTTTTCTCATATCACGCGTTAATCTCATCGAGGCTGCGGTAAACATAATGTTTTGTAAATAACGCAAAATCAAAATCGAAACCGATATAATCGCAAATAGTATAATGGTATTTGTAATTGGTTGAATACTTGCTTGGTAGAATCCTACAATTTCGTCTTTTGTAAGTGGATCTGAGATTGCAAAATCTCCTAGTTTTGTAGTCACTGTATTCCCGTTAACCAAAAGAATATCTTCTTTGGTAACCTCACCACTTACGACATAATAATTTGACTCATAATACACCAAGCTGATGCTTGAGGTATAGGTATCTTTATAATCTCTAATCCGAATGTAATGAATGTTATCATAAGTGATTGTTTTATCACTTGCTTGATCAACTTCAACCCATGTTGTTTGAATCCCTAATAGTTCATCATCGATAATCGAACGAACCAAGAGAGGGGAAATAAGTTCTAACATCGTAAATCCAATCAGAAGGATCGCAGATGCTAAAATTAAGAATTTTGATTGTATCGCATACTTTATAACACGTTTTAATACAACGCCCGTTGTATATTTGCTATACTTTTCTTTGTATTCGTTATAATCCGCGTTCGTTATTCTCATCTTTGACATCCTCTAGTAATTGGGCGTTATATTGTTCATAATACCATCCTTGATTTTTCATTAGTGTTTCATGGCTTCCGCGCTCAACGATTTGACCATGTTCCAAAACCAGAATCTCATCACAATGTTCAACCGCTGTCATACGGTGTGCAATGATGATATTTGTTTTCCCATGGCGGTATTTCTTCAAGTTCTTAATGATGTTTGCTTCTGTCGTTCCATCAACAGCAGAAAGCGAGTCGTCAAAAATCATAATCTCAGCGTCTTTGATAAAGGCTCTGGCAATCGATAACCGTTGCTTTTGACCTCCACTTAACGTGACTCCATATTCACCTACCATTGTTTGCAATCCTTGAGGCAAATACTGAATGTCTTTTTCAAAGTCCGCCATATTAATCGCATCGGTTGCTAACTTCATACTGCCTTTGGATTGACCTAACTCAATGTTTTCTAACACTGTTCTTGAAAATAGCGTATGTTCTTGAGGCACATAGGCAATCATTTCACGAATGCTTTCTTTTTTATAACTGTTTATGCTTTTTCCATCAATTAAGATCTCATCTTCTTGAACTGGGAACTGTCTTAATAACTGTTTGACAAGCGTCGATTTCCCACTACCTGTTTTTCCAACAATGCCAATTGTTTTTCCACGGTTAATCGTTAAATTAATCCCTTTGATGATGTATTCGGTATCGTCTGGGTATTTAAACGATAAGTTGCGAAACTCAATTGAATCAAATTCTTTGATGACTTCCGAATCAATCGCATCTTTTACAATTGGTTCTGCTTTGATGATTTCATTGAAACGATCAAATGCAATCCCACTTTGTGTAAACGCGGTAATCTGGTTTCCTAATTGGAATAGCGGCCATGCAAATTGCATTAAGAAGATATTAAACGTAATGAGTTGACCTGCAGACATTTGTTGATTGATAATCAAGTAAGAACCAAACCCTAAGGCGATCCCTTGACTAATCAATGTAATGATACGAAATGTCGGTCCAAAAATACTTTGTAACAACACACTTTTTCGTTCAATTTTATATTCTGCATCTGCGATATCACTTAATTTTTTGTAATCTTGTTCCTCTCGTACAAACGAACGGATTAACTTGACATGCGTCACACTTTCCATCGTTAAATTGTTGAGTTCTCCATTTTTTTCACGAACTTTTTTCCAGTTCGCGGATATCTTTGGTCTAACAATCATAACGACTAAGAAAATCAGTGGCAGTGGCAATATCGCAAACAAGGTTAACACTGGATTGATTTGTAACATCATAATCGTTGATAAGACAATCATGGCAACCATATCCCCAATGCTTACGATGATGTGAGTTGAGACGTTCGCAATCGCGTGGGTATCCCCCATTGCTCTACTCATCAAATCTCCGCTTGAATACTTACCAAAAAAATTGGCATCTTGTTTTAAGATCTTATCTAGATATAAGTTCTTCATCAAATAAAATAATTTATGGAATATACTTCCTAATACGTAGCGTTTCACTAGCACTGCGAAATAAATAACAACTGCGACAACGAACAAAAGACCTACGATTCTCGTAAGTTCGGTTTGATCTATACTACCACTGGCGATAAAGTCAATCGCACCTCCGATTAATTTAGGAGGGTAGGTAAGCCCATATGTTATTGCTAATGAGAATACAATCACTATGATGTATTTGAGCCATTCTTTTTTCAAGAACCATCCTAGCTCACGAAATACCCTAAACATGTATCTATTCACCTCTAACTTCTATTATACCAAAAATGAACAAAATAGTTAAGACAAACCGAATGAAAAATCCCCCAACAAAGTGAGGGACATCATTATCTCACAATATCGATGATAATTTCTTGTGGTGTAATCTTGTTTTCTTCAATATGAAATGCATCAATGATCATTTCATATGCTTCTTCTTCATTTTTACCATTGCTGTGAATGATGGCTATCGTATCACCTATACTAACCTTCATTCCTACTTTCTTTTGAATCATAATTCCTACAACAGGATCAATTGCTTCTTCTTTTGTTTGTCGTCCTGCTCCTAATTTCATCGCTGCAGTGCCAATGTTCATCGCATCCACATGTGCTAAGTATCCATCCTTACGAGACAATACTTTAATTTTATGTTTCGCGGTTCCAAAGATGTCATAATCATCGATAACATTTGGATTTCCTTTTTGATATGTGATCATTTGACGCAGTTTATTTAATGCTGTCTTATCAGCTATCACTGCTTCCACCATTTTACTAGCTTCTTTTATATCTTTGGCTAGTCCTGCAAGCAGTACTAGTTCACTAGATAAGGCAAAGCATAGTTCCATAAAATCCTTTGGTCCATGACCTTTTAACGTATCAATCGCTTCAATGACTTCAAGAGAATTTCCGATCGCACTACCAAGTGGTTCATCCATATTGGTTAAGACTGCGACCGTTTCTTTTCCAGTATTCTTTCCAATTGCTACCATCGCTTTGGCAAGTTCAATCGCATCTTCTTTGGTCTTCATAAAAGCACCACTTCCGACTTTTACATCGAGTAAGATTTTATCTGCTCCACTTGCTAATTTTTTAGACATGATACTAGAGGCAATCAACCCGACTGATTGGACTGTCCCAGTCACATCACGTAAAGAATACAGTAATTTGTCGGCTGGAGTAATGTTTGCTGTTTGTCCAATGACTGCGAGTCCAATTTCATTGACTTGCTTATAGAAATCAGCAGAAGATATTTCAATACGGTATCCTGGAATGGATTCTAACTTATCAAGTGTCCCACCAGTATGACCAAGTCCTCTACCACTCATTTTAGCAAGTTTTGCACCACAAGCCGCAACAATCGGTGCCACAACAAGTGTTGTTTTATCTCCAACACCACCAGTTGAATGTTTATCCACCTTTACACCTGCTACTGGTGATAAATCAATCACTTCACCACTATGAAGCATCGCATTGGTCAAATATGCTTGTTCTAAATCATTTAATCCACGAAACATCACGGCCATCAAAAAAGCACTCATTTGGTAGTCTGGGATACTCCCTTTGACATATCCATCGATTAAAAAATCAATCTCTTTTTGCGTTAACGAAAGACCGTCACGCTTTTTTTCTATTAATTCTACTGCTCTCACAATATTCACCTCAACAAAAGTTATATACTATTAGTATAGCATATTTTACCATTTTATGCTACAATATACAAGGTTAAAAATGTTCAAATTAGCGAGGTACCTATTACATGAAAACAATCATTTATTTTATCAGACATGGAGAAACAGTCTGGAACAAAACATTTCGCATTCAAGGAAGAATTGACAACTTACTAAGCGAGGAAGGAAAATTACAAGCAGTTCAAGCTGCGAACCATATAATAGAAACAAAGATAGATTTCGATCACATTGTCACAAGTCCACTGACAAGAGCACTAGACACGGCAAAAATCATTGCCTCAACCATTGGCTATACCTTAGACATTGATATCATAAAAGGCTTGATTGAGCGAGACTTTGGCAAAGCAGAAGGATTGCAACTTTCCAAAGAAGTCTATGAGAAAATGTATGCGGGCGATTTTGAAGGAATTGAACAAGAAAAAGAGTTACAAGAACGCTGCTACCAAACAACACTTGAGATTGCTGATAAATACCCAGGCAAAATCGTATTAGCAACCACTCACTCTCACTTTATTAAGGGACTATTTACACAAATTGATCCGAACGTGTTTTTTACTACCTCTTTAAAAAATGGATCCTTTAATATTGTAGAAGTAGAAAACAACACGATTAAACCAATTGCTTTTAATCAAAACAATCATCTATAAAAAGGAAAATGCAAGGAAGTATTACATTCCTTGCATTTTTATTTGTTAATATTATAAATACTTTCTTGGGTCAATTTGATATTTTCCCAAAAGAATCATTACGATATCAACAATGTTCCAAATCGCACCGACAATGATTATGTTTAACAATAGTTTAATGATAAACATTTTTACATCACCTTTGTACAATTTGTCAATTCCGAACCATCCTAAAAAGATGGCGATTAATAACAAGACTACATCAAATTTCGAATTTTGTGCCATAAGATTCCCCCTTTAGCATTAAGATAGTTTTATTATACCCCTAAAAAGAGGGATATGCAACATTATTCCTTTTTAAATTTCTTGTTTTTTTCTTTTTTTATAAATTCAGGAACAACTAGTTCTTGATGAAGTGCTCTGTTTTGTTCTTGGAACTTCATAATTTCTGTCCTTGCTTCTTCTGCTAAACTCACAGTCGTTAAGGTACTCACGCGAGCAGAAGGAATGAGTTTGATGAAGTTCACATGGACACTTGTTCTTCTTGGCCAGTTGTATTTGACTCGATACGTATTATCAAGGGAAAACACAACAACATCAACCCCAGCTTTAACAGCTGGTTTTACTGCACCATGTCGAAAATCAGCTAAGTATCCATTTCGCGAACGAGTGCCTTCTGGGAAAATGATATAGTTATTTCCTGCTTGAACTCGTTTTCCAACTTCTACAATGATTTCAGCTGTTTTTCGGTCATTGTCACGATAAACTGGCATTCCACCAATCGAACGTCCCCACGCACCAACATATGGCCAGTGATCAATTTCTTCTTTAAACACAAAACTAATTTTATATTTCTTCAAAATATACATCATGATGATGATATCCCAGTTCGCATAATGGTTTCCAACAAAAACGAGAGTTTTCCCTTGTGGAATGATTTCTTTTCCAGTGACAAACAGTTTGATTCCACACACAGTGATAACAAACTTGCAAATCTCATAAATAATCCATCTTCTAACCGGTTCCTGCAAATCTGGTTTTTGAAACACTGTTTTTGGTAATATCCATAAAATGATTGCTAATATAATCGCTAAAACAACAATACCGGCTAAAAAGAACAGTGGAATCCACCAAAGACTAATTCCTGGTATGAGTAGAACAAATAAAAGAGTACTAAGTAGTCCAAATAGAATGGCTAAAAAAATAATCATGAGGTATGCTTCCTTTCATAGACACAAAACCGTAGTTCGTTATCTATCTTTTCGCTTACTTTATCAAACTTTGAATAATCGATTGTTGGAAAATAGGTGTCGCCATCAAATTCCTTATCGATATGAGTAATATACAGTTTATCTGCTAAATCAATGAATAGGTTATAAATTTGTCTTCCACCAATCACATAAATTTCTTCTTCATGGGGTTGTTCTAAAAAGTGGAAGATATCGCGAATGACGATAACTCCTTCTTCTTTGATCTCATGTGAAGTTAACACGATATTTTTTCGGTTTGGCAACGGTTTTCCTAACCGGTTTACAATCGATTGATAGGTATGATAACCCATGAGTACTGTTTTTCCTGTTGTTACTTCCTTAAAATACTTTAAATCTTGAGGATAATGCCATGGAATATCATTTGATTTTCCAATAATGTTGTTTGATGATATGGCTGCTACGATAATATACATTATACTGCTACCTCCCCTTTGATTGCTTTGTGTGGATTATAGTTTTCTAATGTAAAATCTTCATAAACAAACTCATACAGTGATGTGACATTTGGGTTTAATCTCATTAAGGGTAAGTCTCTTGGTTCTCTTGAAAGTTGTAATTTGATTTGATCAAGATGATTGCTATAGATGTGAGCATCGCCTAAGGTGTGTACAAACTCCCCTAACTCTAACCCAGACACTTGGGCAACCATCATTGTGAGCAATGCATACGATGCAATGTTAAATGGCACACCTAAAAAGGTATCCGCACTTCTTTGATAGAGTTGACAAGATAACTTCCCATCATTGACATAAAATTGAAACATCATATGACAAGGTGGTAATGCCATTTGGTCAACGAGTGCCGCATTCCAACTATTGACAATCAATCGTCTTGAGGATGGGTTTTGCTTGATTTCACGCAAAACATAGTCGAGTTGATCAATCATTGCACCATTTGGACCTTCAAATTTTCGCCACTGATGTCCATACACAGGTCCTAAGTCTCCATAGAGTTTTGCAAACTCCTCATCTTGTTTGATCTTTAAAACAAACTCCTCTAAAGTTTCGCCTTGAAAGTCTTTTGAATGAACATACTTTTGATATGGCCATTCGTTCCATATTTTTACATCACGATCCACCAAATACTTAATGTTGGTGTCGCCTTTGATAAACCACAATAATTCATGAATGATTGCTTTTAAATGAACTCTCTTTGTTGTAAGAAGAGGAAATCCCTTTGCTAAATCAAATCGCATTTGATAGCCAAAGGTTGAAATGACACCAACACCGGTGCGGTCTTCTTTATAGATACCGTGTTCTAAGATGTGTTTGCACAAATCCAAATATTGCTTCATAAATCCACTCTCCTTTTAGACGTATTATACCACAACTTGCGATAAATTGAAATTTTTTATCAACATTTTAAATCAAAAGAAGCTTCTTTCGAAGCCTCTTATCGGGTGAGTCGCTCTACAATTTCTGGAAAAATCCATTCTAAGGTATTGCGATTCAAAATCGAAAATGTCATATTTTCTGGTGTTTGAACTTGACCAGTATCCCACCATACACAAGGAATTCCATAAGCATCTGCTTGATTCAAATAATAATCTAACCATGCAAGCCTAGAGCTTAAATTGTTCTTATCACGCGAAGAAAACTCTCCCATGATTACAGCAATATTCTTTGATATGAAATAGTGATTGAGTCTTGTAAATACACTAGATATTACCGAAGTTTGACTTGAGTTACTTGCACTCCAAGTCGTAACCGTTGTTTTGTCATGTGCGAAATCATATGGTGCGTAAGAATGCACAGATACAATGACATAAGGGTCATTTGGAACTACTAAATTCGATAATATGTAATCTGAAGTACCAGCTCCGTTTGTCGTGATCATCAAATGGCGATAACGGTTATTCCCACCTAATGAGCGTATTGTATCTACAAATACTTGGTTTAAGGAGTTGATGACACTAAAGGACTCTAGTTTTCCAGTCCACTGCTCGCTCGCAGTTCCTTCATAAAATCTTGGTTCGTTCATTCCTTCAAAAATCAAATGTTCATCATAATCTTTAAATCGATTTCCAATTTGTGTCCAGAGCTTTTCCATTATAATCGAAGCTTGAGCTAAATTGGCATATGTTGTTGTATTCCATCGTTCATGGTGCATATTCAATATGACAAACGTGTTATCATCAATTGCATAATTAACGACTTCTTGAACTCGGTCTAAATATGCTTGATCGATGATGTATTCTCCACTATTGTTAAATTTTCCCTCCCAGGTCACTGGGATTCGTATAATGTTAAATCCTGCTGCTTTCACTTTATCTAGCAATGCTTTCGTGATCATTGGATTTCCCCAAGCAGTTTCAGAAGGAGCATCTAATGTATTTCCAATGTTCCATCCAACTTTAATCTCTTTTACTAAATCGATTGAATTTATCTTTCTCATAACAAATGAATCATTACTTTCTTCTGTTTGTAATCGGTATTTGATTGGAAACTCCCCATCTTCTCCACTGACCAAAATGGTTAAGTCTGTACCAACTCGAGGGATAATGTACGAAGTCACTTCATTTAACTTTGAAATACTTTCTCCATATTGATCTAGCCATGTCAAGGTTAAACCAAGCGTTGGTATTTCCGTTGGTAAGAGTTGTTCTGGCGAAACCACAATATTTTGTCCTAATGAGTCATGAATTGCCTCTTGGATGGTAAGCAGTCGCTCACCTGAAGTCATCCGAAGCACAATCAAGTCTGCTTGAAATGTTCGCATAATCGCTGGGTTTGTTGTTTCTACGGTAAAATGAATGGTAATTTGGGTATTATAAAATGGAGCACGGTATACTCCTTCATTGGAAAAAATTGTTGGATTGCTGGAATACCAGGTAATTGTAGATCCTCCAAAATCCGTATAAGTTGTTCGAACATTATAATTTCGACTGATTATATCAAAAAATTGATTCACAAACTTACGTTCGACACTTGAGATATCATATTCTTCAAATTCAAAAGCCTTTGAAACTTGTTTCTCTACTGTTTGATAGATCACAGTAGCGGTTAACTCAAACTCACACGCTTCCCCATTTAGTCGAATTTGATTGTTTACAATAGGTAATGTAGGGTGATCAACACTCCATATAATACTTGCATCATGATTTGGATGTGTCGTGGGTAAGTTCATAACCGAGATATTTGAAGTGACGTGATCGATTGCCCACTGCGCAATCTCTAGTGCAGTTCCTTCTAAAACCGAATCATCGATTTTAGGAATCATTATTTGTTTTGTCTTAATTACCTCAAATCCTTGATAGGTAACCTTAACGCTTAGCACAAGTGTTTGGTCAGTTAAACTCGCGATTAGCTTTTTGGCTGTAAAATCAATCAGTTCTACCTTATCTGCACTCCACTCAATGCTTGCATAAAACTCAGGATGTACATTTACAAGCACAATATCATCCTCTGTTACGACGATTTGATCAATTGCCCATTGTGCAATGTTATTTGCATCACGTTCATCATTTGTCACATCACATCCCGCTAATATAACTAAAATAATCAAACATATATACCTAATATAATGTTTCAACCTCATCACCACCATTTATTACATTGTACCAATCAATTACTCATAAGTCAATGAAAAAAGGCTCATAAATGAGCCCATTTTTCTATGCTTCGTCTTTCTTTTTCGGACTGATAAAGGTTACTTTTTCGGCGATAATATCGTGCATCTTTAGTTTCTTTGTATCTGATACTTCTAAGTTTCTTGAAGCAATTCTTCCCTTAATCCCAATCACAGATCCTTTTGTACAATATGCTTGAGTTGATTCAGCAACTCCTTGCCACAACACACAATTAATAAAATCTGTTTCGTATTCTCCGTTTTGATTTTTAAATCCTCTTGATACGGCTAGTGTAATTAGCGCAGTTGTTTTCCCTGACTCTGTTTCTGTAACTTTCGGATCATCGACTAACCTTCCTACTAAAATGACTTGATTTAACATAATTATCCTCCTATATTTCACTAATATGTCTCATTATACAAAATCTTATCCAATAAAAAAAATGACCAAAATGGTCATTTTTTTGTTTTCGCATACATTTTTGCTTCAATTATCTATGAATTAAGCGAAATATAGTCCATTTATATCTTGATAAACGTTGTAATTCGACAAAATCTTAAAAATAGAATAATTTGACTATTTTTGTTATGTTAACGAATTGCTTTTTCTCGAAACTTTCTTCTTTGGTTTGATGACAAAAGCGCTCATGGCTTCTTCTTTGAATAAAGTAAGTGTATCTAAGACATCATCTAAGGTTAAATGTTCTAAAATAGACAATACCTTAAGCAAATCAAAATCTCTCATATAATAGTCAATGTAGGTATTTGCGATAAACTCAACCGAATTTAGACGACGAATAAAATCCCCAATCACGACTTTTTTATGACGTAAAAAATTTTCTTGACTAAAGTGAGTCTCTTTCATTGATAACAATTTTGATTTCATGTACTGAATAAAACGATCAACATCTTCGGTTTCTGTTTTCGCAACAAAATATCCATAGTTGTTTTCAAGAACTGTTGCTACTTTAAACGAACTATTAATGATCTTTTGTTCTAACATCTCTTCATAATTCAAAGATCCTTTTCCGAAAAACTCATCAATTAGGATTGACACTGCGAGTTCTTTTTTCACAATCTCATCACTACTTAAGTCAAAGGCAGGAAATTTAACCCCAAAGGCAACTCTTGGACTTGATATTGACATTTGGATTTCTTTGTAAGCTCTCTTAACAATTTCATTTTCGGTATGATATTTTCGCTTGATTGGACTAGCAACCGGAAACTCTTTCTTCCCTTGGTTTGCTTTGATCTCCTCTAGAATATGTTCTACATCAAAATTACCAATCACAAACATAACCATATTGGATGGATGATAAAAGGTGTGATAACAAGTATACAATAAATCGCTTGTTATTTGTTTGATTGAACGTACCGTTCCGCCAACATCCGTTTTGATTTCATTTTTGAAAAATATATTTTTCATAAACCCTAGATGTAGGCGATCACTTGGATCATCTAAATACATCAAAAGTTCTTGTTCAATGATTCCTTGTTCTTTGATGACGTTGTCTTCTGTGAAATATGGTTCTTGAACATAATCTAGCAATAAATGGAGCGGTTTTGTCACTTCATTTGTGGTAGAAAACAAATATGCCGTCATATTATATGACGTATAAGCATTTGCATCTGCTCCTAGCTTGGCAAATTCATTGAATATATTCTTCCCAGCTGCATCTTCAAACATCTTATGCTCTAAAAAATGAGCAATCCCAGCAGGAACAGAAATCAGTTTATTTGACCCAAGTGGTCGAAACATGTGATCAACAGACCCATAACGCGTCGCAAATACAGCATAGGTTTTAAAGAAATTATGTTTTGGAAGCAAGTATACTTCTAACCCATTTTCTAGTTTTTCGTGATAAAGTGTTTCCTTCAAATCTGTGTATTTGATTTGTTCCATTTTGAAACCTCCTTACCAGATAATAAATATACCGTATCTAGCACAAGTGTTTTTGATGCTTCTATGATTTCCTCTTTTGTGACATCTTTGACTAATTTCATCATTTGTTCCAAATCAAAATAGCCTAAGAAATCAAGTTCTTTTTGAATGATACCAACCATTCCGCTTGGTGAATCAAATAATTCTAGTAGTTCATTGTTTAGTGTTAACTTAGTTAATTCAATTAGTTCATCCTCAATTGTCCCGGCTTGTATCGCATGAATTTCTTGCATTACGAGATCCATTACTTGATGATATTTTCCTGCATCAATTCCTGCCATAACAACCATAACACCTTTGTTTAACCCGTAGATGGTTCCAATCGAATAGGCAAGTGAATGCTTTTCGCGGATGACATCAAAAAATCTAGAATTGGCATGACCGCCTAGTAAACTTCCAAGTACTAACATCGCATAATAAAGCGGTGTTCCTACTAACACGTTTGTTCGAAAGCCAATGTTAAGTTTTGCTTGATTGACTGGGTCAAGTCGAATGATTTCCTTGATAGAAGTAACCTCTTTGGTTTCATCATCAATCAGGGATACTTCAATATTATTCCCATTCAACCGAATCGTTTGATCAAGATTGTTTTCAAAACATTCTTTATCAATATCTCCTACGACATAAATCGAGATCTTCGATTGATTCATAAGGATTTGATACGCTCTTGTAAGATCCGATGGTTCTACTTGTTCAATTTGACTTACTGTACCGTAGATCTTTTTTCCATATAGTTCTTCTTTAAACATTGCTTCAATCATTTCGTTTAATGCAAAACGCGATTTGTTGTTATACATTGACTTGATTTCATCAATCAATAATCTGCGTTCTTCTTCTAATTTTGATTTGGAAAAATGACCATTCTCAAGAAGAGGATGATTGATCACTTCGTTTAAAAATGTGAGTGCTTCATAACAAAGACTTGATTCACTTTGTAAATATTGATCATTGATAAAGGTCAAGGATACGCTCACAACACTTGCTTTTCCAACTCGGTTATACGTTAGACCTAATCTTGCATCGTATAAATCTTGTAATTTTTGTGACAAGCTTCGTTTGCTTGGATATTTTTCTGTGCTATTACGCAATACTCTTGCAAGTAACGCAAAATGAGCAGTTGTATCAACCGAAAAAGGAAGTTCAAATGCAATGTTGATGTTTATTGTCTTAAACTTATCGGTATAGACAAACACTTTTTCGATGTGATTTTGAATTGTTTTTTCTATTGTCATAGTTGTTTCTCCTTACAAGAAAAAGGGGATATCCCCCTTTACTCTGCTAATTCTAAGGCAATTAACATCATTTTATTAAATGCAACTTGTCTTTCGTTAGCAGTTGTTGCTTCGTGGGTAACTAAAGAATCAGATACTGTTAGTAAGCAAGATGCTTTTTTTCCGGTCGCCATTGCATTGGCGAAGAGGGCAAAGGATTCCATCTCAACAGCAATACACTTTTGGTTTTCAAATATATCTTTATAGTCATCAAATCGTTCTCTATAAAATACATCGGATGAATGTATCGTACCACTAACCATCGGAATGTTCAATTTTTTTGCTGCTTTTACTAACTTTTTATTTAGTTCAGAACTGCTTTTTAACTTTTTCGCTTTGCTGATGCCTTGTGTTTTCGCAAATGTGGATTCACTCCAAGCATCTTTTGCTAAAATAACATCATATAATTTTAAGGTATCTGTATATGCTCCACAAGATCCAATCCGTACAATGTTTTCTACATCGTAGAATTTGAATAATTCATAAGAATAAATCCCGATGCTCGGCATTCCCATACCAGACCCCATTACAGAAATTCGTTTTCCTTTGTAAGTTCCGGTAAACCCTAACATATTACGTACATGGTTAAACTCAACCACATCCGTTAAATACGTATCAGCGATGAATTTCGCTCTTAATGGGTCTCCTGGCATTAATACTGTTTTCGCTATCAATGATTTATCTTTACATTCAATGTGCGGTGTAGGTATCATATTACATCCTCCTATTAATAATTGCTTTCGCTTTTGACGTTATTCATAATTTCAACGCCACTCGATGCTCCAATTCTTGTTGCACCTGCTTCGACCATTTTTAGTACATCTTCTAGGCTTCGCACCCCACCAGATGCTTTGACTCCCATAGCCTCACCTACTGTTTTTCTCATTAAACTGACATGATGAGCTGTTGCTCCTCCCGTACCAAAACCAGTAGATGTTTTTACAAAATCTGCTTTTGCGTGTTTTGCTGCGAGGCTTGCCCCAACAATTTCATCGTCGGTCAAGTAACAGGTTTCTAAGATTACTTTGACTAACCTTCCATTCGCAGCCTTTACCACTCTCTTGATTTCTTCTTCAATGTATGTAAAATCTTGTTCTTTTGCTCGTGCAACGTTAATGACCATATCGATTTCATCCGCACCATGTTTAACAGCATCTTCTGTTTCTAGTTCTTTGATGCGAATGGTGTTAGCCCCTAAAGGAAATCCAATGACAGTACATACCAATACATTGCTTCCTTCTAAGAGTTTTTTAGCAAGTTCTACATTGCTTGGGTTGATACATACACTTTTAAAATCATACTTAATTGCTTCTTGACATATTTTAGCTACATCTTGTTGTGTCGCTGTTGCTTTTAAGATTGTATGATCAATTAGTTTGTTGATTAACATGTTTCTTTCCTCCATTTAATAAAAATACAAACAACCGAATCAGTGGTGCACCGCTTAAAGCGAAAATCACCGTACCAATAGACACTGTCTCGTTCAAATAACCTGAGCGAATTCCAAGAATAACCCCAATGATAAGAAGGGTAAATTCTAACGAAAACCGAATGACGATTAATGGTTTTTTGGTTAGTTCAACCATCATCATTGTAAACTGATCATATGGAGTTAGTGGTAATTTTGAAACAATGGTTAGTGAGGTTCCTAGATTGACAAGCAATACTCCAATTGCGAAATTGAGAATTCGGAACCACAAATCGGTTGGATAGTATACCTCAATCACTTTATAAAAGAAAAAATCAATCCCTGGTGTTAAAATAAACACGAACACCAAACTAACGAGTATGATTAATTTTCGCTTGAATAACAGCGATAAAAGAACAAAGACCACTGACATGATGCCAATGGATTGTCCTACGGTGAGTGGTGTTAAATAACTTACGTTCGTGTTAATGGCATCGGCAGCTGATGTTCCGATTCGGGCACTAATGATGGATGCGACCCCATAACATATGATGATAATACCTAGTAAGTATTGAGCAATACGTTTTTTCATTGTTGATCTATAATATCACAAATTCGAATAACCTTAAAGTTTTCTTCTGTGAATGCCTCTTTCCGTAATTTTCTTGCAACTAATTTTGTCTTTAATGCTAGACGTCCCTTTAATAGATGCATATCCGGTAAGAAGTTCTTCACTTCAATCAAATACTTATCGAGTTTTTTAAAGAACTCTTTTGCATTCACAACAACCGTTAAATTGTCTTTTTCCATCAAGTGGATATAACTTAAGTTTGGTGGAAAAATCATTGGGCTACCAACATTCCATCCAATACTCATACCAACATCTCCGGTTTTTTTATCAACGACAGCGATATAATGATTGATATCAACTTCATCGCGATAATACTCATTCAAACTCGGTACCATTTGTTGGTATTTACAAATTTCATTTAATTTTTCATGTTCGATAAAATACTTATCGGTTGGCGTTTGATCTTCTAATGTCTTTGCTCGAACCGATTCAAAATATCCATAGACTTGAGCCATATTAAATGGTTCAATGTCCTTAACATTTTCATAGTAGACTTCTAACTCAAATATTTTACAAATTTTTTGAACTTCTTTTAAAATTTCTTTAGCTAAAAACGATGGGATGAGTACTGGCATCACAAGAAGGAAGTTCACATTTACATAGTTTGAATTCAATCGAAAAATATCATTGACGCGTGAACGCTTTGTCAAATAATAGTTATAGGAAAGTCCAAACGCTTTGTCTCGTGATGTAATCTCAACATACTCATCGGTATAATAAATTTTAAAGTTCTCTAGTTCATCAAAATAAGCAAACAGTTTGACTGGGTCCATCCGTTCTAAATTACGATCTTGGAAAAAATGGATATTAATAGCCATAGTTCGTTCCCCCTTATTTATTTATAACCTCGTTACAACGTGGACATAATTCATCTTGATTGACATGATCAACCACTTGCCAACATCTTGCACAAGTATGACCATCATATGCTTTGACTAAGATTTCTCCACTGTCAAACACAACTCCACCAATCGTATGATTCACGATATTACATTTAGAAACAATGAATACCTTCTGTAAATCTACTTTGAGTCCTGCTAGTATTTTCGCAGTTTTTGGTGTTGGATAAATGTTTAGTTCAGCAACCAAACTCTTACCAATGACTTTCTCGTTTCTTGCCATTTCAAGTGCTTTTAAGACATCATCGCGAATAATCATAAATTGCGCATATTTATCTAGTAAATCTGATGCATTCGGGTATGATTTAGCAATTGGCATATCCGTTAAATAAATGCTTTCGAGTCGATCGCCTGGCATATACGAATATACTTCCTCTGTTGTATGTGGAATAATTGGTGTCAAAAGTTTTGTCAATGCGTCTAAATGCGCATAAAACACGGTTTGGATACTGCGTCGTTCGAAGTTATCCTCAGCTTCAATATACAAGATATCTTTCGTAAAGTCAAGATAAAAACTTGACAGTTCGTTTGTCATATAGTTTAAAATCATACGTCCGACTTCATCAAATGCGAAATCATGGTAAGATGTTTGAACATCACTAATCAGTTTATTTAGTTTCACCATCATATATTGATCAATTTCAGGCAAGCGGTCATATGCCACTTTATCTTTCGATGGATTAAAGTCAAATACATTTCCTAATAAGAAGCGGAATGTATTGCGGATCTTACGATATGCCTCACTTGTTTGCTTGATCAAATCTTTAGAAATACGTACATCTGATTGATAATCAACACTTGCTACCCACATTCTTAACACATCTGCCCCAAATTCCTTGGTCACTGTATTAGGGTCTACCACATTTCCTAGTGATTTACTCATCTTACGACCTTCTCCGTCAAGAACAAACCCATGGCTAACAATTGTTTTATATGGAGATTGCTTTGTCATCGCAACGCCGATCGATAAACTCGAATTGAACCACCCACGATATTGATCAGATCCTTCTAAATACAAGTCTGCTGGATATGGCAATCCTCGATCTACTAGTACTGCTTGATGAGATGTTCCGGAATCAAACCAAACATCCATAATGTCTGTTTCTTTGGTAAAGATTCCATTCGGACTGTTTTTATGAGTATACCCAGCTGGCAACAATTCTTCTGCTGGTTTATCAAACCAAATGTTTGATCCAAATTGTTCAAATAATGTTGCGACATGTTCAATCAAGACTTGATCTAAAATCTCACTGCCATCTTCTGCGTAAAAGACTGGAATTGGAACTCCCCATGCACGTTGGCGTGAAATACACCATTCATGTCGATCTTTGATCATATTCGCAATTCTTGTTTCACCCCAAGTTGGATGCCATTCAATTTTTGATACGGCTTGAAGCATATCCTTTTTAAATCCTTCAATCGAAGCGAACCATTGTTGGGTTGCTCGGAAGATAACTGGTTTTTTTGTTCTCCAGTCGTGTGGATAGCTATGTGTCACAAACTCTAATTTTAACAACGCATTTTCTTCTTCTAGACGTTTCACAATTGCTTTATTTGCATCTTCGTAAAATAGTCCAGCAAATTCTCCCGATTCTTCGGTCATTACTCCTTTGCCATCAACAGGACACAATACGTCTAGTCCGTATTTTTTCCCTACAACAAAGTCATCTTCTCCGTGACCTGGTGCGATATGAACGAGTCCAGTACCAGCTTCTACCGTAACATGATCACTGATTACAACTGGAGAAATGCGTCCATATAATGGATGTTCATATAAGATTCCTTCCAAATTAGCTCCAGGAATCTTTTTCGCAACCGTATACGTATCAAAGCCTACTGCTTTTACAAAACTTTCTAATAAATCTGAAACAACGATAAAGTAGCGATTGTTCGCAGAAACCACAACATACGTCAAATCTTCATTGACTGCGATTGCTAGATTGGCAGGTATCGTCCAAGGTGTGGTTGTCCAAATAACCAACTCACAATCATTGGAAACGATGTTCTTTCCATCCACGACTTTAAATGCCAAATAAATAGATGGTGATTTCACATTATGATACTCAATTTCAGCCTCAGCGAGAGCAGTTTCACTCGAAGGACTCCAGTATACAGGTTTTAATCCTTTGAAGATTAATCCACGTTCGACCATTTTACCAAATGCTCTAATTTGAACTGCTTCATAGCGTTTGTCTAAGGTAACATATGGATTATCCCACTCACCTAATATACCCAAACGTTTGAATTGCTCTTTCTGGATTTCAATTTGTTCTAAGGCGTAATTTGTACATGCTGTTCTGAAATCAGCAACACTCATTTCTTTACGGTTGATTTTCTTATCTTTGGTTAATGCTGATTCAATTGGCAATCCATGCGTATCCCAACCTGGAACATAAGGGCTATAGAATCCACTCATGGTCTTATAACGAACAACAAAGTCCTTTAATATTTTGTTTAATGCATGGCCAATGTGGATGTTTCCATTCGCATATGGTGGTCCATCATGCAAAACATAAGAAGATTTATCTTTGTTTTTAGCTAAAACCTTCTCATATAATCCTTCTTGAAACCAACGTTCTTGGATTGGAAGTTCATTCACTCCCATATTCCCCCTCATTGGAAACTCTGTCGTCATCATTCGTAATGTGTCTTTAAAATCTTTCATAGTGCTACTCCCTTTTGATCTATTTTAGAAAAAAAAGCATCCTTATTGCTAAGGACGCTTGATGCATTTAAAGCGCGGTACCACCTTAGTTCATGTTATGAAAACATGCTCTTATGGTTCTATTAACGCTAGAATCACGTTTGGTTCTACGAACAATCTCTTGTTTTTCTTCCAAATGCACTTTAGGTGATCCTAAGAAGAAAGATTACAATGCTTCCACCAATTGCCTTGTTCTCTATAAAATCTTTGATTCTTCTTACGTCCTAAATTAACGCAATGTTCCTATGGATAAGACGATGCGATCTTTTTTGGTTTGACCAATCACACCAAATACTTTCACTCGTCCAAACTTTCTAATACTTATTATATCATTTATTTTCACAATTTGCGAAGGATTTTCACTGATTTTGTGATTGCATTTCACAAGTTGTTCTTTAATAATGATTTGTGCTTTCTCTCTTGAAAGATGTGCAACTCGAGCTACAATGGCATCTAGTCGCATCGAGGCTATGATTATTTGTTCCATCGCATATTCTTTTTTCAATATGGATTGATACATTTTTGGATCTTTCGCTGTGACTTCAACCCTAGCTCCACCAATCATCGTAAGTTCATTCATCACGTAGTCAGCTATTGTTTTATCGACAAAGAGATACGCCTGATCACTTACAACGATGTCACCAAAGGTATTTCGTTTGATTCCTAAACTCATCATTGTTCCAAAGATATGTTTGTGTGTTAGCACCAAAAACTTTGGATTTGCTTTTAGTTCAAGCATTACAATCTCAAACTCATCCTCTACCGCAGAATCATCAACATGATGAATCAACGCTTTTTTCATTTCAGCATCTTCATATCCACCATAGAGTTGGTAAGTTGCGGGTTCTTTAATAATCCCATCTAATAACTCACATTCGGTTTCATTTAAGAATTTTGTTAACACTCTACCATGCTTTGTCGCAACTTCCTGATAGTGTTTGAAATTCTTGATTAGAATATCAAATTCTTCGCTCATACTAACCAATAAAACTGATTAACTGACCCAAACCAAACATTGCTAGTTGGTATACTATGAATCCTAATATTGGGGTGAAATCCATCATCCCAAACACAAGTAGTCCTCGGAATCGTCCCATATAAAAACTAGTGATTTTATCCATAATTTGGTAAAATCTACTTTCTCTAATCCCTGGAATCCAACCTAAAATGATTGTTGCAATCATAAAGTATAAATATCCATACATCAGATAATATAGACCAATTAAAATTAATATTAATATTTCCATGTTATTTTATGTCCTCTATAAATTGATGGAGTGTCCCATCGGTATATTGTTTCTTACCAGCAAACAGGAATGTTCGAGATCCTGTTTTATGTACTTCTCCTTCTAATGCATAGACAGCACCAGATAGAAACGTTAACATATAATTTGCATCCTCAATTGATAATCGTTCAAAATTTGCCAACACTGCTCTTCCACTCATAATGATATCACAGAGGTCAAACAATTGATCTTTGTCTTTCACAATTTCAGATTGCATCATATCAAAAGCCGTAATCAAATTACGTCGATCGAATCTACGTTTTTTCTTTTTATCACCATCAACTGGTTGATTTGTTTGTAAATTGGGACGGTAATCGTATTCGCTTAATGCAATATTTTTTACCTGTTTCTTACGTTTCAGTAATCCCATAAAACGCCTCCTATTTTAACAAAATTCGACCTAGTCTTACTAATGTTGATCCATGTTCACAAGCAATGAGATAATCATTTGACATTCCCATGGATAATTCGGTACATGGCGCATAAGGCAACCCTAATTCCATTATTTCATCGCGTAACTTTTTCATGCTTTTAAAGTATCCCGCAAGTAGCTCTTTGTCATAGGTTAGTTTCGCTATCGTCATAAGTCCAATCACTTCAATGTTAGGATATTTTTCCAGTGACTTAATGAATCCCTTAACCTTAATCGCTTCAATTCCAGATTTGTTTGGTTCTTCACTGATGTTGACTTGAACAAAACATTTTAGTGGTTTTGTTGCTCGTTTGTTGATTTCGTTGGCAAGCGATAAACTATCAAGTGAATGCAAGTAATCAATCTTATTGATAATGTCTCTTACTTTTCTTGTTTGAAGCGTACCAAAGAAATGCCAGACGATTTTGTGTTCTTTTAACGCATCATACTTCTCTAACAAAGCATCAGTGCGGTTTTCACCCAACTCATATATTCCTGCATCAATCAATTCTTTTGTTTGGTCTATACCAATATATTTTGCTGCTGCTACAATTTTCACATTAGGATAAGACAACAATGTCTCTTTGACCAATGCAACTTGTTCTTTAATACTCATAGTACCACCTTAACATATAATTGGCGCGCTCGGTAGGACTCGAACCCACAACCCTCTGATCCGAAGTCAGATGCTCTATCCAATTGAGCTACGAACGCAACTTGCTACTTTAATTATGATACCATAAATAGCAGTTTTTTTCAAGTCATTTTGACTGGCAAATTGAAAATAAAAAGTAGCTTAAAAAAGCTACTTTCAGGGTGTGAGCACGACTATTCGTAAGTGATTTGATCAACCATTTTACGGTCTAAGCGTTTTACAACTTCTGTAATTAACTTAACCGCATTTTCATAATCTTTTCTTGAAATGATTGATGTATGTGAGTGAATGTATCTTGATGCGATACAAAGTGATATCGCAGGAGATCCACTGTGTGCTAAATGCATTGCTCCAGCATCTGTTCCACCACGTGCTAAATAGTCAAATTGGTAAGGGATTTTAAATTCATCTGCGATTTCTACGATAAATCTACGTAATCCAACATGACCAACCAATGCACCATCCACTAGTAGAAGCAATGGTCCTTCTCCCATTTTCGCATCACCAGATAATCCTGGAGTATCGGATGCAATTCCAACATCAACAGCGATTGAAATATCTGGTTGAATCATTTGAGCGGTTGTTTTTGCTCCACGGAGCCCAACTTCTTCTTGAACCGTTCCTACTCCATATACGATGTTTGGATGTGTTTCATTTAACAAGTTGCGAACAACTTCTAATGCAACCGCACAACCAATGCGGTTATCCCAAGCTTTTGCGAGTAAAGAATCTTTGTTTGCCATTTCTTGGAATGATATTGATGGCGTAATCATATCTCCAACTTTGATTCCTAATGCAACAACATCATCTTTGCTTTTGACTCCCAAATCTAAGAACATATCTTCGATTTTCACGGTAGAGTTACGTTCTGCTTCACTTAATAAGTGAGGTGGTTTTGATCCCATAACTGCGCGGTAAACGTTTCCACTTTGAGTTGTGACATCAAATTGTTGCGCAAGCATAACTTGACTCCACCATCCACCAACAGTTTGGAACTTTAAAAATCCTTGATCGGTAATTTTTGTCACGATGAATCCAATTTCATCCATATGACCTGCAATCATGATTTTGGGACCGTTTTGTAATCCCACTTTTTTTCCAACAACAGAACCCAGATTGTCAAACATCAGTTCAACTCCCATGGATGCAAATTCTTGTTTCATGATTTCTTTGACTTGTCTTTCATTCCCTGGTACACCATTTGCTTCTACCAGTTTTTTCAGTAATTTTAATTGACGATCCATACCTTATTTTCTTCCTTCCTTATTATTGAATTGTAGGTTGATCTTTTTTTGGTTCCTCAAGTGGAACTTCTTCTTTTTTCTCAACGGTAGGAGATTCTACCACTGGTTTTACTTTAACATCTTCGGTTGCTTTTCGTTGTGCGACTTCATAACGATATCGTTTGTATCCGCCACCACCATCAAAGGCCAAGTAAGCACCAATACCAACTGATACAAATAATATTAACCATGCAAATGTTTCTGGGCTGATGTTTCCTCTCGTAATCATAAATACAGCTAGAGTTAACACAGCCATATGGAACCAAAATTTTGCTTGTTCGGTTTTTTCTCCAAGAAGTACAGTTGATACAAAGAAAATCAAACCTCTTGCATATAGGATTGCTCCTATTAAATATCCAAATAAATTTCCTAAACTATTTTGTCCAGAGAATCCCCAATATAAGAAGAATCCACCTACAATCACATTCGCAATGATTTCAATTAAATTGATGGTGCGAAGCAATTCGCGATGCAAGGTCTTCATCAGTGGTACCACTCTAAACAAAGCAGCAATCACAATAATAAAACCAGCCAAAATAGTGATAAAATCTTCACTACCTTGAACAAATTTTACAACGAGTCCAAACGCAATTAACAATGCAGCTCCGATAAATTTAACGAGCCATCCATAATTAGAAAATAATTTTTTCATTGAAATTTCCTCCTTTTACATTTGTTCCACGGCTTCAACGCCGATTAACTCTAAGGCATTTCTCAAGACGATACTAACGGCCTTCATAATCGTTAGCTTTTCATTGGTTTCTTGCACATCATCTGTGATGATTTTTTCATCATTATAATAGCTGTGCAAACTACTTGCCAAGTTTGTAATGTAATGAGTGATTTTATGTGGTAATCGTTTGGTTCCTGCTTCTTCTAATACACTTGGGTATTGCATAAGCAGAAGTCCTAACTCTTTTGCGTTTTCTTTGTTAATTTTTTCAAATCGTTTTGCTTCTGTAAATACCAATCCATTGCTAGCGAGTGTTCGAAACAAACTTGCAATTCTAGCATGTGCGTATTGTGCATAAAACACTGGATTTTCATTCGATTTTTTTGTCATTAAGTCCACGTCTAAATCCATTGGTGTATCTAAACTTTTTGAAATATAGAAGTATCTGAGTGCAGATGCACCAACCTCATCGATTAAATCACGAAGGGTAATCGCTTTTCCGCTGCGTTTACTCATTTTGATTTCTTCGCCATTCCGCAACGCTCTTACCATTTGTAAGATCTCAATATCAATGATATCAGAGTTTCCA
>Ga0116195_1000233_pt1 | contig 58281 bp, 69 predicted proteins | sample AD_SCU002_MetaG_FD_89881 | JGI IMG/M metagenome (GOLD analysis project Ga0116195, IMG submission 89881) | Active sludge microbial communities of municipal wastewater-treating anaerobic digesters from China - AD_SCU002_MetaG | ecosystem: Engineered > Bioreactor > Anaerobic > Digestate | place...
CGTGTCGGGTGATCGGTATCTGGTCGTCAACTGGTACTTCGATGACAAGGCAGACCTCTTACAGGCTGAGATGGTCCTCTGCAGCCACCTCCGAGCATCTGGGAATGTCTCTTCCGCTGAGCTGTTCCTCTCCAAAGAACCTGATTTATCACAGGGGGAACCGATCTTTAGTCCCGTTGCCGTAACAAAATTCGATAACGAAACGTCTTTTGGTTATTTCACCGTTGTTGAGAAGCCGCTGTCCCCGAAACACGACGGTTACTTCGTTGTTTACTATGGGGTGGTCGGGCCGGCCATTCTCCCTGATCACACCGCTACCCTGGAGAATCTTATGCTCCGGAGTTATTCGCTTCATGGTGCAAGGCCGCTCGCACCCTGCTCGGCACAGGAAGCAGCAACAGGGTCTACGCATTCCGTGTGCGAAGGTATCCCTCTCCTGCCCCGGGCAGCGAAATCTCCCGGGAGAGTAAATGGATGGTCTTAAAATGCCACGAAAGATTGGTGCACTCGTCTGTCTCGCTCTCGCGATCATAGTCGGGTGCGCATGGGTTCTTGGTCCGGGGCAGGCTCCGGAAATCCCTCTTCCCGCCGGGGCGGGCGCAGGCGAAACTATGTTCTCTCTCACCGCTGAGTTCCCGGAGGTGCGGGACTCGTACACGCTCTACCGGGTCGTCCCTGCCGCCATCACAGAAGAGCAGGTCCGGGAGGTTGCGGAGCGGTTCGGGCTCTCGGGGGAACCAGGGGCAATGAACAAAAAGACCGGCGAGTTCCTCCTCATCGATGCCTCGAAGGACCCGGAGGAGCAGGTATCGGTGTATGCACATTCCGGCGCCGTGGCCTACCACATCCCTGACCTGGAACTGCCGACCGAGGTGACCCGGCAGCCGGACCTCCCGACGGATGCGGAGGCAGAGAAGATTGCGCTTGCGTTCCTGGCAAAGACCGGCATGCAGTCGCCGGACGCCCGGGTCGTGGCGGTTGGGGCGGGCCAGAAGCAGGAGGTCTGGAAGGCGGGCGGGAGCGAGCCGGAGGTGTCGTACGATGTGACGAAAGCGGTCCGGTTCGGCCGGTCGCTTGACGGGCTGCCGGTCTACGGCGATGAATTTGCGGTGATCCTGGGTGACGGCGGCAAGGTCGTCGGGCTCGTGAAGACCTGGCGTGAGGCGACGCCGGACGGGAATGTCAGCCTCCGATCCCCCCGGGAGGCATATGAGGATCTCCTTGCAGCAAGGACTGTCCGCCCTCACGTGGGTGGGGAGTATGATCAGATCACGATTGAGAATGTCGCGATCGGTTACTGGATTGAGCCGATGGGTATCGTCCAGGATCTGGTCCGGCCGGTGTACGCGTTCTCTGGAACCGCGATCCGGGGCGGTGCTCCTGAACCGTATGTCGAATACGTCTTTGCTGATGCAGGGGGGTGATTCGGGAGATGATGAAGAGCATCAAAGTGCGGCTGCCTGGTCTGCTGCTGGCATCAGTGCTCATCGGGACGTTCTTTGTCCCGGTGGTTTCCACCGCCGCTTCGGCACCCTCTGCCGGCGCCGAGAACACAAACTGGCTTGATACCATCGACGGCTGGGCCGAGCCCCGGGATATGTCGATGTACAACAAACCGATAGTTACGAAAGAACCGGTGCGCCCGGACCCCGAAGACCTGGCCAGGCACCCTGGCATGATCCTGCTCGGGGAGAACGTGACGTTCCCCGAACGTGGATCTGTGACGATATCGGGCCTGCCGTCCGGCCCTACGGCGCAGGTGGTCGTGACCGATCCTGCGTACTTCAGCCCGGTCCCGTCGACCGGCGAGGTGAACCTCACAAACCTCCCGCCTCTCCGGAACTACGACCTCGTGACCGCCGACCCGGGGGCGTTCATCGCCGACGCGGGTTCGGGGAGCCCGGTGACGCTCCGCCTCCGTGGTCAAGAATTCATGCTCGACCTTGAACCGGTGCCGGGCCCTGTTGCCGAAGGCGCCCGGGCTTTTGTGAAGAACGAGTCGGGGACGTTCGCCGCCTCCCTCCCTCATGTATGGCGCTTTGAGGGGACGGTCGCCGGGGAGCCCGGGAGTTCCGCCGCGTTCACGGTCGGCGACGACGTGATTCTCGGGACGATCCGGTACGGCACGACGTCGGTCGTCATCGCCCAGGCCGGGACCGTCGGTATCGACGGGGAGCAGAAGGTCGTGCACGTCGTCTACGACGAGCGGGACGTCATCCCGAAATTCCAGCCCCTGGCGACCGATCGCTATGTGCCGCCGGACGGGACCGGGGGTTCTCCGGACGTTGCCGGAAACCGGATTGCAAGCCTCGCAAAGAGCCTGATCGACGCTATGAGGCCGGGCAGGGCCTGATGACCGAAGGGTCGCTGCTGCAGGGGTACCGGCCGGCCCCCGGGTAGCCGGATCAGCTGAGGACGAGGCTCCCGGTCTCCGCGCCCCTTCTGTCCCCCTCGCTGCAGGAGATGGTCCAGTGGTAGGTGCCCGGCCCCTCCGGCTCCAGCCAGAACCTGATCTCCCCTCGCCGGGAATCGTTGAGGACCGGCACATCAAAGAAGCGGCGTTCACACTTCTGGCCGCCGGGGCCGTCCGCCCGGAACTCCGCCGTCTGCAGGAATACATCCGCAGTGTCCCGGTAGTCGCACCCCACCACGATATCGTAGATCTCACCGGGAGTGTAGTTGTAGGTGTAGGTGCGGGCCGACGCGGAGCAGGTAACCCCGCCGGTCTCATCGACCCGCAGGAGCCCGCCGTCGAGGTCAACCATCCCGTACTGCTGGAGGAAGAAATCGGTCCGGTCGATCCCGAGGACCGAGCCGTCGGCTCCGTAGGCCACGACTGTGAAGGAGTGCGGCCCCCGGACCGGGATCACCGCCTGGCCGTTATTGAGATCCCGGATCAGGACCCCATCGAAGTAACCGTCGACCCGGACAACCTTTTCCGGGCGGTCGAGGTGGTAGGAGAGCGGGACGGCCGCAAAGGTGAGGTGGATTGGAGGATCTTCGCCCGGTTCGGTTTTGCCCCCCCAGGGGATGGTGACGGCGCTCCCCGATACCGTCGGCGGCACGATCTCTACCCCCTCCCCCATGACCGTCGCAACCGCTTTCGCCCCGGTGGGGCCATAGGTGGCTGCCTGCACAACGTGCGGACCTTTCGGGAGGGTGACCGACCCCGACGGGAGCACCCCGAGGCTGGTGCCGTCGACGATCACCTCGATCGGTGCGTCATTCAGAGTTGTGAAGATGACTGTCCCGTTCTCGACCGAAAGGTCGATTCCCGGCCCGTCACCGCCCGCGTCAAGCCCCACAACCGTCCCGGCGACAATCTCAGCACACTCTGTGGCAAGGGTGTAGTTGAGCCTCTCCGGCCGGTCGTCGGGGGTATGGATGATTGCATGACTGTCGCGCTCGTAGAGCCGGATCGTCGGTATCCCGGCGGCACGGAAGGCATGTTCGTCCCCCCGTGCAGCGTCAAGCAGCCGGGCCGGCGTCTCCTCGATGCACGCCGACGGCGGGAGCGCGTCAAGGATCCACCGGTGCTGGGGGAGCACCGTGGCCAGCAGACGGTCCCCGGATGCCACGCAGTCGAGGTTGATCGCGACGACGATCCGGTCGTGGAGGTCCAGGTTGTCGGCGAGCCACCGCCTGCTCCCGTCAAGCCCGGTCTCCTCGCCGCCGAAGGCGATGAAATAGACCGTCTGATTCAGGGGGGTGGCGTTGAGGATCCGGGCGACCTCAAGCATTGTCGCCACGCCCGCAGCGTTGTCGTCGGCACCGGGCGTCTCCGGGCCGGCGGTGTCGTAGTGCGCAGAGACGACGACGATCCGGTCGGTCGCCCCCTCCCTGACGCCGATGATGTTTGAGGAGAGGGCAAGCGGCGGGTCGAAGTAACAGTTGGCATACGCAAACCTCGCGGTGTTGACCGAGAGCCCGCGCTCTTCCATCGCGGTGGTGATATAGGCCGCGGCCGCCGTCCGCTCTTCCGACCCCAACGCCCGCTCGAACGTGCAGAGGTCGCGGGTCATCTCCTCGATCCTCGCGGGTTCGGCCGTGAGGTCGTCGAGGGCGGCCGCCGGCGCGATCCCGGCGAGCACTACCAGGAGCACGGCGGCGACCCCTGGTACTGATGGTTGTCTCATAGTTTTCTCTCGCTCTCGGCGGGCCTCCTGATTGGAGAGTTTGTTGTCGCGCTATAAGTGATTTCTGTGTCAAGAATCAACTCTTCGGGCCTCTGGGGATGCAGGCGATAGCGAATACCTTTTTGATGCAGGATCGGTATAAGGCCCGGGGAACCCCTCCCCGTGCGGATGCCGGAGCCGGCCGGCGGCATCCCGGGCCGGTCGGTCTACGAGATGATGGGAAGCCTCTCTGTGGGCGAGGTGACGCGGGTCGTGGCATCAGCGATCGGGTGGCTTCGCTCCGCCGCTTTCTCACCCTCTTCCCGTAGCGCCTCCGTTAGGCGTCCCCTCAGGGCCCCGATGGCCTTCTCGCTCATCCCGTCGACGATGCCCGTGCATTTCACCAGGAACCGGGGGGCGGCCCGGATAAGTTCGTCGCAGAAGAGGTCGGGAATCTCCCGCGAGACGTAGTACTGGGCATCGACCCGTGCTCCCCTTGCCTTTTCCACGAGTATCGCCTCGGCAGGAGTGAAATAATCGGAGAGAAGCCGTTCCATGAGCAGGATGGTGCAGGAATGGTTCTCGCACCGTATCCCGATCCGTGTGAGAACAGCATAGAGGGAGAAGTACATCGCGTAGTATGCGGTCGTTATCCTCCAGTCGTGAGCGGTGATCGTCTGCATCGTCTCAAGGGCCTCTTCGGCCTTCTTCAGGTATGCCGACGCCAGGGTCTCATTCGGGGCGGTGAGGGAGATGCCGTTTCTGATCCGGCCGCACCATACAAGCTGGTCCATCATCCCACCGCCTTCTCGACGAAGTGTTCGGTGCCTTTGATCAGCACATGGTTCCGGAGCACTTCCTGGAGAAAGGGGTCCGTATGGAGGTCCCGGTCAAAGATCTTCAGCGGGTAGACGGTGAGGTGAATCTTGAGACCATAGATCTTCCCGATCCTCTCAATTTCCTCCCCCCGGCATTCGCCGGCAACGAAAAGGTCGAGATCGGACTCCTCGTCTGCGGTCCCCTCTGCGTGGCTCCCGAAGACTGCACCGCTTCCCTCGATATGGGGGACGATCCGGTTGAGAACTCCGGCGAGGAAGGGTTCCTCCTCCCGGAGGCAGATCCTCCGGTAGACCTCTGCAAGGATGCAGAAGTCCCGTGCGTGTTCGCCCCGGCGCAGGGAGAACAACCGTGTCCTGCCCCTGGTGACGGAGCGGAGGACCTGCTTTGCCTCAAGGTATTCAAGGGCCGTCTGGGCCGTTCCGCGGCTGATCGGAAGGCACCTGGAGACCTCCCGGATGTACATCTCGCGATCGTAGCCCCGGGTGAAGAGGGAGAGAACCCTGAGATGGTCCTCCCGGATGTCCAATCTTTTAGACATATGTCCAGAATATTGGACGATCCCCTACATCAGGATTCCGGTTGGGGGCGGTCTCGATCCCTGCCGCCGGCGCGATCCCGGCGAACACCACCAGGAGCACGGCGGTGACCGTCCGTATCGAGAGTTGCTGCATGATTCTCTCCCGGGTACCCTGATTGGAGGGTTCGTCGTCGCGCTATAAGCGATCTCCGGTCCCCCGGCCAGCACATGCCGGCAACATCGCCGTGACCGCCCCCTGCACGTTGAATAACAACCCTTAAGAGGAATCTTACGAGAGATACTATTCAAATGCTCGATCAGTTCAAGGGCTGTCTCCTCGGGGCCGCCATCGGCGACGCCCTCGGCATGGCGCGGGAGAGCACCCCGCCGGACTTCCAGCGCCTCCACGAGGGATACCGCCGGGCCTGGCGCGGGCACCCGAACGCGGGGTTGAAACCCGGGCAGTTCACCGACGACACCCAGATGATGCTCCTTGTCGCCGGGATGCTCGTCGACGGCACCTACTCGGAGGAGGGGTACGCGGCCGCCCTCGCCCGGATGTACATGAAGGAGGAGCTCCGGTTCCCCGACGGCGCCGTGGACGCCGCGTGCCGGCGCCTCCTCCTCTCGGGCGAAAAGCTGGGCGGCGTCGCCTCCAACACCGCCGGCTGCGTCAGCATCGCCATCCCGTTCGCGCTCGCCTACGGCGACCCGGTCGACGTGACCGAACGGGTGGTCCAGGCCTGCAGCGTCACCCATACCCACCCGGCGGCGCACGCGGGAGCCGTCACCGTCGCGATGCTCGTCCACTACGCCGTCCGCGGCCGAACTGATGCGCTCACGCTCGCCGAGAAGCACGCGGGCCTCGAAGACGTCGCCCTCGGCAACAAGATCCGCGATGCCGTCCGGCTCGCAAACGAGGGGATCAGCCTTGAGAGCGCGTTATCGGTGATCGGGAACGACGTGACCGTCTACCAGACCGTCCCTCTCGCGTTCTTCCTGATCCACCGGATCAGGGAGGCGAGGAGTCTTCTCACCGTCGCCGCGCACGTCGGCGGGAACACCGACACCATCGCGCTCATCTGCGGCGCCTACATAGGCGCGGTCTACGGAAAAACCGCGCTGCCAGGGGATCTCCTCGAAGGACTCGAGTGCCGGGACGAGATCGAGTCGATGGCGGCCCGGCTCTACGAACGATACACCACAAAGCCTTAAGATTCTGTAAAAGACACATCTTCCTTATGGAAATTGCGATTATCGGTGCATCCGGATACACCGGCGGCGAGTTGATGCGGCTCCTGCTGAATCACCCGTCCGCAGACGTCGTCGCTGCGACGTCCCGGAAGCTGGACGGCACCCCCGTCGCCTCAGTCCACCCCCACCTCCGGGGACTGACCGATCTCGTCTTCCGGAACACCGAAGCCGGCGATATCGATGCCGACTTCGTCTTCCTCGCCGTACCGCACACCGCGGCGATGAAGGTTGCCGGGACGCTTGTAGAGCGGGGGATCAGGACCGTCGACCTCTCGGCCGACTACCGGCTCGCGAAGGATGTCTACGAGAAGACCTACGGCGTGGACCACGAGGCCTACTTCAAGGCCCCCTACGGCCTGACCGAACTCCACCGTGACGAGGTCAGGGGCGCTGCCTTTGTCGCAAACCCGGGTTGCTTCCCGACCGGGGCGACGCTCGCGGCGGCACCGCTTGCGCATCTCGCCCACACCATCATCTATGACTCAAAGACCGGTGTCTCAGGGGCCGGGAACACCCCCTCCGCGACCACCCACTACCCGAACGTCGGCGACAACTTCAGCGCCTACAAGTGGACGACCCACCGCCACCTTGCGGAGATGAAGCAGGAGGCAGCCCGGCTCGGCTCAACCGCCCGGTGCTACTTCACGCCGCACCTCCTCCCGGTGAACCGGGGCATCCTCACGACGGCCCACATCCTCCTCGCGGAGCCGATGGAACAGAAGGAAGTCGAGGCGCTCTACCGGAAGTTCTACGAGAACGAGTTCTTCGTCCGCTACCAGAAACCGACCCTTGCCGCCGTGCGGGGAACGAACTTCTGCGACGTGGCGGTGGAGAGCGAGGGCGACCGTGTCGTCGCGGTCTCCGCGATCGACAACCTGGTCAAGGGCGCAAGCGGCCAGGCCATCCAGAACATGAACCTGATGTGCGGGTTTGCGGAAGATGCCGGTCTCCGCTTCGCCGGGATGCTCCCCTGAGGTGGCGGCGGTGCAGGTCAGGGAGATCATGACCCCGGACCCCGTGACCGTCCGGGTCGATTCACCGGTCCGTGAGGCGGCAGGGCTGCTCCGGAAGTACCACATCGGCGGACTTCCCGTCATGGACGGGGACCGGGTGGCGGGAATCGTCACCGAAACCGACATCATATCGCTCCTCGATACCGGCGACCTCTCAAGCGACCTCTGGCTCCCGTCGCCGCTTGAGGTGATCGAGATCCCGGTCAGGGAGTTCATCAACTGGGAGAAGACGAAGCGGGCGCTCACCGATATCGGCGACATGGAGGTGCGGCGGGTGATGAGCAGCCCGGTCGTCACGATCGACGAGGAGTCGGATATCGCCGATGCGGCATCCCTGATGCTCCGTGAGAGGATCGCACGCCTCCCGGTGCTCCGCGAGGGAAGGCTGGTCGGGATCGTCACCCGGGCTGATATCGTCCGCGGTATCGGGGAGCCCACCGGGGAGGAGGAAGAGGCATGAAGAGTATCTGCGCAGTGAAAGGCGTCAGTGCCTGGGGAATCAAGGAAGGAAAATTCGGGCTTGCCCTGATCCGGGCAAGCGGGACGGCAGCGGGGGTCTTCACCTCGAACAAGGTGCGGGCGGCCCCGGTCGAGGTGATGATGGACCGGATGCGCAGGGGAACGCTCGACGCCGTCGTCGTGAACAGCGGGTGCGCGAACGCCTACACCGGCGAACGGGGATACCGCGACGCACTTGAGATGTGCTCTATCGCGGCCGCTCCGCTCGGGCTTGACCCCGCCGCGGTCGGCGTCGCGAGCACCGGGGTGATCGGGCGCTACCTCGACCTTCCCCTCATCCGGGACCAGTGCGAGCGGGTAGCACCGCTCCTCGCCCGGAGCGGCGACGCCGAGGCCGCGGCGGCCCGGGCGATCATGACGACCGACACCTTCCCGAAACACGCCCTTGTCGAGGCGGAATCGTTTGCCGTCGGCGGGATCACCAAGGGCAGCGGGATGATCGCCCCGAACATGGGAACGATGCTTGCGTTCATCTACACCGATGCGGAGGTCGAGGCCCCGGTCCTCCAGGATATCCTCCGCGAGGCGGCCCGGCGGTCCTTCAACCGGGTCGTGGTCGACGGGGATACGAGCACAAACGACGTGGCCCTCTGCACCGCGACCGGCGCCGCAGGCCGGGTGGACCGCGAAGAACTTGCGCGAGCCATCGAAACGGTCTGCCGCAGCCTTGCGGTCCAGATCGCCCGCGACGGCGAAGGGGCGACGAAACTCCTCGAGGTCACGGTCCGCGGCGCCGCCGACGAGGACGAGGCCGCCGCCGTTGCACGGACGATCGTCGCGTCCCCGCTCGTCAAGACCGCCATCTACGGCGAGGACCCAAACTGGGGCCGGGTTGTCGCTGCAGCGGGGAGAGCCGGCGCGGAGTTCGACCCTTATGCGGTCTCCCTCTGGGTCGGGGGGGTGCCACTTGTCATCCGCGGCGAGATCGTCGCCGATCTTGCGAAGGCGAAGATTGCAATGCACGGCGATACCGTCGCGTTCGACCTCGACCTTGCTGCAGGCGACGGGTTGGCAACGGCGTGGGGATGTGACCTCACCGAGAAGTACGTAGAGATCAACGGGAAGTATACGACATGAAACGCGAAGACGTGCTGATGGAGGCACTCCCCTATATCCAGAAGTTTTACGGCAGGACGATCGTGATCAAACTCGGCGGCCACGCGATGGTCGACCAGAACATCCTGGAGACGGTGATCCGGGATGCCGTCCTCCTCCGCTACGTGGGGATGAAGGTCGTCCTGGTGCACGGCGGTGGCCCCGAGATCACCGCAAAGATGCGGGCGATGGGCAAGGAGCCGAAGTTCGTCGGCGGGCTTCGGATCACCGACCCCGAGACCCTGGAGATCGCCCAGATGGTCCTCGTCGGCAAGATCAACGACGGGATCGTCTCTCTCATCGCGAACTGCGGCACCCGGGCGGTCGGGATCTCCGGCAACGACGGCAACCTCCTCATCGCCCGGAAGATGGAGCCCCAGCGGGTGAAGGTGGGGGAGGTCGTGGAGGAGGTGGACCTCGGCCGGGTCGGCGAGATCGAGGAGGTCGACCCCGAGGTGCTCCACTGCCTCCTTGCCCAGGGCTACATCCCCGTGGTGGCCCCGATAGCGATCGACCGACAGGGCGGGAGCCTGAACATCAACGCCGATACCGCGGCCGCCGAGATCGCGATCGCTCTCCACGCATTCAAGTTGATCAACCTCACAGACGTGGACGGGGTGATGAACGTCGACCGGACCCGGGTCTACCACCGCCTCGCCCTCTCCGAGGCCGAGGCGATGATCGAAGACGGGACGATCGCCGGGGGGATGATCCCGAAACTCGAAGGGTGCATGAAGGCGGTCAGGAACGGTGTCGTGAGCGCCCACGTCGTGAACGGCAACCGGGAGCACAACCTGCTCCTCGAGCTCTTCACCGACGAGGGCGTCGGGACGATGATCACCCTTTGATCTTTTTTTTAGGGCAGGTTGCCATCCCCGCTGCACCCCCGCTGCCGCTCTTCGTTCATATCGATCAGGATCTCAAAGATGCTCCGGACGGCGACCGGGTCGATCCGGCTCTCGACGGCGTAGGTGAAGGCCCGGTCGAGGACTGCCTTCCGCTGCGGTCCGTCGCGGATGGGGAGGCCCTCCTCCTGCTTGAGGCGGGCGATCCGCGCTGCAAGCCTCTGCCGTTCTGCAATCAGATCGATGATCCTCTCATCGATCTCGCGGATCTCGTTCCTGACGGCATCAAGGGACATACTCCATGGTTGACCGCGACCGGGAAATAACCTTGCGGGTTTTCGCCGTCTTCCGGGGGGAAGCGAAGGATATTATCATGCCGGGACAAACCTGGTACCGGATGCTGGAACGAATACCGCCACGCGAGCGCCGGGATCTCCTGATCGCGTGGCTTGCCATCTCAATCGCCTTCACCCTGATCTACATCCGGGGAGGGGTTGACGTCGCCGGGCTCATCTTCTTCTTCGTGATGTCCCTTCTCACGGTAGGGGTCGCCTTCGTCCTCCACGAACTGGCGCACAAGTTCGCTGCCATGCGCTACGGCTACTGGGCGGAGTTCCAGAAGGATAACCAGATGCTCCTCGTCGCCGTGGTGATGGCGGCGCTCGTCGGGGTCGTCTTTGCGGCCCCGGGAGCGACCTACATCTATGGAAACGCGACACGGGCCGAGAACGGGCGAATATCGGCGGCGGGGCCGATCACGAACCTCCTCCTCTGTATCCCCTTCGCGGCCCTCATGCTCTTCGGCGGCGGGCTCATCGGCATCGTGGGCCTCGTCGGGCTCCGGGTCAACGCGATGATCGCGACCTTCAACATGCTCCCGATCAGCGTCCTCGACGGGCGCAAGGTCCTCGCCTGGAACCCGGCCGCGTTTGCGGCGCTCATGGCCGCGTCCGCCGGGGTCCTCGTCTGGTCGCTCCTGTGAGGGGCACGTTCCCCTTTTTTCAGGCTTTCTTTAGCGTTAACCGGAACGCCGCGCCGCACTCCGGGTGGCCCGGCACCCGGTCGTCGACCCGGACCCGGCCCCCGTAACGCTCAACAAGCATCCGGGTGATGGAGAGCCCGAGGCCCTGGCCGCTCTTCCGGTTCCTGTTCTTCCCGAACCGCGTGAATATGGTCTCTTTCATTCCGTCGGGGATCCCCGGGCCGGTATCTTCGATCGAGACCCGGACGTCGCCGCCGCTCTCCTCCACCCGGATGGCGACCTCGACCGCCGGTCCCCCGAACTTGACGGCGTTCCCGATGAGGTTCGTGAAGACCTCGGGGAGGAGGGGGTCGGCCATGACCGCGAGGTCTGTGCCGCTGTAGTGGATCCGGCTCCCGGAGAAGATCCTGAGTTCGTCCCGGATCACCCGGTCGAGGTCGACCGGCGCGAGCGTGGCTGACTCATGGTGGATCCGGCGGATCGTCGAGACGTTCCGTAAGATCCCGATGCTCTTTCGGATGCTGCTGCGGATCTTCTGCGCGTAATCCTTCGCATCACCCTCGAGCATATCGATGAGGATGTCGGCGTAGAGGCTTGAGATGTTCTCCGCGTTCCTGATGTCGTGGCTGAGGATATCGAGGTAGAGGTTTGCCTCCCGCTCGGCCGTCTCGAGCTGCCGGATCAGCAGTGTGCGCTCGATGGAACTCCCGACCGCCCTTCCGATGGCCGTGAGGAGGGAGCGGTCGGCGTCGGTGAACCGGTTCCTCTCCCCACAGATCACGTTCAGGGCCCCGATGACCTTCTCGTGCGCTACAATCGGGATGCTGGCGTACGGGTGCGGCGTTTCGCTCTCCTCTCCCGGGTAGCGGAGGTGCGGGTGGTCGTCGAAGAAGAGGGGCTCTCCCGCCACCAGAACTTCCGCGTACGGCGGGACCGTGATGTCCGGGATGCAAGGCTCGGGGGAAAAACCCTCCGGGAGATCCTGGACGCAGACAAGTCGTGCGCTCCGCCGTTCCGGCTCGATCAGGTAGATCCCACCGCCCTGGAGGTCGAGGAGAGCGAGGGTCGCCGCGAGCACCTCTTCCAATGTCTCATTGATATCCGTCGCAGACATCGATACGCCGATGATCTGGTTTAAGGCCGAGAGTTCTCGGTTATGGGCCTGGACCTCCGCCTCGGCCCGCTTCAGGTCGGTGATATCGGCAAGTGAAGCCGTCAGACAGATGGGAACCCCGACATCGCTCCTGACCAGGTTCCCGGAGAACCTGACGTAGAACTCCGTGCCGTCCCGGCGCCTGCCGATCCGCTCGTTTATGTACCTGCCGGTATCACGGAGTGTCTGGAGAGCATTCGCGGCCTCTTCTCTGTCCTGCCAGAACTCCATGACCGATCTTCCGAGAACCTCGGTGGCGGAGGTGCAGCCCCACATGGAGAGAAACGCCTGGTTGACGTAGGTCAGGCGTCCGTCGAGGCTCGCGATGGTGAACGCGCTGAGCGAGGACGCCATCGCCATATCCCGGATCCGGAGTTCCTGCTCGGCCTGCTTTCGTTTGGTGATATCGATTCCCGAGCCCATCACGCAGAGCGGCCTGCCCGACTCGTCGGTGACGACGGAGAGAGCAAGTTGCATGGGGAAGGTCGTCCCGTCACGTCGCCGGGCCTCCATCTCCCCGGACCAGGATCCGTTCCTGAGAACCTCTTCCCCGACCCATTTCGCCTTCTCCGGGTCGGCCAAGAACATCGAGGCGGGCTTCCCGACGGCCTCCTCCTCCCGCTCCCACCCGTGTACGGCGAGAGAGGCGCGGTTGACGTAGATGATCCTCCCATCGAGGTCGGCGAGGGTGATGGCGTCGAGTGACGACGCTATCGCCATATCCTTGATCCGGAGCTCGAGTTCTGCCCGCTTCTGCGCAGTAACGTCGCGGAGGGAGCAGAGCGTCCCGGCGCTCCTCCCATCTTCGCCGGTTAAGGCACTGATGGTCGCATCGATGAACATGGTTTCCCCGTCCTTCTTCCGGTGGAGGAGAACGCCGCGCCAGGTTCCAGATGACTGGAGGACTCTTTTCACCCTCTCTTCATCATCCGTATGCAGCCATTCGCAGGGGAAGAGTTCCGATTCCGGCCGACCGACAGCCTCGCTTAAAGGAACATCGAAGAGCCTTTCAGCGGCCCGGTTCATGTAGGTGATCCTCTGCCCGGTATCGAGCGCGGTCACGGCATCCTCCACCTGGTCGAGCACCAGGGCCTGGAACCGGAGCCGCCCTTCATCCCGCTTCCGGTCGGTGACGTCGCGGCTGATCCCGAGCAGGCTCCGGACGGTGCCGTCTCTTCCCGTCATCGGGATGAGGCGCGTCTCAAGCCAGGTACCGCCATCGTCTCCTGGCAGCAGGGTCTCCTCGGTAAAGAACTCCCCGGCCGACTCCGCCGCTTTCCGGAGCATCGCAAGCCACCGCTCCGCGATAGCAGGCGGGAAGAGGTCTCTGAGGTTCTTCTTCCGCAGGCTCTCCGGCTCCACCCCGAGCAGGCGACTACCGGCACTGTTTACGTAGAAGACGTCTCCCTTTGTGCCGACGAGAAAGATGATATCCGGCGCCGCCTCCGCAAGCGTCCGGTAGCGCTCTTCGCTCTCCCGGAGCGCCTCTTCCATGCGTCTCTTCTCAGTGATATCGATGGCGGTGGCCATGATGCAGATAGGATCCCCGGATCTCTCGGTGACGAAGTTCAAGGTCACGTGGGCGGTAAATTCTGTCCCGTCGGCTCTCCGACCGACCAGTTCTCCGGTGCACCTGCCCCGCTCCGCGAGCGTCCGGAGAACCTCCTCGACCCGCCTGGGCTCGACCCAGAACTCCGCAATGTGCCGCCCGAGAACCTCGGTCGGGTCAGTGAGCCCGCCCATCTCGAGCAGGGCCCGGTTGGCATAGGTCAGGCGTCCGTCGAGATCGGCGACGGCGATGGCGGAGAGCGACGACTCCATCGCCATGTCCCGGATCAGGAGTTCTCTCTCCGCGGACTTCCGCTCCGTGATATCGGAATGCGTTCCTGCGATCCGGAGCGGCGTCCCATCCGTGTCCCGGCTGACCACCTGGAGCCGGTCCAGCACGTAGATCCATTTCCCGGATGCTGACCGCGCCCGGAACTCCATCTCGAAACGATCGCGCTCTCCGGTGGCCATGGCGGTGAGCGCCTCCTCCACACGATCGCGGTCCTCAGGATGGACAAGCGAGAGGAGCGAGGAGACCGTGGGCACGAACGCCCCCGGTTCGTGGCCGAGCATCGTGAAGCACCGTGGGCTGTAAAAGATCGTCCCGGTGCCGACGTCCCAGTCGACCAGCCCATCGTTTGCCGCCGAAAGTGCGAGGATCAGCCGCTCCTCACTCTTCTGCAGCGCCTGCTCGGCACGCCTCCGCCCGGTCACGTCGAGGAGCGACATCACTGACCGGTTTGTCCCCGGGACCATGCCGATGGTGACCTCGACGGTATGGACGTTCCCGGACCGGTCGGCGAACGAGAAGGTGTAGTTCTTCGGTGCGGCCGCAGGGTCGCTCCGCCGGAGGGCGTGGTAACCGATAATCCGCCGGAGTTCGTCGGTGCGGGGAACGAAATCGGTCAGCCGTTTCACCCCGACGAGCTCATGGCGCCGGTACCCGGAGAGCCGCTCAAACTCGGTGTTCGCAACCGAGATGATGCCGTCGTCCTCGATGAGGATCGTCGCCGTCCCGGTGTACTCGACGATCTTCTCGTAGTCCCCGGCATCCGGGACATCCCGGAACCGCAGTAACCAGCCCTCGCCGGACGGCGCCTTCCGGCCTGAGCAGAGACACCGCCGCTCTTCCCCTTCCAGGTCCCGGATCCGGCACTCAAACTCGGGGATCTCACCACCATCCCCAAGTGCCGCAAGGATCCTCGCGACAAGATCCCCATCTCCCCCGAGCGCGCGGACGGCCTGCCTGAGTTCGCCTTCCGGAACCCCGAAGATACGGCGGAGGGCCGAGTTCGCCCAGATTACGTCGTGATCCTCATCGATCAGGAGATACCAGTCATCGAAACTGTCAAGTACCCGGTATTCCGGCGGCGCTTCGCAAAGGGTTCCAGGGGGCTTGATAGGAGTCACATACGTGCCCTTCTGTGGTCCTGAAAAATATCTCTCGGGCCTATACTGAAAGGAGTACTCACCGAGATCTTATTAATATACTTCGGTTGCAGGCCAAAAGGAAATATTGTTGATCCGTGCACCAGGGGCCCGGCCCGGGCATGCCTGCGCGGAATGGCCTTCGGGGAATATTTTTTTATCCCCGGTGCTCATCCCGAATCTCCTTTGCCGGGAAGGGAGACCCGGGGAGGGCTGCATCCACGTTTCGACCCCGGTGGATAGAACCCACCTGCGGATGCTCCGGGCCGGGTACCCCGGTCTTGTGAAGGGTTCGGGGGCGGTCTCCTCCCGGGTGAGGCCTCAGGTCTCCGTGTCTCCTCGCGCCTGCGTCTTCTGGAGGAGGGCGACCACTTCCCGCCCCTTCTCCCGCCCCTCAGCAAGTGCGGTGGGGTGCCCCGCAATCCCGCCGTAGCGGTCCAGGTCGTTTGCTATGACGTTGTCCCAGTACTCAAACCCGGTGGTGTTGAAGAAGGCGGTTATAGCGGGAAACGCAGCGTCGAAGACATTCTCCCACCCGAGCCCCGCGGTCGATACGAAGATCCCCTTATGGCGCCGGGTGTGCCCGGCGGTGAAGTAGAGGGTCTTCAGGATGAACTTGCGCGCCCAGATGTACTGGGCGCGGTCGATCAGTCCCTTCGTTTCGGCTGTGATCCCCATCGAGTAGATGGGTGATGCAATGACGAGGACGTCGGCGGCGGCGATCTTCTCGAAAACCGGGGTGAGGTCGTCCTGGATGACGCAGACCCCGGTCCGGTGGCAGGCGTTGCACCCCCGGCACGAGGCGTAGTCGAGCGACCTGAGGACGTTCTTCTCCACATCAGCCCCGGCCTCCCGGGCTCCCTCGAGCACGGCGTCGAGCAGGGTCTCGGTGTTCCCGTGCCGCCGGGGGCTCCCGGAGATCCCGAGGACTTTTACGGGCTCGGTCATATCGCCCGGACCTCCTGCAGGTGTGCGGCGACCTCTCCTGCCAGGGCCTCTGCGTCGACTCTCGCGGTGGGGTGGCGGGAGATCGCTCCCTTCTCGTCGACGCCGTTCACCATCAGGTACCTGATATCCCTATTTCTGACGTCGATGACGTTGAAGAAGCACTTCACCGACGGGATCGCCGCGTCGAAGACGTAGTCCCAGTTCTGCCCGGCGGTTGAGAGGAAGATCCCGACCCGCTTTCCCTTCCGCTCCGGCGGGACGACCGGGAGGCGGAGGACATACTTCCGGGAGCGGAAGACCTGCGTCCGGTCGACCAGCACCTTCGCCTGCGCCGCAAGCCCCATGCAGTAGATGGGGGACGCGAGGATGATGCAGTCGGCCGCGACGATCCGGTCGTGGATGTAGTCCATGTAGTCCCGCTGGACGCACCGGTTGAGCCTCTCGCAGACGTTGCACCCCCGGCAGGGCCGGATATCGACCTCCGGGACGACGATCTTCTCGACCGCCGCTCCTTCCCCCTTCATCGCATCGAGCACCCAGTCAAGCAGGGTCTCGGAGTTGCCGTGGCGGCGGGGCGAGGTCGCAAACGCGAGGACGTCAATGGTCATACAGGGAGTATTGTCCAGTCGGAGGCAAAAAAAGTGTCGGGTTTAGATTTTCTTGAAGCAGAGGTACCAGTCTTTGCACTCGTAGCCTTCCTTCATCCTCTTCTCGATCTCCTCGGGTGTCTTTGGCGCCGGGACGATGACCTTATCGCCGGGCTGCCAGTTCGCCGGTGTCGCGACGCCGTGCGCATCAGAGGTCTGGAGGGCCTTCGTGAGCCTGAGGATCTCGGGCATGGAGCGGCCGTTGGACATCGGGTAGTAGAGCATGGCCCGCATGATGCCCTTATCGTCGATGAAGAAGACCGTCCGGATGGTGGACGTGCTGCTCTGTCCGGGGTGGATCATCCCATACTTCCTGGCGACCTGCATGTCGAGGTCGGCGATGACCGGGAACGGGACGTCGACGCCCATCTTCTCCTTGATGTTCCTGATCCACGCAAGGTGCGAGTGGACGCTGTCGATCGAGAGGCCGACGAGCTGGACGTTCAGCTTCGCGAGCTCGTCGGCGATCCCGGCAAACGCCATGAACTCCGTGGTGCAGACCGGCGTGAAGTCGGCCGGGTGGGAGAAGAGGATGACCCACTTCCCCTTGAGGTTCGAGAGTTTCAGGCGGCCGTGGGTGGTCAGCGCGTCAAACTCGGGTGCCGCTTCGCCGATAACCGGCATCCGAACTACTTCTTCGGGTTCCATGGCTTCACTTCCGCGGGCGGTTGCCCAGGTACTCCTCAAGAGCGGTCTTGCCGTGGACGTAGGCCGGCATCCCCGCGAGCAAGAACGCGACCCTGAGCCCCTCCTCGATCTCCTCCTTCGATACGCCGAGACTCCCGGCACCCGCCATCTGTGCGCGGACGGCATGCCCGTCCCGGAGCGCGGCGGCGATCGCGATCGCAATGATCTTCTTCGTCTGTCTCGAGAGGGCGCCGTCGGCCCAGATCATCTGATCAAGCCCCATAACCTTCCCGTAGAGGTCGGGGTCCGTCTCTTTGAGGTCTTTGAAGATCACGGGGACTTTCCCGATCTTCTCTTCCAGTTTCTTCTGTTCCTCGCCCATGCCCATCACTCTTCAAGCACCATCGGTTCGCCGCAGCAGACCAGTTCGCCGCCGCCGACCTCCAGAACCTGGACCACGTTTCCGCAGATCTCGCAGTGATAGATCTGCCCTTTTGCTGATACGTTCACCATTCCTCTCACCTCGTACTACTCGGTCTTGGTCTTCCTCTCAGGGGGATGCATGACATCCTCCGGTGTTTTGATGTCCGGCCTGATGTGGGTCATCGGGAGGCAGTTGTACATCTCGCAGGCGCAGGTCGGGCACCTGACGAGATCCTCGTCGGTGCTGCCGATCCGGACCTCTCTCCCGCAGTCGATGCAGATGAACCGTCCGGGGCCCGGCTTCTCTCCCGCTTTCGCAGTCTTTCTGGTTCCTGGTTCGGCCACAGGCACTCACCAGAGCGATCATATCGTTTCAAGGTATTTAGCAGTATCCTCCCCGGCAAGGCCGGCGCAGGCTCCGGGGTCCCGGAACGCCGCATCTTATTAATAGGCCCGTGTGCAACCCAGAATCATGCGAAAGAAGGTTATCGCTCTGCTCGGGAGCCCGCTCCTTCACGGCAACACCGCCCGCCTCCTCGACGAGGCCGTCCGGGGGGCAGAGGAGGCCGGGTGCGAGGTCGAGCGGATCGCGGTCGCGCACCTCGATATTGCGCCCTGCATGGAGATCTTCTACTGCCGGGAGAACGAGACCTGCCGGATCGGGGACGAAATGATCGGGATATACGACAAATTTCGGGAGATGGACGGCCTGATCATCGCCACCCCCGTGATGACGATGGGGATCCCCGGGAGACTCAAGTCGTTCATAGACCGGTTCCAGGTCTTCTACATGGCCAAATACCACCGCGGACAGTCCTTTGTCACCCCCGGGCGGCGAAGAGAACGGAAGATGCTCTTCATATCGATCGCGGGGATGAACCTCCCGACCGTTTTCGAGGGTGCAAAGATGACCGCGAGAGCGTTCGGCGAGATCATCGACTGCCCCTACTGGGACGAGGTGCTCCGAAACGACATGGACACAATTCAGGATATCAGGACACGGCCGGAGGTGATGGAGGCGGCGTACCGGAAGGGCTATGAACTCGGGCGGCTCCTCTCCGGCGGTGGGGCCTCAGGGTGAGTCGTCGGGCTCAATATGGACGACAACCTCAGCGAGCCCCGGCACCGTCTCTTTGAGCCGCCGCTCTACCTCATCGGAGACCACGTGGGCCGCGGCGACGGGGAGAGCCGGGTCGACGGTGATGTGAATGTCGGCAAAGATCTCGCCCGGCTTACCCCGGCACCGGAAGTCGTGGTACCCGGCTACCCCCGGGGTATCCATCACCACGGCCCGGACGAGCGCCGGGTCGCAGGGGAGGTTCATCGAGTCGGTGAGGACCTGTGCGGCCTCGTAGAGGATCCCGATGCCCATCCTCGCGATGAGGAGGCCGATGGCAAACGCGATGATCGGGTCAGCCTCGGGGTAACCGAGCCTGACCGCGAGGAACCCCCCAAGGACGGCGATGGAGACGAAGACGTCGCTTCTGGTGTGCAGGGAGTCGGCGACGAGGATCTGGCTCTGGTACTCCTCGCCCCGCCTCCGCTCGTAGGTGGAGACGGCGATATTGATGACGAGCGTCCCGACCATAACCGCCACGGTGACGGGGGTGATCGCAGGGGTGACAGGATTGACAAGCCGCCGATATCCCTCGAGGAAGATGCCGGCGGCGGTCAGGAGGAGCATCGCCCCGATGACGAGGGTCCCGAGGGTCTCGATCTTGCCGTGGCCGTAAGGGTGCTCCGGGTCGGGGGGTTTTCCTGCAAGGCGTATGGCAATGATGCCGACGATGTTTGAGAAGGAGTCGAACCCCGAGTGGAGGGCATCCGCCACCATGCTCACCGACCCGGCAATGATGCCGAAGGCCGCTTTCGCGACTGCAACGGCGAGGTTTAAGATGAGGACGATGATGAAGACCCGCTGTACCCGGTCACCCCGCATATATGGGACTGTGGTGCTCCAGTGGCATAGGGTTTCCGGGGTCGCCAGGTGAAAGATATTTAACAGGGTACTCCTGAAATAATTAAGTTATGCCGACAGATGAGAACGCTCAGAACGCGTACGCCGGGGAGTCCCAGGCGAACCGGAAATACTCGGTCTTTGCCGAGAAAGCAGCCGCTGAGGGTTACCCGGTGGTCGGGAAACTCTTCCGGGCGGCAAGTGAGGCGGAAGCCATCCACGCAAAGCGTCTCCTCTTCATCAAAAACGCCGTCGGGAGCACCGAAGAGAACCTGAGAGGCGCAATCGAGGGGGAGAACTACGAGTTCACGACGATGTACCCCGCGTTTGTTGAAGAGGCGAAGAAGGAGCGGAAGAACGAGGCCGCGATCGTCTTCACCCACGCTATGCGCGCGGAAGAGGTGCACGCAAACCTCTACCTCCAGGCACTTGAGGCTGTCCGGGAAGGAAAGGATATTGGCGTGGAGAAGATCTACCTCTGCCCGGTCTGCGGCAACATCGAGCTTGGAGCGGCACCGGAGAAGTGCCCCATCTGTGGGGTTCCGGACCGGATGTTCCGCGAAGTCCAATAACCCCTCTTTTTCCGTCCTGCACCGCTCCGGCCGGATCCCCGGAGCCGCCCGGCTCGCCCTCCACAAGTTAAATAGGGCTCCCGGACTATCCTCTTCTTCATGGCAGGTGTGAAGGTCTATACGACGGAGAACTGCCCCTACTGCCGGATGGTCCAGGCATTTCTTCGGAAGTACAATGTCGAATACACGACCGTCGACGTCGGGAGAGACCGTGAGGCAGCGCGGGAGATGATCCGGGTCTCGGGGCAGCGGGGGGTGCCGGTCACGGTCTTCGGCGATGAGGTGATCGTCGGGTTCGATGCAAAGAGGCTCCGGGAACTCTTCGGGACGCCGGTGACGGACGGGGTCTATGACGTGGTCATCGTGGGAGCGGGGCCGGCGGGGCTGACGGCCGCGGTCTACTGTGCGAGAAAACTCATGAAGACCGTCGTCGTATCGGAGAATATCGGCGGCCAGGCAACCTGGAGCTGGGCGATCGAGAACTATATGGGGTTTCGGATGATCACGGGGGAGGACCTTATCGGGAAGTTCGAGGAGCAGGTCCGCGGGCTCGACGTCAGCCTCGAGCTTGACCGGGTCCAGAGTATCCGGAAAGAGGGTGATCTCTTCCTTGTCCGGACGGCCCCGGGGAACGCCTTCCGCTGCCGGACGGTCATCCTCGCCCCCGGGAAGCAACCCCGGACCCTGGGGCTCCCGGGTGAGGACCGGTTGATCGGGAGAGGCATCTCCGTCTGCTCGACCTGCGACGGCCCGCTCTTCCGTGACCGGCCCGTCGCCGTCGTCGGCGGGGGGAATGCGGCGATCCAGACTGCCATCGAGATGGCAAAGATCGCAAGTTCCGTGGCCCTGATCGCCAGGGGGGCTCTCCGGTGCGACGAGATCTACGTCAACCGGGCAGAGGAGACGGGCGTGCGGGTCTTCCTCCATCACGAGGTGGCGGAACTCCACGGTGATGCGGCCCTGACCGGGGTCACGATCCGCGACCGCGAGACCGGGAAGGCGACGACTCTCGGTGTGGAGGGGCTCTTCCTTGAGATCGGGCTTGTCCCGAATACGGGGTTCCTCGGGGACCTGGTGGCGCTGAACGAGCGGGGCGAGATCCTCATCGACGAGAACAACCACACGCGCGTCGACGGGGTCTTTGCGGCCGGCGACGCGACCTGCATCAAGGGCAAACAGATCATCATCGCCGCGGGCGAGGGGGCGAAGGCGGCGCTCGCGGCGCACGAGTACCTCCTCGGGCAGGGGCTCTCCCGCGCCCCCACACCGCCGGCCTGATGAGTGGATGCGCCGACAGGATGGAGAGGACGTATGGTGCTCGAGGAGATGCTTATCATCCGCGGCCCTATCGATACCCCGGAGATCGCGCGTGCCTTCAGGGAGGCCGGTATGCCGGCACGCATCACGCAGACTGTTGTCCTGGAGGGTCTGGTTGCTGCAAAAGGGACAATCGGGGATATTAAGGCGCTGCTGAGGGAAGAGGTTTCACGTGTCGAGAGACTCCGCGAAGAGTTCATGATTGAGGAGGGCGGTGAAGAGAGCGACGCCGAAGAGGGTGGAGATACCGGGCCCGGGCGGCTGTACGACCCCTTCCTCGTTATGGTGGAGCGTATTGCGGAGGATATCGTCGAATTCATGGCGAAATACCAGCCCGGGGATCTTGTCCCCATGGACGACCTCAAAGAGTGGATGGTGCCGTCCGCCGGGGCCGCCCCGGGAGAGGAACCGCCGGATACCCTGGAGTCCGCGTTGCACAAGGTGATGGCGTTCTCCACGCTGGACGAGAACGGCCTGATCAAGGCTGAGGGTGAGGCAGTGGTCGTGCAGGGTCGTATGATCCTTGAGGATATCGTCATCACCCTTCCGGGTGACGCCGTCGAGGATATCGACCCGGAAATACTCAAAGAGCACGGTGTCCTGACGGAGATGACCGTCACCCCGGTGCCTGAATACCTGCTGGAGTTCGGCCCTGAGGCTATCCTCGAGGGGGATCTCGACAGGATCGACGAGATTGCCGGTGACCTCGAGATCGATGAGGAGGAGTACGAGTCGTTCCGGGCGGGCGTCTCCTTAAAGAGGGTCGTCATCGGGAGAACCCTGGAGATCCTCGAAGAACGTGGAACGTTGACGCCGGTGGAGGTTGCCGAGGCCCTCGGGAGCAGCGCAGTGGAGAGCGCTGGAGAAGGCTGGAAGATCGTGCTGGAACTCACTCCCGAGTTCGTGAAAGGGCTCCTCAACGATCTCAAGAAGGTCGGGCTGGTGCGCAGGAAGGGTGAAAAGTTCCGCGCGATCTAGATCTGGATTGGTGCGGCGGCGCTACGGCCGACTCCGTGCAGTTCTGCAGCAGAAGGGGGTGGAGGACGCCAAGGAGAAACTGCGCAAGATCTCCGGCCGGGAGCGCCGGTTCAAGACCAACACGAACCACGTCGTCAGCAAAAGGATCGTCTGCGCTACCGGAGACGCGAAGCGGGGGATTGCCCTGGAAGACCTAACGGGCATTCTCCAGTGGACTACGGTTACGAAGACCCGGCACGAGCGGGGCATCACAGGTGGGCGTTCCATCAGATCCGATCCTTCATCGAGTACAAGGCCCGACGGGCCGGGGTTCTGGTGAAGGTGATCGACGAGGCGTACATAAGCCAGCAGTGTAGTGTCTGCAGGTTCGTTCACCCCGACGACCGCCCGAGCCAGGCAGCGTTCCTCTGCCTCACGTGCAGCCACGCCGGGAACACCGATCTGAATGCAGGCGTTAACATCGTTTCCAGGACTCTCGTCAACGATCCTATTGTGGGCTGCTCCTCCGCCACCGGGGAAGAAGTTGAATCGCAAGCCTGTAATGAGCGCGCTCCCATCCACGGGATCGTGCCCCCGACAAGAGAAGGGGGTAGTCGGCGCGGCGCCAGGTTCCCTGTGATGCTGTTCGGCAGGTGTTCCCTGCACTGGCAAGACTCCTTTCGCCCTACCCCCTGCCGCAGCCATTGCTCTGCTTCCTGCATTTCGCATTCGTAGCGCCTCTCGCCCGGTGTCTGGATGGGGCTACCGGGATATTCTCCCGCGTGGCACAAGGTCTTTATCTGCCGGCAGCGACCACTCTCCAATGAGACCCCGGGACGTCTCCCCGGAAGAGAAACAGCATCTTCGTGCCCTTCTCACCACCCGGCTGGAGGAGAGAGAGGAGATCCTGTTTGCGTACGTGTACGGCTCCTTTCTGCAGGGCCCCTTCCGCGATATCGATATTGCCGTTTCCCTCGTGCATGGCAGCCCCGGACTTACTGACCCGCTCCGGTATGAGCTGGCGCTCGCGCAGGAACTGGAGGAGGCGATCGGGGTGCCAGTCGATGTACGGGTGCTCTCCGCGGCCCCGCTCTCGTTCGCGTTCACGGTCCTCCGGACGGGGGAGATCCTGCTCTCCCGCGACGAGCGGGTGCGCTGCGAGTTTGCCTGCAAGATTCTCACCGAGTATCATGACTTCTCCTATTATCGGGAGCGCTACAGGAGGGAAGCTCTTGGTCTCCTACGATGAAGAGAAGGTCACTACCCTGTCGTCAGAGTTGATGCAGGCCTGTGAGCGGCTCCGGGAACTGGGCAGACTGCCGAGGGAAGTATTCACGCAAGACCCGCATCTCGTTGCAAGCGCGAAATATCACCTTATCATCGGCATCGAGGCGGCTATCGATCTCGCCAACCATGTGATTACGAAGAATCGATGGAAAATCCCGGAAAATTATGCCGACACGTTCTGCATTTTAGAGGAGCACGGGTTCTTCGATAAGAACCTCGGAACGCGCCTGCAGACAATGGCCCGGTTCCGAAACCGGTTGATCCACATCTATTGGGATATTGACAATGACAGGATCTACAACCTGCTCCAGGAAGATATCGGCGACATCGAGCAGTATCTCACAGAGTATATCCGTGCCCTGCAGCGAGAGTGACCGTCCCCCAGCAGAAACCGGGATCTTCCTCCCCCGTTCGGCATGCTCAGGATGGCCCCCCGGAAACGGCCACACCAGGACTCAAGCGGAAGGAATCCGGGCGTAAAAGTGCTCCATTACCCGGTGCTCCCGCTCCCCGCCGTGGAACTTCATAACGATCGTATCACAATCATTGCCCCGCCCCCGGGAGAGACACCCTTATCTCCCGGGAGCGACGATTCCCTGCCATGGATAGGGCGTGGGCACCCGGGAGCCTTCTCCCCCGGGAGGCGGGCCGGTGATCGAGGAGCGCCTCCGGGCAAGGACGAACGGGGTGCTTGTGCGGACCGCCTCCCTCGTCGCCCGGACCGGGGTGACCCCGAACACCCTCACCCTGCTCGGGTTTGCCGGGATGGCGGTCGCCGGGGTCCTCTGTGCCGCCGGTTCGTTCTTCTCCGCCGGACTCGTTGTCGCGGCATCGTGTACCTTCGATGCCCTCGATGGAGCGCTTGCCCGGGCGAGCGGTGCCGCATCGGTCTTCGGGGCGTTCCTCGACTCGTTTCTGGACCGCTACGCGGAGGCAGCGGTCTACGCCGGGCTGCTCGTCCACTACGCGTGGGCCGCAGCGCCCTGGGGCGTCGTTGCTGCGTTTGCGGCCGCGATCGGGTCGCTGATGGTCAGTTACGCCCGGGCCAGGGCCGGGGGTCTCGGGATCGAGTGCCGGGCCGGCCTCTTCGCCCGGCCGGAGCGGCTCGCGGTCATCATCGCCGGGCTGGTCACCGGGTTCGTCTTCCCGGCGCTCGTCATCCTTGCGGTCGCCACGAACGCCACCGCCGTCCGGCGGCTCTTCCACGTCCGGCTCCTTGCGGAGTTGCCGCCGGGGTGATCCCGGGTCACCCCTGTCCCGGCCGCACCTCGACCGTTCGGTTGAACGGGACCTCGAACGTCGCGATGCCGTAGTCGAGCGTCCCGGAGCCGTCGACCCGGAGCATGATCGTCCCGTCCTGCAGGGTACGCAGGAGCGCCTGCACGAGCGGCGGATTATCGACGGTCACCGGGATGGCGACGGTGGTCTCGCCGTCGGGCCGGATCCGGATCCCTTCCTGCTCCCCGTGCGCGAGGTAGACCGCCCGCCCGTCATCGAGGAAGAAGACGTCGAACGAGACCCGGGCCAGGGTGGCGCCGATGGGGTTGGGGTTGTCGACGATGAGCCGGAGCGTGAGGTTGGTGCTCCCCCACGTGATCTTCTCGACCTCGACCCCGCCGACGGCGACGGTCGGCTCCTTGAGCGGAGGGGCCGCACAGCCGGCAGCACTGCAGAGCAGAACAACCATGAGGAGGATGGCAGCGGGACGCCACATGGGTCCCCGGTGCATCCTCCCGGCATATAGACCTAACCCCCCTCGTAGGAGAGCACCGGCTCGACGGGGACGTAGTTCCTGACGACGATGTTGTCGGCGTAGAAGTGGTGCGGGTCGCCTGACCCCCAGGCGGAAGACCCGATCAGCGCAACGTCGGTGAAGACCATCAGGGGGTCGTCGGCGAACCGCAGGGTCATGTTCCCCGGGTATCCATTCGTATCACTCGTTCCGGGGGCCAGGGTCCATTATACGCCCCACCTCTATAGCATATCGGCCGCCGCACCCCAATGCTGATGTTCCCCCGGGAAGCACGGTATAAGGTTATTGCCGTGAACGACGCCATCGTGATCATCGGGGGAGGTCCCGCAGGGCTCTTCTGCGCCCTGCAGGCAGCGGGAAAAGGACGGGCCGTGGTCCTCTTTGAGAAGAAGCCCGCACCGGCGCGAAAACTCCTGGTTGCAGGCTCGGGACAGTGCAACATCACCCACGACGGGGAGATCGCCGGTTTCTTCTCCCGTTACGGCGACCACGGGGCGTTCCTCCGCCCCGCGCTCCTGAACTTTACGAACCGGGATCTTATCGCCTTCTTTGCCGACAGGGGTCTTTTGATGCAGGCCGAACCCGGGGGGAAGGTCTTCCCCGAGACCCGGCGGTCCGCCGACGTTCTTGCCGTCCTCCTCGCGGAGTGCTCCGCCCGCGGGGTGGCTATCCGGTGCAACGAGCCGGTCCTCGCCGTGGAGCGGGACGGGGACGGGTTCCTCATCCGGACAGGGAAGGCTGTCGTCCGGGCCGGCGTCCTCGTCATCGCCACCGGGGGTGCCTCCTACCCGGCCACCGGCTCGACCGGGGACGGTTATGCCTTCGCCCGGGCCCTCGGGCAGCCCGTCACAGAGGTTGCCCCGGCGCTCACCCCGGTCTATGTCGAGGACTACCCGTTCACCGACCTTGCCGGGATATCCTTCGAGAACATCACCATCGCCGTCTACCGGGGCGGAAGAGTGGTCCGCCGGCATACCGGCGACGTCCTGCTGACGCATACCGGCCTCTCCGGCCCGGGTATACTCGACCTCTCCCGCTTCATCCTCCCGGGCGACGTGCTCCGGGTCACGTTCCTTGATGGTGCGAACGCGGAAGCGGTGCGAAAGAGGGTCGCCGGTGCCGTCATGGAGGGCGGTGCGCGGCAGGCAAAGACCGCCCTCTGCGACCTCGCCCTCCCGGAACGGTTCGTCCGGCGGCTGCTCGATCTTGCCGGGGTCCCTGCGGGAGCGACCTGCGCCCACCTCCAAAAGAAGGCCCGGGACGCGCTTGTCGCGTCCGTCGCGGAGTTCCCATTCACCGTGGCGAGGCTCGGGGGATTTTCTCTGGCGATGGCGACGCGGGGCGGGGTCGCCCTCGACGGGATCGACCATAAGACGATGGCCTCACGGATCGTGCAAAACCTCTACTGCATCGGCGAGGTGCTCGATATCGACGGCGACACCGGGGGCTACAACCTGCAGGCGACGTTCTCCACTGCAGCTCTCGCCGCCCGGGATATCACCGGGCTCCCCACCTCCCGGTGACCCCGCCGCTACCCGGAAACTGAACCTCTTTTCCCTCCGGCTCAAGGCCCCGGAACCCCATAACCCCCCTTCCTGTACGGTCGGTATATCCCCGGGGCGCGCTGTATCCGTTCCCGGCCCATCTACGGTCGTGATAGTTATATTGAAGATGCCAGATACCTGGTTTCAAATAGAAATGATATTATATTATCAATCATATTAAAGCATATTGAGAGAATAACGTGGTTTGGAGTATTCTTCAGGCTATCCTTCTCCTCTCCGTCCTCATCCCGCAGGGGCACCTGGTCTGCGACGGCGGATGGGGTGACCCCGGGAGCGGCGCCCCTGGACCGGTCTTTACCGATGATTGGGCCTGGTTCCCTGTACCGGAAGAGGACCTCGCCCCGGGGAGTACAGATCCTTCCTGCAACGGATTCATTGAGCGGGTGGACCGGGCGACGTTTGCCCGTGTCGACGGCATCCCCCGTCTCTTCCCGGTGGGCCTTAACGCGACCCTCGCCCACAGGAAGGGCGACTGCACCGACCTTGCGCTCCTCAGGGCGGAGATCCTCCGCCGGAACGGGATCCCCGCCCGGCCGGTCCACGGGTTCATGGTCTGGGATGCAGAGACGTTCCGGACCGACGCACTCCACGTGGAGGTCTTCGGGCGGGGCATCGCCGTCCACGACTGGGTCGAACTTGGCGACGGCCGGACGATGGGTGCCTACGAAGGGGTTCCGGGGATCCGGTGCGTGAAGACCGGGAACGGGGTCTGCTTCCAGCCAGTCTTCGAAGCGCTGGGCTATATCTGAGCGGCGACACCCCCCGGGGAAGGTTCAATACCCGGGGCGTCAAACGGGCAGTATGAGCTTGTTTACAGCGCTCCTTGCCCTGATCCTGGTTGCCGTTGTCGCGTTCGTCCTCTACAAAGTGGTCAAAAGCGTCGCCGGGCTCATCATCAACGCCGTCGTGGGCGTGATCCTGCTCTGGCTCATCGACGTCCTCAACCTCATGAGCCTCGTCGGCCGGCCCGACATCCCCATCAACCTGATCACCGTCCTCATCTGCGCGATCGGCGGGATCTTCGGTGTGCTGGTCACGGTGGTGCTGCACCTCCTCGGGGTCCCGCTGACGCTGTGAGGGGCGGAGAGCCGCCTACGCGGCCGGCGCGGGGGCCTCTGCGATCGTCCGGGCGAGCCTCTCGATCGCCGGGCCGAACTGCCCGGCATCGACCTCGCTCTCGAGCGTGGTTGCCGACGAGACGAACCGCATCCCCTTCGCTTCGAGGCTCTTCCTCACGATCGCAACCGCTTTCTCCGCCCCCGAACCCCCCATCTCCACGAGGACCGAGAAGGGTTTTCCCGAAGCTCCGGAGACCTGGGAGAGGTACTCGTTGACGTAGGGCGGAACCTTCTGCGACCAGACCGGGGTTGCGACGACCAGGAAGTCGACACCGGTAAGGTCCGCCTGCACCGGGCGGATCGCTGCCCGCATGCCGAACGCCGCCATCATGCCCTTCCTGAACATCCCCACCTCCGAAACCGGTTCGATCTTCTCAAGCCTGCCGCCGACCCGCTCGGCGAGCGCCGCCGCCACTTTCTCGGTATGCCCCTGCCAGGAGTAGTACACGATGAGGATCACCACCATCACCCGGCAGGCATACAGGCTCATCTTATATATACGTGACAGGGCCGGGACCGCGAAGACCGCCGGGGTGCCGGGTATCGCCCGCCGCGCGGAACCCTCATATCTTCGCCGCCCATAACCTCAGGGTATGCAGGAGTACGGTCCCGGTATCGTCGGCGAGGTCCGATTTGCCCGCCAGGACGGCGGCTACTATGTGCAGCTCTACGACCGGGAAGGAACACCCGTCGGCAGGACGGGGCTCTGGAGGACCGAGGCAAAGGCAAAAGAGGCGGCCCGAAAGCTCGCCGCGAAGATGGGCGGGGAGTGACCCCTCACAGTGTTTGGGGGTGCGCCTCCGCGTAGCGGACGAGGCCGGCGATGCACCGGTTGTGCGGCGTCTCAATGCCGTGGCGCTCCCCGAGGCGTGCGACGTACCCGTTGAGGAGATCGATCTCCGTCCGGCGCCCCCGCCGGAGGTCGTAGTACATGGAGGGGTAGACCGCGGCGAAGTCGGGCACCTGCACCCCAAAGAGGTGGGCAAGGTAATCGTCGGCGGTCGCCCAGGGGAGCCGGACCCCTTCGGCGCCGGCGACGGCGAAGGTCTCGCGGATGAGCCCGGAAACGGTCTCCCTGACGTTTTCGTCGGCGGCGGCGCCGACCGGGGCCGCGAGGAGGGCGCAGATCGGGTTCACCGCGATGTTGAGGAGCGCCTTCGTCCACTTTCCCGAGCGGATATCGTCGTCCGCCTCGACCGGGATGCCGGCGGACCTGATGACGCCGATGAGCCCGTCAAGGGCCGCGGCAGCGCCGCCGTCACCGGACCAGACCCCGAAGCGCATTGGGGCGCTCTCGCTTGAGACCCGGACGTGTCCCGGGCCCATGACCGAGAAGTTCGTCGTCACGGTCCCGCCGATGACGGTATCGGTGTAGCGGGCGATGATATCCTCGTTTCCTATGCCGTTCTGGAGGCTCGCCACCGGGCGGTCCCGGAGCAGCCCGGCATACTCCTCGCAGATCGCCCGGGTGTCGGTGCCCTTCGCGGTGATGATGACGAAGTCGACCCCGGGCGGGACCTCTTTTGGCCCCGTGACAGGAGTGATCCCGTCGACGGTTCCGGTCCCCCAGATACCCTCCATGATAAGGCCCCGCTCAAGCATCGCATCGGCGTGCGCCGGCCGGCAGGCCGCATAGACCGTCGCCGCCCCGCGGAGCCTTCCGGCGAGCGAGAGGCCGACGGCCCCTGCGCCGAGGATCAGGACGGCCGGGCGTTGTAACGCTTCCATCTTCTCGTAGTCCCCGTTGGGCGCGGGAGAAGATAAGGGTGCGGCCCCCCCGGACCGTCGTCGATCGTCCAGTTCCGGGCCATCTCGATCACGCAGTGAGCGGCGCCTCCGGGAAATGCGGTAGCGAACGCTTTTCCTCTCCGGCGCACAGACGGATCATCAATGAAGCACGTCACGAAGGCCGACGGCAGCCTGCAGCCCTTCGACCCCGGGAAGGTGCGGCGGACGCTCCGGAACCTCGGGCTCGGGGCGGAGGATGCCGACAGGGTCGCCGACGAGATCGAGGAGTCGGTGCCCGACGGGGTGAAGACGGCCGCGGTCCTCCGGATGATCCGCGCCCGGGCCCGGACCGTCCGCCCCGCCGTCCGCCACCGGACGGATCTCCGGAGAGCGCTCGCCCTTCTCCGCCCGAAACCCGATTTCGAGGAGTTCGTGCGGGTTCTCCTCCGGGAGCACGGCTACCGGGTCCAGGCCGGGTGCGTCCTTGCCGGGCGGTGCGGGGAGCACGAGGTGGACGCCGTCGCCAGTAAGGACGGCGCAACCATATTTGTCGAGGTGAAGCACCACGCGAGCCACCACCGGATGACTGGCCTCGACGAAGGACGGATCGCCCGGGCGATCGTCGAGGACCTCCAGGAGGGGTTCCGGTCCGGGCGGTGTACCGTCTCGATCGACGGCGCCCTGATCGTCTGCAACACCAAACTCTCGGAGCACGCAAAGCGCTACGCGGCCTGCCGGGGGATCGGGCATATCGGATGGGACTACCCGGCGGAACAGAACCTCCGGGCGATGATCGAGGAGACGCAGTCTTACCCGGTCACCATTGTCAGCGGGGTGGGGCCGTCGGTCTCCGCAAGGCTCGCGGCTGCCGGGGTCCTCATGGCAAAAGAAGTCGCCTACGGCGACGCCACAGCCATCGCCCGCGATACGGGTCTCTCCCTTCCGGAAGTGCTGGTGATCGCCGGGCGGGCACGCGCGATCCTCGAACCGTGAGCGGTCCTCAGGCAGAGTCGCCGAGGGTCCGGAGTTGCTCTTCTGTCGGGTTGATCAGGACGATCTCGGGCCGGCAGTTGAACCGAAGGTCCACGCCGGCGATGCCCGCGCTGCAGATCCCGCGGGATACGTAAGTCGGCGTCCCGTTCGTCTCGAAGAGGCCGGCAAGCTCGATGACGCCGAGGCCGTTCAGCTGCGCGATGACCGGGAGGAGGAACTGGCCGCCGTGGGTGTGGCCGGCGAGGATGAGGTCGGCGTCCCAGTCGGCCCTGCAGGACGGTTCGTGGATGAGGTAGACGGTGAATGCACCGGTCGCCGGCACGTCGGGCGGGTCCGCCATCCCGGCCCACCCGTCGACGCCGACGATGACGATCTCTTCACCCCCGGCAGAGACCCGTGCGTAATCGTTCCTGAGGACATGCGCCCCGTTCTCTTCCAGCGTCGCGGCGAGCCCGTCGGCAAATGCGGTGTCGGCGGATCCGTCGTTCAGGGCGGAGATATCGTATCCGGCGGCGGTGGCGTTAGCGGAGGTCCGGACGGCAAGTATTCTCCCGATGCCCGTCGCACTGTCGGTCCCCACCCGGTAGTCGTGGTTCCCGAGGACGGCGTAGGCCGGTGCATCGAGCGATCGCCATACCGCCTGGTGGGCAAAGTTTGACTCCTCACCGGTGGTGAAGTCGCCGCCGATCAGGACGAGCGAGGGGTTCAAGCGGTTGATCTCCCGGATCACCTCCCGGACGTGGTCGCTATTGGACGGCCCGACGTGGGGGTCGGTGATGTAGACGATGCCTTCGGGTGCCCCGTCGATGGTAAGGACGGTCACGTCGACGGCCCGTGCCTCCCAGGCCATGTAGCCGGTCATGGACGGGAGCAGGATGAGCATGAACAGCGCCAGGTGTCTTGTACTTGGGGCCTTCAGGGTCACTTTATTTTATTTCATCTTCTAAATATTAATAGGGTCCGGCGGCCCGGGTCCGGGTGGATCAGCGGCTCTCCGCCGGATCTGCCGGGTCGCCCATGACGTCGGCCGGTTCCGCAACTGAGGCCATTCCGGCAAAGATCCTGGTAAACCGGTCTTCCTCGTTCTTTTCAAGGACGACAGCGGCGACCCCCGCCACGATCACCGCCCCGATGAGATCCATGATGAGGTCCCACATGGTGTCGGCGTTCCCGAGCTGGAGGTTTGTCCCGAAGGCCTGGTCGACCACAAACTCGTAGATCTCCCATACCGCCCCCGCTGCCAGCGTGGAGGCCAGGATGAAGATGACGATCGCCGGCGTCGTCAGGCGGACGTCTCCGCGGTGCCCGGCGAGGGCCGCGAGGGAGAAGGCGAGGAGCGCGACGGTGGCCGATGAGACGAGGTGGGTCAGTTTGTCGTAGTAGGGCGCGAGGGTGACGTAGTAGCCCCCGACGTGCCCCATGACGTGGAGGTAGAGGGAGACGGTGATGAGGAGGTTGACCTCCCAGGGCAGGCAGAGGCGCATATTCCTCGTCATGAGGGACGGCGCCAGCGTCAGGAGGAAGGCGAAAGCCGCCGAGAGCCCGAGGAAGTACTCGCCTGCCGTGACGCTCGCGACCGCGGCGAGGAGAATGAGCCCCTGGATGAAGTAGGTGAGATACACCCCGCGCGACGGGTCCGGGCGTGTCATGGATGCATCGGGTAATGGACGGTCCCGGCAATATACATAACCGTCCCGGCGGCGGTCTCCGGGAAAGGGGTGGCTGTCCCGGAACCCGGTTTCGGGGACGGCACGGCCAAACGGCGCGGGCCGGTCGGCCGTCGCGGTCGCCTCCGAGCACCCCGGGAGAATACTTGATAAACTAGCAGTTGTATAAATAGGACACACGAAGAACCAGATGTTCCGGAACATGGGGTTGATGAACTGACTGATCCTACCAAGCGCAAACCTGAATCCGCTGGAGGAGAGGCGGAAGGGGAGATTGTCCGCGTACGCCTGCCGAACAAGAGGAACCGGGAGATGTTCGGCAGCGCTGAACTGATGCTCGGGGCAAACCATATCAGGATCCGCTGCTTCGACGGGGTGACGCGCACCGGGCGGATCAAGGGCAAGATCAAGAAGAAGGTCTGGATACGGGAAGGAGATGTCCTGATCGTCGTCCCCTGGAGTTTCCAGGACGAGAAGTGCGATATCATCTACCGCTACACGAGACCCCAGGTGGAATGGCTCCGGAAGAACCGGTATCTTTGAAATTCTTTTTCTGAGCAAAAGTTCCCTGCACGGCCGGGATGATGGGGAGGTGGGGGCCGCCCTCTCCCGCCCGGGCGGCGGGTCCAAATGGGGTTAGATGCCGAGGATCTTGATCTCGTACTCTTTTATGACGAGTTTCTTTACCCCTGACAGGGTATAGGTGTAGTCCGGTGCGCTCGGGCCGCTCATCCCGACCGTTGAACTGGTGAGATAGTTTTTCCATGCCGTGGAAAGTTTGTTATCGGCGTCTTCGTTATACCGCACCACGACGGTCTGGTCGGTAGGATTGTATACCTGTGGATTCGTGCTCGTCAGGCTCATCCTCACCGTCGCCATCCCCGACTTTGCCATCCGTTCGTCGGCGGTGATCTTCATGAGGTAGACGACGAGCGTCTTTGTAGGCCCGTCATAGAACCACCGCGGCTCGGCGAGCATCGCAGAACCTGTTGCACCCTCCTGGCGTGTCATCACCGCGCCGTTCTCAAGGGTGATCACCTCGGTGCCGCGGTCGGATCGGTAGATCAGGGCGCCGGGGGAGAACTCGACGTTGAAATCAGTACCGCCGTTCTCAGTACCGTCGATCCTGAATTTCGGTGCAGTTCCATCAGCATTGATCACCTCGAGCGTCCCCCCGCTCACCTGGAGCGTCGCCTCCTTGTAGGGCACGTTCTTGAAGCAGAGGCTCTTCATGTCGTTCTGGATGACGATCATCGCCCGCTCCATGTTCCTGACGTCGGTGTTGCTCTGCTCCTTCACGAGCACCGGGTAGCCGTAGAGCGTAACGAGACCGATGCCGGTGAGCACGAGCCCCAGGATCAGGATAAACCCGATCGCCTCCGAGACTGCCTTTTCATTCATCATCACGGTTCTTCGCCTCACTTAAAACCCCTTTGAGTCATACTGGATCATGTTCCATCCCGCGCCGGTGGTGTTGCCGACGACACCCTTCGTCGCCCCGATGCCGGCGATGGCGACCTTGCTTTTGATGCTGCCGCCCTGCACCTCTATCGCCTGGCTCGCCCGGTTCTCGCCCTCCATCCACACATCCACGAAGTAGCCCTTCCCGGCGACGTCGTCGGGGATGTCGAACTTCGTCTCGATGGTCCCGTTGCCGGGCGCGATCACGTAGAGGTCAACGATCCGGGTGCTGACCCCGTTCCCGATGTCCACGAAGGCGTGGTAGCGGAGCTTGTTCGCCGGCCCCTCCATGATCGAGGCGTTGACGGAGAACATCATGACGATCATCAGCAGGAGGAGCACACCGGTGATGATGATGTATTCCATAAGCCGGGTGACGCCCTCCTCGTTCATCGGTTCAGTAATACACGGTCTCATTGTACACCGTCACCCCGTTGTTGTAGTGGATGGTCACCGGGTGGAGCCAGCGGTCGGGGACACGCATCTTTTGATTGACCGTGAAATTAACCACGGCGTTCTTTCGTTCGAGGGATATCGCGATGATGTCTTCGCGAACCGCATCATCTGCATCGCCAAACTCTTTGACGTAGTCAAACACCGCCTCCCGCAGGTCCCGGATGTCGTTTTTCGGGAACTCGAGCACCCCTTCCGCGGTCGTCTGCCCGACGAGCGCCGACTGGTTGATGATCAGCGCGAGGAAGAACAGCGCCACGGCGACCAGGAGGCCCATCAGGACGATCCACTGGCCTTCTTCGTTCATGCACGCCATAAGAGCACCTCCACGAGGACGACTTGGGCCCTTGATCCATAATTGGGGCTTCCCGACGGCAGCTGCACCCACCGCGTCACCCGCACGGCGGACTCTCTCCCAGTCCAGGTGTTGTCGGGTGCAACAAACAGATGTTCTGTAATCACATTTGTATTCGCATCCCGGTAGGTGACGTTTGCACTCATGTGCAGGTTATCGGGTTTACCACTCGTCGTTGCGTTGCAACAGCTCAGGAACGTGTTGTTGAAATCAGTGCTATTGCCCGTGTTGACAAAAATCTCCAGAGCGCTCTTCATGCCATTAGTATCCGGCGTATCCATCATCGCGAGCACATCGCTCCCGAGCTGCTCAAGCTGCATATCCGGGATGTGCGTATCCCCTGTAGTGTAGACGCTCGTCGTGCTGACGACAATGTATGCGGTGAGCAGCATGATGATCCCGGCCGCGACTCCCTCCATCGTGTAGAGCTGCCCCGCATCGTTCACCATATGGCGACCTCCAGGACCGCGGTCTTCAGAGGCGGGTGGGTGACATTCACATAGTCATACAGGTGAGTGCCGGTGATGTTGGTCTGCGGGGGATCATTCTCAAAGTTAAACCGGATATCCAGGATGCTGTTCTGGTCAAGGGTGAAGAGCGAGGTGGCTGCCGGTTTCAGTACCAGGGAGATGCTGGATTTGACCGGCACGTCCGGTTGGAGCGAGTGCAGATCCGAAGTGCCGTTGACGTACAGGGTGTAGAGGTTTGAATTTACCGTGTCGTATGAGAACGGGATACGAGTGAACCGCGGGTTTGGCCTTGTCGGGTCCATCTTCCAGAATGTGACGTCCTTGAGCGTCGCGCTCTCGGCGGCGGGTTCGGTCTTGTTAAGGTACGCATCGAAGTTCGTGATCGTCACGTTCACCGGCTCGGTCCTTGGGTCAATCCGGTAGGCCGGGCCTCGTTCAGGGCCCAGCAGGTCGCTGAAGTTGAGCCGGACGGTGAAGTTCTGGGGGTTCTGGGGGGTTTCTGTCTGGTAAGCCACGTTGGAACCAATCTCCGCCACCCCCGGCTCCTTGATCTTCACCACCCGGCGGATGTAGCCGTAGCCGGGGGGGAGGGGGTCGCCGGCCTGCTTGGGCTCGTAACTCCCATCCGGGTTTGAGATATTGAGCGAAAAATTATAAGAGTAGGGGATATCACCGAAGATCACTCGCTTGCGGTAATCATCGGGGGTGAAGAATGGTTCTCCAGAGGGCGATTTCTCAAAAAACCTCTCAACCTTCGTCGAGAGGAGGATATTCGGCGTCTCCTTCGAGACCGCAAGCCCCATCCGCTGAATCTCATCTTTCTGGGCTTCGCCGTACAACTCCCACGGGGGATAGGCCGGCCACCCCGGGTCCTCGACAAGGATCACCCCGGTCCTGTAGGCGACCGCGTCGTAGTCGATGCCGCTACTCTCGAGCCCGGCGAGGAGCCCCGGCACCATGCTCACCACCATGATCAGGGCGAGCATGAAGATGGTGAACCCCGCGAGGAAGTCAAGCGACAGCACCCCGTCATCGGCCGCCGGTCCTATACGATCACCTCCCCGGTATCCGCCCGGAACGCGAGGGTCTCCATCCCGGCGCCCGAATGGACTGTGACGGTGTAGACCCCCTCCGCGAGCGCGAGGTCGACCGTATCGGCACCGAGCCGCTCCATCACGGGCCGGAGCACCTTCTCCTGGCCGGAAAGGAGGTCCCCCGGGGAGAGGACGCCGGTGATGTTCACCTCCTCCGCGGGCAGGGGGGCCGGGAGCGAGATCTCCTTCCAGCCCGCAAGACCGAAGGTCAGCCATCGCACCTCCTCGCCGTCCCGGAGGCCGAGGGCCCAGGAGGTGGCCCGGCCGTCGCGGTCGACGCCGGTCCCGAGCACCTGGTGCACCGATGTCCCGGTGACGTTCAGGCCGCCCTCGGCACTGAGCAGGTCCAGCTCCGCGAGAGCCCCGGCGAGGGTCGAGGCCGCCGGCGGTTCCGGCAGGTCGATCGGGGTGATGCCGCCGGAGGCCGGCGGCGGGGATGCGCCAAGACAACCGCACGCGGCACAGAGGATACAGACTGCGGCAACCAGGGCCGGGACGCTTCCGGAGGATCTCATGTAAGGCAGTCATTATACACGAAGGTATATAAATAACCATCTCTCACGGGGAATCAAAAATTTGCCGTCCTCGCCCGATACTGGAAACGTGCAGGTACCCGGCGGCAAAAACATTTCATCTCAGGTGGGGCCCGCGAGCCCCGGGCAGCCCGGTCTTTATATGCCGGGGGCCCCGGCCCGCGAGCCCCGGCAGGATATCATAACCTATATCCTTCCGTTGGTAACAACATCTCATGCAAGGTAAGGACATGTGTACAACCACACCCCCCGGCACGCCGGGAGAAGCACACGGCCGGTTCGCCGAAGTAGCCAGGTTCCACGGCCACGTCTGCCCCGGCCTTGCGCTGGGATACCGGGCGGCCGAGACCGCCCTTGAGCGGCTCCGCTCCGGCCGTGCCGAGGACGAGGAACTCGTCACCATTGCCGAGACCGACGCCTGCGGTGTCGATGCCATCCAGGTCCTGACGGGATGTACCGTCGGAAAAGGAAACCTCTTCTTTAAGAACTATGGGAAGCACGCCTTTACGTTCATCAACCGCCAGACCGGCGACGCAGTCCGGATCACGGGGAACCCGTCGTTTGACACCGACTCGCTCGACCCCGGCCTCGCATCGCTCCGGGCACGGGTCATGCAAGGCCGGGTCCCCGACGAGGAATGGGCCGAGTACCGGAGGCGGACGGACCGGCTCGTCGAGGCGATCCTTGACCTTCCCGCCGAGACCCTCTTCACCATCCGGGAGGTCGACGTCGAGATACCGGAGCGGGCCCGGATCTTTTCGTCGGTGCCGTGCGCAAAATGCGGCGAGCTGACCGCCGAGTCCCGGGTCCGGGTCGAGGACGGCAAGTTCGTCTGCCGGGCCTGCTCGAAGGGATACTCCCGGCGCTGGTGAGGGCGGCCCCCTCACCGCACGATTTTTGTTATCGGGATCTCGAGGATATCCTCGGCGCCTGCAGCCTTCAGGTGCGGGATGAGGCCGTTGACGAGCCCCTTCTGCACCACCGTCTGGATGCCGAAGTAATCGATGCCGTGCAGCCTGCCGACGGTGGGTTTCTTCATCGCGGGGAGGACCTCGATGACGCGGTCGAGCGCCGCAGACGGCACGTTCATCGTCAGGAGCACCTGGTGGCGCGCCTCGATCACCCCGAGGAGGAGGGTCGTGATCTCCTCGATCTCCCGGCGCTTCTCCGGGTCCCGGAGCGACTCGTGGTTTGCAAGGAGCGCGGTGTGCGACTCCATGATCTGGCCGACGATCTTGAGCCCGTTCTTCTTGAGCGTGCTCCCGGTCTCCGTGAGGTCGACGACGACGTCCATCAGGTCGGGCACTTTCGCCTCCGACGCACCATAGGAGGCAAAGAGCCTGACGGGGACGCCGTTCTCCTTGAAAAACTTCTCCGTGATCCGGGGGTACTCGGTCGTCACCCGGCTGCCCGGCCGGATGGCGGCGACGCTCTCGATAGGCTCGTCGCGGTGGACCGCGACCACGATCTTCACGTTCCCGTCACCGGTCTTGCTGTAGGAGAGGTTTGCGATCTCCTTAACATCGGCCCCGCTCTCCTGCACCCAGTCAAGCCCCGATATCCCGAGGTCGAAGTACCCCATCTGGACGTAGAGCGGGATCTCCTGCGGGCGGAGGATCTTCACCTTTCCGATCCGGGGGTCGTTGATACGCGGATTGTAGTCGCGGTCGGTCCGCCTGACCTCGAGGTCCGCCTCCTTGAAGAGCTGGAGCGTCTGCGCTTCGAGGCTCCCCTTCGGGAGAGCAATCGTGATCATAGAAAGGATATCGGGCAGAAAAAGAGTTAAAGGTGGTGATCCGGATCTCAATCGATGGTGTGGATGACAAGCCCCGAGAGGAGCTTCGGCTCGAACCAGGTGGACTTCGGGGGCATGACGCCGTCTGCATCGGCGATCGCGAGCACCGTCCCGACCCCCACCGGCTGCATCGCCACCGCAAGGGCGTACTCGCCGGAGTCCACGAGCCGCTCGAGCCCGGAGAGGGGCTTTGCCCCGCCCATATAGTGGAGCCTCGGGTCGCCCCGGGGGTCGGTGATGCCGAGCATCCCTTCGAGGACATCCTTCTGGAGCACCGAGACGTCGAGCGACCCGATCAGGTCGGCAGGATCTCTGATCGGCCGGGAGACCTCGTACCAGGTCCCCTGCATATAGAAGTGCATGACGTGGAGCGGTTCATCTCCGGTCGCGAGCGGCTGGATCTGGTACTCCGAGGCGTCGACCTTCCCGTATGGGCGGATATTCCAGCCCGCCTGTAAGAGCGCATCGATGAACCCCGGGAGGGTGAGATCGCCGAGATCGGTGACGAGCCTGCTGTAGCCGTGGATCCGGACGCGGTCCTGGGCGAAGAGGACGACCATGAACCTCCCCGCCTCTTCGGTGAACCGGCCTTCCCTCCGGCGCCGCTCAGCCACGTTCACCGCCGACTTGGCCCGGTGGTGCCCGTCTGCGATGTAGGCCTCAGGCACGGCCGCAAAGAGGGCCTCGAGGCGCGAGAGGGCCGCTTCGTCGGTGACCCGGTAGACCTGGTGGAGCACTCCCGATGCGGTCGTGGTGCTCCCGTCAGGCCCCGTCCCGTTGATGAGGGAGCGGACGTAGGAGAAGATCTCGCCGGGATCGCGATAAAGCAGGAAGACGAGGCCGGTGTTCGCCCCCACCGCGTCGATGTGCCGGGTCCGGTCCTCCTCCTTGTCATACCGGGTGAGCTCGTGCCGCCGGATCCGCCGGTTCTCGTACTCCTCCGTCGCCACACAGCAGACCAGCCCGACGAACTCTTCGCCGTCCTGGACGGCCCGATAGACGTACATACCCGGTTCCGGATCCCGTTGCAGCCGTCCGTCCGCGAGCAGACCGTCGAAGACCTCCCGCGCCCGCTCGTAGACCCGGTCGTCGTGCGGGGGGAGGTCGGGGAGTTCGGCGTCGGGCCGGCTGACCCGCAGGAAACTCAGGGGGTTCTTCTCGATGCACTCCCGGGCCTCCTGTGCCGTCACCACATCGTACGGCACGGATGGAATTTTTTCGGAGTACCGCCGCTCCGGACGGACCGCTGCAAAACGATAGACCTGGACCATGGAAACCGCCACACTCGTATGTGCCTACTATTTTGTCTCCTGACACTATATTAGGTAGGGCACTCAAAGAGAGGGAGAGACCGGTAACTATGATGCCGCTACAACTCACCATTCGCAGGGCGCAGCCTGCAGACATTCCGCAGATAGTTGCCATCGAGAGGACAGTGTTCGTCGACCCCTGGGACGAGAAAACGTTCCGGGAATCGCTCGCTTACTACCCGGAGACGTTCTTTGTGGCCCGGAGCAACGGAGATATAGCCGGGTTCGTCGCCGCGGGCCTCGAGGACACCGGCGAAGAATTCTACGGGCATATCATGAACTTTGCCGTCGCCCCGGAATACCGGCGCCGCGGAGTCGGGCAGCACCTCATCCGCCGCCTGGAACAGGAATTTGCGCTCGTGGGCGCGAGTGGGGTCCAGCTCGAGGTCCGGATCAGCAACACCGGGGCGCAGGAGTTTTACCGCCGCCTCGGCTACCGGGAGGTCTTCCAGATCGCCTCGTATTACGCGAACGACGAAGACGCCCTCGTTATGATGAAGTGGTTCCGGTTTTAGGGGCCGGAACCGGGGCCCCCCTCCCGTTATCCCCGCCCGTGCTCCCGGTGAGCCCGGGCCAGGTGCTGCGCCGCGAGGGCGCCGAGGAGGGAGAGTTCGCCGGCAAGCACTCCCGCCCCCACGATCTCTGCAAACGCCTTCGCGTGGGTTCCCGGCGGGTCCCCGCCCCCGGCGACGCCGAGGATCGCGAGGCACTCCCGCTGGGTATCGACCCCCGTGCCGCCGCCGACCGTCCCCACCGGGAGGGAGGGGAGGGTGACTGCGACGTAGACCCCGCCGTCCACCCGGTCGACGGTGGTGATCGCGGTGCTCCCCTCGACGACGTGGGCGGCGTCCTGCCCGCAGGCAATGAACATGGCGGCGACGACGTTTGCCGCGTGCGCGTTGAACCCGAACGAGGCCGCCCGCGCCGAACCCACCAGGTTCTTCCGGTAGTTGACCTCGGCGAGCGTCTCCGCGTCGGTCTTTAAGAGGTCGGCGACCATCGCGTCGGTGAGCCGGACACCCGCAACCACCGTCTTCCCCCGGCCCCGGACCAGGTTGATCGCCGCCGGTTTCTTGTCGGTGCACATGTTCCCCGAGAGAGCGACGAGACGGGCGCCCGTCTCCCGCTCGATGAGTTCGCCGACCTTCTGGCTTGCGATCGTCACCATGTTCATGCCCATGGCATCCTTTGTGTCGAACTCGAGCCGGACGAAGACGCTTGTGCCCGCCACGTAGGTGACGGCGTCGAGGAACTCCCCGTGCTTTGTGGTACTCTCTGCGGCATCCCGGATCTCGGCGGCGTGCCCCTCAACCCAGGCGACCACTCCCCGGGCGTGGACGACGTCGCGGGCGGCAAAGACCGGCGCCCGGGTCATGCCGTCCCGCATGATCCGCACGTCCGCACCCCCCGCCCGGGCGATCAGGGAGCACCCGCGGTTCACCGATGCCACGAGCGCCCCCTCGGTCGTCGCGAGCGGGAGGTAGTACTGTCCGGCAGCATACTCCCCGTTCACCGGAAGCGGTCCCGCGACGCCGAGCGGCACCTGCACCGTGCCGATCATGTTCTCGATGTTCGCCTTCACCACCCGGTCAAGCCCGATGGAGAACGACCCCACCGCGGGGAGGGCGACCCCGGTCTCGCCCTCGATGAACGTCCGCCGCACCCGGACCGCCTCCTCCGGCGGGAGTTCCTTCTCGAGCGCGTAGAGTTTGAGGGAGCCGTCTTTCAGCCTCCCGATATACTCATCCATGAATAGTATGAGAACTCATACCTAAAGATGGCTGGTGGTCCACGTGGATGAGGAACAGTGGTGCCTTGTGGTGCCGAAGCGAGAGGCCGAGCAGACACGGCGCCGGCTGCTTGACGAAGGGCTCCTCGACCGGAACTTCAAGCCGCGCTCCGAAGGCGACACCGTTCTCCTCCCGGTGACGGAAGAGATCGCGGGCGCCGTACGGTGTGACTTTGCGGCCGTGCCGGAACGCGCAGGACTCCCCCGCCACGAACTCCTGGGCGGGATCGCCATCATGCAGGACGACGACCCGGAGGCCGCCCGGAGCCTCCTTTCATCCCGCCCATCTCTTCACACGGTCCTCTTCCCGGAGGGCCCGGTCGAGGGCGAGTACCGCACCCGCCGGTTCGCCGTCCTCGCCGGGGTCCCCACGACCCGCACCCAGGTGACCGAGTACGGGCTCCGGTTCGACGTGGACCTCGCTCTTGCCTACTTCTCGGCCCGGCTCTCGACCGAACGGCAGCGGGTTCTCGGGGTGATGGAGGACGGGGAGCGGGTGCTCGACATGTTCGCCGGCGTCGGGCCGTTTGCGATCACCCTCGCGCGCAGGGCGGGTGTCGTCTTCGCTGTGGACCGGAACGCCGCCGCGGCCCACCTCCTCGTCCACAACATCGCCCTCAACCGGGCCGCTAACGTCATCCCGGTGCTCGCCGACGCCGCGCACCTCCCCGGGCTCGGGCTCGCCCCCTTCGACCGGGTCGTCATGAACCTCCCGCTCGCGGCGCACGAGTTCCTCCCGGCGGCCGCCGCCCTCTGCCGCGACGGCGGGACGATCCACCTCTACGCCTTAGAGGAGCGGGAGGGCGAGTACCTCCCCCGGATCCGGGCGGTCACCGGCGGCGAGGTCACCGAACGGCAGGTCCGGACCTACTCGCCGGGAAAGTGGCACGCGGTCTACGATATCACCGTGGAGAAAGGGGGCAGGTGAGGGGGTCCGGCCCGGGGATTGCTGGTGCTCTGTCCCTCTCACGTTGAGCGCGACGCCTTGATGGGGAGTTAGAAACCTATCTACCGAACTTCGCGTTCTTCGCGTGAGCTAATGCATCGATTCCAAATGAACAGACCATATCCGGCCTTCGTCCCATCCCCCACAGAGGGCTCCTCTCCGTCCCCCCACCCCGCCCGCGCTGCGCGCTCCTCCCCCGCCCCCCAGAGGGGGGCAGTACGTGGGGATATCCGGGTAAAGCCGTGCCCGGGGATGCAAACTCCCGGGCCATGCGAAGCACGATCGACGATATCCTTCGTTGAGAGTGCCGGTAATTGAGAATCGATGCACTAGTGGGTGGGGATAGCGATACGGCCTCACGCAAAGTGCGATATTCCGTTAGGAACGGAGCTCGAACACCGTCAGGCGTGAGAACACGAAGCCGCGATGGGACTGCCGGAATCCTACATACTCCGCATATTTGTGCGAATCGATGGTGGAGGTATAGTGATGGCGTCTCGCGCAAAGGCGCAAGAAGGGCCGCCATCTGCCCGGGGCTGCTCTCCAGGCAGCCCAAAAAAGATATTATTCTGCCGGCACGAACTTCGTGCCGTAGTGGATGGTGCCGCTCTCGCCGTCTGCCGTCACCCGGCGGAAGACACTTTTGACCCGCATCCCGATCTTCGCCTCTTCGGGCAGGCAGGAGACCTGAGCGGTGAGCCTCGGCCCCTCGTCGAGCTCGACGACCGCGAGGACGTACGGGGTGGTGTTCTCGAACTGGTCGCTTGCCGACCGGATCACCGTGTAGGTGACGACCGTTCCCTCGCCGTTGAACTTGTGGTCGACGATCTTGCCGCTCCTCCGGCAGTCGGGGCAGAGCGACCGGGGCGGGAAGAAGTACCGCCCGCAGGTCGTGCACTGTGTCCCGATGAGGTTATACCGCTGCGGGATCTTTCTCCAGAACCGTGAAACCGACATTTTTACGCCCCCAGGATGTGCACGACGACCGTCGCACCGGTGCCGCCGACATTATGGGTCATACCGATCTCCGCGTCCACCTGCCGGGCTCCGGCATCGCCGCGGAGCTGGGTGACCACCTCGCAGATCTGCTTGATCCCGGTCGCGCCGACCGGGTGGCCGCAGGCCTTCAGGCCGCCGCTCGTGTTCACCGGGATCTCCCCGTTGAGGGCTGTCGCCCCTTCTGCGGTGAGCCTCCCCGCTTCGCCCTTCCTGCAGAACCCGAGATCCTCGATCGCACAGATCTCCGCTATCGTGAAGCAGTCGTGGACCTCAACAAGGTCGATATCCTTGTGGGTGAGGCCCGCCTTGGCAAACGCCCGCTTTCCTGCCGCCACGGTGGCGTCCAGGGTGGAGATGTCCCGCCGGTCGTGAAGCGCGATGGTGTCGCTTGCCTGGGCGCTTGCAAGCACCTTGACCGGTGAATCGGTGAACTCGCGGGCGCGCTCAAGCGGCACCACCACGACCGCCGCCGCACCGTCGGTGATCGGCGAGCAGTCGAAGAGTCGCAAAGGATCGGCGACCATCGATGAGGAGAGCACCGTATCGATCGTTATCCGGTTCCGGAACTGGGCGATCGGGTTCTTTGCGCCGTTCTCGTGGTTCTTCACCGCAACCGCGGCAAGCTGTTCACGGGTGAGCGGGTAGCGGTGCATGTAATCGTTTGCGATCATCGCGTAGAGACCGGGGAAGGTCGCCCCGGCGAACCCCTCCCATTCGCGGTCCGCGGCGCTCGCGAGCATATCGACGCTCGCCCCGGTCCCGACGTCGGTCATCTTCTCGACGCCTGCCGCGACCACGACGTCTTCCATGCCGCTTGCGACCGCGATCACCGCCTGCCGGAAGGCAAGCCCGCCGGATGCGCAGGCCGCCTCCACCCGGGTCGAGGGGACGTGGTTGCTCGCGAGTCCTGCGTAATCCGCGATCAGGGCCCCGATGTGCTCCTGTTCGACGAATCTTCCCGCGCTCATGTTCCCGACGTAAAGGGCGTCGATCCTCTCGCCGGTAACCCCGGCATCCTCAAGCGCCAGCGTCCCCGCCGCAACAAAGAGGTCCCTGAACGATGTGCCCCAGTGCTCCCCGAACTCCGTGCACCCGACACCGATCACTGCTACGTCTCTCATTTTTGCATCACGATCTTTCCTTTGTGTTTGGCATACAGTGCATAGTCGAGGTAGACCGGGTTTGCGAGGAGTTTCTCCACGCTCGGCGCCGCCGCCCGGTCAAACGCCGCAGACTCGATCACGTCGGTGACCGTGATGTCGAAGGCGTCGCTTCCCGCCCCGGAGCCGAACGAGGTGACGAAGATCCGGTCGCCTGGTCTCGCCACATCGAGCGTTGCGGCAAGCCCGATCATCGACGACCCCGAGTAGGTGTTGCCGAGCCTCGGGACGACGAGCCCGGGCCGGATCTGCTCGTCGGTGAAGCCGAGCATCTTTGCCACCCGCTGCGGGAACTTCGCGTTGGGCTGGTGGAAGACCGCGTAGTCGTAGTCCTTCGGGCCGGTACCCACCGCGTCGAACATCAGCCGGGCGGCGCCCTGGACGTGCTTGAAGTAGCCGGGGTCGCCGGTGAACCGTCCGCCGTGCCGGGGGTAACTCTGCCCCTCGCGCCGCCAGAAGTCGGGCGTGTCGGTGGTGTAGGAGCAGGTCCGGTTGATATCGGCGATGGTCTCCCCTTCGCCGATGACGAACGCAGCCCCGCCGGCCGCCGCCGTGTACTCGAGCGCGTCGCCGGGAGCGCCCTGGGCCACATCCGCACCGATGGCGATCCCGAACGGGATCATCCCGCTCCGGACAAGCCCCATGCAGGTCTGGAGGCCCGCAGTCCCGGCCTTGCACGCGAACTCGTAGTCTGCGGCGGTCATGTTGGGCGTCGCCCCGATCGCCTCACCGACCGTGCAGGCAGTGGGCTTGACCGCGTAGGGGTGGGACTCGCTTCCCACGTAGACCGCGCCGATCGCGCCAGTGTCGACGTACCTCCGCCGGAGGGCGGCACGGGCCGCCTCGACGGCGATCGTTGCGGTATCCTCATCAAGATCGGGGACGGACTTCTCAAAGACCCCGAGGCCCCGGGTGATGTCGTCTGCGTTCGCGCCCCATACCCGCGCGATCTCCGGGACTTTTATCCGGTATCGCGGGATGTAGACGCCGTACGAATAAATGCCTACCATAATGTTCCTCGTAATGAACTGATGATCGCCTCGACATCCATCACGGTGCAGAGCACCGTGATCCGGTCGCGCTCCGCGAGGCCCGGGATCAGCGGATGCACCTCTCCCGGGCTGATACCTTGCAGCACCACACAGCGGGGCTTGAAGGGCGTGACCCGGATCGCCACCATAGGGGACTTTCCGGTCGAGACCTCGGTGAAGATGAGAGCACGCTCCGTGCTCCAGCCGTATATGCGGTTGAACTCGCTCGAAGAGAGCTGGAGGATCGCGTTGAGGCTGTTGATCACCGTGTATCCGTAGATGGTCTGGTCCATCGGGCCGCAGAGTGTGACGGCATCGATGACGCCGGCAAAGTCGGAGAGACTCACCGGGGATGCGTACTCGTGGATGTCGTAGATGACGTCTTCGTCGAATTCGGTGTACAGGATCTTTGCAAATTTGTTGATGAACCGACCGCCGTTGTCTTCGTCGATCGAGAGGATCGTGTCGACGATCTTGCCGACGATGGCGGTCCCCGGACTCTTTCGCCGTCCGCTTTCGTAATCGCTGATAACTGAGGGAGAGACCTCGAGACGCTCGGCAAGCAGTCCCTGGGGGATGTTGAAGCTCTGCCGCCACTTCTTCAAGGCCTGTCCCGGTGAGTCCGAGAGTGTGATCTCTCCTGCCATCTTCTCGGCAAGCTGATGCCGCACCCCGGATTTCATGTAGCTAATGTTATCACTGGAACTTATATAATTAGCGTATGCTCCATCGACATTTCACGAAGGCCTGCCGGCGCGGGATCGTTACGCAACCCGTATATAGTATGCATCTCAATTATGGTATAATGGTTGAAGCGGAAGACCTGCAGTCCTTGAAGACGATCGCCCTGCTCGGCGGATGCCAGGGCCCAATCTGGCTCTCATCGCAGTCGCTCGCGAGCACCCTGGGCATCAGCCCCCAGACCGCATCGCGGCGCCTGATCGCGCTTGAGCGGCAGCAGTTCGTCGCCCGGTCGATGAAACCCGACGGGCAGTACGTCGCTGTCACCCGCGAGGGCGAGCAGGCGCTGAGGCGGGAGTATGCGGATTACGTGCGGATCTTCAACCCGGAACGCAGGCAGTACGTCCTGACCGGGACCGTGATCAGCGGCCTCGGGGAAGGGCGCTACTACATGAGCCTCCCCCACTACAAAGAGCAGTTCGGCGAGTCTCTCGGGTTTGAGCCCTTCCCCGGCACCCTGAACATCAGGCTCGATCCGGCGAGCGTCCAGGTCAGGAAACATCTCGACCACGCGGGATGGATCGAGATTCCAGGGTTTACTGCCGACGAACGGACGTTCGGTGCCGCCCGGGTGCTCCCCTGCCGGATCCGGGGCGAAGAGTGTGCGATCGTCGAGCCCTCCCGCACCCATTACCCGGAAGACATCGTCGAGGTCATCGCCGGGTCCGAACTCCGCAAGGTCCTGGACCTGAACGATAACGATACAATCGAGGTGGAGATTACCCATGATTGATGCAGCCGTAGAGGCCCTCGCAAGGGGCGAGTTTGTCCTGTTATACGACTTTGACAACCGGGAGCGCGAGACCGACTTTGCGATACGCTCAGACGCCGTCACGCCCGCCCACATCCGGCAGATGCGTAAAGACGGGGGCGGGCTGATCTGCACGGCGGTCCACCCTGATGCCGCAAAGAGGCTCGGCCTCCCGTTTGCTCACGATCTCCTCCGGGCCTGCAGCCTCGTCGAGAAGGACGGCGAGGTCCCCTACGACCCAAAGAACCACTCGTCGTTCTCGCTCTGGGTGAACCACCGGGAGACCTATACCGGGATCACGGACCGCGACCGCGCCCTGACGGTCACCGCCATCGCGGAAGAGGTGAGACGGTCGCTCAACGGCGGCGGGCACGACTTTGCCGCGCATTTCCGGACGCCCGGTCACATGGCGCTCCTCCGGGCCGCCGACCGGTTGCTCGATGAGCGGCGGGGGCAGACCGAGCTCTCGATCGCGCTTGCGACCATGGCCAATATCACCCCGGCGGTCACGATCTGCGAGATGCTGGACGACGAGACGGGGCTTGCGCTCTCGAAGGAGGGTGCGATGGCCTACGCACGGGAGCACGGGCTCGTCTTCATCGAGGGGCAGGACGTCCTCGACCGGTGGGAGTCGCAGAAGCTGAAAGAGTAATCTTCATCTCTTTCTGGCGCCGGAGGTGCGGCCGGCGTCCCCGGCAGCAACCGGACAGATGGTCGATCGCCTCAGGACTCTTTTTTCTACATCTTCGATCGCGGGCAGGAAAATGCACCGGATCGATGGGCGTGCCGTTAGCCTATGCCGCCTGTACTTTTCACAAATCATATATACGATCCTACGGCACCATAAACGGATGAAAAAAGATGCTGTGGCATACTTGAATACAAGAAAGAAGGGAGATTACGCAGCACAAAAAAATCAAGTCGAGAACTATTGCAAATACCGGTTTCAGCTCATCGAGATCTTCCACGATCACCGCGCCAATGCAACACCTCCCGAGAGGCGAAAAGGCTTTGCAGCGATGCTGGAGTACTGCGCCGCAAACGACTGCCCGGATATCATCATCCACGATCTTGCCGATCTTGCAAGGGATATGGACGCCGGTCTTGCAACGCTCAAAGCCCTGAACGAGCGATACACGGTTTACTGTGTGAACAACGACTTCTTCGGGTTCCGTGACGACCCGGCACTCCGGAGGGAGGCCATCGGCAACTTTGTTCTGTACATGGACCAGTACCGGGAGAGCACCCAGAAGGCACGCCTCCCGGCCCCGAAGCAGACGAAGAAGGAGGGAGGGCTGTCCATAGGAAGGCCGAGAGCGCTCAACGAAGGTCAGGTTGAGGCGCTCCTCACGGTACGGCAGGCCGGGACGAGCATCAGCAAGATCTGCAGGATGTTCGGGGTAAGCAGGAGCACGGTCAGCAAGATCCTCGCCGACCACCCCGAACTGAAGGGCGAGTGGAAGGGAGCCCGAGAGGAGCCTGCGGGGGAGGTTGCGGAGTGATACCGTCGGACCATCTCGTCTAACATGCACCCACCGTTCTGTCGATTACCATCCTTGCTTTTTCTTCGCGCCCTTCGCACGAACTGGCGACTCCCACGCGCCGGGGCCAACAAAATCGGGTGAGATCGCCCGCTACCCCCACCGGCTCTTCCCCGGCGTGCGTGACCCGCCGCGCGCACCGAAGGCCGCAGGCTGTGCCCCCCCCGCCTCCCTCCCCGGGTCACCCTGCCCCCGCCTCCTCCCGCCCGATGCAGACCCTGACCGGCACCCTGCTCGTGAGCGAATCCACGACCGGTGAGCGCCGGTAACCGTGGTTCACGAGTTCCTCGATCTTCTCCCGCGGTGCGTCGGCATCCACCCGGATGGTCAGGCGGACCTCTTCAAAGCCCGGCCGGACATCGCCGGCGACCTCGAAGAGCCCCCTGAGATCGAGATCCCCCTCGACGTCGATCTCGATCGCGTGGACCTCGATCCCGTCCTCCACCGCGCTGTAGGCGATCGAGATAGCGACACAGGCCGCAAGCCCCGTGAGTACCAGTTCCATCGGGCTCGGGCCCCGGTCGGTCCCGCCGAGGGCGGTCGGCTCATCGGCCGGAATGACGAAGTTCCGGACGATCGTCGTGGAGTGCGCACCGCCGTTCCAGCTCAGCAGGCCGGAGGGAGTCCTCTGCCCCGCCGCCGCATCCTTCCGCATCGCCCCCACAGCGGCGTTGACCGCTTCAACATCGACTCCGTTTCGCATCATCGTAGAGACCTCGTTTTCATGGTATCTCCCCGTCAGACGACCGGCTCCGGCGGCCTCTCTCTCGACCCGAGGAGCCGGAGCATCTCGTCGGGGTCGGTTGTCGGAATATCGCAGGCGTAGTTGGTGCAGACGTATGCCGTCGCCTTCCCCCCGACCGCCACGACATCCCGTGTGAACCCGGCAACCCGTGTGATCTCCGGGTTTTCCTCATCGGAGGGGCGGAAGATGACGACGGCGTCGGGCGTATAGTGCGACCGGATAGCCCCGACCAGCGCGTTCGTATCCGTTGCGCCCAAAACGCCGGTTATGATCACCTCGAAGTTCGGCCCCAGCATAAACTCAAGGCCGGTGAGGAAGTGAGGGCAGGCGGCAGGCGCCTTGCGGACGGCGTCAGCAAAGGCGTGCCGCATCCGGTTCGCCATCTCCTCGAGTTCGAGGTTCGCCGTCATCCGGCCGAGGGCAAAGAGAGCGTACATGGCCACGCTGTTCCCGGAGGGGGCAGCCCCGTCGTACACCGTCTTCTGCCGGACAGGCACGTCCGTATCATCCGGCACAAAGAAGAACCCGCCGTGGGTGCAGTCCCAGTAGCGGGCGGCGAGATCCCGGGAGAGTTCCGTGGCGGTCCTGAGGTACTCCGGGGAGAAGGACGCTTCGTAGACCTCGATGAGGGCCCAGAGCATGAACGCGTAGTCGTCAAGGGTCGCTGCGATGCCGGCCTCCCCGCCCCGGTAGCGGTGGAGGAGCCGCCCGTCCGGCCCGCGCAGGTTCCCGAGGACGAACGCGGTTGCCTTCTCTGCCGCCGCCAGGTACCCCGGGTCGTCGAAGACCCGGGCGGCCTTTGCGAGAGCGGCGATCATGAGAGCGTTCCAGTCGGTGAGGATCTTGTCGTCCTTTTTCGGGCGGACCCGCTCTTCCCGGGCTAGAAAGAGTTTCTGCCGGGCACTCTCGACGAACCACGCGAGGTCCTCCTCCGGGGTCGAGAACTCGTGGGCCCATGACGCGAGCGGCCGCCGCAGGCGGAGGATGTTCCTGCCCGTCCTCTTCCCGCCGGGCTGCTCCAGGTAGTTCCCCGGCTCCGTGGCGCCGAAGATCCGGGAGAACCGCTCCCCGTCCTCCTCTCCGAGAACCTCGAGGATCTCAGCCTTTGCCCAGGTGTAGAACTTCCCCTCAACACCCTCGCTGTCCGCATCTTCTGCCGAGTAGAACCCACCACCGGGATCGGCCATATCCCGCAGGACGTAGGCGATCGTCTCCCGGGCGGTCCGGGCAAACTCTTCCCTCCCCGTCGCGAGGTAGGCCTCCGTATACGCCAGAACAAGGAGCGCCTGGTCGTAGAGCATCTTCTCGAAGTGCGGGACGAACCACTCCGTGTCCGTCGAGTAGCGGTGGAACCCCCAGCCGACCTGGTCGAAGATCCCGCCCCGCCGCATGGCGTGCAGGGTCTTCTCGACCATCGTGTACGCTGGCTCCCTCCCGGTCCGGTTCCCGTAGCGGAGCAGGAATATGAGGTTGTGCGGGGTCGGGAACCGGGGCGCGTCCCCAAACCCGCCATGCTCCCCGTCAAAGATCCGGAAGAGGGTGTCGTAAGCCTCGTCGAGGACCGCCTCCGAGAGCTCGCCCGCCTCAGGAGGGGTCCGGGCAGCGCTCTTTAGCGCATCGAGCACTTTGTCGCCGGCATCTTCGAGTTCCTGCCGCTGGTCCCGCCAGACTTTGCTGATCCGGGGGATGAGGTCGAGGAGGCCGGTCATCCCATACCGGCTCTCTTTGGGGATATAACTCGCTGCAAAGAACGGTTTTTGGTCCGGGGTCATGAAGATGGTGAGCGGCCATCCTCCAGACCCGGTCAGCACGTGGGCGGCCGCCATGTAGACCTGGTCGATATCCGGCCGCTCCTCGCGGTCCACCTTGATGCAGACGAAGACGTCGTTTAAGAGTTTCGCGACCTGGGAATCTGCAAACGATTCTTTCTCCATGACGTGGCACCAGTGGCAGGCCGAGTAGCCGATGGAGAGGAATATCGGTTTACTGTCCTCCCGGGCCTTCCGGAACGCCTCTTCGCCCCAGGGGTGCCAGTCGACGGGGTTGTGGGCGTGCTGGAGTAGGTACGGGCTCCGTTCGTGGATCAGCCGGTTCGGTGGCGCTTCCTCCTGCACCGGTGCTTCTGGCGCTTTCGGGTCATGTCCGCGTGCCGGGTTCATACTCTGACGTGAGGATGCAGGCTAATAAAGATGACTCTTCCCGGTGGAAGGGGCGCTCCCGGAACGGAGCTGCTCACCCTTCCACTACCGGTGCGCAGAACGCCCGTGGCAAAAAAGAGGAGAGAGCCCCGGCCTGACCCGGCCGCGGTCCCCTCACTCCGCGATCGGGATCTCTTTTGTCTCTTCCGCGGCCGGCTGCACGTAGGGAACATCCACGGTCAGCAGGCCGTTCCTGAACGTCGCCTTCGCCCTGTCGGTATCGACGGGGCAGCCGACCGCGTAGGTGCCGACGTAGCGGACGTCCCCGCGGGATGCATCGATGGAGAAACTCGTCTCCTGCATCTTGAAGGTGATGTCCTTCTTCTCAACGCCCGGCAGTTCGATCTCGATGTGAAGGTTCTCCTCGTTCTCATCCGAGTAAGCACAGACATACGGTGCGACTCTCAACGCTGCCATCTCATAACCTCCTCGACGGCAAGAGAGGTACGGGATTGCTATTTAACGTTTGCCTTCCGCCGCAGTCCGGCCGGGGGGAGGCACGTCTCCGGCATCGCACACAGGGCGGGGGGCCGCGCCCCCGGGCGGAGGTTTTATCTTGCGCCCCTCAAGTATCATGCATGAACGAGCGATTCATCTTCACCCGGCACCCCACCAGCTGCTACCACTGCAGGGAGGATGCCGACCAGATCATAAAAGCGGTCTCCGCGCAGGCGCAGGTGATCTGCTCCGCCTGCGGGGCAACCCGGATCTTCATCCCCCGATTTGAGAACTCCGGGGCGATCGGGGTCTGCACCCCGCTTGGGCGCTACGACGTCTGGAACCTCGAAACCGGTGCGTCGTGTAAAAATTGCGGGGTCGCAGGACCGCACGACCTCGTGGTCGGGAGCAGCCACTTCACGACCCGGTGCCGGAACTGCGGCTATACGCACTTCTACCGGTTCAACCTGGAGTACATAGCGCAATGCCCCCTGGCGGGCGAGGAGGTCAGCGCTCCTCGCGCACCATAGCGATAGCCTGTTTCGGGCACTCGTTTGCGCAGATGCCGCATCCCTTGCAGTAGTTGAGGTCGATATTGAGATCCTCGTCGATGACCCCGTCCGGGCAGTACTGGGCGCAGAGCCCGCAGGCGTTACATACTTCCCTGTCCACTACGGGCCGGAACGTCCGCCAGGAGCCCGTCTTCCCCGATGAGGCCTCAGTCGGCCTGCTGAGCGCAAGTCTCTCTCTCATGCCTTCAGCTCCTCGTATGCTGCTTTTGCGGCCTTCACGTTCCGTTCGTCGGCAAACATCTCCCTGATCGCCTTCTCTGCCGACGGAAAGGTGACGACGCCCATCTTCGCGAGCGCCCCGAGCACAGGGGTGTTGAGGATGGGGCTCCCGGCGACCACCAGGTTCTCGGCGAGCGCGATCCCGGTCAGGTCAACGTGACGGCAGGTCCCGTTGCACCCCAGGAGGGGGTGGGCGCTGTTTAAGAGGACCGTCCCGCCGGATTTGAGGCCCTGCAGGACGTCCACGACGTCCATGATGCTCGTATCGAGTACTATCACGAGATCCGGCTCGTGGATCTGGCTGTAGATCTTGATCGGCTCATCGTCGATCCGGACAAACGAGACGACCGGCGCCCCGCGCCGCTCCGCCCCGTAGAACGGGCAGGCGGTTGCGTATTTTCCGTCCCGGAATGCCGCGAGGGCAAGGAGCTTCGCGGCGGTGACGCCGCCCTGTCCGCCCCGGGAGTGAATCCTGATCTCATACATGGTCGCTCACCCCAAACCAGGTCTCTGTGCCGGGATGCCGGTTCCTGACGAAGTCCGCGATATCGTTGTAGGTGACCTCCTGACCGCCGAGGCCGGCGATCACGCTGTAGGGCACGACGCCGGTCTTTGACCTGATGGAGTGCGCCACCACCCCTCCAAAGCCGAAGGAGTAGTCGCGGTCGATCACCACGACCTCCCGCCCGGCAAGATCGAGGTCCGGGAAGGGGCGGAACCAGCGCAGGCGCATGGACCCGGCCTTTATCCCCTCATCGCGGAGGCGGTCGACCGCCACCTCCGCCTCTTTCCCGAGCGTCCCCATGGCGATGACGACGACGTCGGCATCCTCGCACCGGTAGTCCTCGGTCGGGCCGTAAGAGCGGCCGAACCGCTCCGCAAACTCCCGCTCGACCTCTGCGATCACGCCCCGGGCGTCGCGCATCGACCGCTCGATATCCCAGCGGAACCGGAAGTAGTCGGCCGGCCCGGTCATGGGCCCGTAGACGCAGGGGTTCTCCGTATCGATCGCGTGCGGGAGGTGGTAGGGAGGCAGGAAGTCGCCGAGATCGACCGTCTCGAGCGCCTGCATGATGTGGCTGAGCGCGAACCCGTCCAGGTTGACCATCACCGGGAGGAGGACCCTCTCGTCCTCGGCGATCTTAAACGCCATCAGGGTGGCGTCGTAGGCCTCCTGGACCGTGCCCACGAAGACCTGCAGCCAGCCTGTGTCGCGCTGGGAGAAGGCGTCGGAGTGCTCCGCCCAGGTGTTCCACCCGGGCCCGAGGGCGCGGTTGACGTTCGCCATCACGATCGGGAGGCGCGCGCCCGCCGCCCAGTGGACCATCTCGTGCATGTAGAGGAGACCGTGCGAGCTCGTCGCCGTGAACGTCCGGACACCGCCCGCGCTCGCCCCGATACAGGCGGCCATGGCCGAGTGCTCGCTCTCCACCGGGATATACTGGCTTTCAAGGTCGCCGTCGGTGACGTACTCGGCGATCTGCTCGACGATCTCGGTCTGGGGGGTGATCGGGTACGCCGCGACGACACCTGGTTTTGCGGCCTTCACCGCGGCCGCCACCGCCTTGTTGCCGGTCGCGATCGTCAGCATACGCCGGCCTCCTCGCGGGAGAGGCGCTGGATGTTCCGTTCGACCTGCTGCCGCATCTCGTCCATGACCTCCGGGCTCAGGTTCTTGAACCGCCCCTGGCCGTTGATGTAGTCGCTGAGAGGCGCGGGCCGCTTCATCGCTGCCTTCGACGGGCCGCTGATCGTGAGTTTCCCATACTCACGCTCGTAGAGGATCCACGTCCCTGTCTTCACCGCGAGTTTCCCCATCTCGACCGTCTTCTCCGTGGGGTAGCGCCATCCCGGCGGGCACGGCGCGAGGATGTGGATGAACTTGGGCCCCTCGATGGAGAGCGCCTTCTTCACCTTCTTGTAGAGGTCGAGAGGGTAGGCGCTGCAGGCGGTCGCCATGTAAGGGGGGTTGTGCGCCTCAACGATCCGGTCGAGGTCCTTCTTTCCCGTGGGCTTGCCGCCGGGGGTCGTGGTGGTCCGTGCTCCAAGAGGCGTCGAGCCCGACCGCTGCATGCCGGTGTTGCCGTATGCCTCGTTGTCGTAGCAGATGTAGAGGAAGTTGGTGCCGCGTTCGAAGGCGCCGGAGAGCGCCTGGATCCCGATGTCGACCGTTCCGCCGTCGCCCGCGTAGACGATGACGTTGGTCTCTTTCCCGAGCGCGCAAAAAGCGTTGCTCATGCCGGAGGCGCAGGCGGCGGCTGCGGCAAACGCTATATTATATACGGGCACGTTCATCGCCGTACCGGGGTAGATCCCCTGGATGACGCTGGTGCAGCAGGCGGGCACGACCAGGACCGAGTCGGGGCCGGCCGCTTTGAGCACGTAGCGCAGACACAGGGAAGAACTGCACCCGGCGCAGGCGGAAGTGCATTTAACGAGATACTCCTCCTTTGGTATCGCAGACAATTCGTGTACACTCCTCCTTTCTCTATTTGTCACCAATTGTAATGAGGGTTTTGCGGCTCCGGCCCCCGGGTTCCCGCAGGCCCCCCCTGTCGCCTCAGTCCCCGGCATCCCGCCCGGGAGCGCGCCTCTCCCGCGCCGGCCCCTGGCGGAGCCGCCGGCGGACGAGCCCGACGCAGCACTTCAGGCAGAAAGGTGTGCAGAACCAGGCCCCCATCTCGAGGAGGGGGAGAGGGCCGCTCTCGCGTATCCGGTAACGGTAACTCTCAAGGTTCATCCTCATGTAGGCCGGTGCGATCTCCTCAAACCACCGGGCACCGGTGAGCGTGCCTTCAGTGACCGGCCGGGAGAGCTCGGCAAGGAAGGCCAGGATATTTTCGTCTGCAACCCCTTCTGCGGGATGGGGCACGCAGTCGTCGTCGATGATGAGCGGTGTCACCCTGTGCTCCCCGACGACGCCGTCGCCGTGCAGGTCGACCGAGAGCATGATCGCCTCCCGCGAGATGTTGTGAGGCCAGCGCGGTTCAAACTGGAACATACCCAGAGAATAGGCGATGAGCCCCCCATGGTAGCGTTCCACCGCCTGCATGGTGTGGGAGTGGTGGCCGAGGATCAGGGTGGCGCCCGCATCGATGAGCCGGTGGGCGAGGTCGATCTGCCCCGGGGACGGGTAGTAGGCCATCTCCGTCCCCCAGTGCAGCGAGACGGCGATATGGTCGCACCGGCCCGCGAGGGAGGCGATGTCCCAAACGATCTCCTTCTCGACCAGCCGGTTGATCAGGAAGTCGCGGGGCGGCGTGCGTCTGCCTATCGAGTAGCCCGCAAACCCGATCGAGATGCCGTTCCTCTCGAGGATAACCGGCTCCTGCCGGCTTTCGGTCGCCGATCCGCCGATGGGGAGGATACCACGGCTCTTGAGGGCGTCCAGGGTATTCTTAAAGCCTTCGGCACCGAGGTCGCCTGCGTGGTTGTTGGCAACGCTGAGAACGTCGAATCCCGCGTCCACGAGGTACCGGGCCGCATCCGGGGATGTGAAGATCACGTGATGTTTCTCGGCGCGCTCGCCCGTCTCCGAGAGGGTAGTCTCGAGGTTGCCAAAGAGGATATCCTTGTCCTGGATGAGGCGCCGGACCCCCTCAAACGGGTGCCGGCCGCTCTCCGTCCGCAGCCATATATCACCGACCGCTATTAACCTGGTTCGTTTCTGCATTCTTTCTCACACTCCGGCAGGTCCCACCGGCCTGGCGGCAGGTCCTGTATCAGGAACTGGTACTTGCCGCGCCGGGTACGGGGGATCTTCCCGACGAAGCGGATGGTCACATCCACGCCGCCCTCAAACTTCTTCCCGAGTTCCCGGAGGATCTGCTCCGTGTCCGCTTCAGTATACCCCGGCCTCCTGACAATCCGCATCAGAACCTCCCCTTCCTCTCTCTGGTAGAACTGGAACTGTGCGACGTTGTCAAAGACGCCGGAGTGCATGTTCACCGCCGTCATCGATATGAACCGGTGGTCCTTCGTCACGATGAACTCCTGGAGCCTCCCCTCCACCTTTTCGAGCAGCGGGTAGGCGCGGCCGCAGGAGCACGCCCCTCTCCCGAGGACTGCAACGTCCATGGTCCGGTAGCGGATGAGGGGGCAGATGGGGTTGATGAGGCTCGTCGTGATCACCTCGCCCGTCTCTCCCGTCCTCTCGACGGGCCGGCCGTCCTGTCCGATCAGTTCGACGACGCCGTATTCGGGGAAGATGTGGTATTGGGTGCTCTCCTCGCACTCCCCGGCGAGGACGGTCTGTTCGGAGTTTCCGTACCAGGAGAAGACCCGGCACCCGAAGGCCTCGGCCAGCAGGCTCCGCTGCCAGGGGTAGAGGTTCTCGGACCCGCAGAGGACGGCCTTCACGGTCGGGAACGGGGCGACGTCGTGCTCCCGCATGTAGCGGGCGAGCACCACGGCCATCGAGGGATAGGCCTGGATGAACCGGGGGCGGAACCGGTGGATCCGGTCGATGTAGGCCGGCAGGGTCTCCTCGGTCATGTGATGGGAGGACATCAGGAGCCACCGGCCAAAGAGCGTCTTCTTCCAGTAGATGTCGTCCTTTGCGGAGCCGACGATGTAGCCGCGGAGGACGACACAGCGGTCGGTGAACCGGTAGCCGACGCGGTCCCACTGGGTCTTCATGAACGCCCACTCCTTCGCCCGGGAGGCTCCCCGCTCGTAATAGAACCCGACGGGGATGCCGGTGGAGCCGCCGGTGGTGACGTATTCAAAGGCGGACTCGGGGTAATTCCGGGCTTTGAGGTCGGCAAGGTTCTTCTGGAGGTCTTCCCGGGTCAGGAAGGGGAGGAGGGTGAG
>Ga0116195_1000244_pt1 | contig 56093 bp, 49 predicted proteins | sample AD_SCU002_MetaG_FD_89881 | JGI IMG/M metagenome (GOLD analysis project Ga0116195, IMG submission 89881) | Active sludge microbial communities of municipal wastewater-treating anaerobic digesters from China - AD_SCU002_MetaG | ecosystem: Engineered > Bioreactor > Anaerobic > Digestate | place...
AGATAAACGTATCATTAGGGCAATTTGCTTTAGAATATTTGCAAGATAAATCTGTATGTGACTTTAAATAGTGGTTTGTTGGGATTATAAAAACGAAGTTGAGCAGAACAATCGGAGATACTGATTATTCAGAAGATGTTAAAAAAGAAAAGTCTAAATCTTCTCAACTAGAGATTTATGCTCCCCCTGTAGAGGTAGCAGAATACATATCTCCTCGCAAAAATCCTTATTCGCCTAAAAAAAATCCATTCTTAGAGGATCATGAAGAGGTTTTTGTTTATTCTACTGAAGGATTTTAGTTTTTTTTAAAACCCCGAAAAGCATAACTATAAGTATTCTTGAATTAAAAAAATATTATTTAAGGATTTTTAATCAATAAGAGGTGGATCTTTCATGAAAATTTGTCTTTATTTAGAAAACGCCTTTGGACTTAAAGAATCAGGAATAGGTTCTGCAATAAAGCATCAATCAAAGGCACTGGACGCAAATAAGGTAAAATACACTTTAAATCCAAAGGATGATTATGATATACTCCATGTGAATTTTTATGGTTTAGCCTCTGCAAAAGAGGTATTTAAGGCAAAAAGAAAAGGAAAAAAAGTAATAATCCATACCCATACAACTGCTGAAGACCTTAAAAGAAGCTTTATTGGATCAAGTATAGTTGCATTCTTTCTTAAGTATTGGTTAAAATGGTATTATTCCAAAGCAGATTTGTTGATTGCTCCTTCAAGTTACACAAAATCCCTCTTAGTAACAAAATATAAGCTTAACGAATCAAAAATTGCAGTTATAAGTAACGGAGTTGATTCAAAGAGGTTAAAATATGACGCTAAAAAAGCAAAAGATTTCAAAGAGAAATTTAAACTAAAAGCTCCAGTAGTATTTGCTGTTGGGTATGTTTTTGTAAGGAAAGGCATCGTTGATTTCATTAAAATATCAAGAAAATTTAAGAGTACCTTTATGTGGGTTGGAAAATACATGAAGGGTGTTGTAGATAATAAGGAATTAAAAAAAGAACTTGATAACAAACCTGAAAATTTTATTATGACTGGATTTGTGGAAGATATAATCGGAGCTTATTCTGCAGGTGATATATTCTTTTTTCCAAGTTATGAGGAGAATGAAGGGATAGTAGTTTTGGAAGCCGCTGCAATGAAGAAAGCAATAATTGTAAGAGATATACCTGTTTTTAGGAGTTATTTAACCCAAGGGGAAAATGCCCTTTTTGCAAAAACCAATAAAGAATTTGAAGAAAAGATAAAATATCTTGCAAATCACCCTGAAATCCGAGAGAAGTTAGGAGAAAATGCAAGAAAACTTGCTGAAAAATTGAGCCTTGAAAATGTTGGTAAGAAGCTTAAAGAAACATATGAATCCCTATTAAAAAAAAATTAAAAAATTTTATTTTTCCTTTAATTTTTTAGTAATATCAATTGGCTCTTTACATTTCTCGCAAAATGCTCTTAGGGTTTCGACGCCCTTGATTTTTTTTCTTTTGAAAGGAATTTTTGTTTTGCCTTTATTACCACAATTAGGGCAGGTGTATATTATTTTGGCACTAAGCCCTGTTTCGTATTCTGATTTTTCCTGCGTATAACCACAAGATGGGCAAACATATTCTTTAGCTCTAGTCTGTACCTTGCCTTTGACCTTTGGCTTTCCCATAAGCGCTTCTTTACATTTTGGGCACATCTGTCTTTCCACCCAGCAAATAGCATTGCCATTACTCCCTATATCCCTGAGGGTGTAGTATACAAGCTCATTCATTGATTCAGGCTCTTTGAATTCATCCATCGCAAATCACCATACTTGATAAAATCAAAAGATATATAAATTTAATTAAAAATTAGCTATATTAGAGGCGTATGCTTAGATGTTTTGGACCAAGAAATCGCAAGGTTTATCATTGAATATGATAGTAGTTGGTGCTATTGCACTTGTTATCTTGGTTATCTTAATTACAATTCTAGTATCAAGTATGAGAAGTCAAGATGAAAAAAGAGCTGGTGTTTATAAAACAGTAGACCTTATTGAGTGGTGCAAGTGCGCAAGAATGGTTGAACCTAATAATGAGTATGCAAAAGTAAGGTGTGAGCCTGTTGAGTCTTTAGTTGGGGAGTTTGGTGATGGAGCTGATACGGGGGGTTATTCACCAATCGGATCTTCTATGCCTGTTGATTTAAAAAATGCCTGTGGTGATTTAGGTGGATAATCGCTTGAAAAGTGTTTGGGCTTTTTTAATAATCTTGTTTTTCTTGAGTGTGTTAATGAATCCTATTAACGCAACGAAAATGGAATCTAAAACGGAGAATGAATTAATTGATACCATTGTAGCTTACAATGAAGTTAATTCACAACTTGTTCAAGATAATAGTTTGAGTTATTCAAATCTTAAATATTCTAGTGACGAGTTTCAATATTTTGAAGGGCTTATTAAACATTTGATGGAATGTTACTCCAAAAGCACTTCAGATTTTAACATCGCTGATCAGAACTCTATGGATCAGAGTGACAAGGTGATTACAAGTAGAATATTTTATTTTGGTTTTACGAATGCTAAAATGAGTGATTACAATAATAGAATACTACGATTTACACAGCTTGCAGGGGACTTCCCACTTGATAGGACACTTGCAAGTTTGCCTAATAAGGTTTGTACTTTTGCCTTTTTGATATTTGAGGATTTAAGTTTTTCAATAATTGCTTTTAATAACTGCAATAACGACCCATTAAGAAAGCCTTTAACAGGAAGTGATTATGCTGTAATAGATACGGATCTTAAAAAGTTTGAAAGTGATCTGAAGAGTGGTAGCATTAAAGCAATCTCTAATTTGGATAATGAGAATAAAAAAGAGCTTACAATCCTAGCTTCAAAAATCAATACTTACCTCAGGTATGTTTTATCTAAATCTAAAATAGAGCCTGATACTGTGTGTAATGATTTTTTAAAAGCGTCTCCAAATGATCAATCATCCCAATCTAGTCAAACTACAGATTCAAGTAATAATAATAGGTGTGATCCAGCAACAAACCCTTGTTGCAATGAGGATGGCACTTTAAAAGGAAATGGAGAGCCTTGCGATGATCCTCATTCATACTGGGAATGTAATGGGTTTTGTTCTATGAGTAAATATAACAGTGCTTGTAGCGACGGCAATTGTATCACTCAGGAAAATTATTTTGATGTGGAATATGCTCCAGAGGGTTTTATTTGCAAGCAGAATAATGATGGAAATGCCTTGTTTGTTAAGGTTGATAACGAATATTCTTGTGGTAAAGTAGATACCTGTTCAAATGGAGTTGAATCAAATAGACCACTAACTAAGTATTATGGATGTGATGGGTATGGTAATTGTGGTTTTTTACAAAGCTATGATTTAAAGCAGGAATGCACTGGTAATTTACCAAATTGTTGCAATGGAGTGTGTGTAAATTATGAGAATGATCATTTGAATTGTGGTAGCTGTGGAAATTCTTGTAGTGACGGTTTAATATGCTTGAATGGAGTATGTAGCGAACGAGAGGGACAAGGTGGTTGTAGTAATAATGATGTTCCTTCTTGTCCTGATTATTGTGAAGATAATGTTCATTATTACGACGGATTTTGTACTGATGGTAATACCTGCGAATATCAATCTGAAACGGTAACTTGTTGCTCTAATGAGGATTGCATCGAAAATGCAAATTTTAGATGTGTGGGATATACATGCACTTGTAGACCCTTTAATATCAATCATCTGGAACAAATGTGTAAAACTTTACAATGTGGAAATATTCCTGATGGTTGTGGAAGATTTTTTAGTTGTGGCGAGTGTGATGATAATGACCCTTGCACAAAGGATAATTGCAATCCAATTAACAACAAATGTGAATATGAGCCAATTTCTTGCGATGATGGAAAACAATGTGTTGAAGGTGAATGTGTTCCTGTTGATTCACAGGAAGAAGGTGACTCCGGTGTGGATGATACTTCGTCAGAGGATTTAGTAGAAAATAAAGATGAAGAACAATCTTCATCGCAACCTTCTGAAGCAAGCGAATGCAAAATCGATTTTGGCGCAATTACAAAAACTCCTCCGAGCTTTTGTAGAGAGTGGGCAGGTAATTTTTTTGTTAATTTTTTACTTAAAAGATATAACTGGTATAAAGACACCAATTGTCCGACGAAGGAATATAGTTACTATTCGCTTCTAGAGGAACAAAGCCATTTAATTTCTTACCACTGTAGGGACACTTGTGGCGGTCCTTCTTGTGGCTGTAATTTTGGGTTTGGTTGCGAAGGGTGTACAGAAAATAATGGCGTGATCTTGGATTGTTCAAAGGTTCAAGGTTCTAAGTGTTATACTGCTGATGAAAATGGAAAATATGTTAATCAATGTAATCTTGAGTGTGTGAAAGCTGTTGATTGTAGAAGTGAGGATTCAAGGGTTACAACTGGAATTGATAATAGTGAAGGGTACAAGAAATTAGGCTGTGGCTATATGCCCAAAGGTACTCCTTGCGTAGGAGAAAAATGGATGGATGGCAAGTGTGATGGAGAAGGAAGGTGTATTGTTAGTACTCAAGGGGAAACTATCAGTGTTCCAGTAGAAGCTTGTTCTGATACAGAATTAGATACATCCGGAAGTGGAATTTACTTACAAAGGAATCAAGAAAAACCATTGTATGGGAAAAAAATACATTATTGTTTTGAGTTCAGTGCTGATGAAAAAACTGTCAAAGATATTCAATTTATGTTAGAAACTGCAGGGTTAGATACTAAGCATTATTCTGATTGTAATGATTTAGCAAGTTTGAAGTTGATCCATTCAGAAAATCCAATCCTTGATGATGGTCAATCTATCATAGTTTATTTTGGGGATGAGGCAAACTTTGATGTCGTTTTTTCAGAGACAAATTATGATAGTTTTAATTATCAAAAGGATTACTCTTTAGCAGAAAAATTCTATTTATATTTTTTGAGTGGTAGTTCATTTACTGGCGTTACGGATTTTGTTTCAAAATCAAAAGAACTGCTTAAAACAGAAGAAACATCATATTATAATGATAAAGGAGTGTCTTTGTTAAATTCGCGAGCGAACCTACATAGTGTGTTTGATTCTATTAATAGTAGTAGATATTGCAATATTATTAACACTGAAAGCTCAACAGACCCTTTGAGGGAGTATATTCTTGACTTGCGTACTGAGGGCAATTTTATCGCATCAAAATATATTTTTGGTTGCTTGTTAGACGCCTCCTTGAATTCGAAAGTTTTTGCTTCAAGTGGAAATAATTTGCCACTCTTTGTTGATGCTAACTCTCCACCTTTTATAGATGCTTATAATAATTTTTTCATGGCATTTGATATAACCAAACCCCAAAACAAATTCATAAATAATTTTTATTCCTCAATTCAAAAATTGATGCATGGAAATACGAACTTTCATTACAAAGTAGATATCGTTAATAGAAATGATAACTATGTAAGCAAGATATTTGTAAAACAAACACAAGAAGGAGGCATTATTACAAAAGAGGCTCCTAGAATAAAGATTGATATTGGTTCATCTGGTCAGATCAATTGCGGTGAAACTTACAGTAAAGTCACTGATATTTTAGCAGTATTGTTTGAAAAAGACTTCTATGATTTTCCCCAATCAATAAAACCTTTAGGTTTTTCAGATTCAAATAATAAGGAACCAAATAAAAAAATAATTCGACTCATACATACCTCGTTTTTTTCATCTTATCCATTAGATTCAAATGTTGCAGAAGTATTTGCAGATAGCTTAGTTGAATATAGTTTATTATATGGATTAAACCCTTATGCAGCATTAGCATTACTCCATACCGAAGGCATGAATCCTTATTCAGTGAGATATGAACCCCATTGTGATATTATTGAGTACGATAAGCACTTTTTTAATATGGAGTACCCTTCAAAATCTCAAGATTTTACAGTTTTTGAATATGATGATTTTACAGCAAGGAATGAACGTCTGTTAAGCATTTTAAGTGAAGAGTATTTTAGAAAAATTTATCCTGATAGTATTTATCCTTCTGAGAAAGTAGATGAGTACTTTTATTATTCTGATGGAAACAAACAACTATCTATCCAAGAGGTTGTAAACAATAATAAAGATATATACTCTTCCAATCATTTATCAATTATATATGGTAAGTTCACAACTCTTCCTGATATAAATAGTGATGACCCTTGGAAAGGGGATTTAGTAAATTATCAAGAATACGCATCCCAAATCCCTGCTTTATACTATGCTTACTCTTCATATGGACTATCTCAAATAATGCCTCAAACTTGTGTTGATGCAAAGAAATATTTGACAAATAAACAACTGAACCCATCCAATAGTAATGATTATCCCTTGTGTGAGTGTACCAAGTCCAAACTGCTTTTTACTGGTCAAAATAATGATGTGATAAAAAACCAAGTTGCATGTGGCTTACAGGCAATGTATTATAAGATTGAGAGTGCCAAGGTTAATAATTACCAAGCAGTCCCAGATACTGCAGGAGAATTAGGAGTAGCTTATAAATATGGTTCTTTAAAAAAAGAACAAGTTAATAGTGATGGTGTTTTATTGGAAAACCCTAAGTTTTATACTATAGTACCTTTTCAAACAATAAGATCAATTGACAAAAAGCATTATGCTGGTTTAGGTTTAGCAAATTCTCAAATTCAATATGCAACCAGCTGACACAATCTGATTTAATATAATTAACTATCCTCAAATGACTACTCTCCCCTGTTACTTTTATCCTCTGAAAAATAAGATTTGCCCAATTTCTTTACAATTTTTCACAATTTGCCTATCTCTTTTGTTAAAAATCCAAAAAAGCTAAAAACAATTTTTAAATAAAGCATAACATACTTACTTTTTAGCATGACATTAAAAATAAACACCAATCTGGAATCCTTAAAAAAGGAACTCAAATCACTAGATTTCATAGACCAGCTAAAAAAGATATCAAATAATTACAACATTTTAGTTGACCTTAAAACAAATAAAGACCATTCTTTATGTGGGGATGAGTACAACCAGGTTCAGGTAGTAGTATGCGAAAAGAATATTTCTCCTGAAGAATTCTTAGAACTTGCATCTGGAAGAAAACAAATCTCAAATATTAAGGGTTTTAGCGCAATAAAAAGAGATATGCATCCATATAACAACAGTATGCTTTTATTTAACGGCAACCCAAACGATTTTGAGTTTCACAAATCAAAAGATTTTCAATCACTTATTGAAAAAGGCATCTTTTCAATAAAAAACACCCTAAAAACAATTAAATAATCCAAAAACATCTATAATACTAACCAATACCATTTATACCTTCTTGAATTATGGTATTAATCTATAAATTTCTCCAAACACCTTTTACTAAAAAAAATCCCATGAAAATTCTTTTAATTTTATCAATCACTATTATTGATCTCATGAAATCCAGCATCATTTCGCTTACTTTGGCAAATAGAAAAGCATACCTCATGTTTCAATACGAGGACTTACTACGCTTTTTTGTAATCAACAACCTATTTGAATACAGCGCATGCTTTTATATTACCGACATGCCTTGCCCTTTAGGGCAAGGTTGTTGATTTTTCAAGCCAAAAGTTTGAATAGACGGATTCATGCAAGGATTAACCTCAACTATTCGCGAGGTATCTCGGCATTTTTTTTGTGGTTTTTCATTTTGAGTAATAGTAAGATTGCTTAAGAAGTTATCCAAGGATTATTTATTAATAGAAAAGCATACCTCATGTTTCAACACGAGGACTTACTACGCTTTTTTGTAATCAACAACCTATTTGAATACAGCGCATGCTTTTATATTACCGACATGCCTTGCCCTTTAGGGCAAGGTTGTTGATTTAATTAGAATTAAACAGTATTTAACTAAAATAAGGCCTACTCATCTTAGACAACAAAATACCAAATAAATAAACCAAAGAAATCACTAATACTATTATAGGACCTGTTGCAAAATTCAGATAATAAGAAACAAATAGGCCTGATACGCTTGCAAACAAAGTAATTAAAGAAGAAGTAATCATTATCTTCTTAACAGTCTTATGAAACATTTGAGCGGTTGCTGCGGGAATAGTAAGAATTGCAATCATCATAACAATTCCAACAACTCTTATAGTAGCTACGATGGTTAATGCAATCAACCCAAAAATTACCATATTTACAAATGTAACGGGCGTATTTCTAGTTTCAGAATACTCTTCATCAAATGTAACAGCTAAAAAAGAGTTATACATAAAATATACCACTCCAAGTATAATGATATCCAAAAATAAAATCATATAAAGATCAAACCTAGACACCAATAAAATATTACCAAAAAGATAGGTGAACAAATCCGTTGCATATCCAGGAGTCAAAAAAATAAAAACCAATCCTATAGCCATTCCTGTAGACCACAAAAAACTTAACAAAGTATCAAGCCGGTTTCTAGCATTTTTCCTAAATAAAGCAATACATACTGCCGAAATCAAGCTAAACACAACCCCACCAAAAAAAGGATTTGTATTAAAAAAATAGCTTATACCTAAACCACCAAAAGCTGTATGAGCGATACTTCCTGAGATTAAAGACATTCTTTTAATCACAATATATGTACCAATCACCCCTGCAGCAATTGAGGATAAAATTGCAACCATCAAGGCATTTTGAAAAAATTGAAAAGTTAGTGCTTCAATCATTATATATCTCCTTTAGTCTTAAGTGAATCTGCATCATGATATCTTAAAGTATGAGTACTGCATTTGTTAACACAAACAACTTCTTTTGCATATTTAGTCAACATATCCAAATCATGATCAACAATAACAACTGCAATCTCTTTATTTAACTCCTGAAGGATTTTGTAAAACTCCTCTTGAATATGGATATCTAGATTAGACATTGGTTCATCTAAGAGCAATAATTTAGGATTATTTGCTATTGCCCTTGCAACAAACACTCTTTGTTTTTCTCCTCCAGATAGTTCATTTAGTTTTTTATCTTTTAGATGCCATATCCCTAACTGTTTCATAGAATTCTTTGCAACAATTTTATCGACATCTTTATATCTCTTAAATAATACATTATCAACCCTGCTTAAAAGCACTATCTCATATGCAGTAATTGGAAAATCAAAGTCAATGTTCTTAAATTGGGATAAATATCCCATCTTTGTTCTAGCATTTTTAGGAGTATTTCCAAAAACAGAGATTCTACCTTTCTTTGGTTTAAGTATTCCTAAAATAAGCTTTAAAATCGTTGTCTTTCCAGCTCCATTTGGTCCAATAATCCCCAAAAAATCATCATCATAAATAGGCAAAGTAATATCTTTCAAAAACTCTTTTTCATCATAACTAAAAGATACATTCTCTATCCTTACAATCTCTTTTCTTTTCATATTAAACAATATAACAATCACTTATCCAAATTTTCTTTAATAGTCTTAGCAATATTTCTCAGATTATCAACATAGCTTTCAGATAAAGGGTCTATTGAAATCACAATTGCTCCTACTTCACTTGCAATAGATTCGGCAATATCTTTATTAAATTGAGATTGGATGAAGATTACCTTTATATCTTCTTCTTTTGCTTGTGTAATTATTTGCTGTAATTGTTTTGGAGTTGGCTCTTTACCAGATTGTTCAATTGCAATTTGTTTTAGTCCATATTCATCAGCAAAATATCCCCATGCTGGATGAAAAACAAGCAATTTATTAGTTTTTAATTTGCCTAATTCAAGCTTTATTTCAACGTGCAAACTATCTAATTGTTCTTTGAACTCTTTTGCATTTCTATAATAATTTTGCGCATTCACAGGGTCTTTTTCAGAAAGAGTTTGACTAATAACATCAATTTGCTTTTTTACTAGCATAGGAGAAAGCCAAATATGAGGGTCAGCACTCATATCACTATGTTTCTCTTCATTATGTTCATGAGTATCCTCTGCTTCAAGAGAATCTTCATTATGTTCGTGGCTATGTTCTTCTTCCTCTTCAAAATATCTCAAAATTATCCCTTGCGAGGTATCTACTACTTTCATTTTCGAATTTAAATTAACAAATTTATCTAAATGAGATTTTTCAAATTGGATGTAACCAATTCTAAAATATACATCAGCCTTTTCAATCGCTATCAAATCACTTGGTTTTGGTTCATATGTTGAAGGACTTGCCCCAATAGGAATTAGTTCTTTCACGTTCACTAAATCCCCCCCTACAGCTTCTACAAAAGTCTTTTGAGGAAGTATACTAACAATAACATTTAATCTTTCATCATCTAGGTCTTTTGAAATCCTACTACAACTTGCCAAAAAAAAGGATAACAAAATAACACTTATAACAAACAATATTCTATTCTTAATATCAATCACCCAAGGTTTAGGATACTTCAAAATCTTTATAAGTATTACTGAATTTATCCATTACCTAATACTATTCTCAAGATGAATGAAACCACAGAAATACAAAAAAAGGCAATATTTAATAAAAAAATTAACAGGACCAAAACCTTTTTTACTAAACTTTTGAAAAGATAAAAATCCCTTAACCAACAACAACTTTTCAAATAGAAGTTAAAGGTATTTGTGATAAATCTTCTAAATATTGAAATCCAATCCTATTTCCCCAATCACAAAATATAATTAAACAAATAGCAAAAACCTTGACCTAACAAGAACAGATTTACTAATCCAAAAATTAAAATGGACAGGCCGGGAATCGGACCCGGGGCCTCCCCACAGCCAATGGGGCGCGATACCTCTTCGCCACCTGCCCTTAATATTATACAAATAATCCTTAATAATCATTAAGGGATAAATCTCATTTGGTTCTCTTAAACAATTCAAAGGTATATTTCAGTTAATTCATCTCTTCTTAAATAATTTAAAAAGTACCAAAGTATGCTAAAAGTCTTGATTTAACAAAATCTAGAAAAACTATTTTATTTTAAAAGCTTTTCATTTTTTTCTAATAGCATCAACAGCATTCATCTTAGCTGCAAGTCTTGCAGGCCAAACACCAAATATTGCACCTAACGCAAAAGAGAAGAGCGCCATTCCAATAATTGCATACGGTGAAAAATAAGCAATTAAAAAATCTGAACCCATTGTGATTCTTGCAATAATCTCTACAGACTTGCCAATAACTACACCAAATAAAATCCCAATAACCCCTCCCGTAAGACCTAAAAACCCCGATTCAATCAAAAACAGTGAAATAATATCACTATTTCTTGCGCCTATTGCTTTCATTATACCTATCTCTTTTTTTCTCTCAATAACCGCAGTATACATTGTATTTGCAATCCCAATGCCACCTACAACTAAGGATATAGCTGCAAGACCTATAATTGTCCATTGAATAACTGAAAATATCGAGTTGAAAATATCAATAAGCTCCTCAGAAGTTTGTACAGTAAAATGCTCATCACCCTCTTTGAGCCCTCTTTTTTTTCTTAATGCTCTCTTAATATCTTCAGAAACACTATCTGGATCTTTATTGCTTGCAACCTGAACAACTATCATACTCAATTCATCTCTAGAATTCTCAAGAATATCATTTGCTGTTTCCAAAGGAATATACACCGAAGAATCATCTATCTTATTACCAATACACTCATTGCTACCAACTACCTTAAATTTAACATCTCTTATGTATATATCTGAACCTATTACAATATTTCTCTTAAAAGTTTCACCCTCTTTAAGATTAAGACAACCTACCACTGCAGTGTATTTATCCCCTTTTTTCAGATTTTTCCCCTGTTCTATGTTAAAACTTGCTGCCTGTTCAAACATCTCTTTAGAACCATCTTGAGGGAGTCCAATAACAAAAACTGGCTTTTTCTCTCCTATATACTCTACAAAATCCACCTTATAAAAAGAGCCACCTGCTTGCCTTACTCCACTTACTTTGCTAATCGTATCTAAATCCGAACTGGTTAAAAACGATGAAGCTCTTCCTCTTGAGATTAAGCCACCTGTTCCAGGAGAAATAATAATCTTATCAGTTCCAATCTTCTCAAATTCAAGCATAACCCTCTCTTGAATTCCATCTCCAATAGAAAGAAGTGCAATGACTGCGCAGGCTCCAATAAAAATTCCAAGTAAAGTCAAAAGGGTTCTAAGCCTTCTACTTTTTAAATTCCTAAACGCCATACTAAAATAATCAGTTTTCATATTCAAAATACTCCATCTTTAAACATTATGCACTCTTTTTTATACCTTTTTTAAATTCAGATTCTACAAAATTCTTTATTAATTACTCCTCTCTTAAGATTTCAACAGGATTAAGTTTTGAAGCGTTTAGCGCAGGGAATGTGCCTGCAAACACTCCTAATAAAAATGAAAACGCTACTGTTCCAATAATGAGTTCTAATGAAAAATATGGTGCAAGATTACTAACACCTGCCATATCTGCAATAATCTCAACTCCCTTGCCTAGAAGTACGCCTAAAATAATTCCAATAACCCCACCTAAAAGTCCCATTACTCCTGATTCAAACATAAAAACGAGTGCAATATCTGAGTTCCTTGCTCCAATAGCTTTCATAATCCCTATCTCTGATTTTCTCTCTATTACCGAAATAAACATCGTGTTTGTAATCCCAATAATTCCAACAAGTAAAGATATAGTTGCAATTCCAATCAAAAATAACTGAACCACGTTAATAATATTTCCAAAGCTATTTATTACTTGTTCAGCAGTTCTAACAGTAAAATCCTTCTCACCTTTTTTTACCCTTCTTTCTTTAGCAAGATTTTTCGTAACCTCTTGTGCAACCTCGCTAGGTGACCTCTTATCGATAGTCTTAGCAAAAATCGTTGTAAATTCATCTCCCATATCATAAATTTCCTTAGCATCATTAATGCTTATCAAAATAGAATTATCACTAATAGGATTGCCTGATTTTTTTAATATCCCTATTACCCTGACACTCCTGTTGTTTATGTCAATCATATCCCCTGTTTTAATCTTTTTAGAAAAATCATTATTCGCAACCCTGTATCCAATAACTGCAACCCTTGTTTCTCCGGGGCTTATAAACCTTCCAAATTCTACCTCATAATTGTTTGTTGTCCTAACAAAATCAAGCTCTTTTTTACTAGTTGCAATCCCGCTAGTCCCAAGATAAGATGTCTCTGCTTTAAAATCCACCTTGGCAGTCTTAATTATAGCTCCAGATGCAATCTCTACACCAGATGTTTTTCTAACAGTCTCAAGATCTCTTTCAAAGAGTTTTGAGGCTGAAAATTCTGAAGTTACAGGGCTTGAGCCAGTAAAATCTCCAGCCCCTGGGGTAATAATTAATCTGTTATTTCCTATCCTTTCAAATTGCCTATCAATAGTTTTTTGAAGTCCTTGTCCTAAAGAAATCAAAGCAACAATTGTAACAATTCCTATAACTATACCTAAAATTGTTAAATAGGTCCTTGCTTTCCTTTTCCTTAAATTTCCTATCGAAATCAAAAAAAGATCTTGAATCATAATATATTGATACCTCTTAATTATGTTTTACTCCTAACAACTTATGAAAAAAATAAATATTCTAATTTTATTTCAATTCAAATTATTTAAACTCATTTTTGGCTTTTGAATTCTTATAAATCACCTACGAAAACAAAAAATCACAAAACCTAAACAATTAAAGTAGCAATAATACCTATAACCATAATAAAAACAAATACATAACTAGTAATCATTAACCTCTAACACCAAGCGTTATTAATCACCTTAATCTCCTAACATAAAAAAATTAACACAAAATAAATAATCTACTAAAAATACAAAAAAATAATTTAATCTTTTGAATCCTTATCTTCTCACATCGGTAAAAAAATCAAAGTGTGCAAAATAAGGATTGAGTGATTAATAACAGTTATTCATTCGCTAGATTGATCGTTACTAGATAGTTTGATAGTATCTAAGCCTAAAAAGTTATTTTGTTTTTTCTTTTCTTTTTTTTCTAACGAAGTAAAATATCACTAAAACAACAACAATACCCACTATTACAACAGGAGTTACTCCTGAATTTCCATTAAGTGCTTTGACCTCTTGAGGTGTCATTATACTTAACTCAATATCTTCAGCTATAGAATACTGCTTATTTGAAGCATCATTGTATCTGATAATTACAGGAATCTTTATTGTCCCTTCCTTTTTCTTAGGCATTATTTCAAACTCAACATTCTCATAGTCATCTGAATCAACATTCCCTAAATAATACTTATCTGAGCTTATAATCTCAAACTCTGAAGATTCAATAATCTCTGCTGTCATGTATTTAATCAGTCCAAATCCCTTATTAACAATCTTTAAATCAACACTATTTTTTTTGTCTGGAACTATTTTCCTTGAGGATTCCAAAATAGTAAGTATATTTGTTTTATCCTCTACATTTATACCTATAAGATCATTGATACTATATTGTTCTCCTGCAACATCGCTATAAGTAATATATATTGGAATCTTATAAGATTTAATATCCGCATCCGGATCAACGTTTAATCCAAACACAACAAAATCTGAGGACTTAGCCATCAGATCTTTAATAGTTTTCTTAGCACTTGAATCCTTTGGAGTGAAAGGTAATTCAATAGTTGTAGTTATTCCTCCTTGGCTAATTGATTGTATCAAGCCCAAAGAAACAGAAACATCCTTAACCCTAGATTCAGCAAGATTTGAAATCTCTAATTTTAACTCAATATCATCTCCGGGTAAAATGGTTTTAGGAGTAACTAAAACATCCTTAATTCCCACAATCGCCTGATGCGTTTGAACAACAACATCGCTTGACCTTTCAATCCAATTAGTTCCATCTGTACTGTATTGTATCTTGATACTATTAGAGCCTTGTGTAGCATCAGTATCAGTTAAAACCAAATACTTAACAACTGCTGATGAACCAGGTGCTATTGAATTTATTGTTTTTACCCTATCCTCATCCCTTTGAAGATAAAATGGGAAATAATCCAAAAACTTGACATTTACATTATCAACCCTAGAGTTCAAATTATTATCAACGCTAAACCATACATAAAAACTCTTTCCAGGTTCAACCGGAACAGGGTCATATTTAAGTAAAGTTATCGAAAATTGTTCTTGGGATAGACCTTCCTTAGAAAGGGAAAAAAAGGTTCCAACAAACAAAAACAATACAACTCCAATCAAAATCATTCTTTTCATTTTCATACCAAATCACCATTTATTATTTAACATATTATTTTTTAACACAATAAACCTTTCTCATCACAAAGCTTTCCATCCTTTATAAAAATCACTCTCTTTGCATGTGTTGCGCTTCTAGGGTCATGTGTCACCATCACAATAGTAATCCCTTGACTGTTTAGTTTTTCAAGCATCTGCATCACATGTTGACCTGTAACACTATCAAGGTTTCCTGTAGGCTCATCGGCTAGTATAACCTGTGGCTCATTTGCCAAAGCCCTTGCAATCGCCACTCTTTGTTGCTGACCACCTGAAAGCTCGCTTGGTTTGTGATGCATCCTATCTGCTAAATCAACTAGCTTTAAAAGCTCTTTTGCTCTCTTGAATCTCATATCTTTAGATATACCTTGAAAAATCATTGGAAGCATAACATTCTCAATTGCACTAAGTGTCGGGATTAGGTTAAATTGCTGAAAAATAAAACCTATTTTTTTCCCCCTGATACTTGCAAGGTCTGATTCAGATAAAACTGAGACGTTTTTAGAATCCAAATAAACCTCACCAAAAGTAGGGACATCAAGACATCCTACAATATTTAGTAAAGTAGACTTTCCAGACCCTGATGGTCCTTCAATACCAACAAATTCTCCTTTATATATCTTGAGAGAAACACCATTAACCGCATTTACTGTGACCTCGCCCATCTTATAGCTTTTCTTTACATTACTAAGTTTTATCACTTCCTCTCTAGTATCTTTTTTATTTACCATAAAAACCATCTCTTTTAATATTTTGGTACATTTATGCTTTGTTTATCTCATTTGAGTTCAAACATTTTAATCCTTCTTTGATCTTTATCAAAAGTTCTTTTGTTTTTTCAATTTGCGTTAAATAGTCTTTTAAAATATTTATCTTTAGTTTATCATCTTTTGACTTACTCTTCGCATACTTATTTATTATGCTGGGCAAAACCTCTTTTGAGTAATCAATAACTGCCATCTTTCGCTTAATTAGTTCTTCTTCTGTAATCTTTGGCAGATTTCTTTTTGCTTTAACATAAACTTTTTTTGATTTTGGCTTTCTAAACCTAATTACAATACCAATAGCTTCAAGCAACTTTACCTTATTAGATACTGATGCTAAACTATACCCTGTTTCCTTTGAAATCTCCTCAATTGAAATATCATCGGGTTGGATATATATCAAACCAAAAATGGATGACAACCCCATCTCCTCGCCAGAAATCTTGCCTGATTTCTCCATAAACTCAACAAAATCCTTATCTATATCTTGCATTTTGATTATCCATTATTATTTGGCATTTTAAGTAATAAGTTCCATATCAGAGTTATTTTAAAAATAAACTCTTTATAACCTGAGGTATTAATCTTTTATTACTTTTAAAATTTATTAAAAGTTGTAAAATGAAGTAATATATAAATCTAATGTTTTTTTGTGATTAGTTCTTTTTTTATATTTATTCTCATTAGATTTAATGATGTTCTCTAAATACTATTGGTATAATCTCTTATAGACCAACTACTTCTATAAATTAAAATTGTACTAAATCTATACAAAAATTATATAAGATTACAAAAAAACTATAACAAAAACCATAACAAAACCATAAGAACCCTCTTCCATAAAAAAACTATAAAAAACTAAAAAAAATCTAAATAAAAAAGCCACTTTAATCCAAAAACAACTAAAAAAACAAAATCTTTTTTAAATAAATCTAAATTCTCATTTATTTTGTGATAATATGGGTACAAGACTTCCAGATCCAACAAAAGCATATCAAACAATAGTTGAATTATTATATGCTGTTGATAAAGAAATTGATTGCAACGGCGATTACAACGGAATTGATCCAAGAGAAATAACAAAAATACAAGGGCAATTTTTTCGTTTTCCTGATGGAATGGATTTTGGCAGAATTGAAATTCATATTAAAGATGGTGTTGTAGGAAAATACGAGATAAATTACGAAACTGCTTTTCCAAAATCTCCTCAAACTTCTAATACTACCGGATTAGAATCTAGGATTCAATCAACCTATCCCAAAAACCCTGAAGTTCCTTTAAAACAGACTGTTCAAGTGTTATGCACTTTGCGTGAATTTATAGAATCAGTAAGAGGCAAATCCCAAAGATACATTAATCCTTGCCAAACTGGTAATGTAGCTCCGCATGGGTATCAAAGTCCAGAAACCAGTCTTCCTCCAATTGGAATTGAAATTGTTGATAGAAATGGAAGACCATTTAATTTGAATCCCTAGAATTCCCATACCAAAGAATAATGAGTTAATAGATTTTTGATAGGAGCGATTGTTTTCTTTCTTATTTTTTCTCTTGGTTTTTCTTAAACTGTGTTTCTTTTTATACTATACTTATCTTTAAAGTAACTCCTAATAAATAAATTAAACAAATAAATTATTGATAATCAACAGGTCTTAAAAACAACTCTTTAAAAGTTGTTTAACTTAATAACAATAGTGACAACTATAGTAATAATACAAACAATTCTTAGATTAATACAATTTAAAGACCTATAATTCAAATAATATAATCACTAAAACTGAATTAATAAAAACGAAATTAATCTTAAATATCTAAGGATACTATTCATGTAGTAAAAATTAAAAAAATCTAAAAAACTCAAAAACTCTGAAACTAAAGTGAAAGAAAATTAAAAACATTAAGATAAAAATAAATACTACATCAATAAATCATATCTGAAAGGTATTTAGTGGTATCAAAAGAGTGGTATAAAGAGATTATATCAAAAAGAATCTCTTAAAAACTATTTTGCGGAAATGTAAAGTGGACTTTTGTCAAAATGATTCGGATTTTAATTTGGAGAATTCACTAAATAGTTAAATTGCAAGTCACTGGGTATAAAAATTAATATAATGAAAAGGATTTGATTATTATGTCAAAAGAGTCATCTGAAAATAATAATAAAATGAATGATAATAGACTTAATGATGCTGAATATAAAAACAAAAGTCTTAATGGGAATCAAGAAATTAATTCGATAACCCAAAATAATACAAAATCATCTTCTCAAGATCTAAACAATACAAACCTATTCAGGATAATTAAAAAATCCCAAAACGAGCAATCTCAACCTAAATCAGACAAAAATGAAGATCCACAAAACCAATCTATCCCATTTAGAGAAGGTAACATTGCACTTATCCTTGACTCTTATGAAGATATCTTCTCAGATTTTGACCCAAGACCATTCTCTCAAAAAGCACTATCAGATGATTTCTTATCAGAATGCAGAAGAGCATCAAGAGATAAACAGGAAATGGGGCTTGAATTAAGGCTTTTTGTTCCTAAAAACAAAAGAGTTGCATCTGAGGAAATAATGATTAAAAAACGATTAAAAAACCACTTTCAAAAACATTATTTAGAAAAAATTGAAGAACTAAATTCTGTGAAAAAACATGGTTTGCTTTGGCTTATCTTAGGCGCTTTGGCACTTTTATTATCAACAAGCATAGAAAAATATCAAAATTTCTTAATAGATTTTCTTTTCATAGTCTCCCAACCTGCAGGTTGGTTTTTAATGTGGTCAGGATTAGAAGAAATATTCATCTCATCAAAAACAAAAAAACCAGAGATTGATTTTTATAAGAAGATGGCTAGTGCAAAAATAATATTTTATGCATATTAGTCAAACCTTTAGGTTGAGTCCATCATATCCAAACACAACTCCAAATTCCTTATATATCTCATCCAGTCTTTTATAATCATCATAAGAAAGTCCAAACTCTTCCTCAATAGACAAAAAAAGCGTTCTTTTTATATTAAATTCCTTAATTAACTCAAATATCTCTTTTGTTGAGTAGTATTGTAGTTGAAAATCCTTATTTATATCCATTCCCTCAAACGCTTTTTTTGCTAATACAAAGGGCTGTCTTGTAATCAGCAGGTTAATTTTTTTCTTGTTATCTTTTGCCATTATTGCATTAAGCTCATTTTCCATAACCCTTAAATGTTTTATTGTGTGCAAAGCGATAACAATTGTTTTATTTCCATTATAAATCACAAATCCCAAATCATTATTTAGGTTTATCTTAAAAGGAGTAATAATACATTTATTTAACTCAAAAGATTTTCCTATCTCTACAAAAACAACCTCCAAATCGCAAGAACTTATATGGTTTTTAATCCAATCTAAAATCGCAGGGTTTCTATTAAATGAAAATGGCAAAAACAATCTCAACTTCTTGGATTTAATTGATTTTACTAAACCACTTTTTCTTTTCAAAGATACTATGGTACTTAACAGCCTAAGTCCATCAAAACTCTCAAGGTTTTGGGATGTAACAAATAGATTCTTAACTAAACTAGCTAACTCAAAATTAAGAGAATAACGCAAATCATTAGGAATTTCAAAAACTGAATCTAACTCTTTTATAAAAAAACTGCTAGACCTTCTTTTATAAGGCATCCCTTTTCTTCTTGCTTGAACACAAAGATCACAATTACAATAAAGTTTAGGAATGGGATTTGTCCCTGCACTACCTATAATCTTTAATTCCATTTTCATTAAATTAATCTTGTTTCATTAAATTAATCTTGTTAAGTATTAATTAAATTTAAAGATTACGAAAAAAAGTAGCTTTTTATCTGAAAAAAAGACTAATTTTTATATATATTAACCAAAATATCAGCAAATAGCTTAAATAAAAGCTCTAAAATTCATTATTAGAATATTGCTAATTAAAAAAAATGTATAAAAATGAAAACAATACTAGTTGATGCAAACTTTGCAATGCTTCCGTTTAGAATAGGAATAGACATATTTAGTGAATTTATAAGAATAGTTGATTCAAACTTTAAGGTTTGCATATTAGAAGAGAACTTTACAGAGCTTTTAGCCCTTTCAAACAAAGGCAAAGGAAAGCAGTCTCAATACGCAAAAATGGCCCTTTTGCTTCTTAAATCAAAAGGTGTTATCCTTGAAAAAAGCAAAAGAGTTATAAATGAATCGGATTTTCATCTTTTAAATAGGGCTGTCTCAAACGGAGATGATGCAATACTTGATTATTGTCAAGGGTTTGAGAACAAAAAAGAGCTTTTGGTTGCAACAGACGATGCAGAGCTTAAGAAAAAGTTAAAATTTTTAAAGGTTTCAACCATACACTCAAGAAATAAAAAATATCTCGTCATAGGAGTCTGGTAACATGTTTTATAAAACAAAAATAAAAGCGCATATACGTGTTGGCGCTGAGAAATTGAGCGCTGATGTTTCAGAAGGCATACTTAAAGAGATTAAAGAGTCTTACACAGGATTTATCTCAAAAGATTTAGGGATTGTAATAGATATTGCTGGAATAGAATCCATAGGAGATGGAATAATAATAAGTGGAGATAGTGGAGTTTTTTACGAAACAACATTCTCAATATTGACTTTTAGGCCAGAACTTCAAGAGATTGTAAACATAAAGATTAGAGATGTAGCAGATTTTGGGGTATTTGGAAATATGGGACCCATTGATGGAATGATTCACATCTCTCAGACTATGGATGATTTTGTATCATTTTCAAAGGACAAGGTATTATCTGGAAAAGAGAGTAAAAGAACAATTAGAGTTGGAGATTTATGTAGGGCAAAGATTGTTGCTGTAAGTTTTAAAGATATAACTAATCCTAAAATTGGGCTTACAATGCGTCAATATGGCTTAGGAAAACCAGATTGGTATGTGGATTTGGAAGGAAAAAAGTCAAAAGCCACAACCAAAACTGAGGAAAAAAAGCCTTCCTCAAAGGAATCCAAAGGTAAAAAATAAGGTGTATTTAAATGCAAAAACAAGTATGCAAAAAATGTAAAATGTTTGTCACATCAGAGACTTGCTCCTGTTGTGGTGGAAGTAGTTTCACTCAGACTTTCCAAGGCAAGGTTACGATAGTAGACGCAGAAAAATCCTATATTGCAAAACAATTAGGTATTCCAATAAAAGGAGATTATGCTCTTAAAATAAGGTGAATTCTTAAAAATGGTTGACGCAAAAATAATTGATACAAAAGAAGATGTATTATTTAAAAGAAAGATAGTGAAAGTGGAGATTGATTTGGGTAGTGCAACAACACCATCAAGAGAGCAGGTTAAAGAGATAGTTGCTAAGCTTTCAAAAGCTAATAGTTCTCTAATATTGGTACAAAGTGTAGAAAAGGCATATGGAAAAACCCAAGCAATCGTTACTGCAAAGATTTATTTGGATAAATCATCCCTTGAAAAAACTGAACCTGAATATATGCTTAAAAGAAATAAGATTGAAAAATCAAAGGAAGATAAAAAAGAAGACTCATCAAAAGATGAATCAAAGGTTGAAGAAAAGTCAAATTCAACAGCTGATAAAACAAAAGGAGAAGGGTCCATAAAAGGAGAATAAAAAAGATTTATTTGTAATAAAATAACTCTGATTTTATTAAAACTTAATAATTCAAATGGGGATAATTAATGGCAAAGCAAAAGAAAAAGCAAAAAAAACCAGAAAAAAGGATAGGTTCATTATACGATAAAGGAAAAGCAAAGAACCCAAGCTGTCCTAAGTGTGGTGCAGGAACATTTATGGCAATGCACAAAAATAGAATCTCTTGTGGAAAGTGTGGTTATAGCGAATTTAAAGATAAGGAGAAAAAGTAAAATTCTTATTGGTTTTATTAATAGAAAAACATAACTCGTGTTTAAACACGAGGACTCGGTACTCTTTTTTGTAATCAACAAACTATTTGAATACAGAGCATGCTTTTATATTAACAACATGCCTTGATATTACCAACATACCTCGCCCTTTAGGGTGAGGTTGTTGATTTCATGAAATCCTGCATCATTTCGCATACTTTGGTTTTTCAAGCCAAAGTAAGAATAGACGGATTCATGCAAGGATTAACCTCAACTATTCAAGAGATACCTCGGCATTTATGTCGAGGTTATTGATTTCTATTGCTCTTAAGCTAAATAGTAGTTTTCTTTTCCCACAATCATCTCTTTGTTTATTTTCTGTGATTTGGCAAATCCTTTCTGTGATTTGGCAAAAATGTTCAAAGATTTAGCAAATCTGACTAAATTAGCCAAACAATTTTCCTGCTTAAAAGTAACCTTTATATACTACTTTTTAAATAAATCATAACAGTATGAGAAAATCAGGAAATTCTATAAACTTTATAGATAAGGCAATAGTATTTGACTTTGATGGAGTGATACTTGATACTGATGAATATATATATAAGTCATTTTCTTTTGCCAGAAAATCACTTGGGTTAAAAAACATATCTAAGCAAAAATTTCTTAAAGAATTTGAAAATGACCCCAAATATATCCTTAAATGCGAAAATTTGTTTTTAAAAATTCCGTATATAATCAAACTAATATCAACCCTAAAAAAGCGCTCAGATTCAGTCGAACTCACAACCGGTTTTAAGGACCTAATAAAAGATTCATTTTCTGATTTTGCTTTGTTTATCTGTTCAAATAATCTTGGATTTATAATAAATAAGGTGTTAAAAAAACATGGTCTTGAAATATATTTCAGAAATATATTCAGCGAAGGCTTTTTGTATAAAAAAAGAGACGCATTAAAACAGATTGCAAAACACTATAGTCCAAGTGATGTTTTGTTTATAACCGATACATACAAAGATCTAATAGAAGCTAAAAATTCAAAAGTAAAGACAATTGCTGTAAGTTTTGGAATAAGTCCACTAGCCAAGCTAAAAAAAGCAAAACCTGACAAAATTGCCAAAAACATAACTGAGCTAAAAAAACACATAAATGAGTTTAGGCAACAGAACTAATTAATCAAACAAAAATAACAATTTAGTAATAATATTGAAAATAATTAAAATATAAATATCATAAGTGCTATGAAAAACACTCAAGAACACTCAAGAACACTCAAGAACACTCAAGAAAGCTCAAAGAAAAATCTTTTTAAAAAAAATTGACATAAATTAAACTAAACTATTAATTCTATGGAATTTTAAAATGGAACTTTAAAATGAAAAAAACACTGCTCTTATCCAACAAAAATATTGATATCGCGTCAAAAATAATAAAAAAAGGAGGCTTAGTTGCCTTTCCAACAGAGACTGTTTACGGGCTTGGAGCAAATGCCCTTGACCAAACAGCAGTTTGTAAAATATTCAAAGCCAAAGGAAGACCAATTGATAATCCTTTAATCGTTCATATCTCAAGTAAATCCCAGCTTTCAAAACTTGTTAAAAAAATTCCTATTATTGCTAAAAGACTAATAAAAGAATTCTGGCCAGGCCCTTTGACATTAATATTTGAAAAAAAACAAATAGTGCCAAACAATGTAACTTGTGGGCTTGATACTGTTGCAATTAGAATGCCAAACAACAAAATTGCCCTTAATCTAATCAAAAAATCAGCTACTCCTATTGCGGCTCCTTCAGCAAATCTTTCAGGAAGACCAAGCCCAACTATGTTCAAGCATGTTATAGAAGACTTAGATGGCAAAATAGATGCAATAATTGATGGTGGTAAAACAAAGATAGGTCTTGAATCAACAGTATTAGACATAACAAAAACCCCAGCATTAATACTAAGGCCGGGAGGAATAACAAAAGAGATGATAGAAAAAGTAATAGGCAAAGTTGAATTATTTGAAGTAACAAAACCACTCAAAAATCCGCCCTCTCCAGGTCTTAAATACAGGCACTACGCACCAAAAGCGAAGATAATTCTAATTGAGTATTCAAAAAGCCAAAGAAAAACACTTAATCTGCTCTTAAAGCACTACAAGGGCCAAAAAGTTGCTATAATGACAACCAGACAAAAGCCAAAAGGGAATTTTGAATTTATTAACCTTGGAAAACGTGAAATAAGCTCTTCAAGGAAGATATTTAGCTCTTTTAGAGAGCTTGATAAAAAAGGAATCAGAATAATCCTTTTTGAAGGATTAAAAGATAAGAATCTAGCAACTGCTATAATGAATAGGGTAAGAAAAGCATCTTATAAAATAATCAACTAAAACAAATTAACTTTTTAAGCAAAAAATAAAGAAAAACCTTCAGCACAAATGCCTTGTGTATCTCGCAAAATGGTTCAAGGTTAAACGTTATGTTAATACCTGTTATTTGAATATCCTTCTTTTCTTTAGTTATTCTTTATTACATACCTCAAAAGAGCAAAGTATGCAAATGACGGATTCATGAAATCAACTAAAATCTCATCATCATATTATCTAATGGTAAAATTTGTATTCAATTCCTCTATATGGTCCTGATATAATTCTAAGATTATGTTCAAAAGTTATTCCGCCTTCATTACTTTTAAAAGAATTAAGTTCGTATACTATGTAATTTCCTTTAAACATTCTGTTTAAACACAGAATTATCAAATCATCACTTCCATTATCTTCTATATAAAACTCTATTGATTTAATACCTTCTTTTGTTTCAACTAAAAACTGTTTCATATCGCAAAAATCATCATCAAACATAGATAAATAATTTATATCTACTGACAAAACTCTTCCTTCAATGTTTGTTGGCTTTGGTTGATTCATCTCTATCCTCACTCCTTTTAAAACAATTAAGATGTCTATAATTCTTTTAAAAATAAAATTCTCTAACTTATTTTTAAGTATTTATATCAAACTGATACAATAAATAAAGATAAACAAAAGAACATAACAGAAGAATATAAAAGAAAAATATAAAAAAAGAATATAAAAACATTATCTCTTTTGTAGTATTTGGAAGTAATGAGTAGCAATTGCTTTAGTTCACTTTGGAGAATCGCCAGAAGTTTTTTTAGAATATGTTCATGAAGATGTTCCTAGGGGTGCTGGTGATCCTGGTGCTATCGGTGTTCCTGATTTTCCTGGTGGTGCTGGTGGTGCTGAAGAAGGTGTTGACACTGTGGCTTTTGCTTCTTTTGGCTTTTCTGACTTTTTTAAACCATCGATCTTCCCACCATAATACACTGTTTCATAAGCACTTTGAAGAGAATTATGATAAACACTACGTATATCTTTTAATATATCTAGTTTGCTTCTCTCAACAAGTGATTCTTTAGTTTGTGAATATTCATTTCCAGCGACATAACCCATTGTTGCTCCAGTCGCTGCCCAAATAAACGGTGCTAAAGGACCTAAAAATGCTCCTGCAACAAAACCTATTAGACCTCCTAATATTCCTCCAACTGCACCATTTTTGTTACTATTTGGATTAAGCATGTTCTTATAAGTCTTTTTTTGTTCTATAATTGTTGATTCCAATGAATCATAATCACTAAATGTAGTTATACCCTTAACTGAATCAAGCATTGCTTTATAATCTTCGGCTTTTGTTTTTTGATTGTCCCTTCTTTCTTTTGCTTTAGTAAGCTTTCCTTCTAGTCCTCTATATTTATGCATATACATTTTATCCCAAAAGCCAATCTTTTCTCCTGCATCTAATTTTGTCTTAAGGGATTCATATCTTTCTTTCTTAGAATCTATTTCTTTCTGATAATAACTTGCTCTCTCTTCAAGTTCCTTTTGTTTTGAAGATAAAGAATTATACTTTTGATCATAACTTGATAAAACATCTTCAATACTTTTTTTAAGACAATCACCTGCAAATTTTTCAACACTTGCAGAATCATACCCCAAGTTTTGAAGTCCTTGAATCCTTGAATCATTTGCCATGCTAGAGTAGATATCTACCGCATAATAATAAAGTATGTTTCTAGATTCTTGATTATTTGAGGATATAAAACCCTTTTTTAGTAAAATTTAAATAATTAATCGTTAAAATAAGGGATTATCATTAACAATAGAGGGAAACATTCCGAAATAAAACAACTAAAATGAAAGGTTAAGTGGTATAATGGCTAAAAAAGAAGATAATACTCAAAAAGAAAAGCTAAATGTAGAGAATAAAGAAGAAAACAAACATCAAATACTTAAGGGAAAACCATTAAAAAATCTTGCTTTCTTAGAAAAGCATTATCGCTTTATCGGGCTTATTTTATTTTGTGTAATTTATTTAATAATGTTACCCAAAATAACACCCCAGATACTTGTTGAATACAAGATAACAAGTCAGGATTTAATTAAAATGTTTAGGACAATATCAAAGCTTGCAATAATAGGCTTTGGGCTAATCTACTTTGGGATTATGAACCTTTTTAACAAAATACTCATCAAATGGCTTCACTTAAAATCTGCAATAATCAATCCAATCATTTTAGGACTTGGTAATCTATTTGGACTATGGTTTTCTCATGACATACTCTTTGTTGAAAGCTCTTATACAGAATTACTGCGAATAATGAAATTATACATTGCAAAACCGCTATTCTCAACAACTATAATAATGATTATAATATCCATTCTATGGCTTATGCTTTTAATACTAATTCCTAAGATATTAGTTCCTAAGATTTCAGGGGGGCAGAAAAATGAGCAGTAAAAACGCTAAAATACTAATGGTGTTATTTTTATTGACACTTCCACTTATAATGTCAGGATGTTTTACTGATTTAATTGGATTTGTTTGTGATTTTAATCCTGATTCAGACCACTGCTTTCAGTTTCTAGCCGTGCAAAAAGCAGATCCTTATGGTTGTGAAAAAATACAAGGAGAAAAATTTAAAGATGCTGGGTCAAATCCTCCAAAAGATAAATGCTATCTAATGATTGCTGAAAATACTGGTGATTACAAAGCTTGTGAATATATACAAGGTGGGCTTTATTCATACACAAAAGAGGAGTGCTATCTTAGCACTGCAATAAAAAATGAAGACCCTTCTGGATGCAAAAAACTATCTGGTGTTGATTTAGAAAACTGCAGAACTAGTTTATCCGAAAAAATCACTGCAGATAAATTAACAGAAATTGACGATCAAATAAAGATACTAAAAGATGAATTAAGAAAAGATCCAAGCGATCCAAACCTAATAAAACAGCTTAGCGGTCTTGAAGATAAAAGAAAGGATTACATGGATGTAATGAATCAGGATAATTTAAATCAATACACCAAAGGCAAATTTTCAAGTGAATTATCTGATGTGGAAGATAGCGATGTAAAATCAGAGATTGCAAAGGCCTTTGTAAAATACAGAATGCAATCAGGGGAAAAAGATATAGACAAATTAATGGAAAAACTAAAAGACATAAAAGAGGAAAAAGAATACCTAAAAAGTCTTGATGAACAGGCAAACGAACTTGTTGATTTAATGAAAGAAAAAGCAAGCGACTATGTTGATGGCAAAAAAGAAGAGATTGTTGATGCAATGAAAGAAAAAGGCTGGAAATGGGTAAAAGATAATGGTGGGGATAGACTAAAATATGGACTTTCGAGGCTTGAAGATATGAAATCAAAATACGATAAAGCATCAGAGCAATATAAACAAATCTCAGATCAGATCGCAAAAATCAAAAAAGCTTATGATGAGGTAAAGGGAGTATATGATAAAATTGACAAATTCAACGAACAGGTAAAACAAGGGAAAATTTCACCAGAACATGCAAAGGTCTTAAAAGGCGCTGTTTTACTAGGTAAAGGTCTTGAATACGCAACATCTTATGTGCCAGTATTTGGAAGTACAATCTCAAAAGTGTCTAGCGCAACATTTGAGACCACTATTAAGTTTGCAAATAAAAGGGCGCAAAGGAGTAACTCATTGCAAAAATGCCTTGATGATCCTGACAACTGCGACCCTGATGGAATTACAGCTTACTAAAAGAGGATGTGAATTAACATGAATGAAAAAAAAATCTTAATAAGCATTTTGGTAATAACCTTAATAAGCGTAATATTTCTTGGCGGTTGCAAGCAAAAAGAATATCAAGTAGAATTCAAAGAAACCCTTGCAGAAAACCTTGATGATATGCTCTTACGGCTTGATGTTCCATACACACAAATTAAGGCACATAATAATCTTGTTGAAATATATTATGAGGCAACTGATGCGATGGAATATGATGACCAAATGATTGCTGATTGGGCAATGATATTTGGAGCGTCCGCAGACTTTTACGAAAACATTGTAATAATAACCACACTTGATAAAACTCCATACTTAAAGCTTTCAACTAACAGGTCAAATATAAGACTCTTGGTAGATGAAAAGATAACTCAACAAGATTTTTGGGGAAATGTAAGTATAGAATCTTATAATTAATATTATTTTCTTTTTCTTCTCATTATTTTCTTTTACGGTCTTTTTTACTTTTGTATTTACCTTTCTTCTTTACTTTTCTATTTAGCTTTCTTTTTTACCTTCATATTTATCCTAATTTTTTTACTTTTGTATTTACCTTTCTTCTTTACTTTTCTATTTAGCCTTATTCTTTTACCTTTTTATTTAACCTCCTTTTTCACCTTTGTATTTAGCCTTCTTTTTTACCTTCTTATTTATCCTAATTTTTTTACTTTTGTATTTACCTTTCTTCTTTACTTTTCTATTTACCCTCCTTTTTCACCTTTGTATTTAGCCTTCTTTTTTACCTTCATATTTATCCTAATTTTTTTACTTTTGTATTTACCCTTCTTCTCTACTTTTCTATTTACCCTCCTTTTTCACCTTTGTATTTAGCCTTTTTTTTAATCCTCTTCATCTATTTATATTATATATTCTCTTATTATTTTCACCTTAAATCTTGTTTTTCTATCCTAGTCTCATAACGTTGAAAAGGATATTTTTATTAATAAAAGCATTATACTAAAACACTAATGAACACAATGAAAAACAATCAAAAGATCAAAAATGACAATAAAACAATTAAAAATAAAAGTCAAACAATTGAGAATAACAAGCAAGTGACTAAAAAGGGGAGTTCTTTTCAAGAAAAAGAAACACTAGGAGTTCTTTTTTCAGGTGGAAAAGATAGTGTATATGCATTATATCTAGAAAAGAAAAAAGGAAACAAGATTGCTTGCCTTATTTCAATCTATTCTGAGAACAAAGAGAGCTATATGTTTCATACTCCCTCAATCAAAAGGGTAGAATCCCAAGCAAATGTATTAGGCATACCTTTAGAAATAACAACAACAAAAGGAGAAAAAGAAGAAGAATTAAAAGACTTAGAAAACGCAATAGCCAACGCAAAAGAAAAATACGCACTTACGGGCATAGTAACAGGTGCCTTAGCATCGGTATATCAAGCATCAAGAATAAAAAAAATATGTGATGAGCTGGGTCTTAAATCCATAAATCCACTTTGGCAAAAAGACCAATTTGAGCTTTTAAATGAATTAATAAAAAATAATTTTGAAGTAATTCTAACAGGAGTCTTTGCCTATCCATTGGATAAATCTTGGCTTTTAAGAAAAATTGATAATAAATTCATAGAAGATATGAGGCATTTATATGACAAATACAAAGTTAATCCTGCAGGAGAAGGGGGAGAATTTGAAAGCTTTGTAATAAATTGTCCCCTATTCAAACGAAAACTACTCATTTATCCAGGAGAAATATTTGGAAGCAAACACTCCTATTCAATGGAAATTTTAGTGGAGTGATTCTTTTTTTAGAAACTTTATCAGAATCTTTATCTTCAAATATCAATCAACATAGATGCGATTTTAGCACCCAAAATAGAAGTCATATCCTTAAAGTCCTTTTCAGGGTTAATCTCAACAATATCACACATTTCAATTAAACTTGTTTGAATAAGTTCTCCAAGAATATAAAAGAGTTCCCTTGATAATATCCCACCATGTTCAATATAGCCAGTTCCCATAGCTTCAATTGGGTCTATAGCATCAATATCAATTGATAGATAAACAGGCTTTTTACGATCTAAGCAAAACTTAAGGATCTCTTTTGAAACCACTTTAATTCCCTTTTCTAAAAAATCCTTTGAATAAATAGAATTGATTCTCTTTTTCCTAATATACTCCTTTTCTAAGTTATCAGAATTTCTAATCCCTACAACTAAAACATCATTTGGTCTAATCACATTCTCCTCAATTAAAGTCCTTAAATAACTCTCATGTGTAGGTGGAGAAAAATCTTTTATCAGGTCAGGATGTGCATCAAATACAACCAAACAAAAATCCTTTTTATACTTTGCAAACCCTTTTGCACAAGAATACGTAATAGAATGATCTCCACCTAAAATAATAGATTTTTGTGCTCCTTTAGAAATACTTTCTTCAATCCTTTTGTGGCATTCCAAAACATTACTTTGGTTAAAAACTACATCTTCATAAAAGATTGTTAGAGGATTAGATGCCCCTTGAGTCATCTCTTTTAAATACTTTGTAATTCTTTGTGGAGCAAATCTTGCTCCATTACTTTTCTCAAATCCTCCTTTATCAAAAGGAATCTTAATAATTTTCAAAAACTAACCCTCCTTTTTAATTTCATCCTAAAAAACTCATAAAAATCTAAATCAAAACGATTCTACAATATTACTTTCAAGCTTATCCAAATCACAAAAATCTGAGGAAAAATTATAAGCTCCTGCATTCAAAAAAACAAGCTTATCTCCTATTTTAGGATTTTTCAGATAAACCCTATATCTAAACAAATCAAGTGAGCAGGGTGTAATTCCTTTAACCACATAGGGCTTTCCCTTGTCCTTTTCAAGCTCTCCTTCAACCAAAAGCTTAGTTGGCACCAAAATTGCATCCATATCTGAATTGTAAACTGATGCATTAACAATAATATTATTATCATATATTGCCTTTACATATGTAACAAGTCTTCCCGAAGGTGCAGCAATAAACCTTCCAGGCTCAATCATAAGAGCGATGCCTTTTTTGTTTACAAATTCCTTGAACTCATTAATTCTCCTAAAAACTATATCTATTACATCTTTATTAGTGTCCTTATAAACTGAAGGCAATCCTCCACCAATATTAATCACTTTAACAAACCTCAAAACGTTTTCATTAATCATATTCTCAAACTCATAGCTTAAATTCCATTCCGAGAGATTTTGTGTTTTTCGATGAAAATGGACACCTATTTCCTTAATACTTTTATTTGTTGAAAGCTCTGCGATTCTCTTATTAACAACATCACAATCCATCCCAAAAACAAAATGCCTTTCTGTTCGTAGGGTATTCTCTTTTAATTTAACCCTTAAAAACAATTTAATAGACTTCTCCTTTAGCTTTTGCTCATTTTCCAAGCATTCTAATAATATATCAAGATCAGGCTCATTATCAACAACAAATCTTTCTATACCTAAACCAATCAACCTTTCAATCTCATCATTTCTTGTTCCTTGCAGAAGAAAAATTACTCTTGAAACATCTTTAATGTGCTTTAATTCATTCTCATGATGAACACTAAATAAAGAATCTGTTGATTTCTCTAATATATTAGTAATCAAAGGATTTGTTTTAGAACTATAAGAAACCAAATCGCACATGGCTTTAACTTGGTTATATTTATCTAAAACACAAGATCTTGAAATAACGAATTTTGCATTCTCCATATTCTAATTACCATTATATTCTAACTGCAATAAATGAAAAAACTCGAAATAAAGGCTTGAATGTATCTGGCGGATAGTTGAGGTTAAATGTCATGTGAATCCATCTATTCAAACTTTATGCCTCAAGATTAAGGTATTCAAAATGAGCTGGATTTCACAAAATCTAAATTGTTATCTATTATAACATTCATTGACTTAAACATTATAGTCTTTTAAAAGTCCTTCTGAATAGAGCTCTTCAAAGGCTTTTATCATCGCCAAAGGAAAAGTTATCGTAACATCTCCTATAACTGTAGCAATATCTGATTCATCTTTTACCTTACCCCAAGACTTGGCTTCACTAGTAGTCGCACCAGATAAAGAGCCAGAGGTCTTTTGTGAGGTTGTCATATAAACTGCATATTCTGCTCCTCCATTAAGAAGAGTAGCTAAAATAGCATGATGCTTAGAAATGCTACCGCCTAATGCAATTACTCCCTTCTTCTCATCATGGGATGTACAAAGCAAAATATTTCCAAAATCATTTATAATATCTAACACAAAATCCTTATGTTTTTGCTTAAAAAGATAAAGGTGAAATCCAAAAGAGCCATCAGTAATTGCAGGGCAAAATATTGGCACATTATTTTTAGCAGCCTGAAACAAGATTGAATTCTCATCATCAAGCATAAGCCCTATCTCTTTAAGCATCTCAGAAACACACCATATAGGTTTTTTCTTGTAAAGCTTATCTAAAATTGGAGTAATAGAATCCTCAAAGTTCATATAGCTTTGAGTTGGTATCAAAATATTACCAACCCTATTAATCCCTTTCTCATGAAGCTCAACATCATCTGAATCAAAGTTTCCAATCCTAAATCTCTCTCCTTTAGCTTTCATGATATCCTCTTCAATACCTCCAACAGTAGTTACAATTACCTGTGCAAGTCCAAGTTTAATCACTTGGGCAAAAAAGCCTCTTAGTCCAGATGTAACCATATTAGAAGTAAAAGTAAGAAATATCTTGGCGCTATCCTTTTTCATCTTAACAATAACATCACTTGCCTTCTTTAGTTCAATACTTTGATAGCCTACCCCTTTGTAGCCATCTAAAAGTTCACTAACTGTGATCTTTGGTTTCCATATCAAATCCTTAATATATTCCATTTAATCTTCACTTGATTGCATAATATTAATAATCCTCATCAATAACATAATCTATACATCTTCTTCAAAGTATCTATCAAAAAGCAGAATAAAATCTTCATATAAATAGGTTTCTATCATTTTTATCTGAAATATTAATAAATTCTAAATAAGACAAAATAAAGCAATACTACTCTAGGAAAATTCTCTAAGAAAATTATAAAAATAAAAAAATTAAAAAGTATATTAAGCTCTTTTTTCTCTTCCTGTTTTAATAGGTGTAACACCTGCTAAATCACCTATCACATTTACAAGCTCCTTTCCATCAGGAAGCACAATCTTTGCATTATCTCTTAAGCTGTTTTCAACAACCTCAAGCTTCTTTAAAATCTGTGCATTCCCTTTAAAATACTTCTCTGCAGATTCATTTACAAGCATAATATATTGTGCTTCTCCTTGAGCCTCTAATATCTTTGCTTGCTTTATCCCTTCAGCCTTTTTGATGCTTGCCCTTCTCTCTCCATCCGCTTTAGTTTCAGTTGCTGAAGCAATATCAAGTGCTGCAATCTTTTCCTGCTCAGCCTTTACAACCATATTCATTGCTTCCTGAACATCTTTTGGTGGTTCAATCTTTTGGATCTCAACCCTTAAAACTTCTACTCCATAGCTGTCTGTTTCCTTATCCAGAATGCTTTCAACTTTTAGGTTGATTTCATCTCGGTTCTCGTTAGCTTCCGTCAAGGTCATTTTTCCAACAACAGCCCTTAATGTAGTCCTAGCAAGAGAAACAAGTTGGCTTTCATGGTCATCAACATTATAAATTGCTTTTTTAACATCAATTATTTTGTAGTATACAACAGCATCAACAATAGCATTTAATTTGTCCCTTGTAATAACTGTTTGAGGCTCAACATCAACCATTCTCTCAGTAATATTTACCTTTATCATCTTATCAAAAACAGGAATAATCCAATTAAAACCTTGGTCTCTTACAGAAATAACCTTTCCAAGCCTTTCAACAACTCCTTTCTCAACAGGTCTTACAATCTTAATACCTGAAAAAAACAAAACTACGGCCAAAACAATCAAAATTATTAACAAACTTGACATTCAAATCACCCTCCTTTTTAGCGCTAAATACAAAAAAACTAACATATCTCTTGCGCTTTGATTGTTATTTAAATGGATAGTAGTATAAAAACATTGCTATTATTGGCTTTTAGTTCTGTTTAAGATTTTTCTTTTAGAAGAATGACTTTAAATGAAAAACCTCGGTATAAATGCTAAATGCTTAAAGGGACCTCTCAGATAGTCGAGGTTAATCCTTGCATGAATCCGTCTATTCTTACTTTGGCTTGAAAAATCAACAACCTCACCCTAAAGGGCGAGGTATGTTGGTAATATCAAGGCATGTTGTTAATATAAAAGCATGCACTGTATTCAGCTAGTTTGTTGATTACAAAAAATTTTACCGAGTCCTCTTGTTAAAACACGAGGTATGCTTTTCTATTGACCAAAGTATGCGAAATGATGCAGGATTTCATGAAATCAACAACCTCACCCTAAAGGGCGAGGTATGTTGGTAATATCAAGGCATGTTGGTAATATAAAAGCATGCACTGTATTGAGCTAGGTTGTTGATTACAAAAAATTTTACCGAGTCCTCTTGTTAAAACACGAGGTATGCTTTTCTATTGACCAAAGTATGCGAAATGATGCAGGATTTCATGAAATCAAATAATTTTTATTATAAAAATATCAAAAATAAGAGTATTAGTAATAGGAGTCTTAATAATAGGATTATTAACTATAAGAACATTAACTACGAGAATACTATGTGTAAGATTTGTTTTGAATGGAATTTATGGATTCTTATTTTTAAAACATGACTTTGAAAATACTATAAAAAAAAGACATAATAAAAACAAAGAAAAATATAAAAAAAGCTAAAAAAATACCTTAAGAATAGCTCACAAGCTCCATAACTGTGTTAGCTTCCTCATAAGCAACCTTTAAAGGTAAGGGAATGCTAGATTCAATCCAATAGCTTACTGATTCTAATTTGTATTTTTTAGCGTTATAAGTTCCTAAAATAGTAGAAACCTGTTCATCTCCTACGTACAAAAGACTTGGCATTTCCTCAGTATCATCCCAGCTATTCTCAGTTGGACATCTTCCTTCGTTTAGAACAATACTTCCTTCAATCTCAAACTCAGTCATAACCTTTAAGCACTTATGAGTGGATTTATCAACCCAAGTTTTGGTCTTTAGATTGGACATCTCATTATCCATTACAGACTCCTGAAGCCAAGCATCTTTTCCCTCAATTTCATCAGAGGATATTTTAAAGATAAAAGAAGTTGTACTTTCTTCTCCTCCTGCATTAGAGGTAATTTTGTATTCGTACTCACTTAAAGAATCATATCCATATATATCACTTAAAAATAAATTCTCATTCTCTTGCTCAATAGGCTCTATATAAGGCTCCATCTCTTCAACAGGATCCATTGGAGGTTCTATCTCCTCTTCAGGAAATGTTTCTTCAATTGCCTGCTCTTCAATCGTATCAACTGGAGTTGGAGTTTCTGTTTTCTCTTCTTGTGTGTTGGTGCAACCAATAACAAAAAGTGATGCAAAAACCAACAATGCCACAAACAACATATGCATTTTGCTTTTCATAAAATCACCTTATAATTAAATAAACTATGACTAAAAATCAAGAGTTATTTATAAAATTTACCAAAATCGGCATATCAATTTCTTCTGATAGAAACCTTTTTGAATAAAAAAATCGCATTAACAACTCAATCTAAGAAAACCTAGTATCGCATCCGCTGGCGTTTCTAATTCAGATGGAATTTTATATTCCATATTACCAATTGGCTCAAGAAATCCTCTATCGTATATAACAACAGTATCCCTGATATAATCTAAAAGCTCTTGCAAACAACAATCCCTCTCTGCTAAGTATCTTTCTGATTCTAACGGATTATCAAATACACCCATTATCTCGTTTAAACAAAATCCAAAAGTAAATCTTTTACTATTTAAGGCTAGCTCAACACAGCAATCATCTATTCCTGTAAGAATTACATCCTCACCAAAACACTCTTTAACTTTTTTTCTAATCAGTGAATAAATCTCTTCTCTTCCAAATGACAAAACTCCGGGCAAATCAATAAAATATGGCTCCATCCAAAAAGTGCGGGCTAAAAACCTTTATAAAACTAATTTTAAAGATTGCTGGCTTTTTTAAAAATTTAGACCAATATTTAGATTAAAAAATAGATCATCATTCTGATAAAAATCCTTTCTTATAAATCTTAATATAAACGAATTAATTTAGCAATGTAGTCAAAAATTGTTCATAATAAATAAAATAGCCCCGAGCGGATTCGAACCGCTGTCAGAGGATCCAGAGTCCCCTATGATTGGCCTCTACACTACGGGGCTTTTTATGAGTCAAGGTTATTATCTCAAAACAAAAAGCGAAATATGAGTAAGCTTTTAAAATTTTCTAAGTTTTTTTGTTGAAGATGATTATAATTGCAACGGATTAATTGATATCCAAACAATATCTAAAATAGGCATGAAATCCACTATCTCAAATAGCAAAAATTAAATGGCAAAAAAATCAGCTATTCAACAAAGATTGCAACCTTCCCAGGGCTTGCGCCTTTAGCCTTCGGATTATCAGAATCATCAGCTTTCACTACTATTACTTCAGAGCCATAAACATTTTCAAAAAAGCTCTTGGCATCACAAATCCCGTTATATTCATCTTCTAATGAATTCAAAACCTCTGGAACAACAGGGCTTTTCACAAGCCTTTGAATGAACTTTGCAATCTCTTGGGCATTCTCTTTGTATTTGGAAGTAAACGTTTTAATAAGCTCCTTAATATCCTTTTTTTGTTCAAATTCTTTTTTAAGCTCACCAAAAAACTCATATTTCCATTCTGGGCTTACAAAAAGTGTAACCCTTTTCGCCTTGCCAACCTTTGATAGCTCCAAAACCTTTTGTATATCAGAATTTGTTGAAATAACAAGCTCTTCAATCGCTTCAAGCCTTTCGTTTAATTTACTCTTTTGAGAGCGTGGAAATAACGAACTTGAGACAAGTCCCTTTTCCCCAAGCATCTCATTAAGCTCTTCAGCAATAAAAGGAGTAAAAAGCCCCATTGTTAAAACCCACTTTTTTGCAAGTGTGAGCATTAAATCCTTATTCTTTCCATTTCTTTTAAAGTACCATGAAAAATCCCTGAAAAGATTAAAATAAACATCATCGCTAACCGCTCTAAATTCGCAAACATCCATATTCTTTTTAATATTGATCAATCTCTTGTTAAACACAGACTCAAGCCAGCCATCAACAAAGGATATCTCGTTTTCTTTCATATCAATTATTTCTTTTACAATTCCATAAATCCTTTCAAGCCGATTTTTATACTTTTCAAGCTCTTCTTGCTCAAAAACAATATCCACAAAAGGGCTTGCAGTGTTAGCATAAAAAAGTCTTATCGCATCAACTGAATAAACCTTTCCTTCATCCTGGATGCTTTTTGCTCCTCCCTTTGATTTTGAAATCTTTCCTCCCTTAGAAGTAACCCACCAATTAACAAAAATCCCTTTAGGATATAACTCCTTTGGCAAAAGCCCAACGTGATTCATCAAAAAAACAGGGAAATGTACTGTTTGGTGTTCCTTTCCACCAAGATTTAAATCCAAAGGATACCAATACTCAACCTCACTTCTTACCTTTTCTAAAAGCTCTTTAGGAACCTTAGTATCATTTGATATCTCTTCAATATTTCCCTTTCCCAAATAAACAAAATCAAAAAAACTTTCAGTCAATTGTTCTATTTTAATTTTACCCTCATTCACATATGGAGAAACAAGATAATATATAGGGTATAATGTACTATCTGAAATAGGTTCAATTGTGTAGCTTTCATCAAATAAAAGCTTAGTTCCAAGCCAGTTACCCTGCCTTGCACAAGCCCTATCATCAAACCAATCAATAATTCCAGAAACATTATTCTTGAATTGCTCTGGTAAGATATTCATTGATTTAATATGCTCCTTAGTATTTTCTTTAAGTGTCTCATCAGAGTATCTAATAAACCATTGGTCATCAACCTTTTTAACAAAAACCCTTTCGCCACACCTACATATAACCTCTTCAGACAAATCGTAGAATATGTCTGCTTCTCCCTTTGAAATAAGCTCTCTTTTAACAAGCTCTTTTGCCTCTTCAACCTTCATCCCATTATATTTTCCTGTTGATTCAAGCATAACTCCTGTATGAAAGCCCGTCTTATAAATCTCCTTTTTAGCATCCTCAAGCTTTTGTGTATCAAGTTGGCTTTTAATACCCATCTTCTCACAAATCTTAATCGCTGGAAGATCACCATAGTTTTTAGATGATATTATTGGGATTGGCTTTATTGAATTAATAAAATCAAAATCAAGATTGTATTTTTCGCATTCCTCCTTGGACCTTTGAAGGTCATAAAGAGCAATCCAATCAATAGGGGCATCAGATGGAACACTTGTAACAATACCTGTGCCAATATCAGGATCACAAAATTTCGAAGGAAGAACAATAATATCCCTATTTGTAGCGGGAGCTTTACAAAAATATCCTACAAGCCCAATCCCTTTCACACGTCCAATCTCTTTAATATTCTCCTTTTGAAAGCTTAATTTATTAAAGCACTCCTTACTTACAATCCAGACTTCTTTACCCACCAAAACTCGTAAATATACTACATCTGGATTTATCCAAACATTCGTCTGACCAAACATAGTCTCAGGCCTTAAAGTTGCTACAACAAGCAAATCCTCTCTATCACAAAGCTTCATCTTAATAAGGGTATATTCAAACTTCTCAGCATTTCCTCCTTTAGAAATATCGCTTTCTGATGGGTCAACAGCAACCGGCCCACACACAGGGCAGGCACTTGCATAATACGGCTTTTGAGTTAAAAGCCCTTTTTCCTTTAGCTTTTTAAATTGCCATTGAATGAACTTATTATAATCAGGATTTGTTGTAACAGTAAATCGTTTGTAATCCCCCAAAAAGCCATACCCTTCGTAATCTTCAATGTACCTTTTAGAAAAGAACTCCACAAAATTTTTGGGCGTTGAAATAAACTCAATATCCTTATCCTTTAAACCCATCTCTTTGTAGTATTCAATAGTAACGCTGTCCTTTTGCTTAATCTTTAAGGTCTTTGAAAGCGCACTATTACCCGAAGCATGGCCTCCAGCTGTTAAAAGCACATTAAAGCCGTTCATTCGCTTGTATCGGGCGATCGCATCGGCATAAGAATACCCTCTAATGTGGCCAACATGGTGAAAACCTGAAACAGTTAGATATGCCCATATAATGAAAAACTTGGGCTTATCCTTATCAATCTTTGGGATGCCAAGTCCTTCTTCTTTCCATCTCTTAATCCATTTAGAAGTTACTTTGTTGAAATCAGGCTTTTCTTTCTCATCATTGTTTTCCCAATCGGCTTTGCTCTCATTATTGTAGCCTTTTGTATTTTTGTTATTGTAATCCTTACCATTCATGTTATTGCTATCACCGTTATCATTATTGTTAATGTTCTTCTCACCATAGCCATTATTATCTGTATTAATCGTGCTCTTATTCTTGTTACCTTTATTATCACTTTTATTATCATTACCAATAATACCTTTATTGTCGTTATTATTGTTATTTAATTTTTTAGATTCTTTCATCCTTTTAATCCCCTTTTTTTAGTTTAGCGAACATGAGTATTCTTATTATTTTCCATATCTCAGTATTTTTCCCTATTTTAGGCTAAAGCCTTCCTTTTTTCTTAAATCTTTGTGAAAATGCATATGATATTCTAATATATAAATCTTTTTTAAGGCTTGGCTTTAGAATATGTCATTAATAGAAAAGGATACCTCGTGTTTCAACACGAGGACTTGGTACGCTTTTTTGTAATGAAAAACCTCGGGATAAATCTCGAGGTATCTTTAGGATAGTCGAGGTTAATCCTTGCATGAATCCGTCTATTCTAACTTTGGCTTGAAAGACCAAAGTATGCGAAGTGATGCTGGATTTCATGAAATCAACAACCTCGCTTGAACGTAGCGTATGCTTTTATATTACCAACATGCCTTGCCATTTAGGGCGAGGTTGTTGATTTAGAAAAATTTTATAATAACTTTGCAATCATCTACAAAAAAATGCCTAACATAAAAGAAGACAAAAACGGATTTTTTTTAGAAATTGAAGGCGCTATACTTAACAATCCAAAAATCGATAAATTAGAGCTTTCCAAACTAAAGGTAGTCCTATGCTCAAAATTTAACCTTAAAAAAATTCCAACTGATATAGAAATCATGTTAAACTTATCAGATAGTGCATTAAAGCGGATTAAAAACGCACTTATAATGAAGCCCACAAGAACCGCATCAGGTGTTGCAGTTTGCGCTGTAATGACTCCGCCTTCCAAATGCCCACACGGAAAATGCCTTATGTGCCCAGGCGGTTTAGAGAGCTTCTTTGGAGATGTTCCCCAATCTTACACAGGGCATGAGCCTGCAACCAAAAGAGCAATAAGAAACGATTATGACCCCTACCTTCAGGTATTTAACAGGCTTGAACAATACTCTTTAATGGGGCATAATTTCGGAAAAGTAGAACTCATAATAATGGGGGGAACATTTCCTGCTCAGCCAAAAGAATTTCAAAACCAATTCATTACCTACACACTAAAAGCTCTAAATGATTTCTCACATCAATTCTTTAGAAAAGGAATTTTTAACATTAAAAAATTCAAAAAATTCTTTATTTTACCCTGTGAAAAAAGCGACTCCAACCGTGCAACTATTTTAAAAGCCAAAATTCTGGCCCTTAAACAATTGAAAGGAGAAGCAAATCTTTTAAGGGAGCAAAAAAGAAACGAGAAATCAAACATAAGATGTGTTGGGCTTACAATAGAAACAAGACCTGACTATGGTTTTTTTGAGCATGGTAAAGAGATGCTAAGACTAGGGTGCACAAGAATTGAGCTTGGTGTGCAAACAACATCAGACCTATCTTTAAAAACAATGGAAAGGGGGCATACGCTAAGCGATAGCATAAAATCAATTAGAGAGCTAAAGGATTTAGGGTTTAAACTAAATTTTCATATAATGCCAGGGCTAATAGGCTCATCTAAAAAAAAGGATATTGAAATGATAAAAGAGCTTTTCAAAAACCCAGATTTTAGACCTGACATGCTAAAGATTTACCCTTGTATGGTAACCGAAGGGACAAAACTCTATGAACTATATAAGAAAGGAGAATATACGCCCCTATCAACAAAAGAAGCCTGTGAAATAATCACAAAAATATACCCCGAAATCCCCTATTATTGCCGGATTATGCGAATCCAAAGAGATATCCCTACGCAAAATATTGTCGCAGGGGTTGATATGACAAATCTTAGGCAATATATCTTTGAATCGCTTAAAAATGAGGGTACATTTAACTCAATAAAAGAGATAAGACATCGAGAGGCAGGAAGGATAAGATCAGACCTTCCAACAAAACTTTTTATAGAAAAATACACTGCAAGTAAAGGGATAGAGTTTTTCATAAGCCTGGAATCTATTGATAGAAAAGTTTTGTATGGGTTTTGCAGGCTAAGACTTCCACATGAAAATTTAGCCCTTAGTTGCGTTGATGTGAAAGAAAAACAATCAAAAAGCCCTTATGAAAAAGATGTTTCCAATAAAAAGATTGCTTTAGTTAGGGAACTTCATGTGTATGGGACAGCTATTAACATTGGAGGTATTGGTGAAATACAGCATAAGGGATATGGAAAGCAGTTATTAAAAAAAGCCGAAGAGATTGCCAAAGAAAATAGGGCAAAAAAAATCTTAGTAATCTCTGGAATTGGTGTCAGGGGATATTACAAGAAGCTAGGATATAGGAAATATCGAACTTATATGGCAAAAAATTTAAAATAATATTTGAGTTATTTTTGCCCATCAAATTGCTTGTAAAATGTTTGATGATTTCATGAATCCGTCATTCGCATACTTTGGTCAATAGAAAAGCATACCTCGTGTTTCAACACGAGGACTCGGTACACTTTTTTGTAATCAACAACCTCGCTTGAACGTAGCGCATGCTTTTATATTGCCAACATGCCTTGATCTTACCAACATACCTCGCCCTTTAGGGTGAGGTTGTTGATTATTGAATTGCTAGTAACTTTTTGTGATTAAATCGCTAGTAATCACTTGGGTGGTTAACAAAAATTAAATAAAAATAGCTTATTAAAACAATCTTGGTGAATTTAAAAATGGAAACTAAAAAAATTGCAAACTTCATTGATAAACAGCTAAAAGTTAAAGATATCCCTGACCTATCTTTAAATGGATTACAGGTTGCAGGCTCAAGCCAAGTTTTTAAAATTGGCTTTGCAGTAGATCCAAGCCTTGATGCGATCTCAAAAGCAAAAGAGGCAAAATGCCAGATGCTAATAGTTCACCACGGCTTGTTTTGGGGTGAACCAGTTCCAATAACAAATGCACTTCACAAAAGAGTCAAGATGCTAATTGATTCAAACATAAATCTTTATGCAGTTCACCTGCCATTAGATATAGATGAAAGATTTGGCAATAATATTGAAATTTTTAAAAAATTAAATCTCACTAATCTTGAAAGGTTTGGCAGGACCGATGGTTTAACACTTGGCTTTAAGGGCTCTTTGGAAACGGAAACTAAACTTGGCGATTTTTTAGAAACAATAGAGCAACAAATAGGCAAAGTCATTAGCAAAGCATGCTTTGGATTAAACAGCATCAAAAAGGTTGGGATTATAAGTGGCAAAGGGACACTATCAAAAATTTTTTTAGTAGAATTGAAGGAAAGTGATATTGATTTGTTTCTAACAGGTGAATTTAGTTACTCTGATTTTGTATATGCAAAAGACCTTGGAATAAACATTATTGCATTGGGGCATTATAAAACCGAGACGTTCGGGCTAATCGGCCTAATGGGATTTCTTAAAGAAAACTTTGATTTGGAATGTGAATTTTTGGAACTTGGTTATGAGATGTAGGGCTTTTAATTTTTCCTTTATTTTTATTATTAAAAATCTCACATTGTAAGATTTGTTAGGGGTTTAATACCCTTCACTTTAGGTTTGGGATAGGACGAACAATCAAGAGGATAAATTTTCATTATATCAGTATACTCTTGGTGTTTTACTTCTTTTACATTCAGTTAGTAATTGTAAATTAATCCATTTAAACAACATCTAAAAAACCATATTTTTTATTGAAAAAGTGAACACTTTTGCATTATTTATTCGCAGAACCAAAAGATTTAAATAACATTGAGTGTTACTTAACAATTATTGCTAAGATACATAATTAAGAAAAATGGTTGCAAATTCAAAATCTAAAAAGCCTTTTAAACTAACAAATCAAAGGGCTATAATATGTGAGTATTTAGAGGGCAACAAAACCCATCCGACAGTTGATGATATCTATAATCATGTGAAAAAAAGGCTACCACAAATCAGCAAAAAGACTGTTTATTCGAATCTTAGCTTTTTATCCTTAAATAGAATTATTAAAGAGCTAAACATTAAAGGAGTACGAAGATACGAGCCAAACCTAAAGCCACACGCCCATGCAATATGTAGGGTTTGCGGAAAAATAATTGATTTAGAATCAGTTGAATATATAGAAAATCCAAAGATTAAGGATTTCATATTAGAATCAACAAGTTTAACTTATTATGGTGTTTGCAAAAAATGCAAAGGAGGGGAAAAATATGGAAGAAAATAAAAAAGAACAATTTGAAAAAGAAGTTGTTTCAATGCCTTTGATAGGTGATTTAGCGCCTTCTTTTGAAGCCAAAACGACAAATGGAAACATAAAATTTCCACAAGATTACAAGGGAAAATGGGTGATATTATTTAGCCACCCTGCAGATTTTACGCCTGTCTGCACAACTGAATTCATGACATTTGCAAATATGCAAGACGAGTTTAAAGCGCTAAATACTGAGTTAATTGGGCTTTCAATTGATAGCATATACGCTCACATTGCTTGGCTTAGAACAATTAAAGAAAAAATAGAATTCAAAGGAATGAAAAACGTTGAGATAAAATTCCCAGTGATTGAAGACTTGAGAATGGATGTGGCAAAAAAATATGGGATGGTTCAGCCAAATGCCTCAAATACCCAAGCCGTAAGAGCGGTCTTTATAATAGATGACAAGGCAAAAGTGAGGGCAGTATTATACTATCCATTATCAAATGGCAGAAACATGCAAGAAATAAAAAGGCTTTTAATTGCAATGCAAAAATCTGATAAAGAAAATATTGCAACACCTGCAAACTGGCAACCGGGGGATGATGTAATAATCCCGCCACCAGGGTCATGTGGCACTGCAAAAGAAAGGGTAGAATCAAAAAATGATAATACATATTGCCTTGATTGGTTTATGTGTTTTAAAAAGGAGGGAAAAAAATGATACAAGAAGATAGAACTAAATTATCTGAAAAGACCCTAAACATCAAAAGGGCAATTGACTCGCTAAGAGAAGAACTTGATGCAGTTGATGTATATAACCAAAGAGCAGATGCCTGCACTGATAAAGATCTAAAAAAGATTTTAATCCACAATGCAAACGAAGAAAAAGAGCATGCTGCAATGTTAATAGAATGGCTTAGGCAAAACGATGAGGTTTTCTCTAAAGAGATAAAAGAATATGTCTTATCAGATAAAAAGGACATTTCAAGCCATGATTAGTTTTTTTTTATTCTTATTTTTATTCTTATTTAATATTATTGTAATAAATTATCATGTCATTCTTCCAATAGATTATTATACTTTTCTCCCTAGATAAACCCAAAACCCATTTCTTTTAGAAATTATTTCACAACCACCAAAATACTTCTCAATATACCCTTTAATCATCTTTCCACCTTTGTTGTTATTAGCAACCATCATAAGCAATCCCTTTGAGTTTAAATGGTCAAAGCTTTCCTTCACCATCTTTTCTCTGAACTCCTTTTTAGTAGCCATTGGTGGATTTGACAAAATCACATCAAATACTTTGTCATCAATATTCTCAAACAGGTCAGACTGCACTGCCTTACAATTCTTAAGCCCTAGTTTTTTAATATTTTTCAATGCAATCTTTACAGCCCTTTCATTAACATCACTAAGTAAAAATGCACAATCCCTTTTTTTAATAGCCAAAGGAATACTAAGGCTTCCATTTCCACATCCTAAATCCAGAACCATTCCATCCTTTGGGATATAAGAAAATGCACTTTGTGTTAGAAGCTTAGTAGCAAAATCCTGCTTATCCTTTGAAAATATTCCTGATGCAGAAATAAGTTTAATCCTTTCATTCATAAAAACAACATTAATCTCATTTTCAACAAGCTTACTTTTTGGGCTTTTAGTAAAATAATGCTCAGTTATTATTTGTTCTTGCATCCTTTCAATACCTCAAAAATTATAATTCCATCACTAAGATATGGCCTTTTAATATCAGTTTCCATAAGATTAATCTCTTCAATAAACTCTTCATCCTTTTTAATCCTTTCTTCAAATTCACTAAAATTCTTGCTATCATAATAAACAATCTCAAAATTATCAATATAAAATAAAAAGCTTTCCCTTAGTTTATCATTAATACTATTCCCCCTAAAAATAACATACGAAATATTATCATTAGAAACAATATCACATACTAACTTCAAATCATTTGAATGGAAAAGTTTTGTTACATTATCCTTTCTAGATGTGTCATATCCATGGCTCCATACATGTCCTTCATATCCCATATAACTAATAAGACCAGCAACATTGGACAAAATAGAATCACCCGGGTAATTAACATCTGCTAGTGCATACACACCATCAAGCCTTTCACCAAGAATGAGTCCTATTTTTATTTCTCTTTCATTAACAAAGCTATACCTATTACTGAGCATATAATCAAAAATAACAACATAGCAAATCAGATATATTAAAATCAAAGAAATTACAAATACCTTCTTCAGTAACCTTTTACCTTTCAGTGTGTAAACAAAAAAAAGCAAGAAACAAAAATAGAAAGTAAATATAAAATGATGCACCTTTCCATTATCAAACCAATTTGGGCTAAACATAACAAAATTTGCAATAAATATAGGAACACTTACAATAAAAAACAAAATCATCATATTTCTAAAAAGACTTTTTTTATCAATATCTCCTCTCATCAAGCTCTTGAAAATGCCAAACAATAAAAAAACAAAAAGTAGGATTGGAATAAGCAGATTTTGTCCAAAAAAAATCTTTGAAAATGTTGCAATAATTCCATTGGCTTCACCCATTCTATCAACTAGAATCTGTGGCTTGATATAGCTTTTATTACTTACCGAAAAGAAAATAGTTTTCACACTAAAAACAAACCCTGAAAAAAGCAATCCAAAAAACAAATCCTTAATATCTTTATTATCAAAAATCAAAACCAGCAAAAATAAAATAATCCCAATGCATAATAGAATATGCGCATGAAAAAGTCCAATAGAGCCAAGAATAACCCCTTGCAAAAAAACTCCAAAATCTATTTTAGAAAACAGCCCTTTTGTAACTTCCTTAAAACTAAACTTCCTAATTTTAAGAATTGAAATTGAAAAATTCTTTTCCCTTGAATATAAAAACAGGAAAGTACAAGGAAAAAAGAAAATCCAAAAGCAAATGTCTTTTGAGGGATTAAAATACAATAAAATAAGATTCCTATATTATCTATACCACTGTTATTTAGATGGGGATACCCCTGATATCCTTTTGCCAAGATTTCTTTACCTGCGTTTAAGTCTAGACTTAAAAATTCTCCCATTGCACTATAAACCGTTTGCATTCCATTGCCAAACAAAAAGAAAATCCCTGGAAAAAATAATATAACAATAACCCCAAAAACTGCCCATTTTGAATCCAAAAAAAGTTTTAAAAAACAAAATAAAAAGTAAAAAATTCCAAAGAAAATAAAAATCTCTGAAATCAGATAAGAATTAACATACCCAACCCCTAATATCTGAAGAACTGCGCTGTTAAAATCAGCCATTGGTGGGTAAAAGAATTCTGCTCCTGAATAAAAGGGCGTAATAATTGGATTAATATTATTAGAATAAACAAAAGATTGGGTAAATGGAGCATGAACCCAAAAATCACCCCACGCATAAAAAAAAAGCTTATAATCTCCTGAAGAATTATTAAAGAAAAAAGAATTTATTATAATAATCGATGCAATAACAAATCCTAAAATAATAACTATATTTAAAATTCCACCAATACTTTTAAAATGTCTAAAACCCTTTAACTGGCCTTTCACCCATAATAAAAAGCTGTCTAATTTTAACGAGCTATTTGCTTTAACTTTTTGTTCTTTATTTTTTTTTGTGTCCAAAAATATATCTGTTCCTTTTTCTTTTTTTGTACTTTTTACATCCCTTTTTAGACCCCTTAAAATAATTATAAGTGAGATTAATGATACAAAAATACCTAAAAGATAAACAAAAAATACCCCCATTCTGACATTTGAAAAGCCTTTGGCAGATATAAAACAAAGCAGATTAAACAAAAAAAACCCTAAATAAACTCTTGAGATCTCATCAAAAAAAATTAGCTTATCCCTAAAAAAAGAGTAATATGAAAAAATCCATAATTTTTTTTTATTCTGATTAGCCTTTTTTCTTAGAATTTTATAAAAAAGCAGATTAAAAAACAAATTACCTAAAAAAAACGAGACAACCATAATTAATAAGACCGATAAATAAGATGCTAACATTGAAATAGCCATGTATTCATCACTATAACTGTCAATTTATAAATTATTTGGAAAAACAATCATTTTAGAAGTCATAAAAATATTGTATATAGATTAATCTCATATATAGGCTTAATCTTGTATATAGATTAATCTCTTATATAGCTTAATCTTCTATATTGCTTATTTTCTTTTAAATAAGCACTGTTCAATGATATCATATAATCGTATCTATATAACACTCTATATTTAATAAGTTCTATAAATTAAGTCACAAAAGGGTGTAGCTTGGCATACCTAAAAACTAGGTTTTACCAATACTTTTTTATATAGAAACTTATTCTAACATAGTCTAGGAGCATAGATTCAATATGGACAACGATTCAATATAGACAACTATTAGTTCACTTCATAACCCCAATAACTAATCCAAAACTTAAAGATATTTACAAATTAATTATAAACCAACTTAAAACTAATTAGAAAAGGATTTAGGAAAGTCAATCCGAAAACTCTTAATCAAACTCCAAAAGAAAAAGGTGAAATAATGTCAAAATATAAAACACATAATTGTGGCGAATTAAGAATAACAGATGTAGAAAAACAAGTAACACTATCAGGCTGGGTTCATTCAATAAGAAGCCATGGGCTTTTATCATTTATAGACTTAAGGGATAGATTTGGGCTAACCCAAATAGTTTTAGATAGCTCCCTTGTAAAAAATCTAAGAAAAGAATCAACTATTTCCATTACAGGCAAGGTAATAAAAAAGGAAAATCCTAACAAGGCACTTTTAACTGGTGAGATTGAAATAAGAGCCAGTTCAATTGAGGTGTTAAGCTTGGCAGAACCATTGCCATTAGATGAAAATGCAAGTGATGATACCCGGCTTAAATATAGATACCTTGATCTAAGAAGGCCTGAAATGATTAAAAACCTTAAACTTAGACATGATGTCTTACAGGCTGCAAGAGATTATTTTGACAAAAATGAATTCTTGGAAATTGACACACCTATGCTTGTAAAATCAACACCTGAAGGTGCAAGGGATTACCTTGTTCCAAGTAGGATTAATAAGGGACAATTTTATGCATTACCACAATCACCTCAGCTATACAAACAAATACTTATGATTGCTGGAGTAGATAGATATTTTCAGATAGCAAAATGCCTGCGTGATGAAGATCTGCGAATGGATAGGCAACCAGAACATACCCAATTGGACCTTGAAATGAGCTTTGTAACGCAAGAGGAAATCAGAGGATTTGTTGAAGGACTTTACAAACACATATTCAAGCAGGTATTAGGCTTAGAACTTGAAGATTTTAAAGTATTCTCGTATAAAGAAGCCTTAGAAACCTACGGCTCTGACAAGCCTGATATTCGATTTGGTCTTGAATTAAAAGATATAACGGCAATCGCAAAAAAATCAGATTTTAGCATATTCAATGACGCAGAAACAATAAAATGTATAGTCGTGCAAAAAGAATTCACAAGAAAAGAAATAGATGAATTCACCCATCTCGCAAAGGTATATGGAGCAAATGGCTTAGCTAGCCTCAAGGTGAAAGATAACGCTCTTGATGGCTCTATATCAAAATACATACCAGCTACGCTTCAACAAGAACTAATCAAAAATACCCAATCAAAAGAAGGATCTTCTATAATAATAATCTCCGGAAAAAAGAAAACAACACAGATTGCCCTAGGCCAAATAAGGCTTAAAATAAGAGATATGTTAGCCCTTGTAAATCCAAAAGAGTTCAAATTCGCATGGATTATAGACTTTCCTCTCTTCTCTTGGAATGAAGATGAGCAAAAATGGGAGCCAGAGCATCATATGTTTTCAATGCCAAAACCGGAATTTGTACAAGACTTTGAGAAAAGACCTGGAGAAGTGCTTGGCGATCTTTACGATATCACCTTAAATGGTCTAGAACTTGGCTCTGGCTCAATTAGAGTGACAAACCCATTAATTCAAAAGCGAATAATGAACTTTATAGGGCTCTCAGAGGAAGAGGCAAACCAAAAATTTGGATTCTTGCTTGAAGCATACAAATATGGCGCTCCAATTCATGGTGGAATGGGTTTAGGGCTTGACAGGCTTGTTGCACTAATGGCAGGTACAAGTGACATAAGAGAAGTAATCGCTTTTCCAAAAAATAAGAACGCCCAATGTCCAATGGATGGCTGTCCAAATGATGTATCAAAAACCCAGCTAGATGAACTAGGTATATCAATAAATAAAACAGGTTAAGCCGTTTTCAATTAATAGAAAAGCATATCTCTTGTTTCAACACAAGGACCCGGTACGTTTTTTTGTAATCAACAACCTTCCTGAATTTAGCGCATGCTTTTATATTCCCAACATACCTTGCCTTTTAGGGCGAGGTTGTTAATTTAACATATTTTTCTTTTTAACCTTCTTTTATCTTTTTTTAATAGACGCTTATTTAAAATTCAATTTCTATTAATATTTATGGAACTTACTTAACCCATTGATTGAAAGAAAATAGAAACTGCGTACCTAAATCCTGTGAATAATAAAAAAACTATAAACATCAAAGGAAGAAAAAACCTAATTCCTGATGCGGCTTTGCCCTTATTAATTACTCCTAATAACAGACTTGCAAGAAGTGTTGTCATACCAAGTAAAACATATGCAAGCACAGAAAGATAACCTGGGTCTACAACCCCACTGCTTGCACCAATACCTAACTCAAATCCAGCTGTTTTATCGCTTGTAAGACTTTGAATCTCTGAGAATTCAGAAACCACACCTACAAAATGTATTGAAATAGCCAAAAGCAAAGGAGTTCCAAAAATAACCGTAAATAAAATAAATGCCATATAGGTCTTAGTTTTAGTTTGCAAATCCTTCTTTAAGGATTGAGTCTCTCTTATATCATTTGCAATATCATTTAGAAGTATTGAAAGATTTCCTCCCGTCTTAAAAGAAGATGCAAGAAGCTTTAATACCCTTTCAAGCATCACAGATTTAATCCGTTTTCTAATATCCATAAGAGCCTTAGTAAAAGATTTAATACCTGTACCTTCTTTCACAGCAATCTTAATCTCACTTGATAATGGCTCAAACTCTTCTCTTGCAGAGGCGCTTAAGGCTTGATGTGAGGTCATTCCAGATTTAACATTATTTGCCATAATCTGCATCATATCCGGAAGTATCTTTTCAACCTTTTCGCTCCTTTGTTCTACTTTAAGATAGGTTATAAGATAAAACACCAATTGAATCAAAATAACAAACATAATTGCTATCGGGATTGAATATATCCAATTTAAGCTAGTAAAAAACAAAATATACAATACAGGAATCACCGCAAATATAATAGATAATAGAACCGAGGATCCAAGCTTATAATATACATTCTCCTCATCTCCTGCAAGGGTCAACATTTTTTTATAAAACTTAATATAACCACTAGGTGCAAGTTTTGATAAACTAATGTATAACCTTTTTTTAAATTCCATCTTATTCACTTAATTCTTAGATCATATGCAAGTTTTGATACTCCTGATTATAATCTTTTTTTGATTGTGTTTTATTCACCTTGCTGTTGCACTAGGTGCCAGTTTTGATATTTCTGAGTATAATCTTTTTTAAATTGTGTTTTATCCACTTAACTCTTCAATATTAAAAAATAACCAATTTTTTATCTGATCAAATGTATTTTAAAATTCTATTCCTAGCATTTTAATTCTTTTCAAGCATTAATATACATCTAGCCTAATTCAAGTATTGATTATATCAACACTTTATCTATCAACTATTTAAAATATGGATTAAAATTCTACTGCCGGCCTTCTAGCCTTGATCATATTAATTATAATCACCTGAACAATTACAGTAATCCCAACAAAAGCAGTAATAGTAATCTCATTTACTCCCATATCAGCAAACGATGACAAAATAATCATCATAGTCATTCCAATAGTAGGAATAGCTACAGCAAAAAGCATATATATCAAAGACCAAAGATTAAGTTCATTAGCATAGCTTGAAATTCTTGCTCTTTGGTTTTGAGTTAATTCATTAATAATAGAATTAAGTGATTCCTTAAGATTTCCACCTGACCTTATAGTATTAACAATCTGCCATGAAACCTTATTAAAAAATTCCGAGTCTGTTTCTTTTGCAACCTCTTCCATTGCATTATCAATTGATTTACCTGCATTTATCCTTAGAATTGCTTCTTTAAAACAATCAGATATCTCGCCATAATCTGATTTAGAAACATTTACAATAGCATTGTAAAGTGGCGCTCCTGTGGCAGTATGTAGTAAAAGGTCTTTAACCGCAAAAATCAAATGTTTATCAATCTCGTCTGCTCTTTTTTGTGCCAAAATCTTAGGGTATTTAGTGAGTATTATGAAAAACAGGAGCGCCACGCCAAAAAAAACCTGTAGAAACAAAATTATGGTTTGGGTAATCTCTTTGGTTCTAAGAAAAACCAACTGGGAAGATATAACCGAGAACAAAACTCCATATAAAAGAGAACTAAAAAACACTGAAATCATATATGGAATGGCTTCGTATTTAAGCGATGCCTTCTTTAAATCACTTGGAATTGAGGGGAATGCTTTCAAAAGAAACGATCCAATATTTTTAAATCTTTTAAGTCTTTTTTTAGAAAAAGAAGGGTCTACTAAAATAAATATTATTCCATTATCTTTTCTGCTATCCATAGTGCCCCTCTAAATATAAACCTACATATACAAATAAAACCAACAAGCAAATTATTGTTTTACATATTCTTTTTAGGTATCTTCAAATCCAGTTTATATCGTTTGTATCATGTTTTTATATTACCAACATGCCGTGCCTTTTAGGGCGAGGTTGTTGATTTCATGAATCCGTTATTCGCATACTTTGGTCAATAGAAAAGCATACCTCGTGTTTCAACAAGAGGATTCGATAAGCTTTTCAGTTATCAACAACCTAGCTTTAATACAGCGCATGCTTTTATATTACTAACATACCTCGCCCCTTGGGGTGAGGTTGTTGATTTTTCAAGCCGAAATTTTGAATGGACGGATTCACATAACGTTTAACCTCAACTATTCGTGAGACCCCTACACATTTATGCTCGGATTTTTCACTTGCAAAAGCAAAACCTTGAAACTATCTAATTAAGATGCCTTCTAACATTTATCTTTGGGTTTTTCATTTTTTATGCTTTGCCCTATTTTTTTTTGATGTATTTTGTTCTAAATTGCTCTTTTTTTGGGCAGAAGCATTATTCTTATTTTCTTTACCTTGAAATAAATCAATTATTTCTTTAAAACTAAGTTTTTGAGATATCCCCTTTATTAAGAAATCCTTTTCCTTGTAATAGATCCTGAATATCTCTCCTACATCATTAATATCTTCAATCTTGTTTTTTGCCATCCATTCTAAAATATTTTCTTTTTCTTTTAGGTCATGTTCAATTTCCTTAGGAGTTGCTCCAGTATGAAGACTTAATTCCTCAAAAATTCTTCTGCTAGGATTTACTTTTTCAAAATTATCAGTTCTTGGAGTCCATCTAAATAGGTGGTTTAGTTCAATATCATCCTTACTTTCAATTATCTCTGCAACCTCGAGGGTTTTTCTTCTTCCAGACCTTCTATCTCTGAATTGAATAATCACAAGGTGTAGAGAACCAATCTCGGTTTTTGGAACACTTAAAGGAGGCTCTTCAAGCCTTTTTAATACTTGGCTTGCAGTATCTGCATGCATCGTAGCATAAACAGAATGTCCAGTATGCATTGCCTCAAAAAGTGCTTGAGCCTGTTCTTTTCTTCTAATCTCTCCTACTAAAATCCTATCAGGCCTCATCCTAAGAGCAGCAACTATTAAATCAAGCATTGAAATCTCTCCCTCTCCTTCAGGATTGGGATTTTTGCTAGTCATAGGGACCCAGTTCCATCGCAAAGATTTTGGCAAAGATATTTCCCTTGTATCTTCAACACTAATTATCCTATTAGTTGGCGGTATAAATGATGATAGAACATTTAGAACTGAGGTCTTTCCTGATGCGGTACCTCCTGCAACAATAATATTTAATTCGTATTGCATAGCAAGCCAAATAAATGCTGCAACCTCTTTTGAGAATAGATTAATCTCTTTTTCCACAAACTGAGTAATTGTCCATGGGTTTCTTGCAAATCTTCTTATTGTAATTGTATTCCCATTAGTACTAATAGGATAAAGTGTAGATGCAACCCTATCCCCACTTAAAAGATAAGCATCCATTATTGGGTGAAGGGAATTAATCTGCTGACCAGACCTTCTTCCAATATCTGAAGAAAGATTAAAAATGTTCTCTTCATTATCAATAAAAATATGGCTTTTAAGCCATCCTGCTCTTTTATGATAAATAGAAATAGGCTCAGTAGAACTATTTATTGCTATCTCTTCAATATTATTATCTGATAACAATACCTCAATATGTCCAAGACCATAAATCTTATGTATAATTATACTTGCAAGGCATAAAATAATATCTTCCTTTTCTTCAGGTATTCTTTTTCTAACCTCTAAAATAACAGTTTTAAGATATCTTTTTTTAATCTCTTCAACCTTTTTAGGGTCGGTTGCCTCTTCAATCTCAGTTGGAATGTTTTTAAGCAAAAGCTCAATCATTCCATTCACAAACGCTTCTGCTCCTATTGAAAGTTTAGGAACACTTAAATCATAAATTGACACATCTTCATTTGGCACTTTCCAAATTTTAACGTGTGCATCCATTCCATCTGAATTCAACTGATAATCGTATATTAATTCCTTTTTTTCAACGATAGGTATTGGCTTTTTATTATCTTTTATCTCTCTTTTTAATGGTTTAAGAATAGGAGAACCAAATGGGTTTAATGGGTAATTAATCTCTAAAATCCCTTGCTCCTCTAAAAATACTGCCCAAAACTCGACTTTCTTTGGCTCAATTAAAAGTGATTTAGAAACTTGTGAAATGCTAACTCCTAGCTTTTTCTTATCATATTCATCTATTACAAAATCAAATATCTTATCTGGGGCTATAATTATCCTTTCAATCATTTGCAGACCTTATTTTCTTATAGATAAACCATTATGGTTCAAATCTAATATATAAATCTTATTAGAATGATTTGTTCCTCTCATTTTAAAAACTTCAATGTACTTAATTCTTATGTTCCCCTCCAAAACACTATATAACAAAATATCACCATCTACTTCATACTCTTCAATTGTAGGCACGTGTTCATGGGTGTTTTGAGCAACCTCAGAAATTAAAAGGCCCGTACAACCCCATTTTCTAATAGTATTGAAAAGCGATAACAAAATTTTTCTTTGTTTAACTGAAGATTCATAAAGCGTTGTTACAGCAGTTATAGAATCAATAACAACCCTTTTTGTATTATTTGAAGTAATAATATCCGAAGCAATCCCTCCTCCCGTTTTAATCACAGCCTCAACTTGTTCAGGCGTATACTCTAAAAAAATAAACTTTCCATCATCTTCAAGTTTTTGAAGGTCCCAACCAAATAATTTCATTGCTCTATATACATTCTCTTTTTTTTCTTCAAAACTAATAAAGACTCCATTTTCATTGTATTTAGTTATCCCATTATAAAGAAATTGTATACCAAATATACTCTTATTTGTCCCTGCATCACCTGAAATCAGATTAATACTTCCCTTGACAAAACCACCTTGTATTAATTCATCAAAACCCGGTATGCCTGTTGGAGTTCTGATAATCCCTGATTTCTCTTGTTCTACTAACACTTTTTCTTTTGTTATTTTTAGATGATTAGTGTGATTATTTTTGTTTGCTCCCATGTTTTTTACATCCTTACCTTGTATTTATAAACACAAAATTCTTTAATCATTCTGATTAGGAGATACAATTCAAATACACATTGTTTTGTATTTATACATGCAATATTCTTTAAACATTGTGAGTGGGGGTTATAATTCAAACATATCCTTGTTTTGTATCTATTACTCCAATATTCTTTAAACGGGTTTTAACAAACACAATTTCAACCTATTTCTTTACAAGCTTAAATCCTTATATTGGTTTCATAAATATATTTGACTTTTTTAGTTGTTTATTGTATTTGTCATTTCTTTTAATTTAAAAACCTTGTGCTATTTAGACTCTCTAGCGAATATAACTTATATTCATGCTAAAAGACGCTATACCATGAAAACAGGGTAGTCTCTACTCTAGGGGATATAACTTATATGCAAGCTAAAAGACAAGATAGTTCATCACCCGAAAGGACAGGCAAGGACGACTATATGGAATATCCCGATATGGAATACTAATTCATATGTTAAAAGAGAGCATCATAAGAGCATCATAAATAATCTCACCTCATAAACCTACAAATCCTCTATATAATGATTATATGTTAGATTATCTTATTGAAAATCTCACAATGTGAGATTTGAAAGGATTTAATACCTCTCACATTAGTGTGAGATTTTCAATTTTAAGATTTATCCTTAATCAGTGAGTCCGTAAATACCCTTGCCTTTAGGTTTGGGACATGTTGAACAATCAAG
>Ga0116195_1000247_pt1 | contig 55866 bp, 61 predicted proteins | sample AD_SCU002_MetaG_FD_89881 | JGI IMG/M metagenome (GOLD analysis project Ga0116195, IMG submission 89881) | Active sludge microbial communities of municipal wastewater-treating anaerobic digesters from China - AD_SCU002_MetaG | ecosystem: Engineered > Bioreactor > Anaerobic > Digestate | place...
ATACTAATCCACAGTACATTATGATTATATCACTTTTCACAAGTGAAGATATAAAAAACAAACAAGAAAGGAAATTAATATAGAACCTAAAACGTTGTTTTTACGTTTTATATTATACAAGGATGTATGGACAATAGACCTATTGGTGTTTTTGATTCTGGTGTAGGAGGATTGACCATAGTTAGCAAAATGAAAGAAATGTTTCCAAATGAAGACATTATTTATGTTGCTGATACAAAGAACAATCCGTTTGGAAACAAATCACAGTCAGAAATAGAACATATAGTAAGCAATGTATTTTCTTATTTGGAATCTCGCAATGTAAAAATGATTGTAATTGCTTGTAATACTGCTACAATATATAGTGGTCATCTCAAACATAATACACATATTCCATATATGGGTGTTGTTTACCCGACTGCTAAAACTGCGTTTCGAACGTCAGAAAACAATCAAATTTTAATTTTAGCAACCCAAGCAACCATTCAATCAAATGTGTATCAAGATTTTCTAGCACAAAAGAAGGCTCGATTTATTGCGTTAGCAACTCCAGAATTTGTAGAAATTGTTGAACAAGGAAACCTCGAAACTGATGAGGCGTTAGAAACAGTATTAAGAACACTTTCTCCATATAGAAATAGTGGTATTGATACTGTGCTTCTTGGTTGTACACATTTTGGTTTAATGGAACCGTTGATATCAATTGCACTACCAAATACTCATCTAGTTGATAGTGCAGATGCAATTTGTGAAGTAATCGATGCGAAACTTGAGTTACTACATATTAAAAACGAAGAAACCAAAGTTGGAGAGTTAGAAGTTGTTGTTACTGGTAATCTAGCAACATTTAAACAAGCAATTGCGTGGTTTAAACATCCAATTAACAAACTACACGCTATGGATATAAAATAAAAATAGATGCGTAATTGCATCTATTTTTGATTTATGGTATTTAGGTTTTTTGTATACTTTGATGTGATAAACACTACTAAAACAGCTAATAGAAGTCTTCCAAATAGAATAAGTAAAACATTAGCTCCCATTTTAGCAAACAATAGAGTGTCTTCAACTAAAGCATGTGCGAGACACAAAAATAAAGATACAAGCAACACATCACGATTGTTCATTTCATTGTTTTTATAGCTAAGCAGGATTGTACCTGCTCCATAAGTGATTCCAACGAAGAGACCTACAAATAATGGAGTGGTTGCCTCCTTACGAATTCCAAGAAACTTTGTTGTTTGATAAAGTAAATTATTCAAATGGTCAAAAATTTTGGTTACTTTTAGAAATTCAACTCCAATTAATACAAGACCTATGATAATCATTATTTGTGTGACAGATGTAAAGACAGATAATCCGAAATCAATCATAAGATCTTGAAACCAAGCTAAAAACATTGGGAAGCTTTCAAGACTGAATCGGGCATGGTCAATCGGTTGACTTCCAGTACCTATGACTAACTCACTCATATGTGGACCGATAGCAAAATTTAGAAGAATTCCAGTTAGAAAAGATGCACCTAATCGAACAATTAATTGTTTATACCTAGGAATGCCTAAACTCTTAATCACAGAGGTTTCAATCAGTAGAGAGTGAGCAAATAGAATCATCATAGCAAGTATATTAATATGCTTAATCGAGAAAGTAAAATTAGCCATTACTACAAGTCCAGCATAAATATTAATGAAATAACTGGATAGTAACACTAGTGCAGCATCGCCGGGTAATCCAAACAACTTCATCAGAGGCTCAAATAAGAACGTGATATAAGGAATAAGATCTAAGTGTTGTAACAGTTTAATGATAAATGTGATAGGTATAACAATCTTGATAATAAACCATCCGGTTTTCAACGTATTTTTTAGCCCAATTAAAATGGTTTGATAGATTGTAATAAGTATCTCTTTTAGAGTTAGTGGTTTTTTTGAGGTGTCATTCATATAGGTCAACTCCATTTACAAACATTATTATATTCATTTTACTTGAAAAAGCAATTATTATTTGTTTGTGAAATTAGTTTTTGACCTTTTTAAAATCTATGTTACAATAAATTCGAAAGTTGGTGAAATTATGCTTGAAATTGGAGAAACAACAATCATATCAAACCAAATGAATGGGTTGTTTCGAGGGAAAATCGTAAAAGAAATTATTGTTGGAGAAACACCACATAAGTTTGCGTGGTTTTATGAGCCTGTAACACACTATATCGACTACTTGATTGGAAATCAATTTATAGAAGCAAGCTCAATCGGCTCTATGATCGAAATAACATTTGGTCAAGATGTTATAATGATTTTAGGGGAAGGAGAGGATATTATTTATGTTTCGTCCCAAGATGAAATTCCTCTAAAGCACCAATTGTTGGTATTGTTTGATGATAATACAGGGTTTCATGTCAAAATTAAACTCTATGGTTGGTTATTAGTGGGAAAGAGACAAGATTTGCATCGTGATATTCTTTATTACCGATTGGCAAAGGAGCGACAAAATGTGTTATCAAAAGGATTTACACTTGAATATTTTATGAATAATATCATAAAACCTAATGTTGGGCAGAGTTTAAAAGCTGCTCTTGCTACAAAACAAAATATCCCCGGTCTAGGAAACGGGACACTACAGGATATTCTGTGGAATGCATATCTACATCCGAAAACTAAAGTTTCAACGCTTTCGGAAAACGAAAAGGTAAATCTATATCACTCGATTATCAATACAGTGAATGATATTATCGTAAATGGAGGAAGATCAACTGAAACCTCATTATTTGGACAACCAGGAGGTTACCAGGTTCTCATATCAAACAAATCTAAGCACTGCGTTAGATGTGCGAGTGATAGTATAACTGAAAGTTATCTAGGAGGTAAAATCTATTTTTGTAAGAATTGTCAACCTTATCAAAAGTAAAACAATTGCATATTTTTTGACAAGAGTTAATCCAAATGTTAAGATAATGATATAAGGGGGAATGTTTATGAATGTTCATCAATTTAAAGTAAATGATATCAATTCGAAAGAAGTTGCATTTAGCAGTTTCAAAGGAAAAACACTAATTATAGTAAATACAGCAAGCAAATGTGGGTTTACACCACAGTTTAAAGAGTTAGAAGAATTATATCAACAATATAAAGACAAAGGACTTGTTGTCTTAGGATTTCCATGTAATCAATTTATGAATCAAGATCCAGGTACAAACGAAGAAATCTTATCATTTTGTGAATTGAATTATGGTGTAACCTTCCCAATGTTTTCTAAAATTGATGTAAATGGTGATAATGCGCACCCACTCTACAAATATTTGACAAGTGAAACAAAGACTTTGTTAAGCGAGGCAATTAAGTGGAATTTTACTAAATTTTTAGTAGACAAAAATGGCAATGTAGTGGAACGATATGCTCCACAAGTATCACCACTAAAAATGAAAAAGGATATTGAGAAATTATTATAAACAAATGAAAGCGCAAAATGCGCTTTTTTTGTTGTGTTATTATGACAAATTAGGTATAATAATACACAATGAGAAAATAGAAAGAAGATGAAAAAATGCACTCATTAACCCCAGTAGTATTTGGTATGAAGCATATTGTAGGTTCCACCACTATAATTTTTTTAATTATTGCTATCTTAATGTTAACCACCAACAAAAAATATAAAGATCAAAGAATTGTTTTAAAAATTAGTGCACTATTCTTAGTGTTTTTAGAAATCTGGAAATATATGTATATCATGAAAGAAACAGGTGGGATACCAAGTTATATGTTTCCGCTACAACTTTGTAGTTTTTCGCTTTATGCTATGCCAATCATAGCTTTTGGCGGAGATAAAATAAGAAATCTTGTGAAACCATTTGGATATGCGATTGGACTGATTTCTGGGTTTTTGGTTTTGTTGCTACCAACTACAGTTCTTGGTAGTGCTGATTTTTGGTTTCCATATGAAGGAGACATATTACCATATATTAGTTTTTTATATCACGGGAATATGATTTTCTTCTCTTTATATATGATTTTTTCAAAGGATTATAAGCCGGTATGGAAAGATGCATACAAAGCTTTTGTGATATTAGCTAGTGTTGCTTTGGTTGCTGGTATCACAAACCTTTATTTAGGGACAGACTTTATGTTTTTAAGAACGGGAAACGGTAATCCGATTCAAGGAATCTTAACAAACTTTGGTTACATACCATACATATTAACTATGATTGGCATAGGTCTAATTCTTATGTCACTCGTTTTTATGCCCAACATTAAGATAAGTAAGAAAAAAGTGTAGCAAAACTACACTTTTCTTCTTTTATGCATTCGTCTATTTAAAACAATGTATGTATAGGAAATAATGAAATAGACTAGTGTTAAAATAAAGATATAAGGTATTATGAGCCAGCCAAGTTGTGAAATGTTAAAGAATGGATACAAATACTTTTCAAAGATTAAAGCAATGAACAAACCATAAATCATGTATCCTAATGGATAAGTTAGCCACAAGAATATAAAGCGATATTGGTAAGACTTAGTTTCTTCATATAGCACCCAATCAACAATAACGAGAAAAGGAACAACGTAGTGTAATAAAACAGAAGAAACCAAATGTAAGCCTGTCGGTTGATAGATTGGTTCTAAAATTGTCAAAAACACTAAAAATGTTAGAGTGATATATGATGTCATTGCACCTTTGTAAACTGGCTTCAAATATTTTGAAGTTTTGTGGGTATGATGTGTATACAAGGAAATGATAAACCAGATAAATACAATAAGATTACTTTGGATAGTGAAAAACAAAAATGAGTTTGCATTCCTTAATGATGGAAATAATGGATCTGTTCCTGATACTACAAGATTCATTACGATTCCAAGTAGTGCTAGAATAACGATTGACCATCTTAGAAATGGTTTGAGTCTTAGTGCCATATTGTTCACCTCAGATTATATTATAACAAATATTTGATGAGTTTCAAGACATTCACCATATTATCTATAGACAATGTTGATATTCGTGTTATAATTAATGATAAAGGGGGTTTTTAAAATGAAAAGATTTTTTAATGAGTTTGGTAAATTTATCAAAAAAGGAAATGTATTAGATTTGGCGGTTGCGGTAATCATAGGGGGAGCTTTTGGAAAAATCGTTGCAAGTTTAGTAAAAGACATCATAACACCATTGATTGGATTGGTGCTTGGCCGTGGTAAAAGTTTTGAAAATTTAAAAATCGTGCTTGAAGCCGCACAATTTGATAATCTAGGAAACTTAATTCAAGCAGAACATGCCATAACATATGGTTTATTTATTCAAAATATCCTAGATTTTTTGATCATTGCATTGACCGTATTTACAATTGTTTATATCATAGGGAAAGCTAAAGCTAAGGTAGAAGACCTAGCACACAAAAAAGAGTTCGAAGAAAAAGCTGCCGCAAAAATAATAGACGATCAAGTAAAAGCTGAACATGCTGCTATAGAAGCACAAAAACCAAAGGTTGAAGATTTGCTTCAAGACATAAAAGTATTGCTAGAAAAAAATCTACAAAAATAGTTATTATAGGATAAGTGTGAATACATTTATCCTTTTTTATTTATTATCATATCACTTGAGAAAAGTTGTCAAAATGAATAAAATATCTTTATGAAAACGAAATGAAAGAAGAGTGATATTGTGAAAATCGCAAATAATTATACAGATTTAATTGGGAATACTCCAATGCTTCGATTACATAAATTTGAGCAATCTAATAACCTTGAAGCACAAATTATTGGTAAACTTGAAAGTTTCAATCCTTTAAGCAGTGTTAAAGATCGACTAGCATTCGCCTTAATCGAAGAACTAGAAAATAGAGGACTAATTACAGAGCATTCACTAATCGTTGAACCATCAAGTGGTAATACAGGTGTCGGTTTGGCATTTGTGTGCGCGGCAAAAGGATATAAGTTGCTCATTTTTGGTCCTGAAACAATGAGCAAAGAGCGTGTGCAGATTATGAGAGCATTAGGAGCAGAAGTTCGGTTGACCCCTCAGCCAGAAGGAATGAAAGGCGCTATTGCACGTGCAGAGGATGTGTTAAGACAAAATAAAAACGCAGTGATGCCAATGCAATTTGAAAACATTGCTAATGCTAGAATCCATAGAATGACTACTGCGGTCGAAATATTAAATGATACAGATCGACAAGTAGATTTCTTTGTTGCAGGAGTTGGAACAGGTGGAACCATTACAGGAGTTGGAGAGGTTTTAAAGTCTGAATTACCAAATGTTAAGATTATAGCTGTCGAACCAACTGATTCGCCAGTTTTAAGTGGTGGGGTTCCAGGACCTCACAAAATACAAGGAATTGGAGCAGGATTTGTGCCACAAGTTCTAAATCGAAATGTGATTGATGAAATCATACAAGTGACGAATGAAGAAGCATTCCAAAAAGCAAGAGAACTATCCAGAGTTGAAGGAGTATTGGTTGGAATATCATCCGGTGCAGCACTTCAAGCTGCTACTGTAATTGCGAAAAGACCAGAAAACAAAGGAAAACGTATTATAGTGGTGTTACCAGATTCGGGTGAACGATATCTATCAACTCCATTATTTGATTACTAAGAAGGGATACTCATGTTTAAATATTTAAGAGCGGATGTTAACGCTGCAAAACAACGAGATCCAGCAGCAGGATCCAAACTATCAATTTTATTAACATATCAGGGAGTTCACGCATTATTCAACTACCGTGTTGCGCATTTCTTTTACAGACTAAAGCTTAAGTTTATCGCTCGAGTAATTAGTCAAGTTTCTCGTTTTTTCACTGGAATAGAAATTCATCCAGGTGCGAAGATAGGAAAAGGAATGTTTATTGATCACGGTATGGGGGTCGTCATCGGTGAAACCACGATTATTGGAGACAATGTAACCATTTTTCAAGGTGTAACACTTGGTGGGACTTCGGATGCACCAGGAAAACGTCACCCTACGATTAAAAACAATGCAACGATCTACGCAGGAGCAAAAGTATTAGGTAATATTACAATAGGTGAAGGGTGCAAAGTTGGTGCAGGATCTGTGGTGTTACAAGATACACCAGACTACACAACAGTTGTAGGAGTACCTGCAAGAATCATACCAAAAAAACCACAAAACTTGGTAATGAAGGAGATCACTTCTCCATGTAGCGCTGTTGCAGACGAAATTACAAAATTAAAATCTCATATTCAAGAACTTGAAAAAACAATTGAGCATTTACTACAAGAAGAACAAAATAGAGTTGACCATAGCAAATAATCAACTCTATAAACAATCAGTTAGTATATAAAAAGAAATGTTGGATTTGTATTGCATAAGAGGGACTCTTATGTTATAATGATTACATGAGATATCATTTTAAAACAATTTAGTACCTTTCCTTCATTCTAGTTCATTAACAATTAAAGTCATCGGTTAGTATTAAAATTTTAAAACAAATTCTCAACAAATTTATTCCAATGGAGGGAAAAGTACATGTCTAAAGATTTAACAATCAAATGCAAAGACTGTGGTGCAGATTTCATTTTCACAGAAGGTGAACAAGCATTCTACAAAGAAAAAGGGTTAGCAAGTGCACCTGTAAGATGCAAAAGCTGCCGCGAATCACGCAAACAACAAACACGTAAGTAATGGAGAAAGAAGCTTCGGCTTCTTTTTTTATTTTTATAGACTAATGATAGTATTTATAATATAATTATGATAAAAGAGGAGGTAGTCGTATGAAATCAAAGAAGTTTTTCATCGCTTTGGTAATTATTGCTTTTTTTGTTATGGCCACATCCTCACATCTAGCAAATGCAAGAATGTCTAAAATAGTTTCGGTTCATGCTGGGTATAACTACTCGGGTTTAATTGATGATAGAGGTAGCATATACATTTTTGGAAATGGTAACATTCAAAAAACAGAATTTACCAAACGAGACTTTTCAAAAGAAATACCAATTAAAATTGCATTTAGTAAAACATCTACCTATGTATTAACGGACAAAGGAAATGTCTATTATTGGGGTGAAGATCCTAATGATTTTGGTATTTTACCACAAGCAGATAATACGCCTGTAAGTAGTCCAAAACAAGTTGTAAAAGCATTTTTCCTAAATGAAACGGTAATTGATATTGCAGCCAGTGATCATCATGTAATTGTCACTACTGAGACTGGAAAAGCATTTGGTTGGGGCACAAATCTATTTGGAGAACTACTAAGTGTGACTGCAATGGAGCGGACACCTGTTCAATTGAATGTTGGTGTTGCAAAAGTAGTATCAGTATATGTTTCTGAACAGACCACTGCGTTTATTGATCGTACAGGTAATTTATGGATGGCTGGGAATAATTCAAATAACCAGTTAGGCTCTAGCAAAGACTCTTTTGCTTTTAGCAAAACACTTAAAAAAGTAACCCCAATGACCAATTTCCAATATGCCACTGACGTAGCATTGGGCAATGATTTTACCGTCGCCATCAACAATTCCGGTAGAATGATTAGCTTTGGAAATACAGAAGATGGCAGATTAGGCATTGCATCGTTGGAACAAAATATATTACCTACAATAGTATCAGATGATATGGAATATGTATTTCAAGTGTCATCTTTTGAAAATGGTGTTATTTCGATTGGAAGTACCGGTAAGGCTTATGCTTTTGGTAGCAGTGATTATGGAGTCATTGCACAAGGGCAAAACAATACAATCATACCATTGCCTTCATTGGTTCAAAATGCACATCAATACAATATCATGCAAATTTCGACCGGAACTCATCATGCGATTGCTTTAACAACAAATCATGACGTATTGGTTTGGGGAAATAATGAGCAAATGCAATTAGGAACAACAGGATTGATGAACTATTTTGCATATCCTATACCAATCATCACACATCAAAAAAGTCATTTCTTTACCTATTTTATAAGTATTCTTATACTTGTTGCGATTGTGTTTGACGAGATTATTTTTACCATAGTGTATTATGAAAAAGAACGAAATGTTTTATTATCAACCCATATGAAGCTTTTGAAATAACCACTCTGGTGGTTATTTTACATATAGGAAAAACTAGAAAAAAAGCAAAGATTATGGTATAATGTTTTATATAGGAAAGGTGAAGTCTAAGTATGAATGAAAATAAATTAACATTAAATCAAGAAGTCTTGATTACAATCAAACGATTAGGAATCAATGGTGAGGGGATTGGATACTATAAACGGCTGGCTATATTTGTAGATGGTGCCATTCCTGGTGAAGAGATTGAAGTTGTCATTACAGATGTCCAAGAAGGATATTCTAAGGCTAGAATAAAGAAGATTAAAAAAGCATCCCCAAATCGCATTAAACCTGACTGTCCTTATTTTGATCGCTGTGGTGGTTGTCAAATTCAACATATTAACTATGAAACACAATTAAAGGAAAAACACGATATGATTTATCGTGCATTTGAACGGTATTATGAAGGTGATATGCCAAAAGCAGAGTTGCGTGATACAATCGGTATGGAAGAACCATGGTTTTATCGCAATAAAAATCAGTTGCCTGTTCGTTATGATGGCAATCAATTAGTGACAGGACTATATGCCAAAGAGTCCAATAGCTTGGTTTATATTGATCATTGCATTGTTGAAAGTAAATTAATTGCTAAGGTAACAAAAGAGATAAAAGCATATTTGACCAAACACGAAGTAATTGCTTATAATCCGAAAATCAATGATGGAGTTTTGCGTCATTTGGTTGTAAGAGGATCTGAAACAACGAATGAAGTTCAAGTAACACTTGTACTATTTAAAGAAGATCAAAGAACCATTAAAATAGCTTCTAGTTTGATAAACATTACACCAATTGTTTCGGTAAATTACAGCATTAACAAAGACCCTAAGGCAATTGAAATATTTGGTGAAACTACCATAAATATAGCAGGAAAACCAAGCATAGATGAAACACTAGGAGATATCACATTCTCTTTACTTCCAACATCGTTTTTCCAACTTAATACCATTCAAGCTACCAAGTTATACAATGAAGTCAAAAAGGCTGCTAATTTAACTGGGAAGGAAAATGTTGTAGACGGATTTTGTGGAGTAGGTGCAATCGGATTATGGTTATCTAGCAAAGCAAAAGAAGTCCGTGGAATTGATTTTAACAAAGATGCCATCACGAGTGCGAAAGAAACTGCACTGAAAAACAATATTACCAATGTTCACTTTTATTCAGGAAACTTATATCCACATTTGGACCGTTTTCTAAAAGAGGGATTTAAACCAGATGTATTTATCGTTAATCCACCAAGAAGTGGGTTAGATTTGAAATTGATTCATTATTTACAAGATCACCCTGTTAAAAAACTAGTTTATGTGTCTTGTAACCCATCAACACTTGCTAAAAACGTGAGCCATCTACAGTCAAAGTATCGTGTTCGGTACATTCAACCAATTGATATGTTTCCACAAACATCTAATGTTGAAGCTGTTTGTTTGCTTGAACGAATTTAGTAAAAGTGCCGTAAGTGAAAACTTACGGCTTTTTGTATTGACAATTTTTTTTCAGATGTTATAATGAACATAGACTTATGATTGTTTTTGGAGTGAATGAATGTTTGTTACAATAGATATAGTTAGGTATTTGGGGATTCCATTATTGATTACATTAGTTGTTGAAGGAATCGTTGTGTATAGTTTAAGTAACAAAAATAGGAAACTAACGTCTTTGTTTATACTTGCCAATCTCATAACAAACCCAATTATGAATTTAGTATCAATACAAATACCATACTATCTACAACATCAGTCTCTTCTATTACTAGAACTGACCATTGTTATTGTCGAAACAATAGTTTTGTACTTGATCGTTAAATCACTTCCGAAAGCTTTTTTAATATCTATACTTGCCAACTTATTTAGTTATATGATTGGAATGTTGTTATTACCATTATTATATTGATGAAGGAGATCGTATGAAGAAAATTATTTTACTAACATTCATTGTATTATTATTATCTCCACTGAGCGGTTGTTGGTATAATGCATCAAGTGGGTCAAATTATGGAAAACTAATAGACATCAAATTTTATGATTTAGAGTATCATGAAATCGAAGGCGAATTCATTCATTACTACAATTGGAAGTATACGAATCCAACAAATCAGTTTAGAACAATAAGCAATCAGTATATTCCAATAAATTCTCCAGCTCCGATTGAACTTTATTACACTTCTATAGTTGAAATGAATTCGACGCTGATTGTAAGAATTATCATCGAACAAAAAAATGGTTATCAATTTGAGTCACTTAAGTTAAATATGTTTGATGAACGAAAAAGAGATGATTTTTACAATGTGGAAGAAGATGGAAACAAAATATACTTAGACATTTTGTGCGAGAATATATCAGAAGAAACGAATGAATTTGAAATCAGCTCATTTTATTTAACAAAAGAAATGACGAATGGGGTCGTTACGAAACAAGGATCTTCACATGTAGAAGGAAGAACATATTATTCAGGATTTTTGTTTCAGTTTAACCAACCCAACAATCTTTAAAAGGCTATTCTAGCCTTTTTTCTTCATTTAAGCGAAAGATATGATATAATATACGTAGGAAAAGGTAATAGGTGCAAAGTATGGTAGAATGTATATTATGTGGTGGGAACACCCGTGATGTAATCAATGAGAGAACAAAAGAATGGTACCACAGATGTATTAGATGTGACCTGTTTTTCAAGAATCGCTCTTTGATATTGCCACACGACTTAGAAAAAAAACGATATTTGTTACACAACAATTCGATTGAAGATGATGGGTATTATCATTTTTTAAGTCATTTTTTAAACCAGTACTTATACCCATTTATTGGTAAAACAAGCCTAGGTCTTGATTTTGGCAGTGGACCAAATGCGGTACTTTGTGAGATTGTAAAAAAAGAGTTCTCCGTTGAAATGAATCACTATGACCCCTATTTTCATAATGATATATCAAGTTTAGGATTAAAATACGATTTTATCACATCAACAGAAGTGTTTGAACATTTTGATGATGTTAAGTATAACATTGAACTAGTGATTGGTTTATTAAAACCCGGAGGAGTGTTAGCAATTATGACATTACTCCATGCCGATCTGGATGAAGACATTTTAAAATCTCATTATATTCGTGATGAAACACACATTTCTATCTTTGGTAAACAGACAATTCAATATCTGTGTGAACAATATCAACTAGTATTAGTTGCGAGTGATTGTAATAGAAATTTCACATTTAAAAAAGCAAATATATAAATGGTTTGTGACAATATATGATATAATAAACACAAGAATATTATTCATTTAGAGGTGAAGTTATGGGATTATTTTTATTGTATTATGTGATTGCAATTGTTGTATTTTTTGCGATCGATATAGTTTGGCTCGCACTTGTTGCGAAAAAAACATATCAAACATATTTAGGACATTTATTAAAAAAAGACACGGATTGGATTGCAGCGATTGTTTTCTATTTGATATTTATAGCCGGTATTGTTTTCTTTGTTATAAACCCAGCAATTGAAAAAAATAGTTGGTCATATGCGTTAGGTGTTGGGGCGTTGTTTGGTCTCATCACGTATTCGACGTATGATTTGACGAATTTAGCTACACTAAAAGATTGGCCAGTCAAGATTACTATCATTGATTTGGTATGGGGGTCCTTCTTAACTTCAATGACATCTTTAGTCGTATTTCTTATTGCACAATTGATTACATAAAAATCACGAGGAGGATGAACAATTATGATTCGACAATTAGACAACGAAAAAGTGTATTACTCGTTTGTGTCAGGGGCAAATGAAGTTATTTTACAAAAAACTCATCTAAATGAAATTAATGTTTTTCCAGTCCCAGATGGTGATACTGGTACGAATCTTGCATCCTTGATGACTTCAATTATTGAGGAAGCAAAAGTGGAAGCAACTACTAAGAAGACAATGCGATCAATTGCAGATGCTGCTTTGGTTGGAGCAAGAGGGAATTCAGGTATCATTTTTGCACAATACATCAATGGCATGATGATACATATAGAAGACAAAAACGAGATAACCATTGATGATTTCGCTACATCTGTTAAAGAAGCCGTTCCATTTGCATATGGTGCTATCTCTAATCCGGTTGAAGGGACAATGATAACAGTAATGAGAGAATGGTCTGAGGCGATATATAATTTAAAAGAAACGGCCATTGATTTTCTTGATTTGCTAACAAAAGCGTTTGAAGTTGCTAAAAAATCACTCTTAGAAACAACAAAAAAGTTAAAAGTTCTACAAGATTCTCATGTAGTAGATGCTGGAGCAAAAGGATTTGTTCATTTCGTAGAGGGTTTCGTTAAATTCATTAAAACTGGAGTTGTATCTAAAAATATAAAAAGCAAAGATGAGGTTACTACAGCAATTGATTTGCCTGATCATGGGGAAGAAAGCCTACACAACCGCTATTGCACAGAGGCTCTAATTGGCGGATTGAATTTAAATGCGAATGTGATAAAACAAGCAGTCGCAAAGTTCGGTGATAGTTTGGTGATTGCAGGTAATGATGAGAAGGTTCGATTGCACATTCATACCAATGAACCACAAGACTTCTTTTATGAATTAAGAAATCATGGTAAAATACTACAACAAAAAGTTGACGATATGAGAATGCAATACGAAGCAGCTCACAATAGAAAACACAAGATTGCATTAGTGACAGATTCTATCGCAGATTTACCACAATCATATGTTGATGAACATCAAATATATGTTGTTCCGATGAATTTAATCATTGAAGATAGCAACTATTATGATAAACTAACAATAACGTCAGAGAGTTTTTATCGATTGATGGATGAGTTAACAGTATATCCTACATCAGCCCAACCGAACTTAAAACATATTGAAAACTTTTTTAATTTCTTAACTAGTTACTATGATGAAATCATTGTTTTGACTGTATCCAAAGAAATGTCTGGAACGAACAGTGTTTTTGAACAAGCAACAAAGAAATTCCTAGAGCTCAATAAAAAAATTAGAGTGATAAACTCTAAGCAAAATTCTGGTGCTGAAGGACTCCTTGTAATGAGAGCATCGGAAGAAATATCAAAAGGTAAATCTTTTGATGAAATTGTTGATCTAATAGAGAATTTAATTCCTAAAACAAAAATTCTAGTTAGTGTTAAGACACTAAAGTATATGGTTCGGTCTGGTCGTGTTAGCAAAGTAACTGGAATAGTAGGCAAAGTGCTAAACTTAAAGCCAGTCATTTCAATCGATGAAAATGGAAAAGGCATTATCTTTGACAAAGCATTTTCCATCTCTTCCAGCACAAAAAAGATAAAAGCACATGTAAAAAAAGTGATGCAAGAAGTAGGGATTGAACGATATGCAATAGTCCATGGCAAAGCGATGGATCGAGCATTGGAATATGAAGCAATTTTTACTAAAATGACAGGATTAAAACCATCATATATTATGGACATTTCTCCAATTGTCGCAATGAGCGCAGGTCTTGGGACTGTTGCGATTGCGTACATCACAAAGTAGGTGACGTATGAATCAATTATTTATTTACTCTGGTCTAATCATATTTGTTTATTTTTTAATCTTTTTCGTGATTGCTCAAATCAAAAAGAATAATTCTATTGTTGACATAGGGTGGGGACTTGGATTTGTTATTGTAGCAATTGCAACCTTCCTAATTTCGTATTTTGAGTCTAATCAGTTATATTGGCCAAGTTTGGTTGTTACAGCGCTTACAGCTGTTTGGGGTCTAAGATTATTTTTCTACATCTCAATCAGAAACTGGAACAAACCAGAGGATTATCGATATGTTAATTTTAGAAAACAGTGGGGAACGAAACATGTTGCATTGAAGGCGTTTTTTCAAGTGTTTATGTTACAAGCCATCTTTATGTTTATCATCTCAACATCTATTATTTTAACTAATGTATATGCTAAGCAAACACTTGATACTAGTTCTACAATTCTTATCATTCTAGGAATACTGGTATGGATAATCGGTTTCATATTTGAATCTGTCGGAGATGCTCAATTAAAAACCTTTAAAAAAGATTCAGCGAACAAAGGTAAGATTATGTCTTCCGGATTATGGAAATACACTAGACATCCAAACTATTTTGGAGAAGCTCTAATGTGGTGGGGAATCTTCTTTGTTTCTGTGTTCTCAACCACTCGGCCAGGCATTATTGGATTAATTAGTCCAGTCGTGATAACATATTTATTAGTTTATGTATCAGGAGTACCACTTCTAGAACGAAAATACAAAGACAACCCTGCGTTTCAAGAATATGCCAAAAAAACTAGTATGTTTATCCCTTGGTTTCCCAAAAAATAAATGATGTAAGGAAGACAGTGGTGTCTTCCTTTTCTTTCTATATGAAATCATTGAAAAATGAATGATTATCGTATATAATATACATATAAGAAATCAACCAATGGTTGTTTGATATCTAAGGAGGATATGATGGAAAATAGATATGAATTGAACAAAAATTTAGCACAAATGTTTAAAGGTGGCGTTATCATGGACGTAACGAACGCGAAAGAGGCAAAGATAGCAGAAGCTGCTGGTGCATGTGCGGTTATGGCATTAGAGCGAGTACCATCCGATATTCGCCGTGATGGTGGAGTTGCGAGAATGTCAGATCCGAAGATGATTAAAGAAATTCAAGCAGCAGTATCCATTCCCGTTATGGCGAAGGTTCGTATTGGACATTTTGTTGAAGCTCAGATATTAGAAGCACTTGAGGTAGATTATATCGATGAAAGTGAAGTGTTAACTCCGGCAGATAATATTTATCACATTGATAAAACGAAGTTTAACGTTCCATTTGTTTGTGGAGCACGTAATCTTGGTGAAGCACTTAGACGCATTGGAGAAGGTGCAGCAATGATTCGTACAAAAGGAGAAGCAGGAACCGGTGATGTTGTTGAGGCGGTAAAGCATATGAGAACCGTGACAACCGATATTAGACGTGTTGTATCAGCAAGTAGTGAAGAGTTAATGACTATCGCAAAGGAAATGGGAGCTCCATTTGACTTGATTCAATATGTTCACAAAAATGGTACACTTCCGGTCGTTAATTTTGCAGCTGGAGGGATTGCAACTCCTGCGGATGCGGCATTAATGATGCAACTTGGATGCGATGGAGTTTTTGTTGGATCAGGTATCTTCAAGTCACAAAACCCAGAAAAACGCGCTAGAGCAATTGTTCAAGCAGTAACTTATTATAATGACCCGAAAAAATTGGCCGAAATTTCCGAAGGACTAGGAGAAGCAATGAGTGGTATTGCTGTTTCATCTATGGAAGATGAAAAGAAACTAGCTGGAAGAGGTTGGTAGTATGACGATTGGAGTCCTTGCAATGCAGGGGGCTTTCAAAGAACATATAAAGATGCTAAATTCACTAGGGGTTAAAGCCATTGAAGTTCGATATGAATCGGAATTGAATGAAGTAGATGGTTTGATCATACCAGGTGGTGAATCCACTGTTATCGGAAAACTCATCAAAGAAATGAACTTATTACAACCATTAACATCCAAAATCAAATCAGGACTACCTGTATGGGGAACTTGTGCTGGTATGATTGTGTTAGCAAAAACAATTGAAGGTAGTGACACTACTCATATTCCGGTAATGGATATTGAAGTTCGAAGAAATGCCTATGGTAAGCAGTTGGCAAGTTTTAAAACAAACTTATCAATAAAAGGTTTGAAACTAGAGTTTCCTGCTGTCTTTATTCGTGCTCCATATATTAAACATGTTGGACAAAATGTGGAAATCCTATCTTCCATTGATGAACAAATTGTGGCGGCACGCCAAGCCAATATGCTTGTAACTTCTTTTCATCCAGAACTAACAAATGATACAAGAATGCACGAACTATTCATTAAAATGATATAAAAAAATGTCAAACGATTAAGTTTGACATTTTTTGTTATTATTTCATTGCTTCTGCAAATAAAGATTCTACTTTATTCCAATTTACAACATTCCAAAATGCTTTGATGAAATCAGGTCTGCGATTTTGATATTTCAAATAATAGGCATGTTCCCAAACGTCTAATGCAAGAATTGGAGTTCCTTCATTAAGCGGTGTGTCTTGGTTTGGAGTTGAAAGAACTTTTAATGTTTTCTCTTTTGTGACAATTAACCAAGCCCAACCACTTCCGAATCGAGTTTTTCCAGCTGTCTCAAATTGTTCTTTGAATGCTTCCATTGATCCAAATGTTGATGTAATTGCTTGTGCTAATGGGCCCTTTGGACCTACGCCATTGTTTACTTGTAATAAGTTCCAAAACAGACTGTGGTTAAAGTGTCCGCCACCGTTGTTTCTTACAGCCATTTGAATGTCTGAAGGTAGAGACTCTAAGTTTTTTAGAATAGTGACTAGATCTTTTTCATACCACTCAGGATGTTTGTCTAATGCAGCATTTAAATTATCTACATATGCTTGGTGATGTTTTGAATGATGTATTGTCATTGTCATCTCATCAAAAAATGGTTCTAGTGCGTTATAATTGTAAGGTAATGTTGGTAATGTGTGTTTCATTTTTATTTTCCTCCTTAAAAGTTTACATATTCATTTTAACACTCAATCGAGCTAATTTCAAATCATATGCACTTAAAAGTTAGCAATTGCTAACAATTACTTTTTTAATCATAACTGCATTATTCATAGTAGAATTCAAAAGTAATGGTATTAAAAAGAAAAGTATGATAGAATAATAATAGAAAGAGAGGGGTAAGTTATGAATAAAGAAATCATTGAAAAATCTAGATTATTAAACGATTCAGGATATTTGAATCAGGTTGGATATGCCAAAACTCCCCTACTAGAATATAGTCGTAAACACATAAAAGGAAACAGATTAAGAATAAAAGAGTGGGACTATTACTTGATTTACAATGAAAAGTTCGCAGTCGCATTAACAGTCGCTGATAACTCATATATGGGTTTAATTAGTGCTACATTTATTGACTTTGAAAAAAGAATCCAAAAAACAGAATCCATCATGCCGTTTCTCACAATGGGTAAATTAAAATTACCTAGCAGTTCAACACAAGGCAACCTGAAATTTCAGAATAAAAAAGTGAAGTTAGAGTTTTCACATGACGGAAAAAATCGCAGATTAAAATTTAATATGCAAAATTTTTATCGAACGACAAGTCTTCATGTCGATGTTGGATTGACCAACGAGCCGAAAGATTCTATGGTCATTGTAACACCATTTAAAGAAAGTAAACGGGCATTCTATTATAATCAAAAAATCATCGGTATGATTGCGGCTGGTAGAGTTCGTTACCGCGGTGATGAATATTTGTTTGATAAATCAGATAGTCTTGCAATTCTAGATTGGGGACGTGGCGTTTGGCCAAGAAAAAATACATGGTATTGGGGAGCAGCAAACGGATATATTAATCAAAAGCGATTTGGGTTTAATATTGGATATGGTTTTGGCGATACCTCATCAGCAACAGAAAATATGTTATTTATTGATGGAGTTGCTCATAAGCTTGATCAAGTTTCTTTTCACATTCCATTAAATGGTTCTGGAAAAGAAGATTATTTAAAACCATGGAAATTTACATCCAATGATGGAAGGTTCGAAATGGATTTTGAGCCAATTATTGATCGCAGTAGCTTATCTACAGCATTAGTTGTATCAAGCAACCAGCATCAAGTCTTCGGATACTACACAGGAACGGTTGTTTTAGATGACGGATCCATTATAGATGTGAATAGGTTATTAGGATTTGCAGAAAAGGTAAAGAATGTATGGTAAGTACTGTTTTGGAAAGGACATATAGGAGATGACAAAGGTTATATTAAAGAAAAAAGAACACTTAAGAATTCAAGATGGTCATCCATGGATATTTTCCAACGAAGTTCATCATTTTCAAGGTAATGTTGAAAATGGAGATATAGTCGATGTGGTTTCATTTGAAGGCGAGTTTGTAGCCAAGGGGTTTATTAATCTAAACTCAAAAATTATTGTACGTGTTTTATCAAGAGAAGATGTTTTTATCAATAAAGAGTTTTTCAAAGAGCGTATCCGCCAAGCGAATTCACACCGAGTGCGTGTTGGATATCAAAATGCATATCGAGTTGTATTTGGTGAATCCGATTTATTACCTGGACTCATTATTGATAAGTATGATCAATATTTTGTAATCCAAACGCTATCTTTCGGGATGGATTTACGAAAAAATATAATTTGTGAAGTATTGGAAGAGTTGTTTCATCCATTGGGGATTTATGAAAGAAACGATGTTCCAGTTAGAGAAAAAGAAGGTCTTGAACTAAAAAAAGGTTTCATTGGAAAATCGTTTAATCCTGTTGTAAAAATAAAAGAAAACGGAATAACTCTACAAGTCGATCTTGAAAATGGTCAAAAAACTGGATATTTTTTGGATCAACAAGATAACCGAAAAGCGATTGAGCCGTATGTAAGAGGAATGAAGGTTTTAGATTGTTTTTCACACACAGGTGGATTTGCTTTGCATGCTGCTCAGTATGGAGCAAAAGAAGTAACTGCTTTGGATATATCGGAGCAGGCTGTTAAAAACATTGAAGCAAACATCAAACTGAATAACTTCAAGAATGTAAAAACTCAAGTAGGTGATGTATTTCACTTCTTAAGACAATATCACAAAGAAAATGAAATGTTTGATGTCATCATTCTTGATCCTCCAGCATTCACAAAGTCCAAAGGAACAGTAGATTCTGCATATCGTGGGTACAAAGAAATTAATTTGTCCGCAATGAAAATTATTAAATCTGGTGGCTATTTGATTACGTTTTCTTGTTCACAACACTTAACTCCAGCGCTATTTATGCAAATGCTGGTGGATGCTTCAATCGATAGCAAACGAGTGATTCAAATGGTTGAGTTTCGAACACAGTCAAAAGACCATTTGTCCTTGATTGCAACGGATGAATCATTCTACTTAAAATGCATGATTGCACGAGTACTATAGGAGAATGATCTATGAATGTTTTTGTTGACTATTATCTATCCCCTGTGGGTTATATAAAAATAGAGGCTAATGAAAATCAAGTTATTGGTGTTTCCTTTATTGATCATATGGCGAATGATGTTTCTTCAAATCATCTAACCAATGAAGCAAAACAGCAACTTGATGAATATTTTAAAGGAACGAGAAGAGAATTCGAGTTACCATTAAGACTCTATGGTACCCCTTTTCAGGTGGATTGTTTAAATGCAATGTTACGTATTCCTTATGGAAAAACAATTTCGTACAAAGAGGAAGCTAAGATGATTGGGAGAGAAAAGGCAGTCAGAGCAGTTGGAAACGCGAATCGTGTAAATAAAATTGGTATTATCATACCATGTCACCGTGTGATAGGTTCTGATGGAAGATTAGTTGGTTATGCTGGCAGAATTGATCTAAAAGCTTGGTTATTAGAGCACGAAAAAAAAGTTGCAAGACTTTAAAACATAAGAAAAAACACATAGGAAATCACCTGAAAATGGTTTTCATCTATGTGTTTTTATTTGTGTAGAAATATCAAATTTTAGTTGGAAAAAAGGAATAAAAATGTTATAATATTCCTGTAAACGCTTTCCACTATTGTTCGTAGGAAAGATATTAAATAGGAGGTAATTATGAACAAATTTGAGTACATGGAAAAACACGGGTATGAACAACTAGTGTATTTCTATGACAAGACAACTGGCCTTAAAGGCATTACTTGTATCCATGACACAACACTTGGACCAGCTCTTGGTGGTACTAGACTATGGAATTACGAAGATGAAGATGCAGCTACATTAGACGTGTTAAGACTTGCACGTGGAATGACTTATAAAGCAGCTGCAGCTGGCCTCAATCTTGGTGGAGGAAAGACAGTATTAATTGGTGATGCTAGCACTGTAAAAAGTGAAGGCTATTTTAGAGCACTTGGACGATATGTTCAAAGTTTAAATGGTCGATACATTACCGCTGAAGATGTCAATACTTCAACAAAAGATATGGACTATGTAAGCATGGAAACAGATTACGTAGTTGGTTTAGAAGGAAAATCAGGTAACCCTTCGCCAATGACAGCACTCGGTGCTTTTCACGGAGTTAGAGCGTCTTTAGAGTTTGTGTTTGGTAATGCAGACATTTCTAAATATACATTTGCTGTTCAAGGAGCAGGACAAACAGGTTACTACCTAATCAAACATTTAGTTGAAAGCAAAGCAAAGAAAATATACTTTACCGAAATCAATCCAAAACACATTGAACGTATGAGAAGAGAACATCCTGAAGTTGAACTAGTAAAACCAGATGATATTTATAGTCAAGATGTTGATGTATTTTGCCCATGTGCACTAGGTGCAGTTATGAATGATAAGACTATCCCACAATTAAAAGCTAAAATTGTTGCGGGTACTGCAAACAATGTGCTAGAAGACGAAGATAAGCATGGAAATATGTTAAAAGATAAAGGTAAGTTATATGCTCCAGATTTTGTAATCAATGCTGGAGGATTAATTAACGTATATCATGAATTAAAAGAATACAATCGCGATAAAGCGGTAAGAGAAATTGAACGTATTTATGATCGTTTAATTGAAATCTTTGGAATTGCGAAACGCGAAGATGTTCATACACAACAAGCTGCTAAATTATTTGCGAAAAAGCGTATCGAAACAATTAACAAATTACACGCAAATTACATTAAGCGATAACGGGAGATTTATCTCCCTCTTTTTCAGTGAGGAGATCTATGAAACGTATAACTTTTATCACAGGACATTATGGTAGTGGCAAATCTGAGTTTTCAGTTAATCTTGCAATTAGGAAACAAGTGGATTACTTGATTGATTTAGACATTGTAAATCCCTATTTCCGCTCTAGAGAAGCAGAAGTAATACTCGAACAAAATAATGTCACAATGATTTCCTCTGGATTGAAAAATGCCTTAGGAAGTGACTTGCCTTTTATTTCAGGGGATGTGTTCTTGCCGTTTCGAAATAAATCAAAACGCGCCATTCTTGATTTGGGTGGTGATCCGATTGGAGCTAGATTAGTCCGTCAGTTTAGCGACGATATTCAATTAGATGAAGTTGATCTCTTATTATGCATTAATATTTATCGAGAAAAAACTTCAACAGTTGAAGGTATTATACAGATGATACATCAAATTGAAGGTAGTGGTGGATTAAGAGTCACAGGACTGATTAACAATAGTAATTTCTTAAAGGAAACGACTATTGAAGAGGTTTTAAAAGGACAAGAGATTGTTCAACAAGTTAGCAATCAGTTGAATTTACCAATACTTTATACAGGAATATATGATAAAGTTGATTATCACAATTCTCACTTACTGGGAGAAGTCATACCATTAAAATTATACTTAAGAAAAAATTGGTTGTAGGAGGAATTATTTTGCCAAAAGGAAAAGTATACTTTGACGTTGAAAAATGCAAAGGTTGTAGTTTATGTGTGAATGTCTGTCCAACAAAAATATTGGCACTAGACAAAGTTAGAATTAACAAAAAAGGGTACAATTTAATTAACGTAGTAGACCCAAATAAGTGCATTGGTTGTGCATTTTGTGCAATCATGTGTCCAGATTCCGTTATTACGGTAGAAAAAATAAAGGAGTAAGTTTATGGCTAAAGTATTAATGAAAGGTAACGAAGCAATTGCACTAGCCGCAGTAAAAGGTGGATGTGATGCATTTTTCGGATATCCAATTACACCTCAAAATGAAATTCCTGAGTTTTTATCAAAATATATGAATGAACATGGAAAAGTGTTTGTGCAAGCAGAGTCAGAAGTTGCAGCAATCAATATGGTTTATGGTGCTGCAGGAGCTGGTGTACGTGTTATGACAAGTTCATCTTCTCCAGGAATCGCCTTAAAGCAAGAAGGAATTAGTTATATTGCTGCAGCTGAGTTACCATGTGTTATCGTCAACGTTATGCGTGGTGGACCAGGTCTTGGCGGAATTCAACCATCTCAAGCAGACTACAAGCAAATCACACGCGGCGGTGGAAATGGTGACTATTATGTAGTTGCGTACGCACCAGAAAATTTACAAGAAACTGTAGACATTATGAAAGAAGCATTTGAAGTTGCTGATTTTTACCGTAACCCAGTTATGATTGGTGTTGATGGTTTAATTGGTCAAATGATGGAACCAGTGGATTTAGATAAGCCAACCCCTCATCGTAACTTGCCTGCAAAAGATTGGGCAACTACAGGAGTATCAACAGGTGCTAACCGTAGAATTGTTACCTCTATTCACTTAGACCCGAATGATTTAGAACGTCACGTATGGAAATTACACGCGAAATATCAAGAAATTAAAAAGAATGAACAACGCTATGAGTTAATTAACATGGATAACGCAGAGTATGTCATTGTTGCATATGGATCGATGTCTAGAATATGCCGTTCATCAATTGAACTATTAAAAGAAGAAGGAATCAATGTTGGTATGATACGACCAATTACCATTTGGCCATATCCACAAAAAGCATTTGATCAAATCCCCTCTTCCGTAAAAGGAATTCTTTGTGCAGAGTTAAGTACCGGACAAATGTTAGATGATGTTTTGATTGCAAACAATGGTCGACATAAAGTGCATTTCTTTGGAAGAACTGGTGGAATGATGCCAGATCCAGAAGAAATCGTTGAAGCAATCAGAAAAATTAAGAAAGAGGTGTAGTATGAACGAGATCGTATACAAAAAAACATCTGGTTTGACAGATGTAGATTTATCATATTGCCCCGGATGTACCCATGGGATTATTCATAAATTAGTAGCAGAGACTCTAGTTGAACTAGGTGTAATTGATAAATCAATTGGTGTAGCAAGTGTTGGATGTTCTGTTATGTCGTATTTTTACTTTAATTGTGATATGCAACAGGCAGCTCACGGTAGATCTTGTGCAGTTGCTACGGGTATTAAACGTTCAAGACCAAATAGCATAGTATTCACATATCAAGGAGATGGTGATTTTGGCTCTATTGGTATCGCTGAGGCGATTCACGCAGCAAACCGTGGTGAAAACATTACAGTCATTCTTGCAAACAATGCAATCTATGGAATGACAGGTGGACAAATGGCACCTACAACATTAATTGGACAAAAAACAACAACTTCGCAAGCCGGAAGAAGCGAAGCACTTCATGGTTTACCGATGAAAATTTCAGAAATATTTTCTCAAATTCCAAAAGCAGCATATGTAGAACGTGTTTCTGTTCATAACCCAGCTCATGTTAACAAAGCAAAGAAAGCATTAAAGAAAGCATTCACATATCAAATGGAACATAAAGGTTTTACACTAATTGAGTTCATTTCAACATGTCCTGTAAACTGGGGTATGACGCCAGGCGAAGCTCTCGACTGGGCAAAAGAATCGATGATCCCAATTTATCCATTAGGTGTGTTTAAAGATGTAGGTGATAAAAATGAGTAGTGAACAAGTAACGATTGCTGGTTTTGGTGGTCAAGGTGTGATGATGATAGGTCAAATGCTTGCTTATGCAGCAACAGAGGACAATCTACATACGTTATGGTTTCCTTCTTATGGACCTGAGACGCGTGGAGGAACTGCGAATTGTTCAGTCACCATTTCTGAAAAAGAAATCAATTCTCCTATCTTCTCACATGCAAACACATTAATTGCATTAAATAACCCTTCACTAGTCAAGTTTGCTTCAAAAGTAAAGAAAAACGGAGTCATCTTATACAATTCCTCGTTGATAACAGAACCTATCAAAGTTGAAAATGCAACAATGATTGGTATACCTATCAATGATATCGCAATACAATTAGGAAACCCAAGAGTAGCGAATATGGTTATGATGGGAGCGTATCTCGAGACGACAAAGTTGTTCAAAGAAGAGACAATTATTAAAATACTCAAGAAATTTATGGGAAAAGGCAAAGAGCATTTGGTTGACATTAACATTAGTGCTCTTGATGCAGGAAGACAATACATTTTGAAATTGGAGAAGTAATTCATGATAAAACAAATGAATGATATCCTAATCAAAGCCAAATCTTTGCCAAAGCAAAGAATCGTAGTTGTTGCAGCACACGATGAGTATGTGCTTGAAGCAATTAATGAAGCAATGAATTTAGGAATCGTAGAACCAATATTAATAGGAAAGCAAAATGAAATTGAAAATATGATTCAATCTGGTGGATATGATCGATCAAAGTTCACTATAATTGATTCCAATGATGATGAAGTATCCTCTTATAAGGCTCTAGAGCTTATTCGCAACAACGGAGCACAGATTTTAATGAAAGGGTTAATTGACACTAAAGTACTATTAAAAGCTGTCGTAAACAAAGAGTTAGGGATTCGAGATGCCAAAATATTATCACATGTTGGTCTTATCGGATTTGATGATTTAGATAGAATCCTATTTGTAACCGATGGAGCGATGTTAATCGCACCAAGTGTGGAAGAAAAATCATATATTATAGAAAATGCAGTTAAGCTAGCTAAAACGTTAGGGATAACATTTCCTAAAGTAGGTATGGTTTCGGCTGTTGAAAAAGTGAACCCAAAAATGCAGTCGACTGTCGATGCAGAAGCAGTTGTGAAATTGAACGAAAACGGAGCAATCAAAGGATGTATCGTTGGAGGACCATTCGCAATTGACAATCTAGTATCAATGGAATCTGTCAAGCACAAAGGTATTAATCATCCTGTTGCAGGTTGCGCCGATATTTTAGTCTTTCCAGGGATTGATGCTGGGAATGTGTTCTATAAAACATCTGTATTCTTAGGTCATGCAAAATCAGCTGGTATTGTTTTAGGTGCAAAAAGCCCAATCGTTTTGACAAGTAGAGCAGATTCAAGTACAACAAAATTATATTCTATAGCATTGGCGGTGGTGTACCATTATGAGTTACCTTATGTTAGTTATTAATCCAGGTTCGACATCAACCAAGGTCGCATTGTTCAAAGGATACGAATGTATCAAGGAGACAACGCTCCGACATGATGTAGCAGAACTTGATAAGTATTTTAAAATATATCCTCAAAAGGATTTTCGTAGAGAAATAATAGTAAACTTTTTGAAAGATAACAACCTAACTGAGAAAGATATTGATGTTTTTGTTGGTAGAGGTGGTATGCTTCGTCCTCTTCAAGGAGGAACCTATCTAGTTAATGAAGCAATGGTTCAAGATTTAGCAGAAGAAAAGTATGGAAGTCATGCTTCAAACTTAGGTGCTATTATTGCATATGAGTTTGCGAAACCACAAAACAAACCAGCTTACATCGTGGATCCTGTTTGTGTTGATGAGTTTGAAGATATTTCGCGAGTAACAGGACTCAAAGGAGTCATTCGTAAAAGTTTATTTCATGCTTTAAATCAAAAAGCGATTGCAAAACGCTATGCATCAGATGTAGGAAAACCATATAATAAACTTAACCTAATTGTTGCACATTTAGGTGGTGGAATCTCTGTTGGTTTACATCGACAAGGAAGAGTAATTGATGTTAATAATGCTTTAGACGGAGATGGGCCTTTTAGTCCAGAACGAACAGGTAGTTTACCTGCTGTTGCGGTTGCTGAATTGTGCATTAAAAATGGATATACACTCGATCAAATGAAAAAGATGATAGCTGGAAAAGGCGGATTGGTATCACACCTTGGTACAAGCAGTGGAATGGAGATTAGTACACGTATTCAATCCGGTGATAGCGATGCTAAGTTCTATTTGCAGGCTATGGCATATCAAATCACAAAAGAAATCGGAGCACTATACTTTGTATTAAGTGGAAAAATAGATGCAATTTTAATTACAGGTGGGTTAGCTCACAACAAAGATTTAGTTGGAATGCTAAAACATTATATGGATCCAATTATGAAACTTTCCATTTATCCAGGCGAAGATGAGATGAAGTCCTTGGCCGAAGGTACGATGAGAGTTTTAGAAGGAATCGAACGCGTAAAACATTATTGATGAAGTAATCGCCTTTTTGAAGGCGATTATTTTTAATTATTGTAATGATTTAATCACTTATTTATGATACAATTATATTAAAGAGTTAAGAAATGGGGTGATACTATGATATCATCAATAGCAATTATACTAATCATTTTCTCTTTAATTATGACAGTTTTTGGTATTCTACTCGTTAAAAGAAGAAATGTTCCTGGAGCAATTACTAGCATATTTTTTATGTTAAGTGCTGCAATCTATTGTTTTGGATACGCAATGGAGTTGCTACATAATGACCTTTCAACAATTATGTTTTGGATTCGATTTGAGTACTTAGGCATTTCATTCATCCCAGCGATATGGATGGTATTAGCACTTCAATATACAAGAAATAATAACAAAGTCGATTCTAGATTCTTCTGGGCATTATGGATTATTCCTATTATTACACTCGTATCAAACTATACCAATGATTTACATCATTTGTTTTATACAAACGTGGAACTCATTCAAAACGATTTTCTTATCTATGCAAGTGTGAGTAGAGGACCGTTATACTGGCTACACATCGCTTATTTTAACATATCCTTTATTATTGCAAGTGGATTGTATCTCATTATGTATCAACGGACCATCAAAACAGTGCGTAAACAAATATCATTTATGTTGCTAGGTTCATTAACTGTTTGGGTTTTTACTTTGGTTTATGTTTTAAATGTAACAAGTGGGATTGACATTATTCCTTTTGGTGCGTTCATTATGGGGATATTTTTCTTCTTTGGATTGTATAAATTTAAATTATTCAAAATCAACCCGGTCGTGGTTGAACAACTGGTTCACTCAATGGAAGATGCTATGATATTGTTTGATCACGAGAATGAGGTTATGTTATCCAATGCTGCTGCAAAGATGATATTTCCCAAGTTGGTGCAGAACAAAGATAATGTCAAAGTTGATGAATTGTGTCATCAAGATTCACTTCTAAAATCATTGTTTGAAAATAATTATAACAAACGGATTGAATGGATTTTTTCTTGTGATAGTAAAGTTACATATTATGATGTTTCAATTACTATGATTTATTCGAATCGGCACTTAGTTGGAAAGATTTTACTTCTTACAGACATCACAGAAAAGAAAAAAATTATCGCACAACTAAATGATTTTGCTTACAAAGATGGTTTAACTGAAATCTACAATAGAAGATTCTTTCGAACAAAACTCGAACTCGAATTTGATAGGTCAAACCGATATAAACTCCCACTTTCATTAATACTACTTGATATTGATTTGTTCAAGAACTTTAACGATAAGTATGGACATCATGCAGGGGATTATGTGTTAACTCAACTAACCTCACTTTGCAAAACGAAATTAAGAGAAAAAGATGTGTTTGCTAGATACGGTGGTGAAGAGTTTATCATTATGCTTCCAGAAACAACCATTGATGTTGCATATCAAATCGCTGAGGAACTTCGCTTTGAGATTGAGCAAACAAGATCTAAGTTTGAAAACATTGAGATTCGTTTTACTTCTAGTTTTGGAGTAGCAGTCAACAATAACCCATCAACAACTAGTGTTGATGAATTTATCAATCAAGTAGATAAAGCAATGTATCAATCAAAATCTGCCGGACGAAACAAAGTTACAAAATTCGAGTAGGTGAAAGAATATGGAAACACAAAAAATGATGTTATACTCCATTCCTATTATGGAATTTAAACCACGAATTAAACCTAGAGGTTTATTCTTTTTGGTCCATGGACATGGTGGAAATAAGGAAGACGGAGTTGGAGAGTTTCCGCGAATTCTAACCAATTTAGGTTTTTTGGTTGTCTCTGTGGATGCATATATGCATGGTGAGAGAAAAGAGGAACCTTATATAACAGGAAATTTAAAAGATGTTGCAATCGCTATGATTGATGTTGTCATAAAAACGACACAAGATATACTATTGCTCTTCTCAGATTATTACAGCAAACAGTTTCAATCATTTCATATGTTAGGAATTTCTATGGGAGGGCATATCGCTTACCAACTCCCTAGACACTCTCCACATGTCGATACAATAATTGCGATTATTGGATCGCCTGATATGAAAGCTCACTATGATTTATCCAAACAACCAATTATTGGAACATTTGGTTCAGAATTAAATCGCAAACTACTCTCTCTTTCTGTGCATAAAGATCTTTACCTATACCATAATACAGCAATATTCGCATTGAACGGTGAATTAGACCAAGTGGTATCAAGTCATTTTGCTAAAAAATTCATACTAGAACTTTCTCGAAAAGGTCATCACAAAGCTGAGTTTAAATCATATGAATGTGGTCATGTTGTAACGAAAGAGATGAAAGAAGATATTATTTATTTTATTGAAAAAAACATTTGATTTTCAAATAAAAAAGTTTGAATATCAAGCGAATTTCTTGACATGGTTTTCTATATGTGTTACTATGTATTTGTAAAAGCTATTTCATTTATAGGAGGTAAAAAAAATGGAAAGACTAATTAAAGATTTAAACAAACAAGTTGCAAACTTTGGAGTTCTTTATACAAAGTTGCATAATTTTCATTGGTTTGTAGAAGGAATGCAATTTTATCCATTACATGAACTATTTGAAAAATTATATGACGAAGTAACTGAACACTTTGATGCAATTGCAGAGCGGATTTTAATGTTAGGGCATAGACCGGCTGCTTCATTAAAAGAGTTTTTAAACTTAGCAACCATTAAAGAAGCATTAGGAACTGAAAAGCAAGTTGAAATGTTAAAATCTGTTGTTGCTGATTTTGAACAAGTAGATCGTGAACTTCAAGAAACACTTGAAGTTGCACAAGAACTTGGGGATGAAGTGACTGTTGATTTATTGATTGGTATCAAAGCAAGTTTCCAAAAACACTTGTGGATGATTAAAACAACATTAAGATAAAAAAAGCCCGAAAGGGCTTTTTTCATTAGTATCCCATAGCACCGATAATTCCACCGACGATACCACCAAATATCGAAAGACCGACATTAACAATAAAACCAATTAAAGCCCATTTTCCAGCGAATTTGGCTGATTCAGGCTTTGTTTCTTTCCAAATTAAGTATAAAATTAAACCCACAATTGGAAAAAAGAAACATAGTCCACCAATCAAACAACCTGTTTGGTTGTCATCTTGAACATTGCTTGAAGTATGTTGGGAATTGGTTGGAACACCACAATACACGCAATGTTTTGATTGATCATCAATCTCTTTTCCACAATTTGAACAATACATCATATCACCTCTTCTCAAATTGATTATATAATATTGAGGTTTGAAAATCAATTTAATTTTTCAAACCATTATTAAGTTTATTTTTTTTTATTATTGTGATATGATATTGGCATCAAGAGGTGAGGGTATATGAAAAAAATTGTTGTAATTACTGGGGCTTCTGCAGGAATTGGGGAAGAACTCGCTAAGATAATAAAATATAAAGATGCAATCGTTTATAATTTATCCAGAAGAAATACAATGGTATCAGATGTTATTACGATACCAACAGATGTTACCAATGAGCAGAGCGTTAAAAATGCAATTGCTTTGATTGAAAATGAACATGGCAGAATAGATGTGCTGATTAACAATGCAGGTATAGGGATATCTGGTGCAATTGAAGATACTTCGATTGTTGATGCCAAGTATATTTTTGATGTCAATTTCTTTGGATCATTTTTACTATGCCGAGAAGTGGTTCCACTAATGAGAAAAAATGGTGGCGGTACTATAGTAAATATGAGTAGCGTAGCAGCTGCAATTTCCATTCCATTTCAGTCATTTTATTCTGCAACCAAAGCAGCACTTACAGCGTTTTCAGACTCTTTACGCAGCGAAGTAAAACCATACAAGATACGTGTTGTTACTATTTTACCAGGAGATGTTAAAACAGATTTCACACAGAATCGAAAAAAAAATTCAAACAATAGCAGAGTTTATGGTGCTCGTATCGAAAAGTCTGTGGCAGTAATGGAAAAAGATGAACAAAATGGTATTCCAGCATATATCGCAGCAAAAAAGATTTCAAATGTTGCATTGAAGAAAAAACCTCCTTTACAAATGGTAATTGGTGGTAAATATAAGGTTTTTGTGTGGTTGTTAAAAATTGTGCCACTTCGTCTCGTAAGATTTATTGTAGATAAAATGTATGGGTAATCCCTCCATTTATAATTGACAAAATCAATATTTTCATATATAATATATAACGAAATAAACACAAAAGATGGCTGATTTTCTCAGCCTTCCTTTAATAAAAAAAAGTTAGTCATTGCTAACACTAGGAGGATATATGACATTAGGTGAGCTCAAACCCAATAAAGCAGGTATTGTAATTAAGATTGAAGGTCAAGGAGTAATCAAACGCAGATTATTTGATATGGGAATCACCCCAGGAACTAAAATTGCCGTCCGAAAAATGGCCCCGCTTGGAGATCCTATGGAAATTGAACTTAGAGGATATGTTATGGGTATTCGAAAAGAAGAAGCAAACAAGATTATCATCGAGGAAGTGTCATTATGATTATAGGCTTAATTGGAAATCCAAACTCGGGAAAAACCTCACTTTATAACCAATTGACTGGGAGCACCTCACATGTTGGAAATTGGCCTGGTGTCACGGTAGAGAAACGCGTTGGAAGATATCTGAAAGATAAGTCCATTGAAATTGTTGACTTACCTGGAATTTATTCGCTATCACCTTATTCTCCTGAAGAACTGATTGCTAGAACATTTCTAAATCAGCAACCTGATGTCATCATTAATATTGTTGATGCAACCAATCTAGAACGAAATCTTTATTTGACAAGTCAATTGATTGAACACAACACACCAATGGTGGTTGCACTTAACTTCAAAGACGTAATGGACCGAAAAGGACAAGTCTTAGATATTTCAGTGCTAGAAAAAGAATTCGGTGTGCCCTTCATTCAAATATCCGCTACAAAGAATCTTAGTACAGAAGAGTTAATGAACGAAGTTAAGAAAGCGGGAAATCAAGGATATAGCAGAGAAAGCAAATATTTGTTCAACGGTGATATCGACCCAGTTTTACATAAAATAAAAGATCAATTGGCTTTAATACACAAACCAAACGAAGCTTTTCATGTTGTAAAAATGCTAGAACTAGACAAACAAACACTAAAAAATATGAAGCTTACAGAAACAGAATTATCCATTTTTCAAGCAATTACAAAAGATCAAGAAGCAAAATATAAAGATGAAATTGAAAGCATTGTTGCGAATGCAAGATATGAAAAAATCACCAATATCCTTTCCAAAGCAGTTGTAAAAAAAGGGATGCATAATACATTCACGGATAAAGTGGATAAGATTGTAACAAATCGTTTTGCTGCTATCCCTGTTTTCTTTATTGTCATGAGTTTTATTTTTGCTTTGGTATTTGCCGATAATTTGTTTTCCATTCCAATGCCTGGTACATGGTTACAGGGTCTAATGGAAGGATTAGTAGAAGTTGTTCAAGAAGGGGTTGCTACCTTACTTGGAAACCTCAATGCCTCAAGTTGGGCACTTGATTTAGTAGTTGATGCCATTATCGCAGGAGTAGGTGCAGTACTATCCTTTATGCCACAAATTCTTTTGTTGTTTCTTCTTTTATCTATCTTAGAAGATACAGGTTATATGGCAAGAGTGGCGTTTATTATGGATGGCTTGTTAAGAAAGATCGGATTATCAGGGAAATCAATTGTTCCACTTATTATGGGATTTGGGTGCAGTGTGCCTGCCATTATGGCTGCACGAACCATTGAAAACGAGAATGATCGTAAACTGACTATCATGTTGACGCCATTTATTTCATGCAGCGCAAAACTTCCGATTTGGGCATTGTTTGCTGCTGCAATGTTTAGTGGTGGGAATTGGTACATCATACCTATCATTTATTTCACAGGAATTTTTGTTTTAATATTTGTCAGTTTAGGACTCAAAAAAACAGTATACAAGGGAAGCAGTTCAACATTTATTATGGAAATGCCTCCATATAGACTTCCATTTGCGAAAAACACATTGCGATTACTTTTTGATAAATTAAAGCACTTTGTTATAAAGGCTGGTACGATCATCCTAAGTGCAACTATCATTATTTGGGTCTTACAATATTTCACGCCGGAATTTCGAGTAGCTACAACAGAAGCAGAGAGCATATTAGCAGTTGTGTCAAATTGGATTGTTCCTTTCTTTTATCCATTGGGATTTGCACGAGGTGAGTATGGTTATGTTACAATTGTTGCAACCTTAACAGGAATTATTGCGAAAGAATCTGTTGTATCTATTATAGGGGTTCTTGGACCAGGTGCCACTGTAGTTGAATCAGTTAGAATGATGTTTTCATCAATCTCTAGTTTATCGTTTATGGTATTTAATTTATTGATTTTCCCGTGTTTGGCTACGATTGGTACGTTAAGACAAGAATTAAAATCAAAGAAAACATTTTGGTTAACTCTATTCATTCAGCTGGTAACAGCTTATCTAATATCAATGCTTGTATATCAAGTTGGAAGTTTCATTTGGTAGGTGATTTTTTATGACATTGATAGATGTAATTATATTAATAGCGAGTGTTGTCATTGTCACTAGTGTTATTTTTATTAGAATAAAAAACCGCAAAAAAATATCATGTGGTAGCGGATGTAGTTGTTCAGTTACCTCGGGTTGTAGAGAAACGAGGGATTTTAATGATTAAAAAAAGATTAACTAAATCGTTAGAAGATTATATTGAGGCTATTTATACATTGCTTCAAGACAAGCCAACGGTACGTGTAACGGATTTAGCAGAAGAATTTTCTTATTCAAAGGCCAGCATTAGTCGAGCGATATCGACGTTGAAAGCTAGAGGTCTTGTCAAACATGAAACATATGGAACAATCACACTAACATCAAAAGGTGTAACTCTCGCCAAAGAAGTACTAGATAAACACATCATGCTTACCAAATTTTTAACAGATATATTAGGTGTATCAAGTGAAACTGCTGAAGAGGATGCGTGTAAAATTGAACACATAATATCAAAAGAAACTTCAGAAAAAATAAATGAATACTTAAAGAAGCAATAATATTAGGTGCCACATTCATGTGGCACTTATTTATTTAGTCTTTTCTTGACTTATATGATAAAATATATTGTAGAAGGTGAGGGATTGTATGTTTCAGTCAAATGTGCTAGACAAACACAAAATACATTATGAACTTAAACGAAAAAAAACACAACGAATTACGTTTAAGATGCTACCAAACCTAAAGCTTATGATTACAGCACCATTATATACAAACGATCTTGAGATACTACAAATGATTGATTCTCATGTGCAATGGATAATAGATAAAAGAAAACAATTTATCCTGCTTTACCCAGAATTAATGATACAACGTCAATACAAAAACGGAGAACTATATCGTTTTATGGGCGATGAGTATACCATCCAAATTTTTATATCATCAAGAGAACGAGTAGTGATAGATAATCGAATCCTTTATATATTTGTCAAACAAGATGTTTTCGAAAACAAGCATAAAATAGTAAAAAAGTGGTTAATAGAGCAATCTAGCGAAATTCTAACTTCACTGTATGTATGTGCATTTGCCAATTTTAAAGATAAAAATATTAATTTGCCTAAGTTGATTATAAGAGATTGTAAGTCCATTTGGGGAAGTTGTAATTACAAAAGAAGATCAATTACACTAAATCGAAAGTTAGTTCATATTCCTACTGAACTAATTAATTATGTAATATATCATGAGTTGGTTCACTTACATCATCCAAACCATGGTAAAGATTACTACCAAGAGTTGAACAACTATGTTGGTAACTATAAATTGTACAAAGAAAAGCTAAAAAAGTATTCAATATACTATTTTTAAGTAGACATTTTGATAGTAGTCGGTGTATAATACTACAGGAAATGGTGATTTTATGAAAAAATTATTTCTCGGATTAAAATCCATATTTTTTGGATCAGTAACTAGAGGATTTGTGACAGTTTATGCGATTTTTATGTTGTTGATTGCAGCCTTATTAAAACTACCTGCTTCGGTTGCACCTAATCAAACACTATCTTGGATTGATGCTATTTTCATTTCAGCAAGTGGCATATCAACAACAGGATTATCTACTGTTGTGATCGCAGACACCCTTAGTTCCTTGGGCAAGGTGATTCTAGCCTTAGGTATTCAGTTTGGTGGAATCGGTTTAATTATGTTATTATCCATAATCTGGATGGCAGTTGGTAAAAAAATATCATTTCGTGAACGTCAAATGATAATGGTCGATCAAAATCAATTTAAAATGAGTGGAGTCGTTAAACTCGTAAAAAGTGTTTTGATTGTTCTGTTCACAGTTGAGTTTATCGCATTCTTGATAATGGGCCTCTATTTGTATTCTAGTGGATACTATGGTTTGAAAGAGTCATTATTCCAAGCTTTCTTTTTGACCATATCATTAACAACCAATGCTGGTTTTGATATAAGCGGTGCATCGTTCACCATGTATCACCAAGACTACTTTATGCAAATGCTGGGGATGACACTCATGTTTGTCGGTGCTGTTGGGTTTTGGCCAATTATGGAGTTTTCTGAATGGGTGAAATCAAAGTTTAAAAAAGAGAAGTTTGAGTTTTCATGGTTCAGCAAAACATTGGTTGGTGCACATATTCTATTATGGATTATTGGATCTATATTGTTTTATGCATTGGAAAGTGGTAATTTTTTGGCCAACAAAAATTGGATTGAATCTATTTTTTACGGGCTCTTCATGTCAATTACTACACGTAATGCTGGATTTTCAACCATAGCTGATATCAATGTATTGTCCGGTGCAACACTATTTCTATTTATGATTCTAATGTTTATTGGTTCAAGTCCAAACTCAGCAGGTGGAGGAATACGGACTACTACTCTAATTGTTATTATTTTTTCAGTTATTGCTTATGCAAGAGGCAAAAACCAAGTTTCTATTGGTAAAAAAGCATTCAAAGATGAACACATCAACAAAGCAGTTGTAGTATTTATTTCAGCCATTGCATTGGTGTTGTTCGCATCATTCATCTTAATGATTATTGAACCATTCAGTTGGGAAAGTATTATGTTTGAGGTAAGTAGTGCGTTTGGTACAACAGGCTTATCATTAGGCATAACACCTAACTTAAGTGTATTTGGCAAAATAATCATTATTGCAACTATGTTCTTTGGAAGAATTGGAATGGTTACATTACTATTTATTTTCAAAGACGATCACAAAAAGATTAACGTACAGTATCCAGAGGTTGAAGTAATCATAGGATAATGAATATAGGGGGGAGAATTTAATGAATTCTACCCCCTTTTTTTGTATGTTAAAATTTAGCACATTTTTCGAAAATAAAAAATCTTTACATTTTGTAGGCAAATGATACAATGAAATTATATTGTAAGGAGGATGCAATGAACAAGCCGGTACAAAAGCCAAAAACAAACAAACCTAGTCCTGATGTTCAAAGAGCAAAGTATTTAGCAAGAATTATCAAATCGAGGAGACTCCAGCAAAACAGAACGTTAGAAGATGTTTCTCAAGGTGTATGCTCAGGATCGTATTTATCAAAAATCGAAAATTGTAGTGTGGATGTGGAAGAAGTATACTATCGTGCTCTACTCGAAAAAGTTAATATTGACTATGATAGTATTAACTTTAATTATGAGTCAAAGCATTTAAAGAAAGTGTTATACCACTTTATACACATGAATTACAAAGGTATTATCGAAGTTGCGAGCAACATTGATAATAGTGAAATATTTCATGAGATTGAGTGTGAAATCGTTTCACTATACATTAATACCTATCAAGAAAATTACAAAAAATGTGATGAAAACATCAAAAGATTAGAACAATTAAAGAATACAATGCTAGATGACGAGTATGGAGTTTACATGATTGCTCAAGCATTTTATTTGTATCAAACACATCGACTTGTCGATGCAACATCAAAATTAGATGATCTAGAAAAACTAAGGCTAGCTGATAATGATTTTAGGTTAGCAATAGATCACTTACTAACTATGATTCATTTTTCGGCAGGAGATCACTTGTCTGCTTATCAGTTTAGTCAAGAAGTCGAAAACAATCCAAACTTAATACCAAACTCATATCGCTTGTCGGCTAATCTAATATTTAGGCGTATGCTAACTAGCAAACAGCTCAGTCTTGAAGAAATTGAACAATATAGAGATATTGATCTTTCGAGTATTTCAGAGGAACTTAAGGAATACATTCAATTTCATATTTACTATGCATTTTATAATAGTCAACTCTTTTTGACTTCGTTTCAATCTACAAGAGAAAGTGTGTTAAGCAGAAGAATTGTTGCATTAATTGCAGTGCTACATGATAAAATTAATCTTGGATTCACACAATCTCATATAAGAGAAATTGTTAAATCGTATCATTTTACAACAACTAATTCGCTATATTACCATTTTGTTGAAGCAATCAAAATGAAATGGAATCAAGTTGAACCGACCGAAATATTAACTTACTTAAAAGAACATTTTTTTAGTAAGTTTTATGATCAATACGAACATTGGTTGTTAAAGGAAGCTGTGTGTTTGTTCCTTGAAGTCAGTAACAAATCAGGTAAGTACAAAGATTGTTGTAAGTTGATGGTGGAGTATATGGATATTTGCTGATATTAACTAGGTGTTAATCACCTAGTTTTTTCTTTGTATTTCATTGTTAAAAAAACCATTTATTTGTTATAATATAAAAAGGTGATACAATGTTTGAAAAAATCAACCAACAAGGTTCAATACTATTACATAGTGATATTGCGAAAATAAGAGAATATGCAACCAATCATAAGGTTCCTATCATTCAAGATGAAGGGCTTGTTTTTTTAATACAATTAATTAAAATAAAAAAACCACTAAGAATATTAGAAATAGGTACAGCTATTGGTTACTCAGCTATTCAAATGACACGTTTTTCTGAAGCAATGATTGATACCATTGAACGCAACCCAGAAATGGTTCAACTCGCAAGAGATAATATAAAAACCTTTCATTATGGGGATAGAATTTTCGTGATAGAAGCAGATGCTTTAGAATTGGATTTAACAAAACTGAAATCTACATATGATATCATTTTTATTGATGCCGCAAAAGCACAGTACCAAAAGTTTTTTGAACGATTTTCACCACTACTGTCTGAGGATGGAATCATCATTAGTGATAATTTGGCTTTTCACGGATTTGTTTATGATGATCAGATAAAGAGTAAAAATATAAGAGGTTTGGTTCGAAAAATCGAACAATATATTAATTGGCTTGCGCAACATCCTAACTTCAATAGTTTATTTTTTGATATTGGAGATGGTATGGCGGTGAGCGAAAGGAAATCAAAATGAAGTTAATGATCGATTTAATCGAGTTAGACGATTTAAATGAGCAGTATAACAAACATATCGACACCATATACGTAAGCGATGGGTTTGTAGGAATAAAACAAGAAGCGTCTTTTGATAAAAACAGTTTACAACAGATTCGATTAAAAACAAAAGAGTTAAATCTTCGTATGATGGTAGATGTTAATGCAATTTATCATGAAGAAGAGCTTGATACAGTCAAATCATATTTGATTTTTCTAAAAGATTTGGGTGTTGATTCCATTTTATTTAGTGATTTGGCTGTATATATGTTGGCCAAAGAGTTGAGTATGGAGGATAAACTTGTTTATGGATCCGAAACATTTGTGACGAACAACTTTGAAGTAAATTACTGGTTAGACCGAGTCCAATCTGCGATAATCTCAAACGAATTGTCACTAGATGAATTGGTTGAAATTTCCAACGCAGCAAAGAAACCTACTATCTATATGGCATATGGATATCATTCGATGTTTTACTCCAAGCGAGAGCTACTCACGAACTATTTTATTTACAAAGGAAAAGAACAAAAAGGTGCGATTAATAATCGAAAGTATCGTATTGTCGAGGAACAAAGAACAGAAGAGTATCCAATCGTTCAGGACGAACGTGGAACTCACATTTATACTGGTAAAATTTTTTGTTTGTTTCAAGAATTAAACTTATTTTCCAACACAAGTTTAAATAGATTTCACTTATCTGCAAACTTCTTGAACAAAGACGACTATCATAAAATCATTGAGCTATATGGCTTGGCAATCGATGCCATTCACGACAATCGATTTGAGAAAGAAATCAAGTCATTGTTTGATCAAGTAATTGCCGTAAACCCAAACATCAATACAAGTCATTTATATTCAAAATCCATTTTACGAAAGGGGCGTGAGTAGAATGAAGAAAGTTGAATTGTTAGCCCCAGCTGGTGATTTAGAAAAGGCAAAAATTGCAATTATGTATGGAGCAAATGCAGTATATGTTGGCGGGAAGCAATTTAGCTTACGTGCACGTGCTTCCAATTTTGATGTCCCTGACATAAAAGAACTAACAGATTTTGCTAAAGGATATCAAGCAAAAGTATATGTGACTATGAACATTGTCCCACATAACGAAGATATGGATGGATTGATTCCATATTTACGGGCTTTGGTAAATGCTGGTGTTGATGCCATCATTGCTTCAAGTCCTTATATAATAGAAACAGCCAAAGTGCACGCTAAAGAATTAGAGGTTCATCTAAGTACCCAACAATCAACAATGAATTCGCTTGCAACCAAGTATTGGTTTAAGGAAGGAATCAGTCGTGTAGTCTTAGGACGAGAGGCCAATCTAGAGGAAATCAAACAGATTATTGATGAAACACAAACAGAAATTGAAGTATTTATCCATGGCGGAATGTGTGTAGCGTATTCTGGAAGATGCATGTTAAGCAATCATATGACAAACCGTGATGCCAATAGGGGTGGATGTGCACATTCTTGTCGATGGAACTATAGTTTGTTTGAACAAGATAAGTTACTAAATGAGACTGGTTTCTATAATTTTGGATCAAAAGATTTGATGGCAATTCCCTATATTCCAAAAATGATTGATATTGGAGTTGCATCTTTAAAAATTGAAGGTAGAATGAAATCCATCTATTATATCGCAACGGTTGTTAGAACCTATCGACAATTAATAGATGAATATTATGAAAAAAATGGTCATATCACTGAACAAGACATTAATCGTTATCTAGAAGAAATTAAAAAAGCAGAAAATAGGTTTGCAGGTAGTGGATTCTTAAGCGGCAAGGCAGGTATTGATTCTCAGTTGTATGATATGAGAGCGGAACAACCTACCAAGGAGTTTATTGGATACGTTCTTGATTATGATGCAGTATCACAAGTTGCTACAATCGAGCAAAGAAATTATTTTGAGATAAATGATGTGGTTGAGTTCTTTGGTCCTCGGTTAAAAAATACACGATTTGTGATTGAATCAATGTGGGATGATACAAACCAACCGGTTGAAATTGCGAGACATCCAAAACAAATACTAAAGATTAAAACAGAAGTAGAACTAAAAAAGCATGATATGATGCGATTAGTTTCACGCAATCGATTAAATTTAATCTTATAAGATCAAGGCATTTTATATAAATATTACTTTACAAAAGCATAATGTTATTGTATAATTTATACGCACCTCAAATAAGACGGGTGCGTTTTAAATGTGTCCTGGTAGCTCAGCTGGATAGAGCAACGGCCTTCTAAGCCGTCGGTCAGGGGTTCGAATCCCTTCCAGGACGCCAAAAAAAGCCGATTTCAGTCGGCTTTTTTAATTATAACAGATCCTGTGTTCATATATGGCCTATTTTATATCATAGTTTATTATTAAGTTAGTTTTATTTATATGAAACGATTAGTTTGAAAAATAAGATTTTTCTTGATAAAAACTATCAATTTAACTAGTCATTTTTCTCAAAAAGTGATATACTAAAGATATAAATATGAGAATTAAATGAGAGGTTTGTAATGAATTGGGCAGAATTAATAAAAGAACTTAGATATAAAATGTGTATAACACAAGAAGAACTTGCAGGAATGTTAGGTGTAGCATTTGTATCAATTAATAGATATGAAAATCATAAAACAATACCAACTATGAAAGTACGAAGAAAATTATTGCATATTCTAAGAGAAAACAATATAGAGGTGAGCTTATGAAAAGTTTGAATGGCTTATCGCTTTTTAGCAGTGCAGGAATCGCAGAATTTAATTTAAAGAATGCGGGTATAAATATAAAGGTTGCTAATGAACTTATTCCTATAAGAGCAAAAACACATGAATTTTGGCATCCAGAATGTAAAATGATTTGTGGCGATATCGCCAAAGTTAATATTAAATCAGCTATAATTGATGCATCAATTAAAGAAAAAATTGATATTGTAATTGCTACACCCCCATGCCAAGGTGTATCATTAATCGGAAAAAATAAAACAAATGATGACATGCTTAATGATCAAAGAAATTTTTTAATTTTTCATGCTTTTGAGATTATAGATGCATTAAATCCTTTAATTGTTATTATAGAGAATGTTGATAGGTATTTAAAAATGAGATTTCCTTTTGAAAATTCATATCACACTATTGAGCATATTGTTAGAAAAAAGTACAGTGATAAATATAACATTAATGTGAATATTTATAATGCTCAAGATTATGGAGTTCCTCAAAGTAGAAAACGAGCTATTATAGTACTACATAGTAGCGAGTTCAAGTTTGTTGAACCTATTAAGCAAAAACAAATAACTGTTAGAGAAGCGATTGGGGACTTACCATCTTTAGAATCTGGTGAAATTTCTGAAGTAAAAAATCATTATGCAAGAAAACATACAAGAAATCATATAGAGTACATGCAACATACTCCAACAGGTCGTTCAGCATTTGAAAATGATGTACATTTTCCCAAAAACAGTAAAGGGGAACGACTAAGAGGCTATTCTGCAACATATAAGAGAATTGATTGGGATAAACCTGCCCCCACGATAACAATGAGAAATGATGCTATTTCATCTCAAAGTAATGTTCATCCTGGACACTTGCTGCCTAATGGTTTATATTCGGATGCTAGAGTATTATCATTAAGAGAGTTATTCATTTTGAGTTCTATTAATCCTGACATTGATGTCCCAATATTCGCTAAAGATAACCAAATTAGGTATATGATAGGGGAAGCAGTTCCTCCAAGATTAATGGAAGTAATTTGTTCAAGTATAAAGGAGTTCAACTAAGATGAGAGGAGTATCTTTATTTTGTAGTGCTGGAATAGCAGAAACTTATTTTAATGAATGTGATATTGAATTTGTTGTAGCAAATGAAATACTACCAAAAAGAGCCAAACTACATAAATGGCTTTACCCAAATTGTAATATGATTAGTGGAGATATAACAAAAGAACATATCTTTAATCAAATATTAATGGAAACAAAAAATAATGATTGTAAATTTATGTTAGCAACTCCGCCTTGTCAAGGTATGAGTAGCTTAGGTAAGAAAGATTATGACAACGACAAGAGAAACTACTTAATTTTTTATGTAATGGATATGATTGATCAATGTGATTTCAACTATATACTCATTGAAAATGTACCAAAGTACTTACAATTATACTTTCCTTACAAAGGTGAGCTACGTTTACTGATTGATATTTTTACTGACAAATATTCTAGTGGTTATAACATTGATTCTTTTGTATTGAATGCAAAAGATTATGGTGTTCCTCAAAGCAGACCAAGAGGGTTTATTAGAATATGGAAAAAAGGATTGAAATGGGGAAAACCAGTAAAAAAAGAAGAAATTACATTGTTTGATGCTATTGGTGATTTACCATCACTTGAACCTGGAGAAGATAGTGGAATTAAGTGGCATTTTGCTAAAAAGCACAATGAACGAGAAATTACAGCCATGAAACACACAGATGAAGGTAAGTCAGCATTAACAAATCCAATTTATTATCCCAAAAAACCTAATGGTGACCCGATAAAAGGGTTTCATAACACTTATAAAAGAATGAAATGGAATGAGCCATGTCCAGCTAGAGCAATGAATAATGGTAATATGGGTGGGCATAACAATGTACATCCAGGATATTTATTAAGTGATGGCACTCGTTCAGATGCCAGAGTTTTAACATTAAGAGAATTGTTTATTGTATCATCATTACCAGCAAATTGGAATTTGCCGGAATGGTGTAGTGATAATTTAATTCGCCAAGCTATTGGAGAAGCAATACCACCAATGTTTTCAAAAAGTATAGTTGAAAAAATCGGAAAGGACTAATTATGATACAACTTGATAGAAGAAAAAATCACAAATGGATTATGCAAAAGAATGTTAGTTCAAAGAATATTATCGAAGCGTATTTGGATGTTATTTCTAGTTCAAAGTCCAGTATTGATTATGATGAGATCAAGAGAAAACTAAAGGTTCAGTCTATATATAAGGGAAGAACTAATCAAGGTTCAATTAGTACCATGGGTGTTAGATTTAGTCAAATGTGTTTTTATATGTTTGGTTATAAGAACAATAGTAGGTTTATTCCTTCTCCTATGACATTGAATCTTTTAAATCCAAATTGTCCGATTTCGAAAGAGTCAAATGCATTAATAAACCTATTTACAATGCAATTTCCCCACCCATATAGTCAGACAAATCAAAATTTTTATATATACATAGGAAGATTGTTTATAAAATTGCTGTTAGATGAACGGATCGAAAGAAAACTCTATATTGATGAAATGATATGGTTTTTGCCGTTCATTGAAACAATAGATGAAAGCATTTATGAAGATTTAATAGGAAGCATTATCGAATATAGAAATTTGACTTATTACTTGAAAGATCATCTTTTTAAAAATGTGAAAAATAATGATGATATATTTTCTAATACAACACACGAAATGAATTATTATTTTCTGAGAATATTTAAAGGATTTGGAGTATTTGATGTTATTCCAGATCGTAAACATAATGATGGTATGTTATTTAGGTTTCATCATGGTAATCAATCAACGTATAGGACAGATGCATATGATTCCAATAAATCAATTTCAGGATATATCAAGTTAAGTGATCTTGTTATTGCTGATGCAGTAAAATTGAATGAAAATTTCTCAGCTTTTGAAAAACCAACAACGATGACCACTATTGGAGTTAATTCAAGAAGAGATTGGTTTACAGCATTATATGATACAGAACCTTTAGCATACTTGAATTGTATAACTAATGTATTTAATAGAGAGAAAGAGATCTCAGATATTGTTAATACAATGGTTTATGCATCAAAATATGGAAGTCATGATGGTAAAGAATTCGAGACTTCATTAAAACCTTTAATTGAACTGTTTAGAGAAACATGTAATGTAGAAATAATATCCGGATCTGGAAATACGGATTTATTGTGTGTAATGGAAAATGAAAATGAAGATATTTACAAAATGAATGTAGATGCTAAAACACGAAAAGCAGGCTTATCAGATATCAATGCAAGAAGATTAGAAATTCATCTTAAGAAATATGGATCAAAATTTTGCATTGTTGTTGCACCAAGATTTGCATCTGGTATTAGTGGGGATATTCATGGTTATAATATTGTCACAATAAAAGCAGAGGAGTTAGGAGCATATTGTTATAAAGAATGTACAAACTCAGAAGATGGGTATGCTGATTTTGAATCCTTACATCAAATTATTAGAAACAATATTGGATCTGATATCACTGAAAATGTTAATGATTTAATGATAGAAAGATATGGAATAGAGATTTAAAATAATAAAATCTCATTCATCATATTAATTGTCTCTAATAGAAACATTAGAGACATTTTTAAATGGATCTCAGCATTCAATCCACATTGTTTCCAAATCTAAAATACTAATAAATACTAATAAATACATAGAAAATGCGATGTGGGTTGTTATTGGATATCCAAGTCTTGTTTTAAGTGGCTACTCATTAATTAATAACAGTTTTCTTGACATATCTATTATTATACAAAACACAGGTGTTTATGATAATTTCAAGCAAATACATAATTAGAGAGCAATGATAAACTGCCTTGTAGAATTTGTGTATATAAAAATAATCTACTAATTACACTATAAACACCAAATGTTTATCTATAGAAATGAAACTAAAGAAATAATGATGAGTTAGTTACAATACTTCAGCATAATAACATCATGATGTAATAACTTAAATATTAATTGTCATGAAATTTCTTAAACGAAATAGATATTAAATATACCATGGTATATATTGTATAGCCCCTTTACATTCAATATTATTTTTGGTATAATGACAAATAGGGGGGAATTTATGAATTATATTGTTAAAAAAATTGTTGTTTTATTTTTGATGTCTTTTTTTCTACTATTTATTTCAGCATGCACTACAGAAAATGATCCGGGAACTGTAGATCCGGGAACTGTAATAGAAAAGAAAGCATTCATTACTGTAATTGGTTCAAATGAAACAGTTGAAATTGGAGATAACTATATCGACAAAGGTGCAACTGCTAAAAATGAAAAAGATGAAGACTTAGTTGTTCTAATTGATAACAAAGTTGATATAACTAAGATCGGAACTTATCAAGTTGTTTATACAGTTAATTATAATGGTGAGGTATTTAATAAAGTTAGGGCAGTTAATGTAATTGAACCTATATTAACTGAAAAGGAACATGAAATACTTAGAGCTGCTCTAGCATTCAAATCTGATTTAATAAATAAAGCAGACTATTCGATTATTAATGTTAAATCTTATAGTGATGGAATTGGACGTTTACTTGCGGTCAGAGCGAAAAATTCTGGTGGGGCAGTTGTTAATGTTTATTTTAGTGTTTATTTTCCGGGAGATAAATATTATATACCAATCTTTAGTATTGATACACATTACCCAGAATATGAAGTGACTTTAGGACCAATTACATCAACAACCTATAAAGATCCATATGATGGAACAAATTATTATGCAGAAGGAATAGTTTTAAATGAATATAACATTACAAAGATAATGTATTATGTAAATTTAGATAAGTTACCTTCATAATAAAGCATAAAGTATTTATAATAAGCAGTAATTTTTCTACTGTTTAATTGATATTTCGATAAATTAGAGATTTATAATAAATCGCAAAAATATTAGAGATTTCAGTACAAAAATAAACAGCTATTAATGGCGAGATATTTTATAAGTCCAAAACTCTATTCTGTAAAACAATCTAAATATTTTATTATATAAAAAGCATAGTCTAACTACTTTAATTTGTGGATTAGTTTGTGAATTTTTAAAATGATTGGACTATAAAAAATTATAGATAATGGCCTTTTATAAATAATCATTTAGATAGGCTATCTTAAGTTGGACAGTATTAGAATAAATGTGTGGAGCTAGAATTTGATAATAATAGGAGAAGCTAAGATACACTGGATTCCGTATTCAATCCACATCGCTTCCAAATTTTAAATACTAATAAATACCAATAAAAACATAGAAAATGCGATGTGGGTTGTTTTTGGATATCCAAGTCTTGTTTTGAAGTATGAATCACTAAACAATAGTACTAGACAAATATAAATATATATCAAGTGTGGAAATTTACAATAAACTCAAATGTTATTCTCTATATAAACGCTTTGTATTTTCTGTTATGAAAAAATAATTTAAAAAGTGTGATAAATAAGTCATAATAATAATTTATCACACTATATGTAATGTAAGTGATAATTGTCTTTTAAAGAATATAAGTAATAGACTAGCGTAGAGAATTACAATTTATTAAAAATATAATATAAATGCCATAAAGAGTGTACGAGAGACTGGCTCATCGACTACACAGCAACCTATCATTATGTGATAAGGTGCTAAATCCAGACAGATGGTTGTATAAGGACAAAGTCTCTTTCTCTTATGGATTTTATAGAGGAGGAGATTTTTTATTATGGAAAAAGGTTTTATTATTAGATGGCTATTGAAAAAGAATGTGAATGGCTTTTTAGAGATTGAAAAGAAAGAAGTAAGTGCTTATGCACCAATTAACCGAGTACTAGATCGAGTTGGCTTTTTTAGTTTTAGACCAATACAAATAGATGACAAACGTTTTCTTATTGTCTTTGAACCCGAAGAAGAGAATGAGACAAAGAGTAAACTACTTGTTTCAAGAATAAGTAGTACTGTAAACAAGATAATTGACATAACAGATGACGATTATGAACAAGTTTTAAAGATTGCAGAGATGTATATGAAGGTAACAATATTGACTCAATAGAAAATAGCTGACAGTGTACATTTATGATGTCAAGTAAATAAGAATAATTAACAAATATACATAAATGTCACAAAATAGCGATAGCATTGAAAAATTATAAATGCTATAATAAAGGTATATCATAGTTGTGGAGGATTGTAATGAATACTTTGAAACAAAGAATGTATGTATTTTTTGTTTCTGAAACTGTAAGTATAAAAAGAAATAGACCACCCATAAAAAACTGCTTGATAATAACATTGTTTACAATTATAATGTATTTGACAAACAAATATTAATAACACAAATTTATTGTAATAAAGGAGGAAAAAATGAATATTTCAAGTCTATTCAATTTCGTAATCAGCAGCAAAGACATTAATCAAATTAAAAATTATCTTAATCAAGGTAATGATCCGTATGCGCTGGATGAAAAATCAAAGACACTTGGGGAGTATGCAGCGGAAACCGGAGATGTAGATTTCTTTGAGGCTTGTGAAAATTTATTGTGGTCAGATAAAGACGGGAAAATTATGGTGGGAAATAAGGAACTTACAAGCAGTCAATATGCTAAAATTGTACTAGCTAAGCCAGAAGGCAAACTTGTAAAGTTTTTATTTAATATAAATATAAACGACTATAATATTGATAGCCAGGAGATTCCTATGCATGCATATGTTATTGAATACTTAATGTATAGCAACAAATCAAACACTATGATTGAACAAATGAAAAAAAACCAAGACTTGAGCAGAAAAATATTTACAAATATACCAGTAGAGTATTTTGAAAAAATAAGTACTAATTTAAGAGATGTGATCCTATCACTTATAGATGAGCAAGACAAAGACAATATTATGGCTAAAGTGCAAGCAAACCGCTTTAATATTCATAAACTTTTCCTAGGGGATTTTGTGGAGTTTGATGCTGTTTCTAACAAAGCTCGACAAATTATACTATCCTCTAAAAACCTACTAAAAGAACTAAGTGATAGAACAAGTAGTATTAAAGAAACATATGAAAATTCCACTAATGTTGATGCTTTACCATTTCCATTGTATAGATTGTTTGTTCATATTTTAAAGACAGGTAAAGTTGAGTTAATTAAAACAATGATAGAAACAACGTCGGAAATACAAAACCAAGTACCTATAAATAGAACCCATTATGATCCCCGTAAACGATACTTTGAGCATCCAAATAAATTTTCATTTACTTTACTAGTGCCTTCAAAACTAACTGATACTGTTATAAAGGAGTTAATAACATATGAAAATCAGTATCATATGGAATTTGAAGATTTTGAACAATACTTAGAAGTGAAAACAAAGGGTATTAAAGAATCTGAAAAAAAGTTTTGGAAAGTAATATATACATTGGAATCTCAAAACCGAGAGTTGAAGTATAAGTTACACGAATATGTCAATAGTTGGACGAAAGCAATGTGGGAAAAAAACAACAATGACGATTATTAATACATATTGAACTGTTGGTTGATTAACTTATAAAAAAAACAAAAAGAATATATACAAAATAGAAGTTTAAATAGCATTTTGTGAATAAATATCTAATTTTTCATATAGAATACGACAACCAACGTGACAGCTTATGGGTCACCAATATTGTCATCAAAGACTCATCTCATCGAGATGGTTCTTTTTTCATAACACAAAAAAGCTATTTTGCGTGAAGAATGTAAAATTGTAGGGTTTTTAAAAGAATTATTATGTTATAATTAATATAGCAAGAAAAAAAGCAAGAATGCTAAAATGACTAAATAGGAGCAAAAATGAATAATTTTGATGTTATTATTGCAGCAGTTAAAATCGTGGAAAAATCACTTAACTTCCCAGCACCTGAATTATTCATTATTGAACGGTCCAAACTACCTAATAGTGAGATAACCGGCATGTATAAGTATGATTCAAACAAGATCATATTTAGTAAAGATTGGATTCTTAGAAGTCATTGGACAGAAGTTATCATTACTGTTTTTCATGAAATGAGACACGCATATCAGGGCTATTGTATAAGAACTCAAAGTAGAGAGACAAAGGAAACATTAGACAAATGGGAATTCGAAACGGTAAACTATATTATGCCATCTGGGAAAAATAATGAAACAGATGACGAGGCGTATCTAAAACAAGAAATTGAAATAGACGCAATTGTATTTGCGCATAAGATGATGATAGAGCATTTTGAACTAAAAACAATAATACCAAGTTCTATCAAAAACTTAGTTATTACAAAAATATAAGAAAAAATCAACCAAGAAGAAGGTTTGAAGAAAGAAGTAACATTCAAGTTCATTGAGTGGTTATACAAATTTGGAGAAATTAAGGTTTTAGGTACTGATGTCGATAACATATTAATACCACTTTCAATGTTTGAATTAATCTGTGGAAAAACAATACTTGAAAAGAACAAGATGTGAGTTTATTTTTTAATGAGCGTTCCAATAGATGGAAAAAAGAACTACAAGGTGTTATTAATAGTTCAAATATGGATACATGTGGTAGTAACTACATAGCTCAAGAAATTGAACTTGATGCCTTTGCTTTTACTAAGTACTATCTTGAGGAATTTGAAAACATAAAAGTTGTAAACAGGATTGATAAATTGGATTTATACATTCACGAATATATAAAAAGATCTAAGGATATATTGTAGAATTTTATGCTTTCTTGATTAGATTTGCACATAAAGTGATGTTAGACTATTTTGACTTGAGGATTGTATCAACACTCTTAAAAGAAAAAGTAACTATTAAACTTGGCTCTGAACTCTGATTGGAGGCTTCTATGACTTATGATAAACAATTCTTAATTGAGTATTTGTATAACTATTTATCTAGTAAAACATATTAGCACGACAGTGTTGATACAAACGTATCAACTATAAAGAATATGAAAATAGGGAGATAATCCCTTTTTTCTTAAAAAGCACTAGTCTATGAGTCACTTCATGAATGTGATTTGTAGGCTCTTTCTTTTTTTATTATAAATGTCAAGTTAAGAATGGACAAAAGTGTGCAATTAAGATTCCTCAGTTTGATTCAGTTCAAGTTTATCTTTTTAAATTAATTATATCATTTGTTTTGAAACATTTTTCTTGACAAATAAAGTTAATAGGAGCATAATATAGATAACCCCCCCGCATAGGGATGGGGTATTTGGAGGGCATTCTATGAAAAAAGCAATTTTAGAAGTTAAAGATTTGAAAAAAACATATTTAATGAAGGGTGGTAGAAAGATTGATGCAGTAAGGGGTGTCAGTTTTGATGTTTATGAAGGAGAAGTATTTGGGTTTTTAGGACCAAACGGTGCTGGTAAATCGACAACAATCAATATGTTAACTACTCAACTTGAAATTTCAGGTGGCAAAGTTTTGGTTGATGGCCTATCAGTTAAAGATAGTCCTGAAAAAGTTAGACAAAGTATTGGTGTTGTAGCACAACACAACAATTTAGATAGAGGTTTAACAGCAAGAGAAAACCTTTTATACCATGCAAGCTACTTCGGCATGACAAAGAAGGAGGCAGATGAAAAAGCAGATTACTATCTTGCCAAACTTGGATTAACAGAAAGACAAAATGATTATGTTAAATCATACTCAGGGGGGATGGCACAACGTCTTAAAATTGCACGTGCCATGATTCATCAACCTAAAATATTGTTCTTAGATGAACCAACGACAGGACTTGATCCGGCATATCGTCATATTTTATGGGAACTTATGATGGAACTTAACAAACAAGGGACAACCATATTTTTAACCACACACTATATGGAAGAACCAGAAGCATTTTGTGACCGTGTAGCCATTATGAATCAAGGTGAAATTAAAGGTATTGGTACAGTAGAAGAACTTAAGAACTCAATACCAACAAGTGATATCATCAAACTTGATGCACAATTAAGTGATAAACAAATTTCTGAATTAGCAAAAGATGTAAAAAGCGTTGAACGTGCAACCAAACATGAAAATGACATTCTTATTTATGTGAAAGAAAAAGATAAGGCACTTACACAAGTTTTAGAATGGTTAACGGAAAAGAAAGTTTCTGTTAAGAATTTATCATTAAGTGCTGTTACATTAGACGATGTCTTTATTCATCTTACGAAAGGAACTCACAAAAAATGAAAAAAATATCAAGTTTTAAAGTATTCGCTACAATGGTTAAAAGAGATTTAGTAATTCAATTACGTGATAAATGGGAATTTATTTTTAGAGTTGCCATGTTACCATTTGTTTTAATTTTAGTTTATGGGTATATTCTACCTAAAATTGGTGTACTAGATGCTAGTTTCCCAAGTCAAATGTTTCCAGGTATGGTCGGTATGAGTATGTTACTTACGGGTATTCACGGTACTGCTGTTCCACTGACGATGGATTTTAATAACTCAAGAGAAATTGAAGATAGACTACAAGCACCAGTTAAAACAGGAGTAGTTGCTCTTGCTAAAATGACTGTTGGGTTCATTGAATCATTTATTGGTGGATTGATTGTCTTACCAATCTCACTTATTTTTATGGCTGATCAAATCAATGTAACAATTACGCTTTCCAATGTATTACCATTAATTGGTGTATTAGTATTAACAGCAATCACATCTGCATGTTTAGGTTTACTGGTAGGTACGATTGTAAAACCACGTCAAATTGCAGCAATGTTTCCTGGCTTTTTAATGCCTGTTGTGTTTACGGGAGCCATTTTCTTTTCATGGACAAGTTTAAGCAATGTGCCGGTTTTCCAATGGTTGATACTGATTAATCCACTTGTTCATATTAACGAAGCTTTAAGATTCTTTATGACACCACAAATTGTATCGCTTGATATTTGGTACAGCCTACTTGGTATTGTTGTACTTACTGTATTGATGTTATTTTTTGGTAGTAGAAGATTTGTAAGCATGAGTAAAAATAAATAAAGGAGTTTGGTAAGATGCAAAAACATCAGAATGCATTAAAAACGATTAAAGTTGCGAGTGGACAAATTCAAAGTGTGGCTAAAATGATTGAAGAAGATAGATACTGTATGGATATTTCTATGCAGATTCAAGCCACTATTTCTCTTTTAAAGAAGGCACAAGCAACAATTATAGGAGATCACTTAAATACGTGTGTTGTTGAATCAGTTAAGCAAAATGATGCTAATCTCAAAGTCGAAGAAATCAATGTATTAATCAAATCAATTTTAAAATAAGAACAATCCTACAAATTGTACTAAATAAATAATTGTACTAAATAAATAATAAAAGTATAATTTTTAATTTTGACTAATTTATACAAAAGAATTGATTTTAAAAAGCGTGTCAAGATCCTAGAAGGAGGAGAAAATATATGGATACAAAAAACGAAAAGGTGACAAAAAAGAAAGTCGAAGGTAATCAACTTGAACATCATGGTGAGCACCATCACCATGTATCGAATGATCATTGCGAAAGCGCAAGTCATGAACACCATCATCATGAAAAGATGAATGAAAACCATATGGAACACCATCATGTGGAAGAAAAGCATAAAGAGCATTTGCATGGCGCAGATGATCATAATCACGAGCATCACCATAAACATCATCACCACGATGAACATGATGCACATATGCATGGACATGGTGGTCATGCTGGACACGACCATTCACATATGATTCAAGACTTTAAGAACAGATTTTTAGTTTCACTGATCTTAACAATACCAATTGTCTTGTTGTCACCAATGATTCAAGAGTGGTTTAACTTTACTTTAAGATTTACATACGACCAGTATGTTGCTTTTATCTTATCAACTATTTTATTGATATATGGAGGTAAACCATTCTTCGTTGGTGCATGGCATGAGCTAAAAGCCAAAAGTCCTGCAATGATGAGTCTCATTGCAGTTGCCATAACAATCGGATATACATACAGTTCAGCTGTGGTGTTTGGACTGACTGGGCATGATTTCTTTTGGGAAATTTCGACCTTGATTACCATCATGTTATTAGGGCACTGGTTAGAAATGAAATCATCAGTTGCAGCTACAAATGAGTTAACGGCACTAACTAAACTCATGCCAAGTGAAGCAAACTTGATGATAGGATCAACTATTAAAACAGTCTCTGTATCAGAATTGAAAATGGGTGATGTTGTTTTAGTTAAACCAGGAGATAAAGTACCGGTTGATGGTGTCATTATTGAAGGAACATCGACACTTGATGAATCGATGATTACAGGTGAATCGGTACCAGTCAAAAAAGATGTGGAAGATCAAGTCATTGGTGGAACAATTAATGGTGATGGTGTCCTAAAGGTTAAAATCACCAAATTAGGATCAGAGACTTATCTTCAACAAGTTATTACTTTAGTAGAAAATGCACAAAAAAATCGTTCTAAGATGCAAAGACTTGCAGATACCTTTGCTAAATATCTGTTCTATTTAGCCATGACATTTGCAATTGGTACCTCAATCTATTGGGGATTAAACGGTTACTCTACCGAATTCATACTTGAACGCGTTGTTACAGTTATTATTATTGCATGTCCACACGCTTTAGGTGTTGCTGTTCCACTTGTTACAAGTAAATCAACAACGATTGCTGCTAAAAATGGATTACTCATCAAAAATAGAAGTCGTTTTGAAACGGCAAGAAAAATAAACGCAGTTGTGTTTGATAAAACTGGAACATTGACAGAAGGTAAATTTTTTGTTGATCATATGCACGCATACCTAATCGATGAAAAAGAAGTGCTTGATATTGCATATAATTTGGAAAAAAACTCCAATCATCCAATTGCTAAAGGTATTGTTTCATTTGCTAAAAACAAAAAAGCTCAAGACTTATCAGTAGTAGGGTTCTCAAATGTACCAGGGGTAGGCGTCAAAGGAACCATAAACAACATACTATACCAAGCAGTTTCACCTGCTTATCTGAAAAAAGAGAAGATCAAATTTGATGAACAGCACGGACATCACATGAGTCAAAACGGACAAACCGTTATTTATATATTGAAAGAAAAAACGGTTGTTGGTACATTTGCTCTTGAAGATAAAATCAAGGATGAAGCATATGAAGCAATTGAGCAACTAAAAAAAGCGAATATTAGGTCAATACTTTTAACCGGAGATAACAGAATAGTTGCAGAAAATGTTGCTAAAAAATTAAGGATTGATGAAGTGATTGCTGAAGTTCTACCACATCAAAAAGCAGAAAAAATTCGTCAACTTAAAAGTGATGGATATATAGTTGCGATGGCTGGAGATGGAATCAATGATGCTCCAGCACTCGTTGAAAGTGATTTGGGTATTGCAATAGGAGCAGGTACAGATGTTGCGATAGAATCTGCTGATATTGTATTAGTTAGATCCAATCCAAAAGACGTAGTCAATCTACTTAAGTTATCAAAAGCAACCTCAAACAAAATGATTCAAAATTTAATTTGGGCAACCGGATATAACATTATCGCATTGCCACTTGCAGCCGGTGTGTTATATCAAGCGACAGGTATCTTATTACCGCCAGCAATTGGAGCAATCCTTATGTCATTATCTTCAATCATTGTAGCAATTAATGCTAAAACCCTGAAGATTAAACAAGTATCATAATAAACATGTATCACAAAAAAGAGCAGATTTGAATTGAATGTGCTCTTTTTTGTTTCAACAAACGGCAGTATTGGTTACCACAAAGAAATCAAAGGGTATCAAATCTCTAGAAGTAAAAACCAGGATTTAGTTCTTAAGACACTAAAGAAAGCGATCAATCCAAAAGAAGATTTATCAAAGCTTCTCATACATTCTGATCAGGGTATCTTATGTCAATCTCCAAAATACCGTAATTATCTTAAAAAATCAGCATTTACACAATCAATAAGTGCTAAAGGTAAGGCTTATGATAATGCAGTCATAGAAAGTTTCTTTGGGACACTTAAGTGTGAAACAGTCTATTTACAAAAGGTTAAATCATTAGTAGATTTAATTCAAACAATCGATGAATATATTGAATGGTATAATCAACAAAGAATTAAGTTGTCATTAGGAGGTTATTCTCCTATACAATATGGACTCATGAATCAATAATTAATACAATAACTACAAAGAACATATAAATGTCAACATAAGAATGTACAATTGTGTGCAGTTAAGATTCCTCAGTTTTATTGTATTTAAGTTTATCTTTAATACGATAAGAGTTACCAGTGATATTAAACAGATAAGAGTGATGAAGAATAATTTAAGATAACTGCCTATAAGGTACTTGGATTCCCATTATATAGAAATGCTTCCCAGATAACACTAGGTTATGGTAATATTCCGCATACAAGTAAAAACAGATCCCGAGATAGATTCAATATGAAATGCTCATAGCTCAAGGTTATGGGCATTTTTCATCCTTAAAGGTGTCTTTATTTTCTATCATAGAAAATATTACTTAGATTAAACAATATAATTAACTCAAAACCATAATAAAAAATTCTTGTTCATCGAAATAAGTTGGGAAAAATGACTTAAAACCTGAAATGCACCTAATATTCGTTACAATCTATTTGTTTTGATGCTAAAAAAATGCATAAAAAAACGATGAAGCAATCTAAAGAAGTTGTTTTTATTGACTTTGTAGTTTATTGTGATATAATAAATCTATATGAATGAACGCTCATATAGATAGGAGATTAGTATGGATCAAAAAGATATAATAGAGTTTTGTGAATGTAATGTTCTTCA